>WBZR01002896.1_pt1 | contig 16740 bp, 17 predicted proteins | sample 5204231 | NCBI WGS metagenome assembly WBZR01 (sample SAMN12412403, study PRJNA552823) | activated sludge metagenome | isolation source: activated sludge from anammox sidestream of wastewater treatment plant... | place: USA: Virginia | collected 2017-08 | reverse complement strand
AGGTAGTCGCTCTACCCGCAATGGTGTATGCCGTGCCGTTTGATGCCACGATAGACTGCCGCAATATCGGCCTCAAGCTCGTGACCAACGAGGAGATGGAGGCGATGTGGGACAAGGATATGCTTGATGGTTGGTGGTCAACGCATGGGGGTATATGGTGGGCAAGGTTTGAGGCGGTGCCGCACAACGATGGGAGTGGTCGCTCGAGGATAGTCATGAGCCTGGGGCGGCTTGAGGACAAATCGCAAGAAATGAGCTTTTATAGACTCAAACCAGGGGAGACACCAGAGACGTTGATTGATATGTTGGGACTTTATCATTTTATCACGGCGCTTGACCCAGTGCACGGGACGCTCTCGATCCAGTCGCCACGCGGCAAGCGCACGAGCAGGTACGTTTCGCTGCTCGAGCAAGGCGCCAATTTTGATCAGAAGATCCTTAGTGCTAGAGGCGAGGAGGCGCTACAGGAATACTTGGATAAATACTGGGGCGGAGGGATTGTGGAGGACAAGTAGCGAGCGGGGGTTTGAAAGCGGGTGAAAATGTGTATATAGTGGGAGGCGTGAGGCGAGGGATAATGGTCTTATTACTGGTTGCGGGGGTGATAGCAGGGTTTGTGGCTTATGCCCTACTACGGGGGACGTGGATTGCGGTTGCTCCTCAGGCGGGGCGCTACAACCTACACCTCTCATGGGGCAGACTAGCATTTGCGAGCGGGCTCGTGGCGGCTTGGACTGGGGGAGCGCCGAGTGTGAGAGAGGTGAGGGTAACCATACAGGAGGGGAGTGGGACAACGGACAAATGTATACGAGTCGAGCGTGGGCTGCCCCCGCTTTACTGTGTAAAGAATGAGGGAGGGGAGATCACGGTGTATGTGGACAGCGCGGTGTGGGGACGGGTCGGAGCGGACAAGGCAAAGCTTGGCATCAACCTGCTCATGGGAGAGATGCTCTACAACACAATAGGGGGCGGGGAGGATAAGTACTGGAGCCTCTATAACCGACTTGAGCCTGGGATGTGGCAAGTGAGGACAAGATGAGGCGAGCGCTCTCTGTGATAGTGGTTGCCGTAGCGCTCCTCCTAGCGAGGGGCGAGCGGGTGAGCGCACAGAGCTGCTCAGGCTCGACGTGGTGCGGGGATTATGATCCGATAGGTCTAACTTGCGACTGCGCCAATGCCAAGCTGACGCGCATGGACTGTGTGCCTAGCGCAGGGGCGTGCGGGGAGTATAACTGCGATGGCGACCCTGGCTCGTGCTGGTGCAGCGGGACGTGCAACTGGACTGGGGGCGGGGGCATTGTGGGTAGTGGCTATTTGGGTGCGTAAAGCCACAGAGATCACAGAGGATTTGAGATTTTTCTCTGCGGTCTCTGTGTTCTCTGTGGCAAAGAGGTTTTTGCCCACATGTATCGCCACTCCTGCATTGTGAACAGCGGGAAGTCTTTCGATGCCATGATAAAATCTCCGCACTGGAGTCATCATGTCGAGCAAAATAAATTCAGTCAAAGGCACACGCGAGTTTTACCCCGAGCAGATGTTCGCGCGCAACTTCATCTATGAAAAAGTGCGCGCGGCGTCTGAGATGTTCGGTTATCAAGAGTGGGACGGTCCGTTCATCGAGCCGCTGGACTTGTACGCGGCGAAATCGGGCGAGGAACTCGTCAAGAAACAATCGTTCACGTTCGAGGATCGCGGCGGCGAGCAAGTTGCCCTGCGCCCCGAGCTCACGCCGTCGCTGGCGCGCATGATCGCGGCGAAACAAGGCGAGTTGAATTTCCCCGTGCGCTGGTGGTCGTTCGGCCCGTTTTGGAGATACGAGTCGCCTCAGCGCGGACGCTCGCGCGAATTCTTCCAATGGAATATTGACATGCTCGGCGCGGACTCGCCCGAAGCGGATGCGGAACTCATCGCGGTGGGGGCGACGTTCCTGCGCTCGGTCGGACTCAGCCCCAGCCTGACTCAAATTAGTGTGAATAATCGGCGCCTGATGGATTCGCAGTTCGACGCGCTCGACATCCCAGCCGACAAACGCGTGGACGTGTCGAATCTCGTTGACCGCCGCGCCAAAATGGAGTCCGCGAAATGGGACGCGTACGCGCTTGAGATCGGACTGAATCAGAATCAACTCGACGGCTTGAAAAGTTTGCTCGGCAATTTTGACTTGTGGAAACAAAGCGAAGAATTGACTCGCGCGTTCGCCGCGCTCGAAGCCTTGGGCGTGAGAGACTACGTGAGGTTCGATCCAAACATCATGCGCGGACTGTTGTATTACACAGGCACGGTCTTCGAAGCCTTCGACACCAGCGGATCGGTCAAACGCGCCATCTTCGGCGGAGGTCGCTACGATAATTTGCTGGCAGATGTCGGCGGGCAACCGCTTTCAGGCGTTGGCTTTGCGATGGGCGATGTGGTGGCGGGGATCATCCTGCAAGAGGCGGGACTCATCCCTGAGTTTCAGCCAAGCCCCGCGCAGGTATTGGTCACTATGTTCGATGCAACTCTCTTGCCTCAATCCTTCGCGCTCGCAACAGAGTTGCGTAATGCGGGACTCAATGCGATGGTTTATCCTGAGCCAACAAAACTACAGAAGCAATTCAAATTTGCCGACAAGATGAAGATGAAGGTCGCGCTGGTGCTGGGTCCCGACGAAGCGGAGAAAGGCTTGGTGGTCGTCAAAAACCTGACGACGGGCGAGCAGGCTCAAGTCGAGAAAGAAGCGGTTTTTGAATCCGTAAAAGGGATATTGAAGAATGCCTGACATTCGTCCCGTTACAAAAGATAACTGGGAACCATTGATAGACCTGAAAGTGCGCGACGATCAGAAAAATTTTGTCGCCTCGAATCTGTATTCGATCGCGCAGTCGCAATTTGGCGATGAGTTCGAGGGACATTGGGATCTGTTCGCGTATGGGATCTACGACGGCGATACGCCCGTCGGCTTTTTGATGTATGGATTTAATTTTTCGCATCCGTCGCAACAGGCTTACATCCAACGCTTGATGGTGGATGAAAAATTTCAGGGCAAAGGCTATGGGCGGTTTGGGATGGAAAAGATGCTCGAAATTTTTCGCGCCGATGAACGCGTCAAAGAAGTGAGCATCAGCTATGAGCCAGAGAACGACGTTGCGCGAAAGTTGTACGCAAGTTTGGGGTTTGTGGAAACGGGGCGCGTCATCGAAGGTGAAGCGGAAGCGGTGTTGAAGTTGAAAGCCCCCAATAACTAAAGCGAAAGAACCTTAACACGAAGGACACCAAGGACACGAAGGAAGGAAAAGCGCCTTTGATTTGATCGGCTTTTTCCTTTGTGACCGTTGTGTCCTTTGTGTTTGAAAAGAGATGCCTGGTTGATTGCACTGTGACTAATAAAAAGAGCCACGTTTTTACGCGGCTCTTAATTTATTATCTTCCGTCGTCTTGATCTTTCACGCCGTAACCGGGACCGTCTTTGAAGAAATCGTAATGCGGTTTGATGTCCGGCGTAAAGTCGAGGACTTCGCCCGCTTCGAGTTGACGGGCGGTTTCGAGCAGGATGGGCTTGCCGTGATGGTTCGTCCCTTCGAAGAGGCCGGTGAGTCCGACGGCGCTGATGTATTCGCCGCCTTTCGCGGTGTAGGCGGTCGGCACTTCGTCTTCGGGGAAGATCGCGAGGTACGGGCATTCGGGGACGCACGCGCCGCAGTCAATGCAAGTGTCGGGGTCGATGTAGATCCAGGGCCATTTGTCGAGCGGAAAGCCCGGCAACATGCACTCGACGGGGCAAACGTCGATACAACCGCGGTCTCGAACGCACAAACTGGTGATGATATGGGTCATGTAGAAACGTCTCCTTTGAGAAGTTATTTTCGAAGTTGTCTGATTATATCTGCCTTCGCGTACTCTGCAAGATTGAAATTCGATTTTTTCCTAAAGTTGTTTTCGCCACTGAACCTGTTGCGCCGTAGTTGCACTGCGGCGGCGGCAGTACAACTGCCCGCCAACTGCGTAAGTCCTGCTAAAGTTGTTTTCGCCACAGAGAACACCGAGATTTTGAGAAAAAAACTCTGAACCTGTTGCGCCGTAGTTGCACTGCGGCGGCGGCAGTCCAACTGCCCGCCAACTGCGTAAGTCCTGTTTTGAGAAAAAAACTCTGAGCGCTCTGTGGACTCTGCGGCTAAGACCGCAGGGTAACGCGCTTACTTTGCGGCAAACTTCGCGGCGACGGCATCCCAGTTGACCACGTTCCACCACGCGGCGACGTAATCGGCGCGGCGGCTTTGATAGTTCAAATAATAGGCGTGTTCCCACACGTCAATGCCGAGGATCGGAGTCGCGCCGTCGGACAGCGGATTATCTTGATTCGCCGTCGAGACCACCGCGAGTCCGCTCCCTTTTTTGACGAGCCATGCCCAGCCTGATCCGAAGCGCGTGGCGGCGGATTTGGCGAACTCTTCTTTGAACGCGTCGAACGACCCGAAGGCTGATTCGACCGCTTTTGCCAACTCGCCCTTCGGCGCTCCGCCGGCGTTCGGTCCCATCACTTCCCAGAATAAATTGTGATTGAACGTCCCGCCGCCGTGGTTGCGGACAACTCCGCGCACCGATTCAGGGATGGCGTTCAGGTCGCTCAACATCGCCACGAGCGATTTGCCCGCGAGTTCGGGGGTCTTCTCCACCGCGCCGTTGAGGTTGGTGATGTAAGCCTGATGATGTTTCGTGTGATGGATCTCCATTGTGCGCGCGTCGATGTGAGGTTCGAGCGCGTCGTAGGCGTATGCCAGTTTTGGAAGTTCGAATGCCATGATTGTCTCCTTGTTGGAATTATCGTAGTAACGACTTCAGTCGTTATTTGACGACTAAAGTCGTCACTTCGTTGTGGATTTCTTACAAAGAAATTGTAGCCCTGTGGAGGAAGCGTGTCAAGAAAGATATTCGATTTCTCTCTTGCCTCGAATCGGCTCCCTCTGTTATCCTCGCCGCATGAGCAAAAACCGATTGGAAGCCTTCAGCGATGGCGTGATCGCCATCATCATCACGATCATGGTGTTGGAGTTGAAAGTTCCACACGAGCCGACGTTTGCCGCGTTGAGCGAACTGGCTCCCGTGTTTCTCAGTTACGTGTTGAGTTTTATCTACGTCGGCATTTATTGGAATAACCATCATCATCTGTGGCAGATGGGCAAACAGGTGAACGGACGAATCCTGTGGGCGAACATGCACCTCCTATTTTGGCTGTCGTTGATTCCGTTCGCAACCGCGTGGAGCGGCGAAACGAGTTTTGCGACACTGCCGATGGCAACGTATGGATTCGTCTTGTGGATGGCGGGATTCGCATATTACATACTCGTGCATGAGATGATCTCGCATCACGGAAAAGAATCCACTCTCGCCTCCGCGATCGGCAACGATTTCAAAGGCGTCATTTCGTTGGTGGGATACACGGTCGCGATCATCGTTGCATTTTTCAATCCGTTGATCTCCTTGGGGTTGTATGCGGCTGTCGCCATGCACTGGTTCATTCCCGACCGTCGAATCGAAAAGACGATAGGTCATTGATATTATGACTCTCGCATTAACCGACAAAGATCGCGCCATGTTGCGCGGAGATGAAGGAGCCGCCGCGAAGATGGCGATGAATATCATCGTCCGCATGGCGGAGGTGTCAGGCGCGAAAGGATTGCTCGACATCAGCGGCGCGCACATTGACAGCACGGTTTACATCGGCGACGCGGGGCTGGAGTTTGCCGAACGGCTGGCGAGCCTCGGCGCGAAAGTTGCCGTGCCGACCAGCCTCAACGTGAGCGGACTCGACGAGCATCACTGGCAGGAGTGGGCGGTCCCGCCGGAGTGGGCGAGGCAGGCTCAACGTCAGATGGAAGCGTATCGAAGCATGGGCACGACTCCCACGTGGACGTGCGCTCCGTATCAGACAGAGGAATCCAAGCCGAAGTTTGGTCAGCAAATTGCGTGGGGCGAATCGAACGCGATTGTGTTTGCAAACTCGGTGATCGGAGCAAGAACAGAACGCTATCCCGACCTGTTTGACATTTGTTGCGCCATCACGGGTCGCGCGCCCGCGATTGGCTTGCATCTCACGGAAAATCGCGCGGGCGAATTGTTGTTGCAATTGCGAGACGTTCCCGACGCGCTTCAACACAGCGATGATTTTTATCCAGTGCTTGGACATTTCATCGGCAAGATTGCGCGGGATCGAATCCCGGTCATCCACGGGCTGGCTGTTTCGCCTGCGGAGGATCAACTCAAAGCGTTGGGCGCCGCGTCTGCGTCGTCGGGCGGAGTGGCGTTGTTCCATGTGGTCGGCGTCACGCCCGAAGCGCCGACATTGGACTCGGCGTTTCAAAATAAATCTCCACATGAAACGATTGATGTGACGATGGATCTGTTGCGCGACGCGCGCGCCGAACTCACTCACACCGACAGCGACGAGTTGGACATGGTCGTGTTGGGCAGTCCGCATTTTTCGCTCGCGGAGTTCAAACGACTCGCGCCGCTGGTCGCTGGGAAACAAAAACATCCGCGCGTGAAATTTTTGGTCACCTCCAGCCGCGCGATGACTCAACTCGCACAGCAAGCGGGCTATTTGGATTCGCTTCAATCCTTCGGCGCGCAATTGACCGTGGACACGTGCATCCTCACCACGCCGATGCTTCCGCCAGACATCAAACGGCTGATGACCAACTCGGCGAAGTTTGCGTATTACACGCCAGGCTTACTCGGCAGGAAGATCGCATTCGGAAGTTTGAAAGACTGCGTGGACTCTGCCGTCGAAGGCAAAATCGTTCGGGATGAATCGTTGTGGACAAGTTGACGATTTCAGGCAAACCGTTCATCGCAGGCTCGGCAAAGGGAATCGCGCTCGTCAGCAGTGAGCCTCTTTCGTTTTGGGGCGGCTATGACTGGAAGACGGGCGAGATCATTGACCGCAGGCATCCGCTTTCGGGCGAGATCGCAAAAGGGAAAATTCTTGCCATCCCGTTCACGCGCGGATCGTCCACAACGACGGCTGTCTTATTGGAGTCGATTCGCGCAGGGACCGCGCCCGCGGGCATTATCACCACCGCCACCGATTTCTTCTTCGCGCTCGCCTCTGTGGTAGCGGACGAGATGTACGCGAGCCCAATTCCGCTGGTGGCTGTTTCACCCGAAGATTTTGCGCGGTTGAAGACGGGTGATGAGGTTGAGATTGATAAAGATGGAAATGTTGTATTAACCAAAATCGGTGGTTGAGTAGGGGCGGTGTTCGTCCGCCCCGTATCGAAACCACAGATACGCATTTCTAAATTAATCGAGTAAAACTCTACCACTGAGACACGGAGACACAGAGAAGAGCAATTAAAAAAACTCCGTGACTCAGTGTCTCTGTGGTTCAAAATGAAGCGGAGGCTTGCTTGGTTGCTAGCTACCCGATTTACTTTACGGCGTGGTGGTCTCGATACGTGGCGCTTTCAGCGCCACTACTCGATCACCGATTATGATTGAAAGAGGAATCTATGCTCAACTTCAACCCTGCCCTGAACTTCACCCCTCCCTCCGATTGGCTCAAGATCACCGCCATTGACGCGCATACGGGCGGCGAACCGTTCCGCGTCATCGTGGATGGATTCCCTGAGTTGAAAGGCGACACCATCCTCGAAAAGCGGCGATACGCGAAAGAGAAATACGACCATCTCCGCACTGCGTTGATGTGGGAGCCGCGCGGTCACGCGGACATGTACGGATGCCTCCTCACGCCTCCCGTCACGCAAGGCGCGGACTTTGGAATCCTGTTCATCCACAACGAGGGATTCAGCACCATGTGCGGACACGGCATCATCGGCATCGCAACCGTCGTGCTGGAAACGGGGATGATGCCCATGGTCTCGCCGATCACCGAAATCAAGATTGACAGCCCAGCAGGTCGAATCACTGCCTTTGCTTATATCGAAAATAATCACGTGAAAAACGTTTCGTTTCTGAACGTGCCGTCTTTTGTTTCGGAACTCGACGCGGTGGTTGATGTGCCAGAGTTGGGAAAAGTCCGCTATGATCTTGCGTTTGGCGGCGCGTTCTATGCGTACGTCAACGCGAAAGATGTCGGTGTGACTTGCTCGCCGCAGGAGTATCGTCCGCTGATCGAGAAGGGGATGGCGATCAAGCGCGCGGTGATGCAGAGCAAACAGATTAATCATCCATTTGAAAAAGATTTGGGATTTTTGTATGGCACAATATTTGTAGATAAGCCGCAAGATCCCAAGTGTCACAGCCGCAATGTGTGCATCTTCGCCGATGGGGAGGTGGATCGCAGTCCCACAGGCACAGGCGTCAGCGGGCGACTCGCCATCCATCACGCGCGCGGCGAGATTCAAGTTTGCGAAGTGGTAACGATTGAAAGTATCATTGGGAGCAAGTTCGATGGGCGCGTCTTTGACGAGGCGACGTTTGGTCCCCATGCCGCGATCATCCCCGAGGTCCGAGGTGAAGCGCATATCGTCGGCAGGAACGAGTTGTGGATCGATCCGAACGATCCGCTGACAAATGGATTTATTTTGAGGTAGCAGTATGCCCCCAAAACTTAGCACGTATACGGAAGTGTTAGTGTTGAAATGTTTCGACCCAGACGATGTAGAAAAGGCTACACGTTTGTTAGAAGATCGCTGTGGCAACAACGTCCCGTATTGCGACAACCATAACGAATATCAGATGGAACGTATTCGCTTTTCAGCGATCAAACTGAGTAAAGGTGACTTGAAACTACTCCGCCAGGCTATTGATCTTGCGTGTTTTGATTGGCGCGATTTGTTCATGGCGGCAGATTTTGGTGATGACGTAAAAGCCCACGAGAAATGGGCAAAGGAAATTCTAGATGTATGAAACTCCCTCCACACATCTATCTCGATGAACGAAACATCCCATACGAGGCGCGCAGTTTTTCTCCTGAAACTGAAAAGGGCGCGGCAAACGTGGCGCGCGCGCTTGGGTTCTCGGAACGACAGGCGGTGAAGACGCTGATCTTTCAAGTGGACACGGGCGAGCGCGTGTTGGTGATGCTCGGCGGCGACCAGAACGCGATCTCTGGAAATTTGAAAAAGGCGATCGGCTCGCGCAATATTCGGATGGCTGAGCCTGACGCGGTGAAAGAGACAACGGGATACGTGATCGGTTCGATCCCCGCGTTCGGCTGGCAACCCAGTGGATTCCGCTCCTTCCTCGAGGCGTCCCTGCTCGACGAACCCATCCTCGGCACGGGCGCGGGTCAATGGGGCGAGGAGATCATGATCACGCCGCAGAATTTGGTGAAGGCAAGCAGCGCCATCGTGGTTAATTTGACGGAGAGGGAGAAGCCAGTGTTTGGGTGAGTTGTTCGGGGTTATACTTGAATCAATAAAGCCCTTCTGCAATACACACTTAAGGATAAAAATGACATTGATTGGAAATATACTGAAAATTGTTGGGGTAATCATTGTCGGCTACATTGTCGGATATTTCCTAGGCTCTATCCTTGGGGCTGTGTTTGGAATAATTGCCAGTTTTCTAGTTCCAGATGTATTTACATCCCACCAAGCGACTCTCATTAGTCTTTTCATTTCTGCACTATTAGGAGTCTCCCTTAGTTCGTTTGCGACAAGGGTCTACAATAGGTTGAATGAAACCAACATTAATTTATTCCTTGGCGTAATCCCTGGAGTCCTTATTGGGCTTTTCGTTGTTGTTTTTGTTTATGGATATGTTGAAGTTTATGACCAAAGTGATTTTTACAGGATCAGAGCAAGTCATCGGCTTGCAGTAACTCCAATCATGGGGTACGGCGCCAAAGTAGGCGGCTACGTCGGCGCCGTAACTTTTACGCTTTTTGGCGCGGTTGGAGTCGTTCATGAGATCATTCAGTCTCATTTGCAGTTACAGAGAAACCGCGAACTGATGAAGAATTCGCCTCCAATGAGTTGGGGATACCCAGAGACGCCAAAAAGAATATCTCCTGTACAAATAAGCCAGACAACTAACTCTTCTCCTCCTTTGCAAAGCCGTATGAATTTTCAAAAAGGCGGCAAAATTTTTATTTTGTTAAGAGCGTTTGTCTCTGCTTTGGTTGTAGGGATATTCCTTTCGGTTGTTGGCTGGCAAATTCTAGGCTGGAGTTCAAGCGTTCAATTCAGTGAAGGACTCTTTTGGACAAGTTTGTTAATGGCTGTCTACGGCTATGTCAGCTTTTCAGGGAGACATAGAGGCAGTCGCACCTACAGCGAGTCGGCGGGCGTCATGAATCTCGAAGAACGGAATAGGTTTTGGTCTGCGGAAGCGGAAAACATTTTTGAGCGGTTGCCTTACATTATTCCGGTCAGTGTCTGGCTTTTTGTGTTTGCTGTGTTGATTTCGATTATCTTTTGATAGTAATTTGACGGAGAGGGAAAAGTCAGTGCTCCTCGGATGATTTCCAAATGACCTCAACGCTCAAAAAAGCAACCATCCTCCACAAGCGCTATGAGATTATAAAAATATTAGGCGCGGGAGATTTCGGCACAGTGTACCAAGTGCGGGACACGAAAGCGGTCAACACACCTCGTTATGTCGCCATCAAACAAATGCCCATGCAAATGATCGTTGACTGCGAGCGGCAAGCCGATTTACGCGCTACGTTAATCCATCCGTCCATTCCGCGCGTTTTCGATTACTTTGCCACGGATACCCATTCCTATCTTGTGCGTGAATTGGTACGCGGATCGAATCTTGAGGAAATTCTCGATAGCCGCAAAGGATTTTTGAAGGAGAAGATCGTTATCCATTGGGCGATCCAAATCTGCGGCGCGTTGGAGATTCTACATACTCATCCCGTTCACCCGATGGTTTTTCGTGACTTGAAGCCGAACAACATTATGGTCAATTCGGCGAATCGCGTCTCTCTCGTTGACTTTGAACTTGCCCGCGTATTTCCACCGCGCTTTTTTGAGGAAAACAAAAGGGAATTCGACCACTTCAAAAAAGGATTTCCCATCGGCACGAAGGGATATTCTCCGCCTGAACAATATCGCGGCATCGTCACCCCGCGCAGTGACATGTATGCGCTCGGCGCAACCTTGCATCATCTGTTGACAAAAAGAGACCCGCGCAAGGAAAAACCATTCACGTTTCAAAATTATCGCGTGCGGTCGCTGAACTCCGCCGTTTCAAAAGGGATGGAAGCGATTGTGATGAAAGCGGTTCAGCCGAAACCAAGTCAGCGGTTTTGGACGGCGCGAGAAATGAGGCAGGCGCTTGAGGCTTTGTAAGAATTTCTTAATGAGTTGGCGGGTGAAAGCGAGCAACTCATCTCGTCTATCGTGTAGAACAAGACGAAAGGAATTTATCGAATGAAAGATTTCAAGAAACCCTCAGATACGGAACTGCGTAAGCAATTGTCCCCGCTTCAATATGAAGTGACTCAACATGAGGCGACGGAGCATCCGTTTTCGAACACCTACTGGAACAACAAACAGGATGGGATTTATGTGGATGTGGTCTCCGGCGAACCGCTGTTCAGTTCGCTCGATAAATACGACTCTGGCTGTGGCTGGCCCTCCTTCACTCAGCCGCTGGAATCAGAAAACATTGTTGAAAAATCGGACTTCAAACTATTCATGCCGCGCACCGAGGTCCGCTCGAAACATGCCGATTCGCACCTCGGTCACGTGTTCGACGACGGTCCCGCGCCGACGGGTCTGCGGTATTGCATGAACTCCGCTTCGATGAAGTTTGTCCCTGCCGAGAAATTGGAAGAGGAAGGCTACGGAGAATACAAGTCACTGTTTGAGAAGTAATCTTTGAAAGACCTGACAGGTTTTCGAAAACCTGTCAGGTCTTTTTTCTTATCTCGAATACAACCAATTCAATTCTTTCAAACGCTCAGCCAGCGAATCGTTCAAGTCTCCCTCGTTCATTCGCCATTCCCAATTGCCGCCAAGTTTGGAAGGGAAGTTCATACGCGCCTCGCCGCCCAAGTTCAACACATCTTGCATGGGCGTCATGGCGATGGACGCAACCGACGACCACACCGCGCGGATCAACTCCCATGCGAAGCCTTCCGAAGGCTCTGCGTCTTCGGAAGGCTTGACGTTCAAATAGTTCAACGCAAACTCGCGTTCCGCATCTGTCGTAGATTCAAACCAGCCCCTGGCAGTATCGTTATCGTGCGTGCCGGTATATGCCACGCAGTTCTCAGGATAGTTATGCGGAAGGAAGGGATTTGTCGGATCGGAGAAACCAAACTGCAACACCTTCATGCCCGGTAATTGAAATTCCTCCAACAAGGCGATGACATCGGGTGTAATCAGCCCCAAATCCTCGGCGATGATGGGAAGTGTAAGCTCGGCAGTGGATGCGCCGTCGCTGAGTTTTGAGTCAACCGCGTGGAAAAAGTCCGAGCCGGGACCTGGGACCCAATGCCCGTGTTCGGCGGTCTTCTCTTCCGCGGCGATCTCGTAATAGCCCGCAAAGCCGCGGAAGTGATCGAGCCGCAAGATGTCAATCATTTTCAACGCGAACTTGATCCGCTCAAGCCACCACGCGTACCCTGATTCTTTGTGAATATCCCAGCGATATAACGGATTGCCCCACAGTTGACCGGTGGGGGAGAATAGGTCCGGCGGAACACCCGCGACGACGGTTGGGTTGCCGGCTTCATCGAGGAAGAATAATTCAGGATGGGACCACACGTCCGCGCTATCGTAGGCAACAAAGATCGGCATGTCGCCGATGATTTTCAATCCCTTTTCGTTGGCATACTTTCGCAGATTTTCCCATTGGCGGGAAAATAAATATTGATAGAAAGAATGGCGATGGATGTCGTTGGATAATTCTTTACGGGCTTTGTCTAACGCGGATTTTTTGCGGGTGCGGACAGGTTCTTCCCACGTGTTCCATGCTTTGCCGCCGTGTGAATCTTTCAACGCCATGAAGAGGGCGTAATCGTTGAGCCATGCGGCATTTTGCGCGCAGAAGTAATCGAATCCATCGCGGAAGTCTTTCGGCATGGATGGAAGACGAGTAAAAGCCTTGAGGAGTAGAGTCAGTTTCCACGGGATGAGCAAGCCGAAGTCCACGCGAGAAGCGGGAAATGCGGGCGCGTCGCTTAAGTCCTCTTGAGTCAGAAGTCCATCTTGAATCAAAACATCGGGGCTGATCAAATAAGGATTGCCCGCGAAGGCGGAGAAACATTGATAAGGCGAATCGCCGTATCCCGTTGGCCCGAGTGGAAGGATCTGCCACAGTTTGGATTCTGACGATGCGAGCCAATCTACAAAACGATAGGCTTGCGGCCCGAGATCGCCGATGCCGTATGGACTTGGAAAACTTGTGGGGTGAATGAGGATGCCGCCCGCGCGATCAAATTTCATTTGGCTGTCTTTTCGTTTGAATGACCTGACCCGCGCGAATGGTTGAATCGGGATAGTCGCTTTGAATCACGTCGGTGCCGATCTCGGCTTCGGGCTCGATCACATAGCCTGACGGCACAACGCTATTCTTGCCCACCAATGCGATGCGGATGTTTTGATCGGTTACGCCCCAGCCTACGCGGGCGTGTTCTTCCACGCGCGCTTGTTTGTCTAGCACGGATCGTTCCACAACCGCGCCGGGTCTGATTTCCGCGTCGGTCAATACGATCGATTCGCGCACCACCGCGCCAGACCGAACGATGACGCCCGGCGATAGCACACTGCTCTCCACGATCGCGCCTTCTTCAATGAAACAGCCGTCACAGATCATGCTGGCATACACATAGCCTTTGGCGGGGAAGCGCGCCGGGGGGCGTTCGGCGGTGCGGGTGTGGATGATCCAACTTCGATTGTACAGTTTCAAGCGGGGCGAAGGCGCGAGCAAATCCATGTGCGCCTGCCAATACGACGCCAGCGTTCCCACATCCATCCAGTAGCCGCTGTATGGATAAGCAAAGACGCGAGTTTTTGATTTGATCAAGCGCGGCAAGATATCCTTGCCGAAGTCGTGCGACGATCCTTTTCGCTGGCGGTCTTCCCAGAGGGCTTTATCGAGCACTTCGCGTTTGAACAAATACACGCCCATGTTCGCAAGGTTCGATGGCGGCTGTGGCGGTTTCTCGACAAATGAGGTGACGCGATATTTGTCGTCTGTGGCAAGGATGCCAAACCGCGACGCTTCTTCGATGGGGACGGTGATCACGCCCATGGTCAGGTCTGCCTCATGGTCGAGGTGGAACGAGATCATTGGCTCATAGTCCATGGTGTAGATGTGGTCGCCCGAGAGGATCAACACCAGGTCTGGCGAGCCTTGTTTGATGAAGCCGAAATTTTGTTGCACGGCGTCGGCGGTGCCGGCATACCAATCCGATTCGTTGCGGGCTTTGTACGGCGTGAGGATTTTGATGCCGCCTGTGAAGTCGCGGTTTAAATCCCAGGGCGCGCCAACGCCGATGTGTTCGACCAGGGATTGTGGGCGGTATTGCGCCAACACCATCAAGTCGAAGATTCCCGAATTGACGCAGTTTGATAATGCAAAATCAATGATGCGGTATTTGCCCGCGAAGGGGACGGCGGGTTTTGTCCGTTTGACGGTGAGGGCGCCCAGCCGCGAACCTTCGCCGCCCGCTAAAATGATTGCTCGTGTTTTCATTCTGCCTCGCCATGGACTACTGGAGTTGTGGCTTGCCTTTCACGGATTTGCCTGCGCGGTTTCTCTGCCGAAGCCGGATACGCTTCACGCGCCGGGGCGGCTGATTCGGCGATCAATTTTTTATACGCTTCGACATATTGTTCCGCCGAGGCGCGCCAGCTGAAATCTTTTGCCATGCCCGCTTTTTGCAGAGCCGCCCAGCGGGGTCGATCTGGAAAGAGCTGTAACGCGCGTCGTACCGCCTCGTTGAACGATTTGACTTTTATATCCACAAATACGAACCCGGTTTCGCCGTCGGTGACCGTATCGTGCAGTCCGCCTACGGCGCGCACGAGCGGCGCGCATCCGTAGCGCATGGCGATCATTTGCGAGGTGCCGCACGGTTCGTAGCGCGAAGGCATGAGGAACAGGTCTGCCCCGGCGTAGATCTGGCGGGCGAGGTTGGCGTCGTAGCGGGTTTCCACGCGCGCGCGATCCGGCAATTCCTCTTGTATTTTTTTAGCCGCCGTCTCGAGTTTAGGGTCGCCCGCGCCGAGCAAAACGAATTGCCAGTTTTGCTTCTTCAACATGCGCAAGCCTTTGAGGGCAATATCCACGCCTTTTTGCATGTCCATGCGCGTGACCATTCCAAGCAGGGGGGTATCTGGCAATTCGGGCAAGCCAACCCGGCGCTGGAGGGCAAGTTTATTTGCGGAACGAAGGGGGAGCGTCTCGGCGTTGAAAGGCGCCGAAAGGGCTGAATCAGTTTGAGGGTCGAACGAAACGACATCCAATCCATTGAGGATGCCGCTTAGCGTATCGGCGCGATTCTTGAAGAAGTCCTGTAAACCGGAGCCAAACTCCTCGTGCAGGATTTCGTCGGCGTACGTGGGCGAAACAGCGATGATCGCATCTGCCGCCCATAAGCCGAGCGGCATAGGCAGCGTGCGCGCCCAGTCTGGCAGGTCGGTTTTGGCAAGCGGCAAACCATAGTCCTCGAGGAGTTCCCGAATGTCTGGACCGAGGAAAGGCAGGTTATGGATCGAGATCACCGAAGCGACGCGGTTCTTTTTATCCTCCCAGCGTTTGACCAGGTTGCCATAAGCCGCAAGGGCGGTATGCCAGTCGTTGCAATGCAGGATGCTCGGCATCCAGTCGATTTGGTGGGGCAACTCCAATGCGGCTAAAGAGAAAAAAACATACTTTTCAGCGTCTAACTTGTTATTGGATGAATATACCGAGCCGCTAGCCTTGATCGGGTCGCCGTTGATGAAATATACCGGGAGTCCGCCCAGCGTTCCTTCAAACGCCTCTACCTGGACCTCGGAACTGCCTCTCGGTAGGGAATAGATCGCCAGGGGTTTCAGGGCTTCCGTTTTGATCACCGGGTGCAACGGCAACACAAGCCGTATATCGATCTTGATCTCCTCCCCTGAAATTGCGCGCAATTCGCGCGGCAATGTGCCTGCCACATCACCCAGCCCCCCAACTTTGACAAAAGGTTCCGCTTCTGCCGCAAGAAATAGAACGTTGATTGTTTGGGGCATGTGGGCTATTGTACTCGTTTTTAAAAGACGCGGAGTTTGGGCTTGGAGAAAAAATACGCGCAGGGTAGATAACCTTACACTTTAGGACTTACACAGTTGAACCTGTTGCGCCGTAGTTGCGCTGCGGCGGCGGCAGTACAACTGCCCGCCAACTGCGTAAGTCCTGACTTTCAAACTCGGGACGCTGATTCGCGCGGAAAACGCAGATTTCTTTCTTTCGAATCGACGAATCGGCGTTTTCACCTGCCCTTGCGGGCGGTGCAAGGGTCTGCGTCCCAAAGCATTCTGTAAAGTAATCAGTTCGCAGGATTAAAAGCAGACTTCCGAAATCTTCGAGACTTCGGAAGTCTATTTACTGGGAGCCTGATGGGTTTCGAACCCACAACATCTACAGCCACAGTGTAGCGCTCTGCCGTTGAGCTACAGGCTCCATGTGAAGCGGCGGGATTATATCACCTGATAATTCGACAAACAAGGTTGTTTTCTGGGAGACAGCAATTCCAAATCTGAAACTTATGGTAAGGTTGGGAAAGCCGATGCAAGCGACACTCTCCCTCCAAGCCTTGATGCAACACTTTCGTAAGCGGTGGTTAACGCTTCCCGACCACCGAAAACCCAA
>WBZR01002520.1_pt1 | contig 16743 bp, 18 predicted proteins | sample 5204231 | NCBI WGS metagenome assembly WBZR01 (sample SAMN12412403, study PRJNA552823) | activated sludge metagenome | isolation source: activated sludge from anammox sidestream of wastewater treatment plant... | place: USA: Virginia | collected 2017-08 | reverse complement strand
CGCCTTTTATCGGGGCGCAATCACCGGGTCTACACCAGCGTGTGCCTCGTCACGCCCAAAGAATCGTTCCGCCAGCGGTTGGTTGAGACCAGGGTTCGTTTCAAGCGGCTCTCGACCGAGGAGATCGAAGCCTATCTCGCCTCGGGCGAATGGCGAGGCAAGGCGGGCGGCTACGCCGTTCAGGGTCTTGCCGGATCGTTTGTGGTCAAGGTCGTCGGCTCCTATAGCAATGTCGTCGGCTTGCCGCTCTATGAGACCATATCCCTGCTGGGAGGCGAGGGCTATCCGGTGTTGTTTGGCTGGCTGAATGCAGCTTGAAGCCGCCGAAGGCAGGGCGGAGGCGTTCCCCATGAATATCGCTTTATGGTTGCAGCGAGCCGGTCTCAGCCATCCCGATTGGCCGGCGCTTGGGCTTGGCGCGCGGGTGGTCCGCACCTATGCGCAGGCGGCCGGCCGCGCCGCGCGGCTCGCTTCGGCTCTGCGCCTTCATATGAAGCTCGCGCCCGGCGAACGCGTCGCCGTCGTCGCCAAGAACTCGCCCGATTACGTCGAAATCCTCTACGGGATTTGGCATGCCGGCCTCGCCGCGGTGCCGGCCAACGCCAAGCTGCATGGGCTCGAGCTCGCCTACATCCTGGAGCATTCGCACGCGCGCGTGTGCTTCGCCTCAAAGGGTCTCGACGGCGAGATCGCGGCCCACGCGCCGCAAAGCCTCGAACGGCTGATCACGATCGGAAGCCGCGAGTACGAGGCGCTGTTTGCGACCGACGCGGTCGCGCCCGAACCCCGCGACGGCGGCGATCTCGCCTGGCTGTTCTATACGTCGGGCACGACCGGGCGGCCGAAAGGGGCGATGCTCACGCATCGTAATCTGTCCTGGTGCGCGCATGCCTACGCCGCCGAGGTCGATCCCATCGCGCCCGGCAACCCGATCCTGCATGCCGCGCCGATGAGCCATGGCTCGGGCATGTACATCATGCCCCATGTCGCGCGCCTCGGCGTGAACGTGGCGCCGGAATCCGGCGCCTTCGAACCGGAGGAGATTTTTGCATTGATGGCGGCCTGGCCGAACCTCTCCATGTTCGGCGCGCCGACCATGGTGAAACGCCTGGTCGAAAGTCCGGCTGATTGCGATCCTCGCAACATTCGCACCATTCTCTGGGGTGGCGCGCCGATGTATGTCGAGGATGCGCGAAAGGCGCTGGACCGGTTCGGACCGCGGCTCGCGCAGATCTACGGCCAGGGCGAAAGCCCGATGACGATCACGACCTTGTCGAAACAGGAGATCGCCGACCGCGGCCACCCGCGCTGGATCGAGCGGCTTGGCTCCGCAGGCCGGCCGTATTCGTGCGTCGAAGTAATGGTCGCGGACGCAAATGACCGCGCGCTGGGGCGAGGTGAAACCGGTGAAGTCCTCGTGCGCGGCGATGTCGTCATGGCGGGCTACTGGCAAAATCCCGAAGCGAGCGCCGCCACGCTGAAAGGCGGCTGGCTGCACACCGGCGATGTCGGCTCTCTTGATGCCGACGGCTATCTCTCGCTCAAGGATCGTTCCAAGGACCTGATCATTTCCGGCGGCTCAAACATCTATCCGCGCGAGATCGAAGAAGTGCTGCTCACGCACGGCAAGGTGCGCGAGGCCTCGGTCATAGGCCGTCCCGATCCTGAATGGGGCGAGGTCGTTGTGGCCTATATCGTGGGCGAGGCGCAGCCGTCCGAACTCGACGCGCTATGCCTCGCCAAGATCGCGCGCTTCAAACGCCCGAAGCACTATTTGTTCATCGAATCGCTGCCGAAGAACAATTACGGAAAGATTCTCAAGACCGAGCTGCGCGCGCTCGACGCCAAGCGGCGGACCGCTGCAACGTGAACTCGGTCTGGATGCGAGGAACCGGTATGCCCAATCGTTTGCAGAGCAAAGTCGCGATCGTGGTCGGCGCCGGCTCGATCGGCCCCGGCTGGGGCAACGGCAAAGCGACTGCCGTCGCCTTTGCGCGGGAAGGCGCCAAGGTCCTGTGCGCGGATATCAACCTCGCGGCCGCGGAGGAGACGGCCTCGATCATCACGCAGGAGGGCGGAAAGGCGAAGGCCATAGCAGCGGTCGTCGTGTTCGGCGGCATTGTGGTGATGGGGGGCAATCCGCTGCGCTAATCACTGACTGCATGCGGAATGCAATGCAAGCCGGAGGCCTCACGCTGAAGTATTCCCGAACGGCGGCCAATGGCGGGCTTGCGCTCGTGCAAGGCGCGCCAATCTGAAGTCCATGCCCGATTCAGCGCATCTCTCCCCGAAGAAGCCATGCCCCGTCTGCGGCAAGCCGGCCGCGAAGCGCTTCCGCCCGTTCTGCTCCAAACGCTGCGCCGATATCGACCTGCATCGCTGGCTGAGCGGCTCCTATTCCGTGCCGGCAGTCGAAAGCGGACCCGCGGACCCGGTGGAAATCGAAGAGCCTAACTCCGACCAAAGCAGCCCGGCTAAGCGGCGCTGAATGGTTGCCGAGCAAACAGCTTTCCCGTTCGATTTTTGCACGTGCTCTGCTTCCATCATAAACTGATCATTCGACCATTCCCATTCGAGCATTTCGAGGCTCGCTTGCATTTCCGCGCCGGCTCCATCCTGCTAGCAACGACGCTCGTCATCGCGACCCCGCAGCCGGCGGCCGCGGCGGTCGCAACCGGCCTTGACGGCGCTTCCATGGGCGTTATCTGGGCCGTCCCCTTCATCGGGCTTCTGCTGTCGATCGCCGCCGGTCCGCTGTTCTACCGGCGCGTTTGGGAGCATCATTACGGGAAGATCACGGCGGGCTGGGCTTTGCTCACCGTGGCGCCGCTCGTTTTGTCCGCCGGCGCGGGCGCTGCGGCCACGGCGGTCACGGCGACGCTGGCGCACGACTATATCCCCTTCATCATCGTTCTGTTCACGCTGTTCACGGTGGCGGGCGGCCTACTGGTGCAAGGCGACGTGCGCGGCACGCCGACGACCAATACCGTCATTCTCGCGATCGGCACGGTGATCGCCAGCATTGTCGGAACCACCGGCGCTTCGATGATTTTGATCAGACCCTTGCTGCGGGCGAACATCGATCGCCGCCATAACGTGCACGTCGTGGTGTTTTTCATCTTCCTGGTCTCGAATATCGGCGGCGGATTGACGCCGCTCGGCGACCCGCCGTTGTTCGTCGGATTCCTGCGCGGCGTCGATTTCTTCTGGACGACGCACAATCTCATTCAGGAAGTGGCGTTCGTGGCGGGGATATTGCTCGCGCTGTTCTACGCGCTCGACCGTTTTCTCTACGCGCGCGAGAGCGAAGAATTAAAGCAGCAGCACGCCAAAGGCTCCGCCGCGGTCACCCTCAAAGGCGCGATCAACATCGCGCTGCTTGTCGCAATAATCGCCCTGATCATTTGGACCGCGAAATTGCCCCTAGGCGTGGCGGCGATCGTTTTTGGCGTCGACATCACATGGAGCCAGTTGATGCGCGATGGCCTGCTTTTGGGCATCGCCGCTCTGTCGCTGCAATGGACCGCCGACGAACATCGCGAAATCAACGGCTTCAGCTGGGAGCCGATCAAGGAAGTGGCCAAGCTGTTCGCCGGCATTTTCATCTGCATCATTCCGGTCCTCGCCATGCTCGCCGCCGGCCGGCGCGGCTCGTTCGCCTGGCTGTTGAGCGCGGTCACCGCCGATGACGGCAGCCCGCACGAGGCCGCCTATTTCTGGCTCACCGGCGCGCTCTCCTCGTTTCTTGATAATGCGCCGACCTATCTCGTTTTCTTTGAGCTCGCAGGCGGCGATCCGCTCAAGCTCATGGGAGCGCTCGCGCCGACGCTTGCCGCCATATCGCTCGGCGCGGTGTTCATGGGCGCCAACACCTATATCGGCAACGCGCCGAATTTCATGGTTTATGCGATCGCGCGCGAGGCCGGGGTCGAGATGCCTTCCTTTTTCGGCTACATGCTGTGGTCGGGCGCCATCCTGCTGCCGATCTTCGGGCTCGTGACCTGGATCTTCATTGGCCTCTTTTAAGCTTCACTTCTGGCAATCCGCTTGACTTGGCCTGGGGGTTGAAAGAGTTTGCGTTGCGCAAGACGGGGCTCATTTGGCGATCGAACGGTCGCGCGCGTTTCGGAGAATCCCCGTGAAACGGAGCCCCGCATGACCGGACACGCGGTCTCAAACGTCTATTTCGGCCTGAGCCCGTTATGGGTCGCCACCTGCCTGCTCGTCATCACCTACGCCGTCATTATCACTGAAAAGATCAACCGCTCGATCGTGGCCTTGGTCGGCGCGAGCGCGATGGTGCTCGTCGGAGTGATGAACCAGGAAGAGGCGCTGAAGGGCGTCGACTGGAACACGATCGGGCTTCTCACCGGCATGATGATCTTGGTCTCGATCTCTCGCCGCTCCGGCATGTTCCAGTACGTCGCCATATGGTCCGCTCGGGCGGCGAAAGCGCATCCTGCCGGAATTCTAATTCTGCTGCAGATCTGCACCGCTGTTCTGTCCGCCTTTCTCGATAATGTGACGACCGTCTTACTGATCGTGCCGGTGACGCTAGCAATCGCCAAGGAACTCAAGGTCTCGCCCTATCCGTACCTTTTCGCTGAAATTTTCGCCTCCAATATCGGCGGCACCGCCACGCTGATCGGCGATCCGCCGAACATCCTCATCGGCTCGCAGGTCGGACTCGATTTCAACGCCTTCGTCTTCCACCTCGCGCCGGTGATCATCGTGATCATGGCCGTACAGACGGCGATCATTCATCTCATGTGGGGAAAGCAGATGAAGGCGTCGCCGGACGCCGAGGCGCGCGTCATGGCCATGCGTCCGGAGGATGCGATTCAAGATTGGCTGTTGCTCAAGCAGGCGCTATCGGTTCTGACCGGCGTCATGATCGGTTTTGTGTTCGCGCGGCCGCTTCACCTCGAGCCGGCGACCATCGCCATGTTCGGCGCGGCCGTGCTGATGCTGCTCGACAATTGGGCGCACCACAGCGAAAAGGCGGCGCATAACATTCATCAAACGTTCTCCGACGTCGAATGGATCACGATCTTTTTCTTCATCGGCCTCTTCATCGTCGTGCACGGGGTCGATGTCGCCGGTCTTCTCAGGCTCCTGGCGGATCAGCTCTTGATCGCCACCGGCGGCGACCTGGCGAACACGGGATACGCCATTTTATGGGCTTCAGCCGTGCTCTCGGCGATCGTCGACAACATTCCATTCGTCGCCACGATGATTCCATTGATCAAGAACATGGCGCCGGCATTGGGCGGACCCGACAAGATCGAGCCGCTGTGGTGGTGCTTGTCGCTCGGCGCTTGCCTCGGCGGCAACGGAACTTTGATCGGCGCGTCCGCTAATCTGACCGTCGCGGGCATTGGAGAGCGTAGCGGGGTTCCCTTCAGCTTCGTCAAATACAGCCTGTACGCATTCCCGATGATGCTGCTCTCGATCGCGATCAGCCACGTCTACGTTTGGCTGCGTTATTTCTGAGCGCCGCCTGACCAACGCTCGTGGAACTCGCCCGAGCGCCGCTCGTTGACCGCACGCAATCGCCGCAACGGGGCCAGGCGGCGCGCATACGGGAGTAGAGCGTGCGTTTGGTTCGCCCCCGATGGGGCTTGATTCTGTGGCTGCCCGCCGCCGTGTCGGCTGCGTCATTGATTGCATTTTTGAACATCGGGAGCTATGCGGCGGCCCAGAGCTTCTTCGACAGGTTCTTTGGTCCTCGCTACGGGCGGCCGCCGCCACCCTCGATGACCTACCCTTATGCCGATCCTTATGCCGAGCGGCGAGTCTACCGCGTCCCGCGCGGGTTTCCCGACCCGCGCGTTTATCCGCCCAGACCATATGCCGATCCAGATGCCGAGGGCCATGATCGTTGGAGAGGCGCGCCATACGGTTTTCCGTATCGCAGGGACCTCGATCCGTACCCGGATGAAGACCGCGGCGGATCGCTCGCGTTTTGTGTTCGGCTTTGCGACGGGCGCTACTTTCCGGTCCAGAAAACGAACGGTCCCGCCACGCCGATAGAGCTCTGCCGGGCTTTATGTCCGGCAAGCGCAACCAGGGTCTTTGAGGGCGGCGAAATCGACACGGCCGCCTCGACCGATGGGACGCGCTATGCAAACCTGCCGAACGCGTTCGTCTACCGCAAGCAGATCGTCTCCAATTGCACCTGCAATGGCAAGGATGCGTTCGGGCTCGCGCGCATCAATGTCGAGGACGATCCGACCTTGCGGCCGGGCGACATCGTCGCGACCCGCGATGGCCTGAAAGCCTATGCCGAAAGACGTCGCGGCCAAGCCGTGTTTGCGCCGCTCAAGAAAGAGCCGGGCCTGAGCCGCGAACAGCGCGCGCGACTGGGCCGGACGCCGATCATGGGGCAAGGCCGGTAGCGCATGATCCCGAAAAGTGGAGACCACTTTTCGGGAAAGATCATGCGCCAGTAAATCATGGGCCATTAAATGTTAGGGGAGGACGACGCGCATCGTGCGTGAGTGAGCGAACCGTTAGTTCAGCCGCTGCGCAACGTCCTCCGCAATCGACAGCGCCGAGGTCAGTCCCGGCGATTCGATACCGAACAGATGCACGAGACCGGGCACCCCGTGCTCCGCCGGGCCCTCGATGACGAAATCGGCGGCTTTCTCGCCCGGTCCCGTCAGCTTCGGCCGGATCCCGGCATAATCCGGCATGAGAGAGCCGTCAGGCAGGCGCGGCCAGTAGCGGCGGATGCTCGCGTAGAACGAGGCCGCGCGCACCGGGTCCACGTCGTAGGTCTCGTGCGCGACCCATTCGACATCCGGCCCGAACCGCATACGTCCGGCGAGATCGAGCGTCACATGCGTGCCGAGGCCGCCCTCGACCGGCGCGGGGTAGATCAGCCGCGAGAAGACCGGCCGCCCCGCATAGGCGAAGTAATTGCCTTTGGCGAGCACGAGACGCGGCACGCGTTCGGAAGGATAACCGAGCGTTGCGTGCGCCAGCGCTTGCGCGCCAAGCCCGGCGCAGTTCACGACCGCATCGACCACGAGCGCGCCTTGATCCCGCCCGGCGAACTCCACTCGCCATCCCTTGGCGGCTGGGCTGAGACGAGTGATGCGCGTGCCGAATGCGATCGCGCCGCCGCAATCCTCGAATTCGCCTTGCAGCGCCAGCATGTAGGCGTGGCCGTCGATGATGCCGGTTTCCGGCGAATGCAGCGCGGCCACGCAGGAGAGCTCGGGCTCCATGCGCCGCGCCTCGGCCCCGTCCATCAGCTGCAATCCCTCGACATCGTTGGCGATGGCCTGGGCGTAGATCGCCTCGATCGTGGCGCGTTCCTGCTCGGCTGTGGCGACGACAAGCTTGCCGCATTTGCGGTGAGCGACGCCGCGCTCGGCGCAAAACCGGTACAGAGTGCGGCGGCCGCGCGTGCAATGCCGGGCGCGCAGCGAATCCGTCGGGTAATAGAGGCCCGCATGGATCACCTCGCTGTTGCGCGAGGAGATGCCGCTTCCGATCGAGCCTTGCGCTTCGGCCACAATGACCTCGTGGCCGGCGCGCGCCAGCGCCCGCGCGCAGGCAAGCCCGATGACGCCGGCGCCGACCACGAGCGCCTGCATCAGGACAACGCGAGCGTCATTCCGGGGCGCGAGCGAAGCGCGCGAGCCCGGAATCCATATCCCTGGCGGTGATTATGGATTCCGGACAGCCGCTTCGCGGCTTCCGGAATGACGGCATCGGCGGAACTGAGCATCATCTAAACCTCGCAGTGTTTGCAGCCATCGGCTAGAACGCCGGCATGACGATGGCAAGCCCCGTTACGCCTCCGCCGCGCAGCTTTTCCCATGTCGAGACCTGGATATTCGATCTCGACAACACGCTCTATCCGCATCACGTGAACCTGTGGCGGCAAGTCGATATGCGCATACGCGACTACGTCGCCGAATTTCTGAAGGTGAGCGCCGACGAGGCGTTTCGTCTGCAGAAGGATTATTATCGGCGCTACGGGACGACCATGCGCGGGCTCATGACCGAGCATGGGATGAGCCCGGACGCCTTCCTTGATTTCGTGCACCAGATCGACCATTCGCCGCTTGAGCCGAACCCTGGGCTTGGCGCGGCCATCGAGCGACTGCCCGGCCGCAAGCTCATCCTCACCAACGGCACCCGCAAGCATGCTACGGCGGTGATGCAGCGGCTCGCCCTCCAGCATTGCTTCGAGGATGTATTCGACATCATCGCCGCCGAACTCGAGCCCAAGCCCTCGGCCAAGACCTATGACCGCTTCCTCGCGATCCATGGCGTCGATCCCGCTCGCGCCGCCATGTTCGAGGACCTGGCGCGCAACCTCGAAGTGCCGCATCGCCTCGGCATGACCACCGTGCTCGTGGTCCCGGAAGGCGCGCGCGAGGTGTTCCGCGAGGCCTGGGAGATGGAGGGCCGCAACGAGCCGCATGTCGATCACGTTACCGACGATCTTGCGGCCTTTCTGCAGACGGTCGCGGGGAGGTGAGGGGCCCACGCCCGACCCCACGCCCGTTGACATCGCCCGCGCGCTCCGCGACACAGCCCTGCGCCACAGGGGGACATCATGCACGACAAGCTTGCACAGACCATCGACCGGGCGTTCGAGGAGCGCAACGCCGTCACGCCCAAGACCAAAGGCGCGGTGCGCAAAGCCGTCGATCAGGCCTTGGATCTTCTCGATGCGGGCCGAGCGCGGGTCGCCGAAAAGCAAGCCGACGGGCGCTGGCGCGTGAATCAATGGCTCAAGAAGGCGGTGCTTTTGTCGTTTCGCTTGAACGACATGAGCCTGATCAAGGGCGGTCCGGGCAAGGCCGCGTGGTGGGACAAGGTCCCCTCCAAGTTCGACGGCTGGACGGCCGCCAAGTTCAAGAAGGCGGGTTTCCGCGCGGTTCCGAATTGCACGGTCCGGCGCTCGGCCTTCATCGCCCCCGGCGTGGTGCTGATGCCCTCCTTCGTCAATCTCGGCGCTTATGTGGATTCCGGCGCGATGATCGACACCTGGGCGACGGTGGGCTCCTGCGCCCAGATCGGCAAGAACGTGCATATTTCCGGCGGCGCCGGCATTGGCGGCGTCCTGGAGCCGCTGCAGGCCGGGCCGGTGATCATCGAGGACAATTGCTTCATCGGCGCGCGCGCCGAGGTCGCCGAAGGGGTCATCGTGCGCGAGGGCTCGGTCCTGTCCATGGGCGTCTATCTCGGCGCCTCGACCAAGATCGTGGACCGGGAGAGCGGTGAAATTTTCCAGGGCGAGGTGCCGCCCTATTCGGTCGTCGTCTCCGGCGCGATGCCCGGCAAGCCGCTCAAGGACGGCAGCCCGGGGCCCAATCTCTACTGCGCCGTCATCGTCAAGCGCGTCGACGAGCGCACCCGCGCCAAGACCAGCATCAATGAACTATTGCGAGATTAGCGCATGACCCGAAAAGTGGACGCCGCTTTTCGGAAAAGATCATGCGCCGACAAGATGTTGGATGCGCACAGCGGCCAATCTGAAAGGATCATGCTCTAAATGCCCGCCGATCCTCTCGCCCTTGCCCGCGACCTCATCCGCTGCCCTTCGGTGACGCCGGCCGAGGGTGGGGCGCTGGCGCTTATCGAGCGCGTACTGCGCAGCGAGGGCTTTGGCGTCGATCGTGTGACGTTTTCAGAGCCCGGCTTTTCCGACGTTGAGAATCTTTACGCCCGCATCGGCGCGGGTCCGCCGCATCTCGTCTTCGCCGGCCACACCGATGTCGTGCCGCCGGGCGACGAGGCCGCTTGGTCGCACCGGCCGTTCGGCGCCGAGGTGAAGGACGGCGTGCTTTACGGCCGCGGCGCCGTCGATATGAAGAGCGCGATCGCCTGCTTCATCGCCGCCGCCCTTGATCATCTCGAAGCGCGAGGTGGAAAGCCGAATGGCTCGATCTCCTTCCTGATCACGGGCGACGAGGAAGGCGTCGCCGTCAACGGCACGGTCAAGCTTCTCAAATGGGCGGCCGCGCGCGGCGAGCGCTTCGACCATTGTATCCTTGGCGAGCCGACCAATCCGCACGCGCTCGGGGACATGATCAAGATCGGCCGTCGCGGGTCGCTCAACGGCGCGCTGATCGTCTCAGGAACGCAAGGCCACGTCGCCTATCCGCAGCTCGCGGACAACCCGATCCGCGGCATCGTCGCGCTGATGAGCGCGCTCATGTCCGAACCGCTCGATTCCGGCAGCGAGCATTTCGAGCCGTCCAATCTCGAATTCACCTCGGTCGATGTCGGCAACAAGACGGAGAACCTGATACCGGCGCAGGCGCGCGCGCGCTTTAACGTGCGCTTCAACGATCGCCATAGCCAAGCGTCGCTTCGCGCATTGCTCGAACAGCGATGCGCCAAGGCCGCATCGGGCCGCATTCGCTATCGCCTGACGTTCGATCCTTCGAACGCCGACGTGTTCATTACCCGGCCGGGCTCGTTCACCGAGCTTGTCAGCCGAGCGGTCGAGGACGTGACCGGGCGCACGCCGGAACTCTCGACCACGGGCGGCACGTCGGATGCGCGCTTCATCAAGGATTATTGCCCGGTGGTGGAATTCGGACTTGCCAATTCCACGATGCACAAGCTCGACGAGCGCGTCGCCATCGACGACCTCGTCCGGCTGACGGCGATTTATCGGCGGGTTGTCGAACGGTATTTCGGGTGAAAGAAGCGCGTCATTCCGGGGCGCGGGCCACCCGGGTCGGCGCTTCGCGCCGCCCGATGACAGGCTCCGCCCGCGAGCCCGGAATCCATAATCACAGTACAGCTTAATGCGGAATGATGGATTCCGGATAGCCTCGCTTCGCTCGGCTTCCGAATGACGGCGCGTTTTGACTGACAATTGCTCCAACGCGCGTCAATACTCCACCCGCATTAAATAAAGCCCCTCGGGCGGCGCGACCGGGCCGCATGCGGCGCGGTTCTTGGCGTCAAGAGCGCGCGCCAGATCGTTTGCCGACCACTTGCCCTCGCCCACAAGCACGAGCGAACCGACCATCGAGCGCACCTGACGGTGCAGGAACGAGCGCGCCGCGGCGTGCACGCGCACCTCGTCGCCGGCTCTTTCCACGGCGAGCCGGTCCAATGTCTTCAGCGGCGACTTGGCCTGACAATCGGCGGCGCGGAAGGTGGTGAAGTCGTGCTTGCCGAGAAGCTGCTGCGCCGCTTCGTGCATGGATGCCGCGTCGAGCGGACGCGGAACGCGCCAGGCTCGCCGGCGATCGAGCGCGAGATCGGCGCGGCGATTGACGATTCGATAGAGATAGTGGCGCTCTCGGGCCGAGAACCGCGCGTCGAACGCCTGCGTTACCTTCTCCGCTGAAAGCACCGCAACCGGGTGGGGGCGCAGTTGCGCATTCAGCGCATCGCGGACGCGGCCGGGCGGCCAATCCCGCTCCAGGTCGAGATGGGCGACTTGGTTCAAGGCATGCACCCCGGCATCGGTCCGCCCCGCTCCCTGGACGTTGACCTTTTCTCCGCAGAACGCCATGACGGCGGCCTGAACGGTCTCCTGGACCGAGACCCCGCCGGCCTGGACTTGCCAGCCGACAAAGGGTGTGCCGTCATATTCGAGAGTAAGCTTGTAGCGGGGCATTCTTGACCAGCCTCAAGGCCATGCGGGTCAGGGGCCTGTAGGCGTAACATAGAAGCCTTGCCGCCGGAGTGGCCATGAAACGTTCATTCAAGGAGCTGATCGTCCGTTTGCTGGAGGGACACCGGCTCATGACGGTCGCCACCAATCGCCCGGATGGCTGGCCGCAGGCGACCGTGGTCGGCTACATGAACGACGGTCTGATGATCTATTTTTTCACCGAGCGCAACGGCCAGAAGGTCAACAACATCAAGGAGGACCCACGCGTTTCGGTCGCGATCGCCAAGGATACGCCTCGCCCCCTCGACATCAAAGGCCTCTCGCTCGCCGGCACGGCGCTCATCGTCGATGATGCGGCGGAGGTCGATCATGCCTTCCAGCTTCAGCTCAAGCGCTTCCCCGAATACCGCGTATTGCCGAAGCCGAATCCGAAAGAAATCGCGCTGGTGCGCGTGAAGCCGGAAATCGTCTCGGTGATCGATTACGAGAAGGGCTTCGGCCACTCGGATCTGGTCCGCGTCACCGACAGCGATCTCGAGGAGTTCGTCGAAAGCCGCCGCCACCATTGGGCGGGCCACCCGGAGCACTAGCGTCCACCCGCTCATTCCCGTGCAAGCGAACGTGCAAGCGGGAATCCAGAATCAGCAGCACGGTACCGCAATAATTGGCGCTCTGGGTCCCTACGCGGGGACGAGCGGGCGAAATCGAGTACACGCTTACCGCACGCGCATGCCCGGCTCGATCGGCGTTCCGCGCAGGAATTCGTCCGCCTTCATAGGTGCGCGGCCGGCTCGCTGCAGCTCCACAACGCGCACGGCGCCCTCGCCGCAGGCAATGGTGAGGCGTTGGTCGAGCACTAGTCCGGGAGTGCCCGCACCCTCGGCCCGCGTCGTGCGCAGCACTTTCAGGCGCTTGGCGGGATGGCCTGCGAGCTCGAACCAGGCGCCGGGGAAGGGCGAGAGCCCGCGGCAGCGATCGTGCACGGCTTGCGCCGGCTTCGTCCAGTCGATGCGCGTCTCGCTCTTTTCGATCTTGGCGGCGTAGGTGACGCCGGTCTGCGGCTGCGGCGTCAGCGTCAGGCTGCCGCGCTCGAGCGCGGAGAGTGCGCGGGCCATCAGATCGGCGCCGAGCCGCGCCAGCACATCGTGCAGCTCGCCCGCCGTCATGTCGGGGCCGATCGCAACGCGCTCGGCCATGGCGATCGGGCCGGTGTCTAATCCCTCCTCCATCTGCATCACCATCACGCCCGTTTCTCGGTCGCCGGCCATGATGGCGCGGCTGATCGGCGCCGCGCCGCGCCAGCGCGGCAACAGCGACGCATGCAGGTTGAAGCAGCCGCGCGGAACGCCTTCCAGAATTGCTTTCGGCAGAATGAGGCCGTAGGCGACGACCACCGCCGCGTCGGCGCCGTGGCTGCGGAACAGTTCCGCCGCTTCTTCCGTCCGCAGCGTCTTTGGCGTCAGCACCGGCAGACCGAGCCGGCGCGCCTGTTGGGCGACCGGCGTCTCCTGCAACGCCATGCCGCGGCCGGCCGGCTTCGGGGCGCGCGTATAGACGGCGGCGAGATCGTAGCCGCGCCCGACGAGCTCGATCAAGGTCGGCACGGCGAAATCGGGGGTACCCATGAAGATGAGGCGCAAGGGCATTGATAAAGCCTACCCTATGCGTTTCGCCGCCTTGGCGAACCTCTTCATCACCCGGTCGCGTTTGAGCTTGGAGATGTGGTCGATGAACAAAATGCCGTTGAGGTGATCGATCTCGTGTTGCAGGCACGTGGACAGGAGGCCATCGGCGTCGACCTCGCGCGTGTCGCCGGCGACATCGACATAGCGGACCTTCACCCTGGCGGGGCGCTCCACCTCTTCATAATAGTCGGGGATCGACAGGCAGCCCTCTTCGTAAACGGAGCTCTCTTCAGACGCCCAGACAATCTCGGGATTAATGAAGACCTGCGGACGTTTTTCTTCGTCCTTTTTCGAAATGTCGAGGGTCACGACGCGTCGCGGCACGGCGAGCTGGATCGCCGCCAGCCCTATTCCGGGCGCCGCATACATGGTTTCGAACATCTCGTCGACGAGCTTCTTCACCTCGCTGTCGATGCTCTTCACCGGCTCGGAAACGAGCCGCAGCCTCTTATCGGGGATAATGATGATATCGCGATGCGCCATGCCGGCGATGTAGGGGCAAGCCGGTTCGCGGTCAATGCGTTCTCAGTTCGTTCCAAAATGCGCGCGAATCGGTTAGGCAGAGGGGATGTCGGAGACCTTCCTGTCGATCGGCGGCCTTGCCATCAGCGCCGCCGAGGCGCTCGCGTTCGCCGCCGCGCTCATCTTGGGCGGGCTTGTGCTGCTGGCCGTGCTGATGGCGCGCGCCTCGCGTGCGCGTAGCGTGGAAGCCGAGAGGCAGGCGCTGCATGCGGGCGAGGTCGAAGAGCGCGTGGCCGAACTGGGGCGCATTCAAGCGGATCTGGCGGGCCGGTTGCAGATGCTGGGCGAGAACTTGAGCGGGCGCCAGGCGGAGCTTGCGCGGGTCATGGCCGAGCGTCTCGATGCGGTGTCGCACCGCGTCGGACAGTCGGTCGAGGCCAACGCCAAGAACACGGTTGCGAGCCTGCAGCAATTGCACGAACGCCTCGCCGTCATCGATCACGCGCAGAAGAACATCACGGACCTGTCGTCGCAGGTGACGTCGTTGCGCGACATTCTCGGCAATAAGCAAGCGCGCGGAGCCTTCGGCCAGGCGCGCATGGAGGCGATCGTCCAGGACGGTCTGCCGAAGGGCGCCTATGCCTTCCAGTTCACCCTCTCGAACGGCAAGCGGCCTGACTGCGCCGTCTTCCTTCCCACCGATCCGCGTCCGCTGGTGATCGACGCCAAGTTCCCGCTCGAAGCGGTGACCGCCCTGCGCGACGGCCGCAGCGAGGAGGAGCGGAAATCCGCCGCTCAGCGGCTGCGCCAGGACGTGATGCGGCACGTCAACGATATCGCCGAGCGTTATCTCCTGCCTGGTGAGACGCAGGAGCTCGCGCTCATGTTCGTACCCTCGGAATCCGTCTACGCCGAACTGCATGACGCCTTCGACGACGTCATTCAAAAGGCCTACCGCCTGCAGGTCGTCCTCGTCTCGCCCTCGCTCCTGATGCTGGCGATCCAGGTGATGCAGCAGATCCTCAAGGACGCCCGCATGCGCGAAGCGGCGAAGGAAATTCGAACCGAGGTGTCCCACCTCATGAACGATGTCGGCCGGCTTCGCGACCGAGTCTTGCGTCTTCAGCAGCACTTCGGTCAGGCGACCGAGGACCTGTCGCAGATCCTGACCTCGGCCGACAAGATCACCAAGCGCGGCGGACGCATCGAATCGCTTGAATTCGAAGGCGAGGAGGGCCCGAGCGATATGCCGGCCGTCATGCCCACGCCGATTGCGCGCAAGCTGCGCAGCGCCGACCAGCCCGGCTGACCGTCCATCCGTCAGGGTTGACCGCGCGGCTTAGAAGCTATTGAAGTGGCGCGAGAATTCGACCGCCATCCTGTCGCCGCACGGACGCGGGAGAGGTGTTCCCCCATCCCCGAGAGCGCTTGCATGACCCTTGCCCCCGGCGCAGCCGCGACCCGCGCCTCTTTTGCAGACACGATCGCGGTTTACTTCCGTAAGCCCGTCCTGATCGTGATGTTTTTGGGCTTCTCCTCCGGCTTGCCGCTGGCGCTCTCCGGCTCGACCCTGCTCGTCTGGATGCGGGAATCGGGGGTCGACCTGCAGACGATCGGCTTGTTTGCGCTGGTCGGCACGCCCTACACGATCAAGTTCCTGTGGGCCCCCGTCGTCGATGCGCTCGATGCGCCGCTGCTGTCGAAATGGTTCGGGCGACGGCGTGGTTGGCTGCTTTTAACGCAGTTTGCGATGCTCGCGACCATCGTTCTGCTGGCCTTCTGCGATCCGGCTCGGACGCCGTGGTACGTTCTGTTTGGCGCGGCGCTGCTGGTCGCCGCCGCCTCCGCCACCCAGGACATCCTGATCGATGCGTTCCGGGTCGAAAGCCTCGAGACCCGCGAACAAGCCGCTGGAATGGCCTCCTATGTCGCCGCCTATCGCATCGGCACGCTTGTCTCTACCGCAGGCGCCCTGTTCCTCGTCACGTATTTCGAACGCGGGCTTGGCTTCGCGCGCGACGGCGCGTGGACCGCCGGTTATATCGCGATGGCGCTTCTCGTCGCGATCGGGATTGTGACGACGCTCATGGCGGCCGAACCGGCAAGCAGCGAAAAAACCGGCGCCGCGCGCGCAGACGGCGCGCCGGCGCTCGTGCGCGTTCTTCGATCCGCGGGCAGCGCCTTTTCTGAATTCATGACTCGCGACGCCGCGTTCGCAGTCCTCGGTTTCGTCGTCCTCTATAAGCTCTGCGATTCGTTTGCCGGCACGCTGACCGCGCCCTTCGTGATCGATTTGGGATTCACACGCGACGATTATGCGGCAATCGTCAAAGGCGTGGGGCTTGCCGCCACCCTCATCGGCGGCTTCGCGGGGGGAGCGATCGCACGCGCCTATCCGCTCGTGACCAGCCTTTGGATCGGGGCCGTCCTACAGATGGCCTCGAACCTGGCCTTCTCCTGGCAGGCCCTGGTCGGGCTCGATCACTGGGCGCTCACGGCGACGATCGTCGTCGAGAATTTCACGGGCGCGATCGGCACCGTGATTTTCGTCGCCTATCTCTCCGCGCTCTGTCAAAGCCCGCTGCACACGGCCACGCAGTACGCATTGTTGACCGCGCTCGCGTCAGTGGGACGCATCTACATGTCCTCGCTGTCCGGCTTCGTGGCGGCCGCCACCGGATGGCCGCTCTTTTTCGCCTTCAGCGCGCTTGCCGCGCTCCCGAGCATGGCGTTGCTTGTTTGGCTGCAGCGGCGGGGGCATTTTAAGACGACCTCGTCTTAACGCATGATCCCGAAAAAGCGGACGCCACTTTTCGGAAAAGATCATGCGTTGGCAAATTTGTTACAAGCGTACAGTTCAATTTTGAATGGATTGCTCCCTCATCCGCCGTTCTAGACGGGCGTGCGCTGGCGGATCGCTGCGGCCAATGTGCCCTCGTCCAGATAATCGAGCTCGCCGCCCACCGGCACCCCATGCGCGAGCCGGGTCACCTT
>WBZR01002895.1_pt1 | contig 16745 bp, 19 predicted proteins | sample 5204231 | NCBI WGS metagenome assembly WBZR01 (sample SAMN12412403, study PRJNA552823) | activated sludge metagenome | isolation source: activated sludge from anammox sidestream of wastewater treatment plant... | place: USA: Virginia | collected 2017-08 | reverse complement strand
CGGCCACGCCGCCCGGCCGGCGCATGGCAGGCGGGTGCGTCGTGGACGATGCGTCTCCTTGCCCGGGAGCGAAGACGCCCGTTTCCGTTTGCGATGAAGCCGGCCCTGAACGCGGTACGAGGGCCGAGGGTCTTCCGGGCCGTTGCGCGGCGCGTGTCGTGCGGCGGCCGGACGACCGCCTGCGGCGTGCCGTCTGTCGCCCCGGCCGCCGCTTTGCTAACGAAAACCTGCCATGACCGACCTCGCGCTCCGTCCCGCCGTCGCGCTCGTCGCCGCGCTCAAGAAGGGGGAGGTCGGCGCGCGGGAGCTCCTCGACCACTATCTGGCGCGCATCGAGCGGCTGAACGGCGCCCTGAACGCCGTGGTCACCCTCGACGTGGAACGGGCGCGCCGCGCCGCCGACGCCGCGGACACCGCGCGCACGCGCGGCCTCGCGGCGCTCGGCCCGCTCCACGGCTTGCCGATGACGATCAAAGACACGTTCGAGACGGCGCGCCTGCGCACGACGGCCGGTGCGACGCTGCTCTCGGGCTACGTGCCGGGGACCGACGCGGCCGTCGTCGAGCGCGTACGCGCGGCGGGCGCGGTGATCTTCGGCAAGACCAACACCCCCACCTACGCGGCGGACGTCCAGACCTACAATCCGATCTTCGGCATCACGCGCAACCCGTGGAATCGCGAACGTACCTGTGGCGGCTCGTCCGGGGGGTCGGCGGTCGCGATTGCGGCCGGGCTCGCGGGCGCGGAGATCGGCAGCGACATCGGCGGCTCGATCCGCGCTCCGGCGCACTGCTGCGGCATCTACGGTCACAAGCCGACGCACGGGATCGTTCCGTCGCGCGGCCACATCCCGGGGCCGCCGGGCACGCTCGCCGAGTACGACCTCGGGGTGATGGGGCCGTTGGCCCGGAGCGCCGACGACCTGGCGCTCCTTCTTGATGTGGTCGCGGGACCCGACGCCGCCGACGCCGTCGGCTGGCGCCTCGATCTTCCGCCGCCGCGCCGCGGCGCGCTCGGCGATTATCGCGTCGCGGTGTGGATGGACGACCCGTTCTGTCCCGTGGACGCGGAGGTGCAGTCGCAGGGCGCTGCGATGGTGGCGGCGCTCCGCGAGGCCGGGGTCGCGGTCGACGAGCGGGCGCGCCCGGTCGACGACCTCGGGGTCGTCCATCGCCTGTACGAGAAGCTGCTCTGGCCGATCCTCTCCGGCGGCATGACGCCCGAGGAGGTCGCCGAGCTCGCGCGCGTCTCCGACGCGACGCCGCCCGACGACGCCAATCTCTTCGACCGCTTCACGCGCGCGGTGACGCTGCCGGCGCGCGACTGGATCGCCGTCGACGAGGAGCGCCAGCGCATCCGCCGCGGCTGGGCCGATTTCTTCACGCGCTTCGACGTCCTGATCTGTCCGATCTGGCCGGTCCCCGCGATCGCGCACGACCACGGGGACACGCTGCTCTCGCGCACGATCCGCGTAAACGGTCGCGAGCGGTCGTACATCGAGCTCCTGGTGTGGGCGGGGCTCGTCACCATGGCGCTCCTTCCGGCGACGCAGGCGCCGATCGGTCGCACGCCGGCGGGGCTGCCCGTCGGCTTCCAGATCGTCGGTCCGTACCTCGAGGACCGCACGACGATCGACTTCGCGCGCCGGCTCGCCGACGTGATCGGCGGGTACGTTCCGCCGCCGGGCGTCTGAGGCGATGTTCCACTACTACCCGCTCGCCGAGCGCATCTCCGAGGAGCTCGAGGCGCTCGAGGACGCAATCGTCGAGGACCCGGAGTGCGACGCGCTCGGCCGCCTGCACCGCCTGCGGCGCCAGCTCGCCGTCCTGCGGCGGGTGGCGTGGCCGCAGCGCGAGGCCGTGAGCCAGCTGGTGCGCGAGCAGACGGCCTTCGTCTCGGAGCCGGTGCGGCTCTACCTGCGCGACACGTTCGACCACGTGTCGCAGATCGTCGAGATGATCGACTCCGCGCGCGAGATGGCGGTCGGCCTCTCGGAGCTGCACCTCTCGACCATCGGCCACCGCACCAACGAGGTGATGAAGGTGCTGACGCTGATGTCGAGCATCTTCATCCCGCTCACCTTCATCGCCGGCATCTACGGCATGAACTTCGACAACATGCCGGAGCTGCGCTCGCCGGTCGGCTACTTCGCGGTGCTCGCGGTCATGGTGGCTACGGCGCTCGGCATGCTGGCGTTCTTCCGCCGGCGCGGGTGGGTCGGGGGCGGCCGGCGCGCGGCGAGATCCTGAATCCCCGCGGCTCACGACGTGCGCGCGGTCGCGGCGCGTCGTCAGCGTCGCTCGGCGCGGACGGCGGCCGCGGCGCCGGCGATCACGAGCCCGACGCCGGCGAACACGCCGGCGATCGCGACCCAGAAGAGGAGGTTCACGAGCGCGTTGGCGGGCGGCGCCTCGAGCGCGAGGCCGCGGACGCCGAAACTCGCCCCGACCACGGACGCGACCACGTTGCCGTAGGCGGCGGCGGCGAACGACCAGAAGAGCCAGCGCTGCTGGCGCGCCGAGAGCACGATCGACCCGCCGGCGGCGCCCGCGAGCATCGTCAGCATGCCGTTCAGGAGCCCCTCGAGGTGGGCCATCCGCCAGGCGCGTTCCTCGCCGGCGATCTGGCCGGTCAGGACGAAGGCGTGCGGGAAGCCGGCGAATAGACCGAGCAGGACGACCACCGCGCCGTGGAAGACGAGGCGCGCGCGGATGCGGGAGTCCATGGCTGCGGAGGTATAGCAGGAGGAGGTACCCGGACGGCAACGGTGAGGGCGACGGCCTTCCGGTTTTTCGGGAAACCTCCCGGCGTTCCTTGCCAGAATTGGAAACGCGACCGCGCCAGCGCGCGCGTTCGCGGCTGGCACGCGCTTCGCTCCGCGGGGAGACATGGACCTCGACCTCGATCCGCGCCGCGCGATCGCGCGTCTCGCGGCGGCCGTGATGGTGGCCGACGCCCGTGTGCCCAGCTCCGAGCTCAGCGCCGTCGCCGGGCTCACCCGGCTCGGGCTCGGCACGCTCGAGTCCGCGACCCACGGCGAGCTCGCGCGCGCCGTGGACGAGCCGATCGACGTCGGCGCAGCCTGCGCCGTCCTGCTCGACGCCTACCCGGACGCCGGCGGCACCATCCTCGCGGCGCTCGCCGACATCGCCGCGGGCGACGGCGAGCTCGACCCGCGCGAGGTCGCGGTCCTCGGCCGGATCGGCGACGCGCTCGACGTGGCGCCCGCGATCGTCGCGCACGTCGTGCGAACGGCGGCCGCGGCGGCGGGAGCGTCGGTGCTCAGGGAGCCACGGCGGGAGGCCGAGCGGCCGCCGGCCGAGGAGACGCCGGCCGATGCGAGCCCCGCCGCGGCGCTCGAGCCCGGCGGAGCGCCGCCGACCGCGACGCCCGACCCGCTCGCGACCGCCTATGCCGCGCTCGGGCTCGCGCCCGGCGCGCCCGCCGCCGTCGTCGAGGACGCGTACCGCGCCGTGATCGAACGATATCAGCCGATCAAGGTCCTCGACCTCGGCCCCGAGTTCGCGGTGCTCGCGGTGCGCCGGCTCGCCGCGGCGACCGCGGCGTTCTCGGCCATCGGCAAGGCCCGCGCGTCCCGGTGACGACGGCGACCGCGGCCGCCGCGCGCGCCGAGCGGCGGACAAGAGGAAGAGCGTCCGCGATGCGTCTGCGCTCGATCGCGCCGATCCTTCTCGTCGTCGTGGCGGCGGCCGCCGCGAGCGCATGCCGCGCCCCGGCGGGACGTCCCGCCGGGACACGCGCACGCGCGCACCCCGCGGTGGCGCGTCAGGCCGCCGAGATCGCGCGGGGGGAGGTCGCGTACGCCGCCTACTGCGCGAGCTGCCACGGCGCGCGCCGGGATGGCCGAGGGGCGCTCGCCGCAGCGCTCGACCTCCGTCCGACGGATCTCCGTGCGCCGGCCCTCTGGGCGGCGCGCGACGACGCGCTCGTCGCGCGCCTCGCGCGGGGAACGCCGCTCCCGGTGCCGGGCGGCGCGGCGGCGCCGGAGCTGGAGCGCGACGCCGGAGCGGTCGCCGCGTACGTCGCCGGGCTCGGGCGCGCCGACTGGAACCTGTTGCGCGCGGGCCGTGTCGTCTACGAGGAGTCCTGCGCGGCGTGTCACGGCCCCTACGGTCGGGCCGAAGGCGCGATCGCCCGCTGGCTCGGGGCTCCCGACCTCCTCGTGGTGCGCGAGCGCGTGAGCGACCGGAGCCTCGCGCGCATCGCCGACGCCGGGATCCGCGCCATGCCGCCCCTGCGCGGAGGCTTCGATGCGGTCGAGCGGCGCGCGCTCGTGGCGTACGTGCGCCATCTCTCCGACGGGTTCCGCGTCTACGACGGCTACTGCGCCGATTGCCACGGCGACGACGGGGAGGGAGCCTACACGGACGAGCTGGTGCCGCCGGCGAGCCCGGCGCCGACGATCGCCGGACGCTACCCGCGCGCTGTGCTCCTCCACATGCTCGAACGGGGGCGCGGGATCATGCCGCACTTCCGGGACATTCTCGACGAGGCGCGCCTGCGCGACGTCGTGGCGTACCTCCGGGCCGCGGCGGGGCCGCCCTGAGAAGCCGTCCCCGCTGCGCGGCGCCGGCGCTCCGAGGCAGGGGGTCGCGATGACGCGCCGGCGGCGGCACGCATCGCCCCCCGAATCTCGTTCGTCTACGCGGCGCCGCCGGGACTCCGCGCCGCGCCGGCGGCGCCGCTGCCGTACGGGCGCGCGCTGCTGCGCGTCCGAGCGCCGCGGACGGGCGCCGGATCAGCGGGCGCGGCGGCGGCGCGGCTCGTTGGTGGCGACGCGCGGGTTCCGCTCGACCTCGATCTGGCGGTGGAGCGCGAGGACCGTGTCGATGTAGGCGTCGGAGCGGTTGTACTGCCAGATCACGCGGCGGCGCTCGGGGAGCGTGAGCCCGGCGCGCCAGCCGTTGCCCGCGAGGAAGCGCGCGCACGAGGCCGCGGCGTCGTCCATGTCGTAGAGGCTCACGCGCCCGTCGCCGTTGCCGTCGACGCCGTAGCGGAGATAGCTCGTCGGCAGGAACTGCGGGAAGCCGAAGGCGCCGGCGCCCGAGCCCTCCATGCCGAGCGGATCGAGGTGGAGGCGCTCGGCCATCGTGAATACGCCGCGGACCTCCGGATAGAACGTGCGCTCGAGATAGGCGGCGCGTTCCCGGACGGTTGCCGCGATCGCCGGGTCGGGTGGATCCCCGGCGTGGTCGAGGACGTTGCGGGCGAGGTTGGCGGGCTCGTTCGCCATGGCGAGGCGGGCGAGGCGGTGGAGCACGTTGCTCGAGCCGGTCGCGTTCCCGCACGAACTCTCGACGTGCACGATCGCCGCGATGAGGCCCGCGGGGACGCCCTCGCGCGCCTCCGCCTTGCGGAAGGCGTCGGCGTAGCGCATGCGGCACCGTTCCGCCGCGCGCACGCTGGCCGGGCTCCGGAGCTGACGGTAGCGGGCGCTGCTCTCGCGCGGCGCGAGCGCGAACCAGAGGCCGTCGAAGGCGGGGAGGCGGGGATCGGCGAACGCCGCCGCCGCTTCGGCGCGCGGAACGCCGTCGGCCGCGAGCTTGTCGACGAGCCAGCGCCAGCCGCGGCGTTCGGCGATCGCTTCGTCGTCGCTCGTCGCAGCGCGCACGGCGGATGCCGCGAGGAGGGCGCAGGCGAGCGCGGTCACGATCGACAGACGACGCATCACGACGATCCTCTTAGCACGGTGTCGGCATTCCGCACGTCCGGCTTCAGCGGAGCACGGTCGTTCTGGCGTGCCGGCGTCCGGGGCGGGGCCTCGCGGCCGGAGGCGCGCGGAGCGAGCGAAGCGTCGCCCGCGGGCTGCGGCATGTCGATGCCGCCGGACGCCGCGCCCGCGTAGTAGGCCTCGCACTCGATCTCGCGACCGCGGACGACGCGCTTCCCGGCGAGCGGCCCGCAGCGCTCGGTGACGATCGTCGCCTGGCGCTCGTGGTGGTCCTCGTCGACGTAGAGCACGACCCAGTCGCGCGTCGTCCCGAGCGCGTGGGACCGGGCGGTGTTGGAGAAGAGCGCCGTGTATTCGCGGGCGCCGCGGCGGACGTGCATCACGGGAAGCCACGCCTCGCGGGTCGGGTTCAGGCGGCGCGGCGCGATCTTCACGAGCGTGCCGGTGCGGGCGCGCTCGCGATAGGCGCGGTCGACCGCGAGCATCTCGGCGACCGGCGGCTCGGCGACGGTCGGCGCGGGGCGCACGAGGCGCGCCTGGAGCCGCGCCTGCAGGTCGGTCAGGACCATGCGGGCGCGGCGTCTCCCGAAGCCGGGGACGCGCGTCAGCCGGCCGGTCCGCGCGGCGTGCTCGAGCTCCTCGAGCGTCTCGATGCCGAGCGTCTCGTGGATGCGGTGGGCGAGGGCGGGTCCGATGCCGGGGACCGTCGTGAGGCGCGCCTCGCCGTCGTCGTGGCCGCGCAGGCGGTCGAGGAGCCCGAGCCGGCCCGTCGCCGCGAGCTCGCCGATGGCGCGCGCGAGGCTCGGTCCGATCCCGGGGAGCTGGACGCCGGTGCGCGGCAGGCGGCGGCTTGCCGGGGCGAGCGGCTCGGGGAGGGTGCGGACCATCGCCGCGGCCCGACAGTAGGCGGCGACGCGCGACGGGTGCGCGTCCTGCGCCGCGAGGAGCGTGCCGACCTCGTCGAGCGCGTCGGCGATGGCGGCGTTAGACCGCTCGGGCATCTCCGCGGGCATGCGGGTCCAGGGCCTGGCGCGCGACGTCGAGCAGATGGATCACCTCGTCGTCGGTCGTCTGGCCGAAGTCACGATAGAAGAAGCCGACGGCGTAGAACGGGTCGGGCGTCGCGAGGCAGACCGTTTCGTCGACCTCCTTCGCGAGCTCGGCGAGGGTGGCGGCGGGCGCCACCGGCACGGCGAGCACCAGGCGCGCCGGATCGGCGCGCCGGATGCTCCGGAGCGCCGCGCGCATCGTGCTGCCGGTCGCGAGGCCGTCGTCGACGACGATCGCGGTGCGCCCCGCGATCGGCACCCGGGTACGTCCGCCCCGGTAGACGGACTGCCGACGGCGGATCTCGGCGAGTTGCGCGGCGACCTCGCGATCGAGGTAGTCCTGCGAGACGCCGAGCGCGCGCATCATCTCCTGGTTCAGGACGCCGAGCGGCGAGTCGCCGTCGACCACCGCGCCGATGCCGAGCTCCGGCTGGCCAGGGGCCCCGAGCTTGCGGACCACGATGACGTCGAGCGGCGCGGCGAGCGCCCGGGCGACCTCGTAGCCGACCGGGACGCCGCCGCGCGGCAGCGCCAGCACCGCCGGCGCCTCGTCGCGAAACGGCAGCAGCCGTCCGGCGAGCCGGCGGCCGGCGTCACGCCGGTCCTCGAAGAGGACGTCGCCGGCGGGAGCCTTCTGCCATGGCGTCTCGAGTCGCATGCTCCGGCGACGCTGCAAGCCGCTTGCCACCAGGGAGACGCCACCCGACCGAGGGGTTGCACCCCTCCCGCGCGACGGTTTCCCGAATGTGGGTCCGGGGTTCTCAGGCGCGGTAGCCGTCCCGCGAGGCCGCCACCGCTGCGGGCGGGCTCCGGACGGCCGTGGACGCGCTCTGCGCGGCGTACTGTGGCTATGATCGCGAGTCCGTCCGCACCTGTCCGGCGGTCGCATGTCCCGTGTGGCGCTACCGGCCGTGGCAGCAGAAGCGCCGCAGCGGATCAGGGGAGCCGTCAGCGTGAGCATCGTCGAGGCATTGCGCGATCCCGGGTTGTTCGGGCGGCTTCCGCTCTTTGCCGACTTTGCGAGCCGGGACCGCTGGCTCGTCTTCCACAAGGCGTGGTCCGCCTTGTCGATGACGGCCGAGGAGATGCGGATCTACCAGCACCCGCACGGGCCGCCAGATTCCGCCGACCATCCCGCCGTCCGAGGCGTACGTCGCCGCCGGCCGCGGCTCGGGCAAGTCGTTCATGGCGGCGCCGATCGCGATCTTCCTCTCCTGCTTCCGTGACTACCGTTGGGTCGGGGTGTTCCGGATCGGTGACGATCATCACGTCGTCCCGCGCTGGCCTGGCCCACGGCGCGAGCCACACGGAGTTGAATGGCACGCGCAGGCCATACGCCGCTCCCACGGCCCCGAGGGCCTCGCCGATTCGGCGTGCGCGGCTCTTGGCGGCGCCCCGCCGGCGTCACCGATCGCGGATCCGGTGGCGCTGCACGAGTCCCAGCTCGAGTGGTGCCCGCCGCACGAAGAGGACGTGCTCGGCCCGGCGCGCAAGGCCGAGGTGCGCCGGAACATCGAACTGACCTTGTGGAAATGGGGGAGCAACGTGCGATGGCTCCGGTGAACGGTCCGCGACGCGAGGCCGCGGAACGTGCCGCCGCGGCGGCGGACCAGCTGCCGCACTGATCGTCTCGGAGCGGGGCCCTGGCCGGGACGACTCCGCGCCTCAACTGAGCCGGACGTTATGCACAGCCACACCGAGCGCCGGCGCCCGTGACAATGGTCCATCGGCGGTGACCAACGTGGCTGCCCGGGCGCGTGCGGCAGCGACATAGAGCGCGTCGTAGGCGCTCACGTGACCGCGCAACGCCCATGCATCGTCGAGCAAGTCGCGGTGCGGCAGGCGTTCGAGCCCCCACGATCGAAGATCCGCGATCGCCTCACCGGCGCGCGCGGCTCCGAGGCGCGCAGCGAGCACCTCGCGTCGCAACACGGCGAGAACCTCGGCGTCGAGGAGCTCGGGCGCTGCGAGCTCGGAGGTCTCCAGGATCCCGGCCACCCGAAGGCCGATCGCCGTTTGCAGGAGGTACTCGACGGCCGCCGAGGCGTCGACCACGAGGATCAACCGCCGAGCTCCTTCTCGCGCGCGGCCCGTACGTCTTCCAGCGTGCGTGCGGCGGGCCGACCGAGATCGACCGGCGCGCGCTTCGCGAGCCGAGTCCGAAACGCTTCGCGATCGATTTCACGAGTCACCGCCTCGAGGACGACGTCACGTACGGTCCGTCCTCGCCGGTTGGCGTAGGCGCGAAGCCTTCGATGCAGCGCGTCGGGGACGTTCTTCACCTGGAGGTTCGCCATGGGATGCCTTTAGCATCCTTGAAGCATGCCAACAAGCACCCCAAGCGACGCTGCACATCCTGCGAAGGCGTCCGCGTTTTTCGCCCAGGCGGAGCTCGGCCGCCGACCGAGGTGATGGTGGCGTTCGTCGACGCGCACCGGGACAGCGACGGCGTCGAGTCGATCTGCGCGCACGTGCGGATCGCGCCGTCGACGTACTCAGCGCACAAGCGGCGGCAGCAGGATCCCGCGCGCCGCTCTGCGCGGGCGCAACGGGACGACGAGCCGCGCGTCGAGATCCAGCGCGTGTGGGAGGCGCACTTTCCGTAGGCTGGTCGCGTCGGCCTTCGGCTCACCAGCAGGGCCGCGATATCCGCTACGCGTCGCCGTCGACGCCGACGTCCCGGCGCATGATGTCCTGGAGGGACTCGACTGTGGTGCGTGCCGACACGACGTCAGAGCTTTCGCGCGTGTGGCAGCCGCGCCATCCGGCTATCGACCGCCAGTGTTTCGAGATCGCGTCGCCGATAGTCATCGGCGATCAAACGATCCACCAACCCACATCCTCCCTGGGCCGAGAGTGCGGAGAAGACCCCGGGCCCGTTCAACGGGGCGACGAGGCCGCTTCTGAGAACGGTCTCGAGCCCGCGCCGGGCATCGGCTTTCGAAACCGAGTAGTGGTGCTGTAGCGCGACGTACGCTTCGCCGATGACCTGGTTCGAGGCCGAGACTTCGGCTCGGTCGCTCTCCGCGAGCGCCGTCAGCGCACGCACGCAGCGCTGAAACGCCGCGGGGGGATCCCCGGTCACGAGCCGGACCAGTATTGACGTGTCAATCCCGTAGCGTGGGGTCATGCTTCTCCTCGCGGAATGCCGCAATGTCGAATGGCTTCCCCTTCTTGATCTTGGACCTCAGCGGCGCCAACCGCGATGGATCGATGCGCCGGGGCCGCAATACGAACCCCTGAGGAGTCTCTTCGATCTCCAGGCGATCGCCCGGCCCGACCCCGAGCGCCTTCAGCACACGGGACGGAAAGGTCACCTGCCGCTTGCTCGTGATCTTGACGACCATTGCATTGACCTCCTTACCAATTGATGACCACGGTAAGGAGCAGAATTCAAGCCGCCGGTTCGTAGAGCGCGGATTCGGCGTTCGACGGGCGACGGTCAAACGCGGCGCTCCGCGAGACTTCCAGATTTCCTGACAAGGCTGGCTTGCTGCCGCTGTCCAATCAGCCGGCGCGCTTGTCCCGTGGAGCCGGCGCTTCGATGGAGGGCGTCGGGGTAGCTGGGAGCAGGGGATGCGGACGCCCAAGGGGTGGCGCCATCAGCACCCAGAAGTGTTCGTGCCGGCACCGCTCACGGTCCTGCACCAAGACACCGGTGGCATTCGCGCAGACGTACGGCTGCGCGAGGGCGTCGGCGTGCATCGCGCGCAGCAGGGGATCGGCCAGTGCGGCCCGCTCCAGGTGCCACCCGCAGACCGTCGAACGGTTCAGCTCGATCCCCTCGCGGCGGAAGATCGCCTCCATCCGGCTTCATCCCATCTATCACCTCGCTTTCCGGACCGATTCGACCGTCCCCCCGTCTGCCGACCTACCCTCGCGGGCATCGTCACACCGGCGGAGAGGCGCTCACTCACACGGAGGTACGGGCTGGACGGCTATGGGATCGGTGCTGACGCGCTTGTAGATGTACTTGCAGGTCGCGACCTCGGGACCATCGTACTCGTCGATGGTCTGGACGATCGACATCATCTTGACGGACCCTTTCGAAGTCCCTGGCTTCACCTTGAAGGCCGCGCGCACAACCTCGCCCTCGTCCGCGGAGGGGCACGAGAGCAGTCCGGCCTCGGCCTGCTTGTTCAGCATGGCCAGATTGGCGCCATCCGGGACGAGGAAGCCGTTGTAGATGAAGTCGCCGTTCGGGCTGATCGGAGTGTCGATGTGCACCGCGAGCAGAAAAGGATCGTCGGGGTCCTGATAGACGACCATGAAGCTGTGCGGGTTGCCCGACTTGAATTTGCCGGAAGAGAAGCTGAAGCCCTGGCACGACCACTTCCCCTCGTAGAGGCCCTCCACCTCGATGAGCTGAGCCTCGGCCGTTCGTGTCGCCGGCGGTGTGAAGGACAGGAAGAGAAGAAGACCGCCCGTGATTGCCACAACAACTCTCGATGTCTGCATTGCTGCCTCCTTGATACGAAGGCCGTGTGTCTGGCCGGCCTTCCAGCTGTTGGTTCGTGGCCACAATTCGGATTCGAGCTGTGAGTCACTGATTTCCATGCGACTGGAGATAGCCCCGCCGGCAGCGTGAGTCCTGGCGAAACTCAGGATTTTCTCAGGCGAAACTGAGGGATCTGGGGCATGTGGCCCCCGGAGGAACTCGCGCGGACATTCTTCTTGCTCCGGGTCGTCGAAGCGATCGGCGGCGCGCTCGCGGGGTCCGGTCGCCCGTTCGTGATTCGCGTCGGGCGGCGACGGCGACAAGGGTTTCCTCGGAGCTTGGCCACTACTTCCGAAGTGCCTGACTCTTCGACGCACCGTCTCGATCCGAAACTCCTCGGTTTCTCCTGATCTCTTCCAGGACTCCGCGACGCCCCGGGTCCTATCCCTAGCGGCGCGCACGGACGCCCCTTCGAGGGCCGTGCCGCAGGAGGAGATCCGTCATGGAGAAGCATCGTTTCGGAGGACGCGCGGCGGCGACGGTCGTCGCGGCGCTCGTGGTGGTGATGGCGCTGGCCGTCCGGCCGGTCGCGGCCGACCCGACCCCGGTCGTCAACCCGTTGCCCGTACCGTTCTACTCGCAGCTCGACCCGCTCTGGAGCTCGGTGCTGGTCGGCGCGAACCAGGACGTGCCGCTGCGCAAGCGCGGCTCGCTGCTCACGTGCATCGCGATGGTCGCGGCGTACGAGAACTTCTTGCCGCTCTTCCTCGTGCCGGGAAATGCGTTGACGCCCGGTCCAACGCCCGACTACATCCACGCGTATCTCCATCGGACCGGCGGCTATCAGACGAGCCCCGCCGAGACGGTGATCGTCGACTACGACGCGCTGCGGTTCGCGTTCAGCGACGCCGCGGGCATCCAGGGCGGTCTCGACTTCGTCCCGTACCCGTGGCCCGAGATCGGGCTGTACGCCGACGCGGCGCTCGGACACGGCGACCCGACGATCCTCTATCTGCAGCCGAGCGCGGGGCGCTTCCATCCGGTCGTGGTCGTCGGGTGGGACGACAAGACCTCCTCGTATCTCGTCCTCGATCCGGCGCGTCCTCGTTGGGACGGTGCGGCGGTCGCCCTCGGCTCCACGTACGGACCCGAATGGCGGCAGATCGTCAGCGGAGGGCTGGTCAGCGCCAAGGATCTGCCCGATCCGGACCCCGACATCGACGACCAGGGACAGGTCATCCCGAAGCCGATCACGGCCTCCACGAAGTCGCCCGTCGAGATCACGGTGATCGATCCGCGTGGGCGGCGCGTCGGGTGGGACCCGGCGAGCGCGACGACCGTCGTCGACGTGCCGGGCGCGTCCTACATCCCGCAGCCGGTGTGGGACGATCCCGTCGGCTCGCTCGTCCCGCGGCCGCCCGGGCGCGTGCTCACGATCCCACGGCCGCTCGCGGGCCGCTACCGCTTCGAGATGATCGCGAGCGGCGACGGGCCGTACACGCTGAACGTCCGCGCCCACGACGTGACCGGTGCGCGTACCATCGAGGAGCGCAAGGTGGGTACCGTGCACACGGGCGACGTGCTCAAGTTCCAGGTGGAGTACGCGCCGCAGGGCCCCTCGCACTACACCCTCGGCGACAACTTCGCGCCGGAAGCACGCGCCGGCGGTGCGCGGCGCGTGACCGCCGGCAGCGCGCTCGCATTCGACGCCGCGCGCTCCTCCGACGTCGACGGCGCGATCGTCGGCTACGCGTGGAGCTTCGGCGACGGGACGAGCGCGAGCGGTCCGGCCCCGCAGCACGTGTACGCCACGCCCGGCGGCTACACGGCGACGCTCACCGTCACAGACGATCGCGGCGCGGTCGGCACCGACACGGCGGCGATCGCGGTGTTCGGGGACCAGCCGGTCGACGGCACGACCGAGCGCGTCAGCGTGGGACCGCACGGCGAGCAGCCGAGCGGCAGTGACGGGCTCGGGTCGTTCGTGCCCGCGATGAGCGCGGACGGGACGATCGTCGCGTTCCGCTCGTTGGCGAACGGGCTCGGCGCCCCGGGCCACCGCGTGTACGTCCGCGACCGAAGCGCCGGCACCACCACGGTGCTGAGCGCGGAAGCATGCTCCCCGGACGACTTCCCGACCGTGAGCAGCGACGGCCGCTTCGTCGCGTACCAGTGCACCGGCGCGTCCGTCACGAGCGTGATCGTCCACGATCTCGCGACCGGCGCCGACGAGCGTGCCGACGTCTCGTCCGACGAGGTCGGCGGCATCTGCCCGGTCACCTCCTTCGAGGAGTGCCGGAGCTTCCGCCCGGCGCTCAGCGCCGACGGCCGCTACGTCGCCTTCTACTCGAATCAGACGAACCTCGTCGCCGGCGACACCAACGATTCGGTCGACGTCTTCGTCCGCGACCGCATGAACGGGACAACCGAGCGCGTGAGCGTCGCAGCGGGCGGCGGCCAATCGGCATACGGCGCGACCGAGAACGGCGACACGCGGCTCGGCATCAGCGCCGACGGCCGGTTCGTCGCGTTCGAGTCCGTCGCGACGGACCTCGTCGCGGGAACGCCCCCGTCGTTCTTCGAACGCATCTACGTGCGCGACCGCCAAACGCAGACGACCGAGATCGCGAGCGTGCCGACCGGCGGCGCGCCCGCGAGCGCCGCGAACGCCCGGATGCCGTCGATCAGCGCCGACGGCCGCTGGGTCGCGTTCGTGTCGGCCGCATCGAGTCTGGTGCCGAACGATACGAACCGCTTCGCCGACGCGTTCGTGCGCGACCGCGCGACCGGCACGACCGTGCGCGCCAGCCTCTCCGGCGCGGGCGAGCCGGCGACGTGCTCGTCGTTCGTGGCGCTCGCCGAATGCACCCGCGACCCGGTGATCAGCGCCGACGGCCGCTCGGTCGCCTTCCGCTCGCAAGCCTCGAACCTGGTGCTCGCAGACACGAACAACCGCGAGGACGTGTTCGTCCGCGACCTCGTCGCGGGCACGATCGACCTCGCGAGCGTCGCGACGGACGGCGAGCAGGGGAACGGCAACAGCGGCGAGGCGCACTTCACCAACGACGAGACCCGGATGGCGTTGAGCGCGGACGGCCGCTTCGTGGCGTTCAGCTCCGACGCGACGAACCTCGTCACGGCCGACACGAACGGGATCGAGGATGTCTTCGTGCGCGACCGCCGGCCACCCGGACTCGTCGCTGATCCGTCCGGTCCGTACCGCGGCTTCGCCGCCGCCGGCGCGCCCGCCGCGACGATTCGCTTCGACGCGCGCCGCTCGTTCGATCCCGCGGGGCACGCGCTCACGGCGCGCTGGGACTTCGGCGACGGCACCTCGCCGGTGACCGCACCCGCCGACGATCCGCTCAGCCACGCGTACGCGTCGCCGGGCCGCTACACGGTCACGCTCACCGTGTCGGACGGCACCAAGACCTCGTCCCCCGCCACGACCGTCGCGAACGTCCAGCCTTTCGCGGCGCCGGCGCTGACGCTCTTCCCCGCGTGCGCCGCGCCGGGCGGCCGCATCGTCGCGAGCGTGGCGGGCGTCCCGCTCGTCGCGCTCGCCGGCGGGTGGAATCTCGCCGACGGACCCGTGCCCGGCTCGAGCGCGGTGCACCCTGCCGAGACGTCACACGTGCGGATCGATGGGCCGGGCCGCGCGTCCGACGAGCGCGACGTCGCGATCGCCGCCTTCACCCAGGTGACGCCGCTGACGCTCGCGCTCCGATTCGAGCTCGCCGTCGATGCCGCCGCGGCTCCGGGGACGTATGCCGTCGGTGCGGCCGAAGCGGGAGGGCTCGCCGCGTCGTTCATCGTGCCGTGTCCCGCGCCGGCCAACGAGCCGCCGCGCGCCGCCGTCGGCGGACCGTACACGGGAGCGGTCGGCGTGCCCGTCGCGTTCGACGGCGGCGCGAGCCGCGACCGCGAGGGCGCGCCGCTCGGATACCGCTGGTTCTTCGAGGACGGCGGCACCGCGGCCGGGCCACGGCCCACGCACGCCTTCGCCGCGCCCGGCACGTACTACGTGCTGCTGGTCGTGAACGACGGCGCCGTCGACTCGCCGACCTCGGTCGCGACGGGAAGCTACACGACGGTCACGATCGGGGGCGGAGGCGGCACCGACGACGCGTGCGCCGTGGCGCCGACGCTCACGTCGATCGCGTGTCGTCTCCGCGTGCTCCGCGCCCGCGCGGCGCTGCTCGACGTCGCCTCCGCGCTCCACAAGCGTTTGTCCAAGGTGCTCGACGGCGCACTCGCCAAGCTCGCCGATGCGCGCACCTTCTGTGCGATCCCGAAGGTCAAGCGCGCGAAGTCGAAGCTCGCAGGCGCCGCACGCCGTACGGGCCAATTCGGACGCAGCTTCAAGAGCCGCGCCGTGAAGAAGCGGCTGACCGACGGCGTCCGCGCGGACTTCATGCAGAGGGCCGAGTCGATCCGCGTCGATGCCGTCGCGTTGCGCACCGGCCTCCAGTGCCCGGCGGACGCGGCTGGTGTCCCGTGAGCGAGACGTCAATCGACGGCGGGTTTCGCCGTGGAGCGACGCGCGCCCACCTCCGTGAGGAGGGCGCGCGCGTCGCGGACGTCCGCCACGTCCTGCCCGTCGGGCAGTGCCGCGAGGCTCTCGGCGAGCAGCGTCCGGGCCTCGCGGCGCCTGCCCTGGTCGCGCCAGAGGCGGGCGAGGTCGGTCGCGGCGCGGAGCGCGAGCAGGCGTGCCTGCTGCCGCTCCGCGATCGCGAGCGCCTCGCGGAAGCAGCGTTCGGCTGCGCCTGGGCCGTTGTCGTCGCCGCCGTTCGCGTCGGCGAGCGCGATCGTGCCGCGGAGGCGATGGAGTTCGGCGTCCCAGTAGCGGAGGCCGGTGCGCTCGCCGAGCTCGAAGGCGGCGGTGATCGCGGTCCGTGCCTCGTCGCGGCGGCCGAGACGGTTGCAGACGTCGGCGAAGATCCCGAGGAACGTCGGCCGTCCGAGCTCCGCGCCGACGGCCTGATACACCGCGAGCCCGTGCAGGATGAGTTCGGCCCCCTCGTCGCCGCGTCCGTCTTCGGCGAGGAGCCACCCGCGATAGATCTCGCCCAGCATGAGGAAGAGATCGAAGTCGTGGCGTTGCGAGTAGGCGAGCCGGACGTCCTCGAGCTTCCTGACGACGGCGGCGTCGCGCAGGAGCTGATAGAAGATCGCGGCAAAGTTGTACGCCATCGCGACGCTGAGCGGATGGTCGAGCCCGTCGGCGCCGGCGAGACATTCGCGCATGCGCACAGTCGCCCGGCCGATGTGCCCGAGCACGAGCAGCGCCAACGCCTCGTGCGCCGCGCACGACACGCCCGGGTCGTGATCGATCGTGAACCCGTCGTGACGATTCGGCGCGTGCCGCTTGGGGTCATAGATCGCCTTCGAGCGCTCGACATGCCGGACGGCGCCGGCGTAATCGCCGCGGTACATCGCGACCATCCCCGCGGTGTTGTGGGCGCCGAGCAGGGCCGCGGCGTCGTCGGTCGTCTCGGCGAGCGTCAGGAGCTGCCCCGACCACTCGTCGGCGACGTCGAGCTCGCCGCGCATCAGGTAGAAGGCG
>WBZR01002893.1_pt1 | contig 16746 bp, 15 predicted proteins | sample 5204231 | NCBI WGS metagenome assembly WBZR01 (sample SAMN12412403, study PRJNA552823) | activated sludge metagenome | isolation source: activated sludge from anammox sidestream of wastewater treatment plant... | place: USA: Virginia | collected 2017-08 | reverse complement strand
TTCCAAAAGCTGTTATTAGAGAAGTTGGAATGGCAACAGCAACGATTAATGCGTTTCGGTAACTTCTAAGGAATAATAGCATTACAAGGGAAACTAAAATGACCGCCATTATTAAATCGACAACTACTGAATTAACGGCTGCAATGGTATTGTCCGTACTGTCGTTCGTAACAACAAATTTCACATCAGAATTGGCATTGTGTTCTTCAATGGATTGAAGCTTTTCTTTAATCAAGGTAGAAACATCAATAGCATTCGCATCACCTTGTTTTTTGACCATTAAACCAATACCTGTTTTTCCGTTAAAACGGCTGTATGAAGTAATTTCTTTGATACCGTCTGTTACTTCGGCAATATCTTTTACATAGACAGGACTTCCTGGAAAAGGCATTGCTATTTGAACGTTCTGTATATCTGCAATATCATTGTACTTTCCAACCAATCGTACAGAGTTGTTTTCTGTTTCAGTCTGAATTTTACCTGCTGGTAAATCAATACCCGAACGGTTAATTGCTTCTACGACTTGATACAAGGAAATTTTATATAATTTCAGTTTTTCCTTATCTACTTTTACTTGTATTTCTCGTTCTTCTCCGCCTAAAATAGTGATTTCTGCCACGCCTTTTATTTGTTGGATTTGAGGCAAGAAATCATCTTTCATTTTTTGATAAAACTCGGTCGGTTTTAGATTGCTCGTTGCACTTACAGACATTATTGGTAAATCGTTGGGTGATACTTTACTCATTTCAGGACTTAAAATATCTTTTGGTAAGTCCTTACGAATGTTATCAATATAGCGTTGAGCATCTTGCATCGTTTTATCTAAATCTGTTCCATATTTTAGATTGGCAATGATAACGGAAGCATTGGGTAATGATTTTGTAACCAAATAATCCACACCTTCCAAATTGGAAAGGGCATCTTCAATTTTTCGGGAAACAGAAGTTTCAACTTCATTGGGTTCAGCACCGGGATAAACTGTTTTAATCACTACAACAGGTTGGTTAAAATCTGGCATTAATTCATAACTCAAATTCTTAAAGCCGATAATTCCCAAAAGGGCAAATACGCTGAAAAGAACAATAATCAGCGATGGTCGTTTTATTGATATTTCTGTAATATTCATATTTTTTCAATTAAAAATTAAGAATGATGAATTAAGAATTGTTTTGCTTGGTGGTTAGCAAAATCGAGGAAAGTATTTTACACAATTCTTCTGCATCATCTAATAATGATTTTGATAATTTTTCATCTAAATAATCAGTAGCAGTAAGAAGATTTAACCAATATTTTGTTTCTCTTGCTTCTTTATAGGAAATCGAAATTTTAGCTATGAAATCTTTTTTGGATTGTCCACCAGTTGCTTCTTCTACATTGGCACCAATACTCGTTCCCGAACGAAGTAATTGTTTAGAAAGCACAAACTCTTTCTTTTGTTCTGTGAGATATTTATAAGCATTCACAACTCTTATTGCAAACGCAAAACTCTTTTGCTGAACTACATTCTCTTTCATAATCTTAATTTTTAATTCTTAACTCTTAATTCTTAATTGCCACATTCGCTCCGTCAAAAAGATTGATAAAGCCATTTGTTACGATAATATCTCCAACATTTAAACCACTTGAAACAATCGTTCTATTGCCGATATTTTTAGAAATTGTAATCGTTTGTAAAACTGATTTTCCATTTTTCACAATATAAACTTGTGCTTGATTTTCACTATTTATAATGGCAGAAGACGGAATAATAATACCTTGTTTTACTTCGTTTTCGGATAGAGAAACCTTTCCAAACATTCCTGATTTTATAGTGGATTGCTTGGTGTTTGCTACTTGAAATTGCACCGGAAAACTATTTCCCATATTTGCCTTACTTCCAATCATAGATATTTTTCCATTCAATGTTAGTTCAGGGAAAACATCCGCTGAAATGTTATAATTTTGATGGGATTGAAATTGCTTTAGATTACTTTCGGGTACGTTTACCGTAAATTTAAGTGTGCTTATATCGGTGATTTGCAACAAAGGAACTCCTGGTGCTGCAAAAGCTCCAATTTCACTTAGTTTTGCTGTTACAACACCACTAAACGGGGCTTTAATAGTTGTTTTATTGATTTGTTCTTGCAAAGTTGCTTTTTGCACTTTTGCAGATTTCAACCCCAACTTTGCTTTTTCCAATTGAACACCTTGCACGGCATCGGCTTCCGTTAAAATGGTATAACGATTTACATCATCTTGCAAACCTTCAATTTGCACTTCAACGGTTTGTAATTGTAGTTTTAAAAGTGAATTATCCAATTGAATGAGTGTTTGCCCTTGTTGAACATAGCTACCTACATCTACTAAAACAGCATTAATTTTACCTTGTGTTTCAGCACTGATTTTTACTTCTTTATTAGGTTCAAATGTTCCTGTAAAAACGCCTTCTTCATTGATGTTTTTTAGTTGAATAGTGTCCACATCAACGGATATAGGTTTTTCTTTATCGAATTGGTAAACCTTACTTTCAGTCGTTTTTTTATTACTTGTCAATTTGAATATTACCAAACCAACAATTGCAATACCTGCTATTATCCATATTATCTTTTTCATCTTACTTATTTTTAATTCGTAATTCGTAATTTTTCATTCTTAATTTTTCATTGAAATCGTTCCCGTTAATTTTTTGAATTCCAAATCAGCTTTTAAAAAGTCAATTATGGCGTTTAAATAATTTTGTTGTGCTTCACGCAAAGCGTTGTCAGCCAATAAAACATCGGTCAAACTTGCCGCTCCCTGTTTTTGTTGCAGTATGGTTTGATCATAAATTGTTTTGGCTAAATCAATTTGATTTTCTGTATTCATAATGGTGTTTTCGGCAATCGCCCGTTGACGAATGGCATTTTCAATTTCCATTTCATTTTTGTCAGAAATTAGTTGTGCTTGCAATTCATTATTATTGATTTCCAATTTTTTCTGATTAATTTTTCGTTGTGTAACGGTACCGTTAAAAAGTGGGTAACTAAGCTGTATTCCTGCAAAACCAATCGGATAGAAATCTAAAAAATCATTGGGTGTTTTGTCATACCCAAAACCTGTTGTTCCATAAGAAGCTATGAAATTCAAAGAGGGTAAATAGCGTGAACGGTTAAGGATTTTAAGTTCGTTGTTCAAAAGTTTGTTTTGCGTATTGATAAGCTGTAAATCCAATGAGTTGCGAGAAGAATTATCTGTTAATGTTGGTTGAAAAATATCGGTTACAACCGTTATATTTTCTTCTAATGAAATGCCCATATTCATTTTCAGAGCGTTCAATACTTGTAAATATTTACTGTAAACATTTTCTCTTTGTGTGGTTAATTGTTCCGTTTGTAATTTCACTTTGTTTACATCAGAGCCTGTTGCCAACAACTGACTTTTTAGCAATTCCATATTTTGCAACAATCTGTTTGAGTTAATCAGATTGCTATCCATAAAATCCAATTGATGTTTTAGAATTTGTGCGTTGTAGTAAAGTGTTGTTATATCAAATAAAACTTGTTCTTCTGTTTTCTGATATTGCAATTGAGTTAATTCATTAGCAATTTTTGTATTCTCAATCGCTCCATAAATTTGTGGATTATACAAAGGCATAGCCAATTGAATATTTGCATTGATGTTGTGCGGAACGCCAAATTGTAAATCCCTAAACTGTCCTTCGGGTGCTTGCGGATTAAGTGCATTCATTGGCATTAGTTGCGTAGGCAACTCCATAAAATACTTGTAATCTGCATTAGCGGTGATTTTTGGGATTAGGTTGACTTTTGCTTCCTTTTCTCTTTGTTCGCTAATGCTGATGTTGTTACGATTAATTTGCAAGTTTTTATTATGTACTTGTGCCGTATCAATACATTGCTTTAGTGTCCAGACCTCTTGTGCCTGAACGGTATTCCACCTAATAAAAAGTATTGAGATGAAAATTAGTTTGTGAGTAATCACTAACATAATTAGATAAATTTTTTTGTTTTTACTTTTCCTTAATTAAATTTCTCTTTTTAAAATTCTGCCAACCAATACCCGTCATTACCGCTGTAAAAACAATTCTAAATAGCATCGCTTTTACCGTTTTTTCTTCGTGTATTCCGCCATTGTGTATATAAAATTGAAATGCAACAAATGCGATAATCAGTAGGGACAATGAAACGAGTAAGGTTTTAAAACTCAATTTTGGTTCTGTCCAAGTGGTATAAGCAGCCAACAAATACAGAATGCCGCAAATCAAATTGGTGTAAACAATAAACAAGACATAGTTACCTTCTTTTTCCCGAATACCGAATAAATCAAAGATGACCGATGAAGCCATAAATACGGTTAATAAGCCAAAGAAACTTAACAAAACGGTCTGTATGATTTTAAGTGTTTTCATTTATCAGTTTTGATTATTGACGTTACTTTTAAAATTAAAGAAACTATATCCTGAAATAAAAACAGAAGCTGTCATAGATAGTGCACCAATCAAAACAAAAATCGGAGGTAAACCTAAATACAATTCTGTCCAAATACCTAAAGGCATCAATAACCCGATTATAGCCAACCAAGAAATGGCTTTTGAATAGCGTAAATTCTCTTTGAAATGCAAAAGCAAAAAGCCGATGACGATATTTAGAAAGGCAAATAAATTACCGTGTACGTGTGCCAATCGTGCTTCAAAATGCTTACCGTTGCTATACGAATTTGCCCATTCCTCGGCATTGGGTGCAAAATCTCTGAGGTAAATCAGTAGAAAACCATAGAGCATAAATGCTCCCATAGTGATAAAACCGATTGCGATATTGTATTTTCCGTTCATTGTTTCTGAATATTAATAGTTATTCATCTTTAATCATTGTTAGCAACATTTTAAAACGCTCGGTTGCCATAAGAGAATGAGGCACATTGGCAGGCATAATAATAGAATTGCCTTTCACTAAGTGAAAAACTTCACCTCCAATAGTAATTTCTGCTTCGCCATCTAATAATTGCACAACGGCATCATAAGGAGTTGTATGTTCCGATAACCCTTCTCCTTTATCGAAAGAAAACAGCGTGATGTTTCCCGCTTTACTTTTAGTTACTTGTTTGCTGATTACTCCACCTTCGGAGTATTCGATTGCTAATTCCGGAGAGAAAATCTTCTTTTTATCAAATGTTGCCATACTATTTAATTTTTAACTTTTCACTTTTAGTTTTTCACTTTTAGTTTTTCACTTTTCACTTATAGTTTAATCAATGTTAGTTAGTATTCACTCACAAAAGTAAACAAACTTTTTAATTCTACAAGTTTTTTTTGAAATAATTATTTTCTCCGTTTCAACCATTTATACCCTTCAAACCACAAAACAGACACGCTAGCAATCAAAAACGAAGTGCCTAATTCGTTTATATTCAAGCTATCCAAATGGAAAAACCGAGCAAATACAGGCACATACAATATTGCAAAAAGTAAAACTAAAGTTGCACCGATAACGATAGGGAAGAGTTTGTTTTTATACTTCAAGGTCTCAAAAATGCTGTATGTAAAAGAGCGGTTGGCTAAACTCAACAAAATATTGGCAAAAATCAAAGTCGTAAACACCATCGCTCGGGTAGTTGATTCATCGCCACCATTTCGAATAGTTAATTGATAGGCAAACAACACGCCTGCGGTAATCATCAATCCTTGAACAATGCTAATGCTCAATTCTTTCCAATTTAGGAAAGTTTCAGTCATTTTCCGTGGTTTTTGAGTCATGGTCCCTTTTTCCATCGGCTCGTTTTCATACACGATAGAACAAGTCGGACCCATGATTAATTCCAAGAAAATAACGTGCACCGGTGTGAAAATATGCGGAAAAATCCATCCCAAAAACAAAGGCAAAGAAACCGTTAGAATAATCGGTATATGAATGGAAATAATGTACTGAATGGCTTTTTTGATATTGGTGTAAATCCGTCTTCCGGCTGCAATTCCAACGACCAATTTATCTAAATCGTCATTGATAATTACTAAAGAAGCGGCTGCTTTGGCTATTTCCGTTCCTTTATTTCCCATAGCCACACCAATATGTGCCGCTTTGAGAGCAGGAGCATCGTTTACGCCATCGCCCAACATTGCTACTACTTCATCGTCTTTTTTGAAAGCATTGACCATTTTTAGTTTTGCTTCGGGAAACATTCGGGTAAACAAGGTGGTTTTTCTTGAAAGTTCAATCAATTCAGCCTCGGTGTGATTGACGATTTCTGTACCGTTTACAGCAGGTGTATTGTTTTTAATTCCGGCTTGTCGTGCAATGGCATTTGTCGTGTCTTCATTATCTCCCGTAATCACTTTTACCTTAATTCCTGCATCGTAAATATGTTGAAACACTTCTTGAATACCTTGTTTGGGTGGATCATAAAACACAGTAAATCCTAAGAATTCAAAGTTGAAATCTTGCTGCTTTTTTGGGAAATGATTTCCTTCATAATAAGCTTTAGCAACACCTAATAATCGGTAACCTTGTTTTCCTAAATCTTTGATTTGCTGCCGTAACTTTTCTTTCTCGTTTTCCGGTAAATTAGAAACTGCCAATATCGCTTCGGGTGCACCTTTGGCAGCAATAATTCGCTCTTTTTTTTCATTTTCAAAAAGATGGGTCATCATTGGTGGTTTTCCCTCCAGCGGATATTCGTGTATCATTGAAAACGCTTGTCGTTTGTCCTCTTTTTGGGTTTCTTCATATACTTTGTGCAAGGTTTTCTCCATTGGGTCAAAAGGTACAGGTTCACTGCTCCACATCGCAAATTGTATCAATTCTGAAAGTGAATGATCCATCAATTGATTATCTTCATAAAGTTGATTGGTTTGATAATCAAAAAGTGCTTTTAACTGCATCGAATTTTCGGTAATTGTTCCGGTTTTATCGGTACATATCACGGTCGTACTTCCCAAGGTTTCTACTACGCTGCTTCGTTTGATGATAATACCTTCTTTCATCAATTTCCAAGCCCCCAATGCCATAAAGGTGGTGAAAGCTACAGGAATTTCTTCAGGTAAAATGGACATTGCCAAGGTTAAACCAACCAATAAACTCTCTATAATATCGCCACTTTGCCAAAAACTATATCCCCAAACCATCAGGAACACCACAACACCAATGACAGCCATCCATTTCACGAAGTTTGTGATTTGAATTTGCAAAGGCGAGCGTTCTTCTTGAATTTCTTGAATGGATTTTCCGATTTTCCCTAATTTCGTTTCATCGCCAATTTTTTCTACTTCAAAAACTGCCAAACCCGAAACGACCAAGGTCCCGCTATGTACATTTCTATCCTCTGTTTCCGGACTTTTAAAAACCGAGAATGTTTCGCCGGTAAGCGATGCTTCATTGACAGAAAAATCGTTGCTATGTACAATTATTCCATCGGCATTAATCATTTTTCCTTCTTCAATAATACACAAATCACCAATCGTAATTTCGTGTGTCGGAATTTGTAGCACTTTTGAATTTCGAATGACGGTACTTAATGGCTCATTGAGTTTTTCCAAAGCTTCCAACGCCTTTTTACTACGATTATCTTGATAAAAAGAAATTCCCGAAACAGCAACTATTGCCCCAAACATAAAAATAGCTTCGCCATAATCGCCCACAATGAGGTAAATAATTGCCACGGCAATCAGCAATAGCAACATCGGCTCTTTTAAAATATCTAAGAGTAACGAAACCCAAGAACTTTTTTGAGCGGCATTTATTTTGTTGAAGCCGTGTTTTTTCTGAGAAGTTAAAACTTCATCAGAACTAAGACCTGTGAGATGTGGAGGAATGTTGAATGCCATGAGTTGAAAATTACGAATTAAAAATTACGAATTACGAATTACCCGATTTAGTAATGAGTGAAAATAAGCCTTCCAATCTTCTTTTTATTTCTTCATCATTTCTTTTGCCCAATCCACCAAAAGTTTTTTGTCAGCTGCACTTAGTTTAGCATTTTGATGTATCAAGGTATAAGAAGTCATTGGCATTTCTCCCTCTTCAATTTCTTCTGCTATTTCTTTGAATTTTTTCTGTTTTCTTTCGGCAGAATAGGTGTTAAATTCATCAAAATTCAGATGTTTTTTCCCATCACGAATATGGTCATCTAACCATAAAGCTACTGGTTGTACATTGCTATACCAAGGATAAACGGTATTGTTAGAATGACAATCATAGCAACTGGTTCTTAGCAATTTATCAACGGGCTCTGGAACATTATAATGCTGTCCTATGGCATTAACAGAAACTTCTGTAGAAATATTTTTTGTCGGACGGTAGAATTGAAGTAGTGCTAAAGCGACAATCAGCACGATAAGTACTTTTTTAAGGATTGATTTTACTGGATATTTCATTGTTTTTATTTTTAAAATTTTTAAACTAATATTTTTTGTTTCACTTTATTCTTCATCGGTGTTTTTCAGCACCATCAAAAGATGATATGCTCCTTTAACAACGATGTTTTTATTGGCTAATTTTTCAGCAGATATAATTTCTGTAAATCCATTTTCTGCATTGCCGATTTGTACTTCCGTCATTTCAAACTGTCTGTTTCCTTTTTCGATAAACACATAGTTTTTATTTTCAAAACGAACAATGGCATCATCGGGTAAAACAGTTGCATTGCCACCTGATAATTCAATCGTTGCATTCATAAACATCCCGGGTAATAAAGTTTTGTCGTATTCTTTAAAGTGGCAATGTACTTGTGTTGCATTGTCGTTACTAAGGTTTTTGCTGATTAATATGATTTCACATTCATACTTTTTATCGGGATTACTGTTGGAAAACGCAATCACTTTTTGTCCGATAGCCAATTTGTTTACATCTTTATCAAACACGGTTAATGCCAAATGAATGTCATTTGGATTGACTAACTCAAACAGTACATCGCTTGGGGTTACATATTTACCGATATTCACATTTACGGCAGAAACAAAGCCATTGATAGGCGAATAAATATTGATGCTTTTTGTAATCGTATTGGCAGTAACAGTATTTGGATTTAAACCGATTAATTTCAACTTTTGTTCCAATGATTTTATCAATATGTTTTGGGTTTGATAAGTTGCTTTAGCTTGTTCAAACACCTTGTCACTCGCAGCTTTACTCTCGTTGAGTTCTTTTTGACGCAAATATTCACTTTCATTGTATGCAAATTGGGCTTTGGCAGTTAAATAATCTTGTTGTAATTGAATGTATTGAGGATCTTCCATTACAGCAATTACTTCTCCTTTGCTAATGTGCATACCGGGCAATAATTTTGTGGATTTCAGATAACCACCTAATGGCACGCTGATTGATACTATATTCTGTGGAGGAACATCAATTTTCCCGTTCAATTTTAAAACAGAAAAAACATTTTTCATTTCTATTTTACCAATTTCTATTCCGGCATTTTTATATTGTGCATCGGTAAGACTGGCAACATTTTCTTGTGTTGCTGTATTTACTTGTTCTTCGCTTGTTTGTTTATTGGTACAAGCGGTAAACAATAAAAATATATTTATGATGATAATTAACTTCTTCATTTTTTAGACTATTTATTTAGATAATAATTAATTTCTGCAACAGCATTATTTCTGTTTCGTACGGCTTCAATATAATCGCTTTGAATACTAATCGCTTGGTTCATTAGCAACACCCATTCTAAATAATTGATTTCACCATTTAAAAATTGCTGATTAGCGGTCGTTTTAAGTATTTCAGCATTTTTTAAAGCCGTATTTTCAAAATATAAAACAGCATCTTGATATTTTTGATAGTACTTCATTGCTTGTGCAAAATTTGTTTCGAGATTTCTCAAATTCACTTCGTATTCATTGGCGGCTACTTGTTCATTTATTTTTGAAGCATTTATTTTTGATTTTTGACTACCGCTAAAAATAGGAATACCCAAACCAATCTGAGCCGAATGAAAATGAAGACTACTGTTGTATTCCACATTGTTTGCACCAATACCTTTCATTCCCATTACATTGTAGCCAAAAGTAATATCTGGTAACAGTTTTGATTTTTCAACTTTTGTATTGGCAACAGCGATGTTTTGTTGTTGTTTCCAATACTGAACTAAAGGATGAGAAATAAACTCTGCGTTTTCCAATGAAGATATATTTTGAAAAAAGATTTCACTTTCATCAGGAACAAAAACAGTACTTGTATTAAGTAAAAACTGAAACTGTAATTGTAAGATTTCCCAATCTTGTTCTAATTGTGAAAGTTGAAGTGCAATTTGTCCTTGTTGATTTTCGGCTGTTGTTTTTTCTAAAATATTGCTTTCTCCTTTTTTAAATCGAAGAATGGATTTACTTAGAAATTCTGAAAACAAGCTGTCATTTTCCAGTAACAATCTTCTCTTTTGTTGAATATAAAGCAGATTGAAATAAGCCTCTGTAACTAATTTTTTTAGTTCTGTTTCTTTTATTTTTAAATTCAAAACACTGCTTTTCCATTCTTCGGTTAGCAAATCTTTTTGTCTTGAATAAACAGTTGGAAAACTGAGTGTTTGTGAAATACCTAAACTCAAATCAGGATAGAAACTATTGATTTGTCCATATTGTCCACCAATATTTGTAGCCGGAATAGTCGCACCGGATTTGATGAGTTTTTGATGATACTCTGTTCGCAATTTTTCATTTTTAACGGTAAGATTATTGACTAAAGCGGTATCAATAGCTTGTTGAAGGGTGATTTTATCTTGTGCGTTTGAATAATTTGTAATAAGCAATAAGCAACTAGCAATAAGCAATTTGCGATATGTGATAGAATTGGCAATATGCAATATGCAATATGCAAAAATAGATTGTTCATTGCCAATTACCCTTTGCTTATTGCCAATTGCTCGTTGCCCAATGCCCATTGCCCATTGCTTATTGCCTATTACCCATTGTCTATTAAAAAACCTTTTCATATCAATACTTTTCAGGGTTATTAATAGCGTGACTAATCATTTTACCAACTTCATCATTTTGTGCTAATAAATCTTTATAAATCGTTTCGTCAATGTATTCACAAGCAAATGCAAATTCAATCCAAACACCTGTTTCAGAATTTTCAGCATCACAATCTGTAAGTTTAGAAATAAAATGTGCAGGATATCGCTTCTTTCTATATGCTTCCGCAAGATTAGCACACACACTTCTTGAAGATCTACGCACCTGATCGGTTAATGAATATTTTTCCTCTTTCGGAAATGATTTACTTATTTCAAAAATCTGCATTGCTTGGCTAAAAGCCTTTTTATACAGTTTTGTTTCTTTAAAATTATATGAAGCCATAATTTATTGTTTTTTAAATGTTACTTATTGTTTATTATCTATTACTTATTGCCCATTGCTCATTGCCCATTGCTCATTGCCCATTGCCTATTACTCATCGCTTATTACCTATTCTAGCTCTATTGAAAATGATGTACAAAATTGGAAGAACAAACAAGGTTAGAAATGTAGCAAGCAGTAAACCACCGATAACAACAGTAGCCAACGGTCTTTGCACTTCTGCACCTTCTCCGTGACTTAATGCCATTGGCAAGAAACCTAACGAAGCTACAAACGCTGTCATTAGTACCGGACGTAAACGGGTTTTTGTTCCCATAATCACAATGCGTTTTAAGTCGGTATAACCTTCACTTTTTAATCGATTAAATTCTGCTATTAATACAATTCCATTCAATACAGCAACACCAAATAAAGCAATAAAACCAATTCCCGCACTTACACTAAAAGGAATACCACGAATAGCCAAAGCGAATATCCCACCTATTGCAGAGAGTGGAATGGCAGTGTAAATGAGTAAACCTTGTTTAACAGAACCAAAGGCAAAGTAAAGTAACAGGAATATCAAAACTAAGGATATAGGTACAGCAACTGCCAACCGATCCTTAGCCGCTTGTAAATTTTCAAATGCTCCTCCGTAAGTAACAAAATATCCGGGTGGTAACTTTATTTGTTGTTCCGCTTTTTGCTGCAATTCGTTTACAGTGCTTTGAATATCACGCCCGCGAACATTGAAACCTACAATAATTCTGCGTTGAGAATTTTCTCTTTGTATCTGATTGGGACCTTCTATAATATCCACCTTGGCTACGGTGCTTAATGGTATTTGCGTACCTTGTGGTGTCGCAATCAATAGCTGTTGTACATCTTCCAAATTTTTTCTTTTATCACCTGAAAGACGAACTACTAAATCAAATCTTCTCTCATTTTCAAATACCATTCCACTGCTTTCTCCTGCAAAAGCCGTATTGACAACACGATTAATATCGCTGATATTTAAACCGTATTGGGCTATTGCAGGACGATTGTATTCAATCACAATTTGTGGCATTCCGGTTACAGCTTCAACATACAAAGCCTCCGTGCCTTTTATTCCGTTAGATAATTGCCCTAATTTACTAGCATAGTAAGCCAGAGTATCCAAATCTTCTCCGTAAATTTTGCATACTACATCTTGTCTTGCTCCAGTCATTAATTCATTAAATCTCATTGCTACCGGATATTGGAAACCGAAAGCCACTCCCGGAACATCTTCTAATGCTTTGCTCATTTTCGCTTCCAATTCAGGATAAGTTTTAGCAGAAGTCCATTCGCTTCGGTCTTTTAAAATAATCATTAAGTCAGAAGCATCCACTGGCATCGGGTCGGTAGGCACTTCACTGCTTCCGGTTTTGCCTACTACTTGTTCTACTTCCGGGAAGTTTTCTAAAATGATTTTAGAAGCCTTAGAAACTGCTTCAACCGATGTGTTCAGGTTACTTCCCGGCAAAACTCTTGTTTCTACCGCAAAATCGCCTTCGGGAAGAGAAGGGATGAACTCTCCGCCTAATGTGGATAAAACAAACAAAGCTGTTACAAATAAGCCGATAACTGTAGCTAATATCTTTTTTTGATGACGAAATGCCTTAACTAAAAACCGCTGATAAAACCGCTCCAATCGGTTCATCATTTTGTCAGATAAAGTTTCTTTGTGTGAAATCTTTTTACTTAAAAACAATGAACTCATCATTGGAATATAAGTAAGTGAAAGCAGAAAAGCACCCAATAATGCAAATGCAACAGTTTGTGCCATTGGTTTGAACATCTTGCCCTCAATTCCCTGTAAAGTGAAAATTGGCAAATACACTATCAAAATGATGATTTGCCCAAAAACTGCACTATTCATCATTCGGGAAGCCGATGTTTTGACTTCGCTGTCCATTTCCTTTTGGGATAATTTATTGACTTTTGCAAACAGTTTACTGTGCGTGAGTTTGTGCATTACTGCTTCTACAATAATTACTGCACCGTCCACAATCAACCCAAAATCCAAAGCTCCCAAACTCATTAGATTGCCACTCACCCCGAAAGTGTTCATTAGAATAATAGCAAACAGCATTGAAAGCGGAATGACTGATGCTACCAATAACCCGGCACGAATATTTCCTAAAAACAGAACCAATACAAAAACGACTATCAAAGCACCTTCCAAAAGATTTTTAGTAACCGTACTTATGGCGTTGTTTACCATTTTTGTTCGGTCTAAGAATGGTTCAATAACAACACCTTCTGGCAATGATTTTTGAATTTTTTCAATTTGTGCTTTAATATCTTTGATGACCACGTTGCTGTTTGCACCTTTGAGCATCATTACAACTGCACCAGAAACTTCCTGTTCTCCATTGTAGGTCATAGCTCCGTATCTTGGTGCGTTACCTAATCGAACTTCACCCACATCTCGAATGAGTAGAGGCATTCCATTAGGTAAATTCTTTACAACAATATTTTGAATATCTTCCATTGTTCCAACCAAGCCTTCACTACGGATAAATAAAATGGTTGGACCTTTTTCAATATAAGAACCACCTGTATTTTGATTGTTTTTTTCAAGGGCGTTAAATACATCGTTGATGGTGATACCATAAGCCATTAATTTTTCGGGTACAACAGCTATTTCATATTGTTTCAGTAAACCTCCGAAACTGCTTACTTCGGCTACGCCTTTTACACCGAGCAACTGTCTGCGTACAATCCAATCCTGAATAGTACGAAGCTCCATAGCATCATACTTGTTTTCATAGCCTTTTTTGGGACGAACCGTATATTGATAAATTTCACCCAATCCGGTAGTAACAGGTGCCAATACGGGTGTTCCAAAACCTTTAGGTATTTGTTCCTGTGCTTGTTGCAGCCGTTCGGTTACTTGTTGCCTTGCCCAATAAATATCCGTTTTTTCATCAAATACAATAGTAACAACCGATAAACCAAACCGGGAAAAACTCCGCAATTCAATCAGTCCGGGGATATTATTATTTACTTGTTCTATGGGAAACGTAATCAACCGTTCCACATCAGGAGCTCCTAAAGCAGAAGCTACTGTGATGACCTGCACCTGATTATTCGTGATGTCAGGCACCGCATCAATCGGGAGTTTTTTTACCTCATTACTCCCATAGGCTATCAGTCCGAGGACAAAAAGACCTATGATGAGCTTGTTCTTTATAGAGAACTCTATTATTTTACTTAGCATTTCTTATTATTTCTTAGTTGGCATTAATGTGCAATTAGCAATATGCAATTAGCAATATGCAATGTGCAATCCTTTCAGCCAATTGCTAATTGCTCATTGCCTATTGCAAACTATGGAATACTAAGAAGCTTGTGGCGGTTGCCAAATGCTGTCGAGGTAAGCGTTAGAATAATTTTGTTGTTGAAGTATAGGTATCTTCAATTCTTTTTCAGCAATTTGTCTTGAAAACTTGATAAACAAAGGCTGAAAATATACCATTTGTACAGAATGTACATTAACTGTCTTAAAGGGGAGTTTATCGTGGTCGTGATGATGGTCATTATGGTGGTGATTGATGTCCTTTACATAATGTTTTACCAAAAAATCTACAATCGAATTGTCCTTATCTTCTTGGGTATGTTCTATATAGTGGTGAATAAGTAAAGGCAATTTCAATACTTCTCCGAATGCTGTGTTGGCACTCAGAAAAGAAAAGAGAAAGAATATGGCAAGTACCTTTTTCATACTGCAAAATTACTTATTTATAATGGTTATTTTGTGGAATAAAATTTTATTTTTTCATTATAACCTAAATCAGTATTTAGACTAATTAAAAAATTGATGGTATTCCTGATACGAATGTTGAATTTTGGAAACAATTTCATTTGCTTTTGTTGTATCTGCTTCATTTTCTAATTCTTTCACTAATTCTAGATGCGGATGAAGCCATTTATGCAATTCATCGTGGCTCTTTCCGTCCATTGTACAGCTTTTTATGAGTTGGCTGTTTTTGTCTATTAGTTGTACCGCTAATTCTTTGTAGTCCGTTTTGTTAGCTTGAATATACTCATTTACTAATTCTTCTCCTTTTAATACAAAGGGTTTCATTTCTTCGTTCACAAGCCATTTTTTACCATTGTTGAGTTCAATAACTTCTGAATTTTCATCGTGATGTTGTTCTGTGTGGCTTTTAGTTTCCTGATGCATTGTTGATTTTTCAGTAGCATTATTACAACTCCACAACAACATTATACCTAATCCAAAGACAATTACTTTTTTCATTTCAATTTATTTAATCTATTTTTTTTCAATCATTTTTAAAATTCCGTCTAAAACAGCATTTCCGTCTTTTATTAAGTCAGATTTATGCCCCGATAATTTCCATTTTAAAACAGTCATTCTGATAGCGCCAATTAATATTGTCGTAAGTGTAGATGCTCCCATCAATTTGTTATATTGTCCGCTTTCTTGTCCTTGTTTGATATTGCTTTTTACATAGTTCTGCATCATATCCATTATTTCAGAAACTTTATTACTTAGATTTTCTTCATAATGAAAAATACTCTCGGCAAAAATAACACTGACAATTGCAGGTTTGTTAACGAAAGTTTGTAATTGAGAGTTGAAAATAGCTCTTAATTTATCAGCCTCGCTTGTTGAAGTCTTAAATGGGATAGATTGAATACGGTTTTCCATTTCTGTTTTGAAGTACTCCAATAAACTCCAAAGAATTTGATTTTTACTTTTGAAATGGCGGTATAATGCAGGTTCAGAAAGTCCAATATCTTCAGCAAGTGTCTTTATAGTCAAATTCTGAATACCGAATTTTGAAATTCTGTTGGTTGCCGCTTCCATTATCTCTATTTGTCTGTCTGTAAATTCTTGCATATTCAAATTAAATCAAACTGTGTTAGTTAGTATTCACTCGCAAAAGTAAATAAACTTTTTCATTCTGCAAGAATTATTTTTAAAAAAAGTTGAAATTGGTTTGTTGGTGGTGGATAAATTACTCACAAATTTTTATATCTTTTTTTAGGTGTTCGTGAATCGCTCCGCATATTTGGCTCTTTTGGTTTTTTAGAATTGGCTTTGAGCGGTGGCAAAAAACCAAATGTGCCAATGTGTGTAGGCAAAATTATTTTTCCGTGCGTGGGCAAAAATTTTAAAACCTTTTTTATTGGTATGGTGTTGGGCTACAGCAAAATTGTTTGTCGTGAATGTTGAGTTGGTACGGTTATTCTACGCTTGCCTGTAACGTTAAGGTGCTTTGCGATGTGGCGGTTTCAAGGCACTTACTTTCAATTTACAACTAATTTCAACAAAGGCATTAACGCTGAATTTTGCACTTCACCCGCCATAGCGCAAAACACGTGTTCAAGCGACACCTCCGGTGAAATCCTTCAAAACCAAGTTGGTACTCATCATCTTCATCCGTTATACTTATTTAATTCATAACAAAAATAAGTAATAATCATGAAAGGTAATGAAATTTCAGCAA
>WBZR01002892.1_pt1 | contig 16751 bp, 16 predicted proteins | sample 5204231 | NCBI WGS metagenome assembly WBZR01 (sample SAMN12412403, study PRJNA552823) | activated sludge metagenome | isolation source: activated sludge from anammox sidestream of wastewater treatment plant... | place: USA: Virginia | collected 2017-08 | reverse complement strand
CAGATCGAGAAGCATGCGTTCGAGCGTCAATCCCGATCCACGGTAGGCGGCCGCCAGTTCCTGTTGCAGCATGTCGCCCGGCTTTCCGGGCCGCGCCCATGCGACCCCGCTCGAGCCGGTAGGCGCAGCCGTCAGATCGTCGAGCGAGAACGTCATGGTGCCGGTGCCGGTCGCGATCACCAGTTCATCAGCGCGCGTGCCGATTGCGCGCATGTCATGCGGCACGCCGTGCGCGCTTCCCAACGGTTCTTCCAGTTCTCCCGATGCGGAATAGATGTACAACCGATCGGACGCCGCGACCACGATCCTTGGCTCGCTTGCGGCGAGCGCTACGGCGCCGGCCAAGCGATCGACTTCCTCGGCGAGCGGAGCACCGTCGAAGAACAGCCGGTTGCCCATGCGCGTGATCCACACGTCGCCAGCGGCGTAGCTCACCGCATCGCTCGGAGCTTCGATGCCGTACCAATCCAGGATCCACCCGGCATTCACATGACGTTCGTCCAATCCGAGCCGTTCGGTGTGGTTGAGGACGATGCCCGTCACGACGAGCATCACGACGAATACGCAAACCGCAACACCGAGACGGCGATGCCAGACATGGAACGCAACGCTCAGCCGCCGCTGCGTGCTACCGGGGCGATGCCGCTTGGACATGGCGGTCGAGCACCAGCGCCAGGCGCGCGAGTTTCCTCAGCGCTGACACCGACAAAGTCGCTCCGGAGATCGCGTCGATCGAGTGGCTGAGTTCATCGTCGCCTTCCAGTGTGATCCCGTCGAACTGATCGGTGAAGAAAGGGTAGCGGACTTCCCAACCGCGTGATTCGCGAAAGATGAGCACCTTGATTCGCTCAATCCTGCCCCCGTTTACGATGAACCCGGCCGTGATCGGCTGCTCCTTGCCGATCTCCTCCAGTACCCACACCGTGCGCTCGCCTGCTCGCCAGTAGCGGAGCCTTTTGACGCCGATTGGATGATCCAGTATCGCGCGCGCACGCTCCGCGAGCGGCTCGTCGAGCGTGAGCACTGCGGGCGGGGGCGCCCGCCCTCCGAACGCCTCCGCGACGAACTCCGCCGGCTCCTGGTAGGTGCCGCGCGCCGCGATAGAGCCCGGCGCGAGCAGCGCGACCATCATGTAGACGATTGGGCTGAACGCGCGCCGCTTCATCTCACCCGGCAGGATCCGTTTGGTCAAATATCAAAACTGGTAGCCCAATCCGAGGTTGAATCCGTCGTTGTCCGAGCCGTTCTCTTCGTTCTGATAGTCGAACTTGAACACGACGTTTTGATGCGGCCACCAGTTGAATCCCACATCCCAACGGTCGATCTCAGTATCGGCAACAGCGGCGTCGCCGGCGTTGTTGTCGGATGCGCTGTAGCGCGCGAATACTCCGAGATCGCCCGGTACAGCTCCGGGCAGTGCGAATCGATACGACGGCTCGACATACCAGCCGATCTGCTCGTCGCGGCCGGCCGATGGGCCGGTCGCAGGCCCGTCCGCCGCGAGGCCGTCTTCGAGGTCCCAGCGCGCGTACAGTGCGCGCAGACCGAACGGCCCCTTGTTCACGATTGCGTGAGCGCTGAAGAGCGTCGCTGCGATCCCGCCGCTCGCGAGCGAGTCGCTCGTGATGTCATTCTGATACTGACCGCTGATCGCGAGCTCGACGCCTGGAATGCCTGCATACTTGATCTGCGCGGTGAACGCCGGCTCGTCCGCGGGCGCCTCGGCGACCTTCTGACGGCCGTTGCGAATGCGGAAGGCGTTCGCGCCGGTAGTGGGCACCTGCAGGCCCGAATGCAGCATCACATGGTAGCTCAGGCCGGGAGCCATGCTCGGCAGCAGTTCACCATGCGCGCCGAGCGCAGCCTCCCACCAGGTCGTCGGGATGATATTGGTCTCGACGAGATTGCGCTCGACGCCGTAGAACGTCGTCGGCTCATGGGTCTCGTTGATGATGCCGACCGGGAGCACCTGGATGCCCGCGCGCAAACTCTGATTCCGGTACACGTCCATCTCGATGTAGGCCTGCTCCAGCTCGACTTCACCGGGCTCGTCATCACCGGCGAGCGCGTGCTCGAGCTCGAGTTCGGAGTTGAACCGCAGCCAGTCCGTGAACTCGTGTCCGACGTAGAGCACGAAGCGGTGGAAGTCGACCCGATCGAGCTCCGTGCCGGCCGTTTCGTTCTCGAGGTTGTTGTAGTGCAGTTCACCATAGCCGCCCACGTGTGTGCGGTCTACCCATGAAGCCGCCGTACTGCTCGACGCACCCGCCTCGTCGGCGGCGGCAGTGGCCTCCTCGGCCTTCTTCTCAGCCGCCTGCGCCTGCTTTTCGGTCGATTCTATCCTTTGCTGCGAGGCCGTGACCTTGCCGTCGGTCGCGTCGAGCTTGGCCTTCAGCTCCTCAATGGTTTTCTGTTGCTGCTGGATGATCTCCCACATCTCTTCCGCGGACGGAGGAGACGCGGCCGCAGCAGGAAGGCTCCAAAAGACACTGAGAATGAACAGGGCGGTGGCGGTGTGGGACGTCTCGGGGCGGGTGGGATACATCGGTGCGCTCCTTCGTTGTTATGGCCAACTGAGCCTGAATTATAGCGAACACGTCTCGAAACACCAATAAGAATATGTCTCGTTTACATTACATTTTACTCCGAGTTCCTTGTTCGCATGGACCGCACCCTTCGGCCGGCTCAGGGCAGATCTCGGGAGTATCTAGCCGGGGGGGCGTTGACGCCGCGTTGTTGCGTGGAGCGCGCCGTTGGGTTCGCGGCGGTGTGCAGGGCCGGCGCCTCTTGTCCGGCGCGCGGCCCGAACGCGACGCGGCAGGTGCAGGCGGCCGCTTGCGGGGGCGCCAGGGCGCGTTCGGGATCGGGTACGTCCAGGTTGGTCATCCCCTGCGCTTCGATGAGATAACCCTGGCGTGTCGACGAGCGCGTCAGCCGTTTGATGATGCGCGTGAGCAGGGCCTGGCGCGGCGCGCCGGTCGGCCGCGCACACGAGATGGAAGAGCGGCCCACCCTGTCGGCGGCGCGGTAGACCCCGTCAGGAACGAGACATTGCAGCAGCGGGACTGCCGCTCGAGCAGAAGTGCGACGGGGAAAAGGCCCTGGCGTGCCAACGTGTTTCGCGCGAGGTCCGAAAAGTGTCTGCCGCAGGTTGCAGACGAACGCTCACGAGCGCGCGCAGTTCAGCCACATCTTCCGCGAGAAGGCTACGGCGCCAAGGCCGGCCGCGCGAAATACACATCGGCCGTGGTTGCGGCCGTCGCGCCGTGCGAGCCCGATGTCCGTCGGCACCAGCGCATCGGCGGCCGACTGCAGCGATCCCATCGCTACGCCGAACAGTGCGCAAGCGACGATGCTGGCCGTTAGCGGCTGCATGAGGAGGCGCAGCGAAGACAACGAAACGGGCAGATGGGCGCGCATATGCAATCAGGCCCTGGCCCGAGATCCGCGTAACCCGTGCGAGGTCTGTGAGCACTGCCCGGCTCGCAGCGGTCGTGGGGAAAAATGACTGTGGCGAAAGCAGCGCGATCGGCAACAGGAACAACGCGGTGATTGCCGTGCCCGACGCCATCGACCCCGTGGTTGAAGCCCCGGCATCGCGCGCCACTCGGACAATGACGAGGCAGGCCGCGCAGACGACGCCGGCGAGCGCGCCTTGCCTGTGCCGCGACACAGGATCGTCGGATGCGAGGCGCTCCCGGAGTAGCGGGTAGTGGGTCAGTTTGAATTTTGAATTTCACTCCGCCTGTGCAAAACTGGCAGGGATGCCTGAACGCTCAGGCGTGGATCGCAGTGACACCAACACGCTGGCCCTCTCCGCTGTCGAGCAGACCGCGGGCTATTTGGCGGGAGCAGTAATCTGAAAGCGCAGCAGCGACAATGAACGAAGAGAAGAGGGGCAGCACGCCCATGGCGTGGGACGAACCGGGCGGCGGACGTGACCGCGAGCCACGCGACCCGTGGGGCGGGGGCCGTCGTCAGGACGGCCCGCCGGAGCTCGAAGAGGTCATCGGCAAGGTGCGCGAACGGCTGCGCGGCCTGTTCGGCGGCGGCAAGGGCCCTCGCAACGGCGGCGGCGGTGGAGCCGGCGGCGGCCAGCCGATCCCGGCGGCCTATCTGCCCATCGTCGCCCTCTTCGGCGGCATCCTCGTCTTCAGCCAGATGTTCTACGCGATCCAGCCCGGTGAGCGCGGCGTCGTCACGCGCTTCGGCAAGCATGTCGATACGCTCGATCCGGGCTGGCGCATACGCCTGCCGCGCCCGATTGAGCGCGTCCAGAAGGTGAATATCGATCTGGTCCGTTCGCAGCAGGTGAAGGGATCGATGTTCACCAAGGACGGCAACATCGCCGTGGTCGATCTCGAGGTGCAGTATCGCATCAAGAATGCGGCCCAATACCTGTTCAACGTCAAGGGGCCCGATGAGATGCTGCGCCAGGCGACGGAGGCGGCGCTGCGAGAAACGGTCGGCGCCAATACCATCGACTTCACCCTCACCGAGGGACGCCAGCAGATCGCGCAGGCCACGAAGGACAGCCTGCAGCAGATACTGGACGCGCACGGCACCGGCATCATCGTCAACCAGGTCAACAGCAAGGACGCCAATCCGCCTGCCGAGGTCAAGGACGCCTTCGACGACGCCATCAAGGCCGACCAGGACTACGAGCGCCTGGTGAACGAGGCCGAGGCCTACAAGAACGAGATCCTGCCGAAGGCCGGCGGCGCCGCCGCGCGTCAACGCGCCGAGGCCGAGGCCTACAAGCAGCAGGTGATCGCGCGGGCCGAGGGCGAGAGCAATCGCTTCCGAGAGCTGCTCACGCAATACCGCAAGACCCCGGGCGTGATGCGCGAGCGTTTGTATCTCGAGACGATGGAATCGGTCCTGAACAACAGTTCGAAGGTGGTCGTGGACAGCAAGTCGGCCAACCAGATGCTCTACCTGCCGCTCGACCGCCTGCTGCCGCAGCGACAGCCACAGCCCGCCACCGCCGCCCCCGCGGCGCGCGCGCCGGAGGACCTGGCCACGGATCTCCGGGAGGACACCTCGGTGAGGGCCTCGATTGAGGATCGCGAGCGCGCCTCGGAGCGCGTGCGGGAGGCACGCTGACCATGCTGATGTCACGTCTATTCATAGCGCTGGTGGTCGCCGTCATCGCGATCTGGTCCTCGACCTTCGTCGTCTCGGAGACCGAGCGGGCCATCGTGCTCAACTTCGGCAAGATCTACCGCTCGGACTACCAGCCGGGGCTGCATTTCAAACTGCCGGTGGTCATGCAGGTCAGGAAGTTCGACAAGCGGCTGCTGAGCCTCGATGCCGAGGCCCAGCGCTTCACCACCAAGGAGAAGAAGGCCGTGATCGTCGACTCCTATGTGCGCTGGCGGATCGACGACGTCGAGGACTATTTCCGCGCCACCCAGGGCCGTGAGGAGTACGCGGCGGCGCTGCTGTCGCAGACGATCAACTCCAAGCTCAAGGAGGAGTTCGCGAAGCGCACCGTCGACGAGGTGATCTCCGGCGAGCGCGGCGTGGTCATGGGCCTGGTGACCGAGGCCGCGAGCAAGGGCGGACAGGACATCGGCGCGAAGGTCGTGGATGTGCGCATCAAGCGTATCGACCTGCCGCCGGAGGTCAGCATGTCGGTCTACAACCGGATGCGGGCGGAGCGCGAGCGCGTGGCGCGCGACCTGCGCTCACGCGGCGGCGAGGCCGCGGAGAAGATCCGGGCCGGGGCCGACAAGGAACGCACGGTGATCCTCGCGCAGGCCTATCGCGACGCCGAGACCCTGCGCGGCGAGGGCGACGCGAGCGCGGCCGAGATCTACGCCTCCGCCTACGGCGCCGACCCGGAGTTCTACAGTTTTTACCGCAGCCTGAGTGCCTACCGTGCCGGCTTCAAGAGCAAGGAGGACATCCTCGTGCTGCAGCCGGATTCGGATTTCTTCCGGTACTTCAACAGTCCGTCGCCCCCGTCGGTGCCGCCGACACCGTGATGTATGCAGCGCCGCGGAGGGTAACGTGTGGCAGGACCTCGCGGCGGCGTTCGGCCTGATGCTCGTGCTTGAAGGCATCGGGCCGTTCCTGAGCCCGGCGGCGATGCGGCGGGTATTCGAGCAGGCCTCGCGGCTGGACGAGCGCACGCTGCGCTACGTCGGACTCGGCTCCATGTTCGTTGGGCTCGTCTTCCTGTATCTCTTTCACTGAGCGCCCGGCCATGACCCTGCGTGAACACTGGTTGCTGCCGGACGGCATCGAGGAGGTGCTGCCGCCGCAGGCCGCGGAGCTCGAGGCGCTGCGCCGCCGCGTCCTCGATCTGTTTCGCGGCTGGGGCTACGAGCTCGTCATGCCGCCGTTCATCGAGTATCTCGAGTCGCTGCTGACCGGCATGAGCCACGACCTCGATCTGCAGACCTTCAAACTAATCGATCAGATGACCGGCCGCATGATGGGCGTGCGCGCGGACATGACCCCGCAGGTGGCGCGCATCGAGGCGCACCGCCTGAAGCGCAACGTCCCGACGCGGCTGTGCTACCTCGGCACCGTGCTGCACGCGCGCGCCGCGCGCCTCGATGGCGCGCGCTGCCCGCTGCAGGTAGGCGCGGAGCTGTATGGCCACGCCGGCGTGGAGAGCGACGTCGAGGTAATCGGCCTGATGCTCGCGACGCTGGCGTGCAGCGGCATCGGCCCGGTGTACCTGGATCTCGGCCACATGGGCATCTTCCGCGGGCTGGCCCGGCTCGCGCACCTCGAAGAGTCGCAGGAGAGCGCATTGTTCGCGCTCCTGCAGCGCAAGGCCGTGCCGGATCTCGCCGCGCAACTGCGCGAGTGGAAGGTTCCGGCGCGTGCCGCCTCGATGATCGCCGCGCTGCCGGAGCTGGAGGGCGAACTGTCGGTGCTGCGCGTTGCACGCAAGGCGCTGCGTGGCGCCCCGGCGCAGGTGCAGCGCGCGCTCGACGGCATGGCGGCGGTGGGCACCGCGCTGCGGCGCGAGGCACCCGAGTTGCGCCTGCACGTCGACCTCGCGGAGCTGCGCGGATATCACTATCACACCGGCATCATGTTCGCGGCCTACCAGCCGGGGCGCGGCCAGGCGCGTGCGCTTGGCGGCCGCTACGACAATCTGGGCAAGGTGTTCGGCGGCGGTCGCCCGGCGACCGGCTTCAGCGCCGATCTGCGGGAGCTGCTGCCCGCGGCCGCGGCGGCGCGCGGCAGGAACGCCCGCATTCTCGCGCCGGCGGGCAACGATCCGAAGCTCAAGGCACTGGTGGCGAGGCTGCGCGAGCGCGGCGAGGTCGTGGTCGTCGCCTTGCCGGGCCAGACGGCCGGCCCCCTCGAGATGGATTGCGCACGCCGCCTGGCGCGCATCGAGGGACGCTGGAAGGTCGTCAAGGCCTGAAGGCCGCGCACCGAACCGTCAAATTCTCAGATCAGCGGAGTCAACGTGGGGAAGAATGTCGTCGTAGTCGGCACGCAGTGGGGTGACGAAGGCAAGGGCAAGGTCGTCGACCTGCTGACCGATCGGGTACGGGCGGTGGTGCGCTTCCAGGGCGGGCACAACGCCGGCCACACCGTCGTCATCGAGGGCAGGAAGACCATCCTGCACCTCATACCCTCCGGCATATTGCACGATGGGGTCGAATGCCTGATCGGCGGCGGCGTGGTGCTCTCGCCGAAGGCCCTGGTCGATGAGATGGAGATGCTCGAGGCCTCCGGGGTGCCGGCGCAGGAGCGCATACGCATCAGCGCCGGCTGCCCGCTCATCCTCTCCTATCACGTCGCCATGGACCGGGCGCGCGAGCTCGCCAAGGGCAAGGCGGCCATCGGCACCACCGGCCGCGGCATCGGCCCGGCCTACGAGGACAAGGTGGCGCGCCGCGCCCTGAAGGTTGGCGACCTCCCGCACCGCAAGCGTCTCGCCGCCAAGCTCGGCGAGGTGCTCGACCTCTACAACTTCGTGCTGACGAGCTATTACAGGCAGGAGCCGCTCGATTTCCAGAAGGTGCTCGATGAGGCGCTGCGCTGCGCCGATCTTCTCGTGCCGCTCATCACCGACGTGCCTGAGCGCATCGCCGAACTGCAGGCGCAGGGCGCCAACATGCTCTTCGAGGGCGCGCAGGGCACGCTGCTCGACATCGATCACGGCACCTATCCGTTCGTGACCTCTTCGAACACGACCGCCGGCTACGCGGCGACCGGCAGCGGCGTCGGGCCGCGGCGGCTCGACTACGTGCTCGGCATCACCAAGGCATACACCACGCGCGTGGGCAGCGGACCGTTCCCGACCGAGCTGACCGACGACGTCGGCGAATACCTCTCCAAGCGCGGGCACGAGTTCGGCGCCACCACCGGCCGGCGGCGCCGCTGCGGCTGGTTCGACGCCGTGGCGCTGAAGCGCGCCTGCATGCTGAACAGCCTGAGTGGACTGTGCATGACCAAGCTCGACGTGCTCGACGGGCTGGACACGATCCGCCTGTGCACCGGTTACCGCTGCAACGGCACGGTGATCAGCAGCGTCTCGGCCGACGCCGAGGCGCTGCTCGCCTGCGAACCGGTGTACGAGGAGATGCCGGGCTGGAAGGAATCCACGCTGGGGGCGCGCCGTTACGAGGACCTGCCGGGCAATGCCCGCGCCTACCTGGAGCGCATCGCCAGCGTGCTCGGCACGCCGATCGACATCATCTCCACGGGCGCCGATCGCGCCGACACGATCATCCTGCGCGATCCGTTCGCCTGAGGCGCCGCGCGTTCATCGCGCGCGCCTCTTCGCCGTCCAGGGATCGATCAGCCTCTCGTCGTCCACAGCAGCAGGACCAGCAACACGGCGCCCAGGATCAGACTGCCGAGGATGAGTTTGCGTTCCACCGGCAGCAGCGGCTCGTAGGGCATGCGCTGCAGTTCGTCCCTGATGTGCTGTTCGCTCTCGTTCCGCATGCGCTCCAACCCCCCTCAGCCTGACGCCAGCGGCGGCTTCACGCCCGCGAAGAACAGCCAGGAGATCAGCAGGCCGAACCAGATGATGAAGCCGAACAGGCTCACGGCATACACGGCCGCCAGCCTGCCGATGCCTTCCTCCCGCAGCTTGCGGAAGTCGCTGACCAGCCCGATGCAAAGGAACGTCATCAGGAAGAACAGCTGCCGGTAGACGTTGGCGACCTCGGTGGCCGGCTTGGCCGCGCCGATGCGCGCCTCGTCGCCCAGGCACCACCACAGCATGAGCGCGAAGGTCAGCACGTAGCCGATGACGAACTTCGGGAAACGCTCCCAGATCTCCCCTGCGCCCACCCGCACTCCCGGCTTGCGCTCGATGAAGCTCGTCCAGATGATCGCGAGTACGAACGCCCAGACTCCGATGAACACGTCGATGAAGATCTTGGTGGTCGTCGTGGCCATCGAGATCCAGCCCTCCTGGTACTGGACGCCGCTGACCGCGAACGCCTTGGCGCGTATGAGTGCATCCGTGATTGCGCCCGCGGGGATGGCCGCGCCGTCGGTCTTCACCGCCAGGCCCATCCAGGCGCCCGCCACCATCGGCTCCTCGTAGAGAAAATGCTGCGCCAGGAACGGCAGCAGCAGCAGCTCGATCACCGCGAAGATCACCACCAGCGAAGAGACCATCACCGCCACGATCGGCCGCGCGCGTATGGCCGCGCCGGTGGCGATGGCGGCCGAGACGCCGCAGATGGAGATCCCGGAGGCGAGCGGTGCCGCCCACTCGCGGCTGAAGCGGAAGTAGCGCCGCGCCACGTAGTAGATCACCGCCCAGTAGATGAGATAGGCCTCGACCACGGCGCACAGGCCCCGCCAGATCACCGACTGCGCGAGGCCGAAGGTCTCCGCGGATTTCACGCCCAGGGCGGCGCCCATGATGACGATCGCGATCTTCACGTACAGCTCCGGCCGCACCGCTTCCCCGAGGCGCCCGGCGAGGCGGGGCAGGAGATTGGCGATGGCCAGGCCGACGAGCAGGGCGATTATGTAGCCGGATTCGCCGGTGAGGTTGAGCGACCAGGTGATCCCGAGCCTGTCGAACTTGTCCGGAGTGGCGGCGATGTAGGCGTAATGGCCGATCACCGAGCAGAGCACGCTCAGCGCGAACAGCACCGTGAACGCGGCGGCGAATCGTGCCAGGTGAGCGCCGAGAAATTTCGCGCCCGCGCAGGTGAGCGCCAGCATGAGGAGGTAGGTCCCGGCCAGCGACGGCAGCGCCGGGACGGTGGAGCCCTTGGCGACGGGCGCGAGCGCCCTGGCAGGATCGACCCACACCTTGCTGGTGACCGACCAGCCCAGCAGGTCGACGCCGAACATGGTCGCGGCGGAGAGGGCGAACACCAGCAGCCCGATCCACACCGCCAGCCAGTCCTCGGTGAGGCGGGTCATGGCCACTCACCTCCTCGTCGAGGCGAACGACCTGGGTACGCCGGCGGCAGAGCCCAACGATCGAGGGATTGGGCGGGGGACGCATGACGCGCCGGGGGCGCGAGCGGCCAGGCCACGGTGCGGTGACGTCGTGGCGGCGGGCAGCGCACCGGCGCGCGGGACAGGCGGAAGCGAATCGAGATCGATCAAGCCGCACCCCCCTTGGGTATGTCGTGAGTAATTTAGCGCATGAGCGCTCGCCACGTCACCGGAGGATCCGGCCGTTATCGTAAACCGTTTCGTTCCCAGCGTCGTCCCGGGGCGTCCAAGGCGGCGCAAGGCTCGTACCTGCGCGCGAGTTCCTGCGCGAAAACCTCATCCGACAGGCATCAAACAGGCATCCGCACGTCCCGCGGCGAATGCGTTGCGGCGGGTCGTACAACACATATTCCCTCGTGCCGCAATCTGCTAGAGTGTGCCACGCAGGGATGGGCGACGCGTGGCCATACCTGCGGCCAGGGACGGCAGAGGATCCCCTTCCGGGATTTCGCGTGCCTCGAACGAAGGAGCCCAGTGTGAGCGTGCCGACCCACCCGGCCGCCCCGGTGCGGCCTGTCGACCTGAAAGTGGCGCTGTTGCTCACCGCCGGCGTGGCGACAACTCTGGTCATCTTTACGTTGGACCTGATCTTGCCGCTCGGCGTGGCAGCGGCCGTGCCCTACGTGGTGCCGATCCTGATCAGCATGTGGCTGCCGTGGCGAACGGCGCCCTTCGCGTTCGCCGCCGCCGCGACCGTCCTCACCGCATTGGATTACTTCCTGTCACCGTCGGCATTGCAGGGAACCCCGCTCTGGGTCGTGGTGGGCAACCGCCTGCTTTCGGTGCTCATGTTCGGGATCGTGGCGGTGCTATGCTGGTGGCGGCAGCGGTACGCTGACCAACTCGATCAGGAGCGCGCCCGCCTGCGCTCCGTCATCGACATCTCCCTCGACGCCATCGTCGCCATCGACGAGCAGGGTCTGATCCAGTCATTCAGCCGGGGCGGCGAGCGGCTGTTCGGCTATACCGAACGCGAGGTGCTCGGGCGCAACGTCAGCATGCTGATGCCGGAGCCGCATCGCAGCCAGCACGAGCAGTACCTGGATCGGTACCTGAGAACCGGCGAGAGCCGCATCATGGGTGCCGGGCGCATGGTCGAGGCGCAGCGCAGGGACGGCAGCGTCTTCCCGGTGAACCTGATGGTGGGTGAGGTGAACGCCGGGGGGCGGCGCCTGTTCACGGGATTCGTACAGGACATGACCGAGCGCGAGCGCGCCCTGAGCAAGGCCCATGACCTGCAGATCGAGCTCTATCGCATCGGACGCCTGAGCGAACTGGGCGAGATCGCCTCCGCCATCGCCCACGAACTCAATCAGCCGCTGACCGCGATTTCCAACTACGTGCGCGCCGGCGCCAACATGGCCGCGACCCTGGAGGGCGACGCCGCGGCGAAGGTGATCGTGCTCATGGACAAGGCGGTGCAGCAGACCGATCGCGCCGGACAGATCATCCGCCGCCTGCGCCAGCTCATCGGCCGCGGACAGGCCGAGTTGCTGCCCGTCAGCATCAACGATGTCATCGGCGACGCGTGCGCGCTGGCGCTGATCGACACCCGCCAGAAGGGCGTCAACGTGATGTTCGATCTGGCCGACGCCCTGCCCGACGTGCTCGCCGACGCCACCCAGATCCAACAGGTGATCTTCAACCTCGTGCGCAACAGCGTCGATGCGCTGCACACCTGCGAACAGCGGGAGATAGTGGTGCGCACGGCGGCGGGTGCGTACGGCGACATCGAGGTGTCGGTCTCCGACACCGGTCCGGGACTGCCGCGGGAGGTCGAGGAGCGCCTGTTCATGCCGTTCGTGACCACCAAGCCGAACGGCATGGGCATCGGCCTGTCGATCTGCCGCTCGATCATCGACGCTCACGACGGCAGGATCTGGGGCCGGTCAAAGCCGGAGGGCGGCGCGATCTTCGGGTTTCAACTGCCGGCGCACGAGGGCGCGGAGATGGAGCAATGAGCGAGTTGCGCGTCTTCATCGTGGACGACGACGAGGCCGTGCGCGACTCGCTGCAGATGCTGCTGGAGATCGAGGGTTTTGCCACCCGGAGCTTCGCGTCCGCGGAGAGCTTCATGGAGGCGCACCGGCCGGAGTGGCGGGGTTGCCTCTTGCTGGATGTCCGCTTGCCGGGAATGGACGGCGTCAAGCTGCTGGAGGTGATGGCGCGCCGCGGTTCGGATCTGCCGGTGATCGTCATGACCGGTCACGGCGACGTGCCGCTGGCGGTCCGGGCCATGAGGGCCGGCGCCCTGGAATTCCTGGAGAAGCCGATCGCGCACGATGCCCTGCTCGCGGCCCTGCGCATGGCGCTCGACCAGGCTCTGCGCCGGCGTGAAGTTCAGCGCCATGTCTCGGAGGCGACGGCGCGCGTTGCAAGCCTGACGGCGCGCGAGCGTGACGTGCTGGAACGATTGATCATGGGTGAGGCCAACAAGGACATCGCCTCGACGCTCGGCATCAGCCTGCGGACGGTGGAGATCGATCGCGCCCAGCTCATGATGAAGATGCAGGCCCGCAACCTGTCCCAGCTTGTCCGCATGGCACTCACCGCCGGCATCGCCAACTGAGCGCCAGCCCGCCCGGCTCCGGCGGGGCTGGAGTCGGACTGCACATAGGACGAGCGACCTCGGATGAGGACCAACGCGGAGGCGGACATGGCAACGGGCAGATTCATCGCGTACTACCGGGTGAGTACTCCGAAGCAGGGGCAGAGCGGGCTGGGTCTGGAAGCTCAGCAGTCAGCCGTCGCCGGCTACTTGAACGGCGGGCAGTGGAAGCTGCTCGGGGAGTACACCGAAGTCGAGACCGGCAAGGGTGCCAACGCGCTCCAGAAGCGGCCACAGCTGAAGGCGGCGCTCGATGCATGCCGGAAGCTCAAGGCGACGCTGGTCATCGCCAAGCTCGACAGGCTGGCCCGGAACGTTCACTTCATCTCCGGGCTGATCGAGTCCGGGTGCGACTTCGTTGCCGCCGACGTGCCCCACGCCAACAAGGTGATGCTGCAGATGCAAGCGGTCATGGGCGAGTGGGAGAGGGATCAGATCAGCGCCCGGACGAAGGCGGGGCTGGCAGCCGCCAAGGCCCGAGGGGTCAAGCTCGGGGAAACCGGGCCGGCCAACTTGAGAGGGCACCTTGAATAGCGGACGGCCGAGGCCGATGCCTTTGCTGCCAAGCTCGCCGGGGTCGTCAACGGATTCCGGGCGGTGGGCATGACCCAGTGGCAGATGGTCGTCGAACTCAACCAGCTCGGCATCAAGTCGCCGAGGGGCGGCGCGTGGGGGTTGTGTCAGGTGCAGCGGGTGACCCGACGGCTGGAGAGTCGCGCCGGCTGACGCAGAGACGCAGTACTTCTTCTCCGGCGGCACCTTCCTGCCAGAAGCGGAAGCCCGCGTGATCCCCAAAGCGGTCCTTCAATATGGCATGAGCGGACATTCATTTCAGAAGTCCAAGACTGCCCGTATATTGGTGTTGTGGTTTGGCTATAAAATCGAGAGACTACCGAAACATCAAATGGGACGGACCACCGATGCGGTGTCCGCAATTTCTTGCATGTCAGCGCAGCTCTACACATCCATTGCCGGTTAGTCCGCACAAACGCTGCAATCGAAGCTTCACTTCCTATGCGCACATCCGCCAAGATACGCCTTCACGCCGAGAGGTCGGGCGGGGGCTTCACAGCCAGCGCGTCGTCCACCATTGCGGACGTTCCCGGTCACGAGATCACCCAACGTGTGTTCTCGCTCTACGTCACGAGCGACCATCCGGACTTCAATGGGTTCTACACGACCAACTTCGTCCAGGCCGATCAAGTCAACGGGGTGGGCTCCTTCTGGGGGTACGCACTTTGGCCACTTACTTCCGGTGAGACTCTGTACATCAAATTTCGAAGCGATACACGTCGCGAGTTGGCGTCCGACGGAACTTGGACGTACCCCTTCGAAGGAACACTCGAGTTCATATCGGGTACGGGAAAGTACGAGCGCATTGCTGGCACAGTCAAATACATCGGTGCCGCCGCGGCCGCCGGATCTTACTGGGACGCGGATGCCGATATCAGCTACTGAGTGTTTGGCGCATTCTCCATCTCTTGCGACGCGGCCTGGCCCGTCGTTCTGCCTGACATGCTCCAGCGGGCTGTGTTCGCGGGTGAACCCGAACGTTGGACCGCGACGGCCGGAATGATGACGACCCGCGCTAGTTGTCGCCGATGCTGGCGTTTGGAAGTACACGATTGAGGATACCCTTCCGCAATAAGAAGGTCCGCATCTGTTGTTCGTAGACACGGCTGTCGCCCGAAGCCATCTCGGCCGTCAGCGAATTCCGCGCTTCATCTGCAGTGGTGTTTCCGTTCTTGGCCGCAATTACATACCAAGCGTACGCCAGGCCGATATTCTTCGATACGCCATTGCCGCTGTAATACATCGCGCCAAGGTTCCGCTGCGCATCCGCATTGCCATTCTCCGCAGCCAGCGTGTACCAATGTGCAGCCTTCTTGTAATCTTGCGCGACAGCGAGCCCCAGCTGATAGTGGGCTCCGAGGTAGTTTTGTGCTGCCGGGTCTCCGTGCTCGGCGCGCTCGCGCCATAGCGGCAACGCTACCCCGTATTTGCCGTGCCTGAAAAGCCACTCCGCATCGTCACTGGTACGACTGCATGCCAGCAACATTCCGCACATCGCGAGACAAACGAGGCGCTGCACCACCGGCATCATCGTTGTCCCGTGTCCAACGAGAGACAAGGGTGCGTCAGGTCACTGATTGCCCATGTCGAGTACGACGCGGTATCGCGCCTCGCTGCTCGCGAGGCAACCAGGTCAGGGGCTTCGTTGACCCTGGTTACGGGAAAGCGTTCGACGTGTGGCCTGATGCAATGCCGCGCGGCGAATTGTTGTGTCGCGCCGAGGGCTGCCCACCCGTGGAAGTGTTTCATCGCTGGCCTCTGTTAACGGGACTCTTGTTCCTCGCTTTAACGAGGCTACTTCAACAAGAGACCGGCCACACCCCGCTTCTTGCGCTCAAATCTCATCGGAACGGCGGATGCGCATGCAGTTTCAAGAGCAAGAAACGGATTGTGTTGTACGTGTGGCGCAACAGGCCTTGCACTCGTGGTGCGCCCGTCAGCGCGGGCCGCCCTCCTGCTCGGCGTGCCGCTCAATGCTCCCGTAGCCGTGACGGTCGGGCGGATTGCTGGGGTAGCGCTTGCAGCACTCGGGCTCGCGTGCTGGCTCACACGGATCGACGCGCACGGCCGTGCTGCACGTGGCTTGGTTTTCGCGATGCTGCTCTACAACTGCGGCGTTCTGGCTGTGTTGGCCTTCGCCGGCCTGGCTTCAGGCTTGGCAGGTATCGGTCTTTGGCCGGCCGCTCTTGCTCACTTGCTTCTAGGCGCTTGGTGCGCCAAGAACCTAGCCACGAGGCACGCGTAGTGTCCCTTCGTCTGAATGCCATTTGCGCGATTTGCAGCGGCGTGAGGTCTAAGATCCGTTAGGCGTCAAGCGACCTCTGATGCATGCTTCGTCCACACTTCGAGCCCTGATGGAGTTATCTTGGGAGCAGACGCTCTCCCAGCGCGCAGGAAGCTCGTGAGTCACAGGAAATGAAAGGAATACAGATGAGCAGAATTTGGGCGATCGTTGCAAAAGAAATCCGTGAAGCCTTGCCGGCGACGATTTTTTTTCTGCTCTTGTTTCACATGATCGGCCTCACCAAGGCCGTGGTGCTGGACGAATACAGTTTCACTGCACTTCGCTCCGCGGGCGCGACGGTGGGTGCCCTGATCGTAGCCAAAGCGGTTCTCATCGTAGAGGCACTGCCGATTGCACGGCTTTCTTCGAACAGGCCCATACTGCAAATACTCTGGAAGACACTGCTGTATGGCGTGGTGGCGCTACTTTTCCGGTTCGTAGAAGAACTCATTCCTCTCCTGTCGAAGCACGGCGGCTTGGTATCCGCCATAAAGGCAATGCGAGGAGAAGTCTCCTGGGCTCTATTCGCAGTCCTGGCGCTATGGATACTCGGGGGTCTGTTTCTCTACTGCCTTGCGAGTGAACTGGTACTGGCGGTTGGCCCTGACAAGGTCAAGGAGGCCCTCTTCACTGGCATGGAGGGTCGTTCAGGGTCAGATGGTGCGGCCTAACAATTCATTCAAGCCGAACCCGCTTCGCGGGTCGGCTATATTCAGGCGCTGAAGGATCCCCACGAAAAAGCCGTCATATCGATTGCGACTCGTGGACGATTTGTAGGAGAAGCGCATCGGCGAGGATGAACTCGGTTAAGCCGAGTCGATTGGCGTAATGCCT
>WBZR01002890.1_pt1 | contig 16758 bp, 18 predicted proteins | sample 5204231 | NCBI WGS metagenome assembly WBZR01 (sample SAMN12412403, study PRJNA552823) | activated sludge metagenome | isolation source: activated sludge from anammox sidestream of wastewater treatment plant... | place: USA: Virginia | collected 2017-08 | reverse complement strand
TTCCCCAGAACCTGCCGCCGCAGAAGCAGGCGGTGAGGTGAGCGGGGGATCCTCGATGGCGAGGATCGGACCGGAGCAGCAGGGATGGATGGATCGGTGACCTCGACGCGGCTGCGTGCCCACCATCGCGCGGCCGCACCTGCAAATGCCGACGCGGCGGCAGTCAAGGCGCAGGCCGTGCCCCGCCCCGATCTCTACGGCCCGGTGCACAAGGGATTGCGGACCTTCATGTGCGAGACGCTCGTCGCGGTCGGCCGCATGGATGCCGACGACCCCGCCGAGGTCGCCGGCGTGCTCGCGCAGGTCCGCGGGCTGCTCGTGCTGTGCCGCGTGCATCTCGAGGTCGAGAACCGCCATGTTCACCCGGCGATGGAGGCGCGCTCTCCCGGGTCGGCGAGCGAGACCGCCGGCGACCACGTCGAGCACGAGCGCGCGTTCGCCTCGCTCGAATCGGACACGCAGGCGCTCGAGCGGGTCGCGCCCGAACGGCGCGCCGCCGCGGCGCTGCACCTCTATCGGCAGCTCGCGGTATTCACCGGCGAGAACTTCCTCCACATGCGCACGGAGGAAATCGACAACGCCGCGCTCCTTTGGCAGACGCACACCGACGACGAGCTCGTGGCGCTGCAGCACGCGATCATGACCGATATCTCCCCTGCGGACACGGCGGTGCTCCTGCGCTGGATGGTGCCTTCGCTTGCCCCGATCGAGCGCGCGAGACTTCTGGGCGGGTTGCGCCAGAGCATGCCTGCGACGGTGTTCGAGGGCATGCTGGCGAGTCTGAAGCCGCATCTCGCCGGGCGCGACTGGGCGAAGCTCTCGCTTGCGCTCGCGGCGTGAACCGCGCGCCCCGATGTCCCGCGGCTGCCCACTCCGTTAGCCCGGCGCGGTGCTGCCGTGCCGACCACTCGCCGTGCCGTCTCACTCTCGGAAGGAGCTGATCGATGGACCATCCTGAAAAGTCGTTCGTGGTGCGGGCGTCGCTACGCTGGGTACTGGCTACCCTCCTCCTCGTCGCGACGCTGATCGCCGGCCCCGCGTGGGCCGGCGCGGCGGAGGAGGCGAACGCGGCGATCGACCGGTTCTCCGCCGCGTACACCGCCAACGACGTTGACGCGGTGGTCGACGCCTACTGGCCCGACGCGATCCTGCTCGGCACGTCGAGCCCGGTCATTTCGGTCGGTCGCGACGCGATCCGCAAGTACTTCACGGATCTCAAGCTGCAGGGCAGCGGTAACCGCAACACCATCGACGAGCGGCATGTCGTGGTCGTCGACCCGAATGCCGTGCTGGTGACCGGCTTCTACACGTTCACCCGCATGCGCGACGGAAAGCCGGTGGCCGGTCCGTCCCGCTTCACGATGCTCGTCACGCGCCGCGACGGGCAGTGGCGTATCGCCCATCATCACTCTTCGCCGCACATCCTGCCCAAGCCCTGATGCCGGGGCGCGCCGCCGCGGCGCTGCGGCGCGTCTCGCCCGACGCTAGCGCGACATCGCGCCGGCTACCTCGATCAGCCGGCTACCTCGACCAGCTTGACCGGCCGGCCGACGCACAGGCGGAAGCGGCCGCGCCCCGTCTTCTCGATGCGGATGAAGTCGCAGCGCTCGGCGAGCCGGCGCTGCAGGAGGATGAGGCGCGCCTCGAGGTTCTCGCTCACGTCGGGCAGTCGGATCGCCGGATCCAAGCGGAGCTCGCGGTTCGTGAACTCCGTGCGGTGCTCGTAGAGGTATTCGCGCAGGAGCTTCCAGAGGATCGCGCCGGCCACGCCCTTGATCAGGTAGTCGTCGCCGATGAACAGGCTGTCGCTCTCGGCATAGCGCCGGATCGCGACGACGGCGCCGCTCACCGGCGCCCGGCGTACGCCGGACGCCGGCGGTTCGGCATGGTGCTCGGCGGCCTGCTCGAGCGCGGTGATCGCCGTGCCGATCTGCGCCGCCACCGCGACGAGCGCGTCCTCGTCGTCGTAGCCGAACCGGCGGTTCTCGGGGCTCTCGACGTAGAGCACGCCGAGCAGCCGGGCTCCGGCCAGGATCGGCACGGCGAGCTGGCTGCACGGCTCCGGTAGCCCGGGCAGCGGAATCTCGGTCTCGAGCTTCGGCGCGTGCGGGTCGGCGCGCAGTCGCTCGCGAATCGCGCGGCGGTAAGAGTACTCCGAGGTCATGTAGGTGATGCGGATCGGCGTGCGCTCGCGCGCGGCCACGCCGATCACCCCGGCACCGAGCGGGATCTCCGAGCCCACGCCCGACTGCTCGTAGCCGCGGCTCGCGACGGTGTACAGGCGCTCGCCGCGCTCTTCGAGCATGAGCACCATGGCGTGGTGGATGTCGCACACCGACTCCAGGCTCGCGAGCACGGCGTCGAGGAGCGATGCGAGATCGAGGCACGCGCTCATGCGCTGCGCGCATACGCGGATCGCCGCGAGCAGGTTGCGGCCGGACGGCCGCGCCGGCAGCTCGAGGCCCGGGATGTGCTCGATGTCGAGCACCCGGTAGACATCGGAGCCGCGCAGGCGGAAAACGCCGCTCATGCCGGTGTGCGAGGCGATGCCGGCGAGCTTCGCCTTCATGCTCTCGAAGAGCGGCCCCTCGACGTCCGTGCGCAGGTATTGCAGGTGGATGCGGTAGCGCGCCGCGGACTCCGGGTGGGTGACGAGCGCCGTCGCGCGCGGATTCGCCAGGATGTTCTCGCGCGTCTTGTTGAAGAACTGGAACGAGAGCGCGACGTGCTGGCCGTCGACAAACTGCACCTCGGACACGTAAGCGACATTCGGCGTACCGTCGGGCGCGCAGGTGGCGAGCTGGGCGGGGAGGGTGCCGTCCAGGCAGTCGCGGATGGCGACGAGGCCGATCGGCATGCCGTTATCTCCGCAGCCGCTCGCCGGCGCCCGGCCCCGGCGTCTGTGCATAGGCCTCTGCCGGGGTGAACGCCACCGCGACCACATCGTCGGGCGCGAAGTCGAGGAACGCGCGCACCATGCCCTCCGGATGACCGAGAGCGGTGAGCTCGGCGACGAGGAGCGCGATCTGCTCGGTCATCCGCTCGCGATCGTCCGGCGCGAGCGGCGTGAACGCGGCGTCCCGGCCCTTGAGCTGGATGGTGCGGTGGGTGCTCGGCTGACTGAACACCACTGCGATCGCGCCGATGGCGCGGAGAGCGGCAACGAGCGCCGCGGCCTGCGATGCCGAGAGAAACACCGTGACCCGCCGGCGATCCGGCGACACGCGGCAGGCGAGCGCGCGTACAAGCGTCGGCGTGTTGTGCGCGTCGCGCGAGGCCACGATGACCGAGACGCCGCCCTGAATGAAAGCGGCGTGCGCGCCGTCGAGTACTGTCGGGGCCGCATCCATTGGCGCCGCGGCTCAGAGCGCGCCGGTGCCGGCGTGGATTGCGCCGCGCAACCGCTCGACCGCCGCCGTCGCGCGCACGGGCGCGTCCCAGCGGAATCCGCACGCGGCCGCGACGCCTTCCCCGTCGGCGGTCAGCCCGGCCGTGCACGGGTCGACATCGCCCTCGCACATGCGAACGAGCGCCGCACCACCGGCATCGGACGCCACGCCCGCTCGGCGGATGCCCCTTCGCTCGAGGAGCTCGTGCCGGCCGCGCGGCCAGTCGTTCGCCATCGGTTCGCGTCTCCGTTCCTTGCCGACCTGCCCGAGCCCTGCGGCCGGCGGAAAGGGCGTCAGTATAATCGCGCATCGGGGCGGTGCCGTGCGGTGCATCGATTCGACAGCTCGCGCGGGGTGCGCCCCGGGACATGGGAGGCTGCGCATGGCAATGCTGCGACTGGCACTCGCGTGCTGGGATTACGACCGGACGCGCGCGCTCGCCGACGGCAGCGTTCGCCCCGACGGCATCGAGCTCGTCTACCTGCCACTGCCGGTGGAGGAGACATTCTTCCGGATGATGCGGCATCGCGAGTTCGACTGCGCGGAGATGTCGCTCTCCTCGTATGTCGCGTCGCTCGACCGCGCGGACCGGCCGTTCGTCGCGATCCCGGTCTTTCCGTCGCGCTCGTTTCGGCACTCGAGCATCTTCGTCTCGAAGGCGAGCGGCATCGCGCGTCCGGCAGACCTCGCCGGCAAGCGGGTCGGCAATCCCGAGTTCCAGCTGACCGCGAACGTGTGGATCCGGGGCATTCTCGCCGACGAGCACGGCGTGCCGGCGGACGGCGTCGAGTACGTCACCGGCGGCGAGGAGGAGCCGGGGCGCATCGAGAAGCAGAAGCTGGATCTGCCCGCCCGGTTCCGCGTCGGTCGCATCGGTCCGACCGAGACGCTCTCGCAGCTGATCGCGAAGGGCGGGATCGACGCGATCTACGCGCCGCGCGCGCCGTCCACGCTGCGCACCAGGCCGGATGCGGTCGCGCGGCTCTTCGCGGATTACGTCGCGGTCGAGCGCGACTACTATCGCCGCACGCGCATCTTCCCGATCATGCACGCGGTGGTGATCCGGCGCGAGGTGTACGAAGCGAACCGCTGGTGCGCGCAGGCGCTCTACAAGGCGTTCGTCGCCGCGCAGCAGAAGACCTATCGCGACCTGGACGAGACCGCTGCACTGAAGACGATGCTGCCGTGGCTCCCCGCGCACGTCGCCGACGCGAAGCGGGAGCTCGGCGAGGACTGGTGGGCCTATGGGCTCGCGCCGAACCGGCACGTGCTCGAGACCTTCCTTCGCTACCATCACGACCAGGGCCTGTCGAAGCGGCAGTACGCGCCCGAGGACCTCTTCGCGCCCGAAGCGCTCGAGTCCTACCGGATCTGATCGCGGAGCAGGCGGCGCGGTATGAGGAGATGCGGTGAATGGGCGTGATCCATTCGTCTCCCGGCGCGAGGCGCTCGGGCGGCTCGCCGGGCTCGGCGCCTGGGTGTCGATGACCGCACGCGCCACCTCTGGCGCGGTCGGACTGCAGCCGATTGCACGGCGCGCGATTCCGCGCACGGACGAGGCGCTTCCCGTCATCGGCCTCGGGACGTGGCAGACGTTCGACGTCGGCCGCTCGGCGCAGGAGCGCGCACCGCTCAAGGAGACCCTGCACACCCTCGTGGCGCGCGGCGGGCGCCTCGTCGACAGCTCGCCGATGTACGGCCGATCGGAGCAGGTGGTGGGCGATCTCGCCGCCGCGCTCGGCATCGGGGAGGGGCTCTTCTACGCCACCAAGGTGTGGAGGACCGGCCGCGCCGAAGGTGTGCGCCAGATGGAGGAATCGTTTCGCCGCATGCGGGTCGAGCGCATGGATCTGATGCAGATCCACAACCTCACGGACTGGCGAACGCAAACCGAAACCCTCAAGGCGTGGAAGCAGGCACGCAGGATCCGCTACATCGGGATCACGCACTATCACGAAGGCGCGCACGCGGAGCTCGAGCGGCTCGTCCGCACGGGGGACTACGATTTCGTGCAGGTCAACTACTCGCTCGGCGAGCGCGCGGCGGATGCACGCCTCCTGCCGGCCGCCCGCGACACCGGCACCGCCGTGATCGTGAACCGACCATTCGTCGAGGGTTCGCTCTTTCGCCGGGTGCGCGGCAGGCCGTTGCCCGGCTGGGCGGGCGAGATCGAATGCGCAAGCTGGGCACAGGTGTTCCTCAAGTGGATTCTGGGACATGCGGCCGTGACCTGCGTCATTCCCGGAACCGCGAACCCGAAACACCTGGCCGACAACATGGGGGCCGGGCTGGGCCGCATGCCCGACGCCAGGATGCGCGGGCGCATCCAGGCCGAACTCGACGTGATCTACTAGCAGCTTGCCGCGCCGCCCCGATGGGCAACGCGAGCGCCTTTGCGCCCGAAGCCAATCTGCGTTGCCCCGTGCCGCCTTGTCGGCGCATGCAGAGAGGGTCGGCACTTGACGAAACACGCAAAAGCTGCATAGGATGCGACGTGACTTCCCAGAAACATCGAAAAAGTAGTGAAAGTGGTACGATTCGGTAGTGTGAAGCAGAGGATCGAGCAAAGTACGCTCTCTTGCTTCCGCCGAATCGGACGTGCCGCGCCGTTGCCCACTGCCGGGGGCGGCGCCCGAGTGAAGGGCGATGTGCGCACCGACGCGCGCGTGTCGATATCGACCGATGGTCAGCAAAGTCCAAGCGGAGTTGCGCACCGCGCCGTACTGCACCACGCGCGAGGCGGCCGAGCGCCTCGGCGTCTCCGTGCGCACGGTCCAGCAATGGGCCGAGCGCGGGGTACTGCACGTCTGGAAAACCGAGGGCGGGCATCGGCGCATTGCCCTGCACTCGCTCGAGCGCTTCATGTCCGGGGGAGCGGCGCTCACCGACCGGACGGTCGCCCCCGGTGCCCCGTTCAAGCTGCTGGTCGCGGACGACAACGCCGCGCTGCTGCGCCTGTACCAGGTGCGCGTCCGGGAGTGGGATCCGCACATCGCGCTCTTCGCGGCGCGAGACGGCTGCGAGACGCTGCTGATCGCCGGCCGCGAGCAGCCCAACATGCTGATCACCGAACTGGCGATGCCGGACGTCGATGGCCTGGAGATGGTGCGCAGGCTCGCCGCCCATCCGTACAGTGCGGGGCTGCAGATCGTCGCGGTCAGCGCGCTCGCGTCGGCGGTGATCGCGGCGCGCGGTGGGCTCCCGGCCGCAGTCGGCTTGCACGCGAAGCCGGTACCATTCGGGATGCTCGAGCGCGAAGTGCGCGCGGCGGTCGCCGGGTGGCGCGCGCTCGCGGCGGGATAGAAGAGCGCGTACGGAGCGCTCCGGCAAGTGCACGCAGGGAGAAGACGAGAATGAGCGAGGACGGCTACGCCCGGAACGACGGCTGCGGCGCCTTTCGGAGGGCGCGATGACCGACGCGAACCAGTTACTGCACGAGCTCGGCCGGTTGAAGGCGCAACGCGCGGCCACCCGCATGCAGCTGTCGCGCTCGGTGCACGAGCGCGCCCGCGAGGTGACGCGCGGCGAATCCGCCATCGCTACCTCGCCCGCCGAGCCCGCTGCTGTTCGCACGGCCCGGACGGCGAGGCCGGAGCTGCACCTGGTGACCGATTTTGCGGGAATCGTCCTCGAGGCCGATCCCGAGCTCGCGGCGCTCGTCTCCGAGCGCGCGGCGCTGAAGGACGCGCGCCTGCGCGACCTGGTGGCTCCGGAATGCCGCGAAGATCTCGACGCGCTGTTCGACCGGATCGGCGGCATCGCGCGTGCCGACACATTCGCCTGGCGCGGGCTGCTGCGCACCCTGCGCGCCGGCGACGTGCCCGTCGGTGCGAGCGTGATCGCGCAGCCCGGCGGCGCGGGAACGCTCAGCTGGCTGCTGCGACTCGCCGAGCCGGCTGCCGCCACGCCGCACCGCTCGTTCTCCGAGCTGGCGTTCGCTGCGGCGGCCGACGCGATGATGTTCACCGATGCGCGCGGCCGCATCCTCGCCGTGAATCCCGCGTTCGCACGGCTCACCGGCTATTCCGCCGCCGAGGTGGTCGGCAAGCCGGCGAGCATCCTGCGCTCGGGCCGGCACGGCAGCGGATTCTACGAGCGGATGTGGCGTCGGCTGCACGAGGCGGGCGAATGGTCGGGCGAGATCTGGAACCGCCATGCGGACGGCGAGACGCGACCGTCGTGGCTCGCCATCTCGCGCGTCGCCGACGGCGAGGGCGGCAGCGCCGGGTACCTCGCGGTGCTGCAGGACATCTCCGTGTTCAAGGACGCCGAGTCGCGGCTCAATCACCTCGCGCATCATGATCCGCTCACCGGGCTGCCGAATCGGCTGCTCTTCCAGGACCGCGTCACTCAGCAGCTCGTGCTCGCGAAGCGCGACAACGAGCGGGTTGCCGTGCTGTATCTCGACCTCGATCGCTTCAAGAACCTGAACGAGGAATTCGGCCACGAGGCTGCCGACAGGCTGCTGCACCAAGTCGCCGGCCGCGTGAAGGCGGTCGTGCGCGAGCAGGACACCGTCGCGCGCCTCGGCGCCGACGTCTTCACGGTCCTCGTGCCGCGCATGAAGGATCATCAGGATGCGGTCACGGTCGCCGGCAAGCTGCTGAAGGCCATGCTGCCGCCGTTCGCTGTCGACGGGCGCGCGCAGTGCGTCTCGGCGAGCATCGGCATCGCGGTGTTTCCCGACCACGCCTCCGGTCTGTCCGAGCTCCAGCAGTGCGCCGAGCAGGCCGTCGCCGCGGCGAAGCGGAGCGGTGGCGGGTGCATGCGCGGATACTCGCGGGAGCTGCTGCGGCAGAATGTGGTTTGGCCGGCGATCGAGGGGGCGCTCGCGCGCGCACTCGACAAGAAGGAGCTCGAGCTGCACTACCAGCCGCAGGTGGACGCCGCCAGCGGGCGGATCGCCGGCGCCGAGGCGCTTCTGCGCTGGCGCCATCCCGCCCTCGGACCGGTCGCACCCGCGGAGTTCATCCGGGTCGCGGAGCGCACCGGCAAGATCGTTCCGATCGGCGAGTGGGTGGTCCGCGAAGCGTGCCGCCAGAGCCGGGCCTGGCGCGCGTCGGGGCTGCCCCCGCTGCGTATCGCCGTGAACGTGTCGAGCCGCCAGCTCGAAGATCCGAACTTCGTGCGCATCGTCGAGGCCGGACTCGCCGACGGTGATCTCGCGCCCGAGCTGCTGGAGCTCGAGATCACCGAGACCGATTTCAGCGAGTATTCGCCCACGGTGCTGCAGACCCTCGCCCGGCTGGGCGAGCGCGGCGTGAAGATCGCCATCGACGACTTCGGCATCGGCTACTCGAGCCTCGACCGCATCAAGAAGCTGCCGGTGAGCAGGATCAAGATCGATCAGTCGTTCGTTCACGACCTGCTCTCGCACCGCCGCAGCGGCGCCATCGCAGCGGCGATCATCTCGCTCGGCGAGGCGCTCCACCTCGACGTGACCGCCGAGGGCGTCGAGAGCGAGGCGCAGTATCGCAGCCTGCTCGAGAAGGGCTGCGGCGAGATGCAGGGCTACTTCTTCGGGCGGCCGATGAGCGCCGCCGACTTCTCGAGCTACCTGCGCACGGCCTAGGCGGGCGACTGCGCCTACGCGCGGCAAGCTCATCGCGACGCGATCTCTTTTCCCCTCCTCTCCGAGGAGGGGATGAAACACCACCCCGCCGCGCTGCGCTCGGCACCCCTCCTTGAGTAGGAGGGGACAGATTTGCGGCCTCAGGCGCCGGGCGGGCACCGCCGCTATTGCTCGAGGCCACAAACCGCGTGACGCGTAGCGTGACCAAGCTACGGCCAGCGCGCAACCTGGTTGCGCCCCGCGCGCTTTGCGCGGTAGAGCGCCTTGTCGGCCGCGCGCAGGACCTTGTCGGGCGTGTCCAGCCGCTCGGTGCGCTGCGCGACGCCGACGCTGACGGTGACCGAGACCGACCGCGTCTTGCCGTTCCGGGATCGCCGGCGCTTGCCAGCCTTCTTGCGCTGCGGCCGGTCCGCGCCGCGCAATGCCATCCGGTAGCCTTCCACGGCCTGCCGCAGCGCTTCGAGGTGCGGGAGCGCGTCGTCGATGTCGCTCCGCGCGAACACGACGGTGAACTCCTCGCCGCCGTACCGGTAGGCGCGGCCGCCGCCGCCGACCTCACGCAGCTTGGCGGCGACCATCCGCAACACCTGGTCGCCGACCTCGTGGCCGTGGGCGTCATTGAATTTCTTGAAGTGGTCGACGTCGAGCATGGCGATCGCGTAGCGCCGGCCGAGGCCGAGCAGCCGCTCGTTCAGCGCACGCCGGCTCGGCAGGCTGGTGAGCTCGTCGCGAAACGCCATGCGGTAGGAGTCCTGCAAGGTGCCGAGCGCGAGCATGAACGCGCCGGCGAGGAGATACAGGCCGAAGGTGTCAGGCCGCGCCGACGCGTCGGCGGCGACCGCAAAGGCGTACAGGGCGCCGGCGACGGCGGCGTCGATCGGCGAGTGCCGGATCAGGGCCTTGGCGAGTACCGCGGCGAAGCCGACGGCGAGGAGCGCCAGGCCCGCGTCTGGAATGGGCGTGGCCGGGACGAGCCAGCGCGGCAGGAACGGCTGCGCGACGAGCTCGAGCGGTGCCGCCCGGTGCTCCAGCCCGATCCACGCGGTGACGATCACCTCTAGGGCGATCAGCAGCGACTTGTTGCCGCCGTGCCTGTTGAAGATGCCCCGCTCGCGCACGAGGGCGAAGAGCGCAAGGTTGAACGGGACGAACAGGCTGATCGAGATGAGCACCGCGTGCGCCGGCCAGGTGTCCGGCGCGACCGCGAACCAGTTGCGGCCACCGAGATAGGCGAGGGCGAGCGTGGCGAGTGCGAAGAAAACGCGGCCGCGGCCGAACGCGACGGCGAGCGCCCCGCCGCCCGCGAGCACGACCCATGGCGCCCAGATCCCGATGCCGGCGGGCAGCGCCGCCGCGAGGGGAAGCAGCAGCCGTGCGGCGAGGAGGACGGCGGCAGGCGCTGCCAGCGGGCTCAGCGTGCGGGCTAGGGCGGTGAACAATCAGGAAATTTTCATGGGCGAGGCCGCACCTCGAACGATGCGCGCGGTCGCTCACGTGCGCCCGCGGCGCATCCGGCGCGATTCTATCGGGTTCGGTCGGCGCCGCGACGGATGCGAAGTCGCAGGCGTGCGCTTTGTCGCACCTGGTGGCGCCGCGCGGGCGCGGAAATCGATTCGGCAAAAAATGCTCACTTTGCGGCGATCGGTCACCCGGATTCCGGCGTGCGCGGCATACCATTCGAGTCATCGTCCGCGCCCTGCCAGAGTCCCAATGAAGCCCGATCCGGATGAGGGCGCACTGCCCCGCGAATCCATGGCGGCCGAGATGCGGCGCATCGCAGCCGCAGCGCTCGTTGCCCGCGTCACGGCGCTGCTTCGCGATCGGGCGCTCACGCTGCAATCGATCATCTGGAACGATGGCCGCGGCGCGCACGCCGGCTGCGAGTGGCACGCGTTCCGCATCGCCTCCGGAGGCAAGAGCGTGATGCTGCACGTCCGCGACCAGGATCTCCTGCGCCTCGCCGGCGACGAGCCGCTGGAGCGGTTCTTCGTCGACGTGGACGTGCGCGGCGCGGTCGACGCGCTGGCGCGCGCGAAGGAAGCGCCGCCGGTCGCCGGCTGACCGGACCGTCTTGTCAAGAACGGGCGGCTCGATTACCTTCCGCGCAGCCCCCCGACTCGCCATGCGGCGAGTCGGGGGTATGACTGCAACTGCCGCCGAACCTGGACGACTTGAGGCTCCTACTTCACGCGCTCGTCCTGCTCGCCGTCACGGCCGGCGCCGCACGTGCCGCCGAGAACTGGGTGTCCGTCGCCGGCGCGAGGCCGGGCATCCGGTTCGAGGTCGACGCCGGGAGCATCGTGCGGCGCGGCGACCGCGTGGAGTTCTGGGAGCGCGTCGAGTACGAGAGCCCCACGGTCCGCGACGAGGCCTCGCTCCGCCTGATCAAGGTCAAGAAGGTCCTGCGCGTCATGGACTGCAAGGCGCGCACGCAGGGATTCCGGGAAGCGATGGCGTTCTCGACCGATGCGCGCCTGATCGAGCACGTGCTGCTCGGCAGCGTGGGCATCCAGATGGACCCGGTGCCGCCGCGGACCATCGCGGCGTGGCAGCTCGAGTGGGCGTGCGCGAAGGCGATGCGGGATGCGCGTTGACGCGCAGGTGCGCGGCCTGGCCGCGGTCGGGGCGCGGGGGTGGCTTATAATCGGTCGAAGATGCGCCGGACCACGAACGCGCCCGCTGATGCCCGACGGGCCGGCGCGCTCGCGTGCCGGCGGTGACGCGCATGCGGATCCTGCTCAGCAACGACGACGGCTATTTCGCGCCGGGGCTTGCCATTCTCGCCGACACGCTTGCCGAGTTGGGCGAGATCACGGTCGTCGCGCCCGAGCGCGACCGGAGCGGGGCTTCCAACTCCCTCACGCTCGACCGGCCGCTTTCGGTGCGGCGGTCCGCGAACGGATTCCTTTTCGTGAACGGGACGCCAACCGACTGTGTCCATCTCGCGGTGACCGGACTGCTCGAACATCTTCCGGACATCATCGTGTCGGGAATCAACCTCGGCGCGAACATGGGCGACGACACGATCTACTCGGGGACGGTCGCGGCAGCGACCGAGGGCTTCCTGCTCGGGATCCCGTCGATCGCGGTGTCGCTCACCGGCAAGGTAGGCGAGCACTACGCGACCGCCGCCCGGATCGCGCGCGATCTCGTGGAGCGCTTCGGGCGGCACCCGCTCGAGCAGCCGGCGCTCCTCAACGTGAATGTTCCGGACGTTCCGTACGATGCCGTGCGGGGGATCGAAGTCACCCGGCTCGGCAAGCGGCACAAGGCCGAGCCGGTCATCAAGGCCGTGACGCCTCGCAACCAGACGGTGTTCTGGATCGGCGCGGCCGGCGGCGCGCAGGACGCGGGCCCGGGCACCGACTTTCACGCGGTGGACGCGAACCGCGTCTCGGTCACGCCGCTGCAGATCGATCTCACGCACCAGCAGCAGATCGGCGCCGTGCGGCGCTGGCTGGAATGAGGACGAGATGAGCCTCGCGCCGAACCGCGGCATCGGCATGACGTCGCAACGCACGCGGGACCGCATGGTCGCGCGCCTGCGCGAGTGCGGGGTGAGCGACGAGCTGGTGCTCGAGGCGATGCGCGACGTGCCCCGCCACCTGTTCGTCGACGAGGCCCTCGCGAGCCGCGCGTACGAGGACTCCGCGCTGCCGATCGGGTTCGAGCAGACGATCTCCCAACCGCTCACCGTGGCCCGCATGGTGGAGGTCGCTCGCGACGGGCGGGAACTCGGACGGGTGCTGGAGGTCGGTACTGGTTGCGGCTATGGCGCGGCCGTGCTCGCGCGCATCGCGAAGGAGGTGTACTCGATCGAGCGCATCGCACCGCTGCTGGAGCGCGCGCGCGCGAATCTGCGGGCGCTGCGCATCGGCAATCTGCGACTCGCGCATGGCGATGGCAACCGCGGGCTTTCGGAGGCTGCTCCGTTCGACGCGATCATCGTCGCGGCGGCGGCCCCGCGGGTACCGCGTGCCCTGCAGGAGCAGCTCGCGCACGGCGGGCGGCTGGTGATCCCGGTGGGAACGGCGAGCCAGGAGCTGACGCTGATCGAGCGTACGGCGAGCGGCCTGCGCGAGACGCGGCTCGCCGCGGTGCGCTTCGTGCCGCTGCGCATGGGGAAGGGTTGAGCGATGCGTTTGGGTTTCTGGATCGCGATCGGAATCGTGACCCTCGCGGCGTCGGGATGCGCAACGCGCACGCAGGCGCCGGTGGCGGACCGGCAGGCATCACGCCCCGCAACCACGAGTCCGGCCGTCGCGAAGGCGGCGGAGGCAGGCGCGAGCGTGTACGTAGTCAAGCAGGGCGACACGCTGTACAGCATCGCCGTCGCCCACAGCATGGATCCGCGGGAACTCGCCGCGCTCAACGACATCGGGGATGCGAGCAAGATCCAGGTCGGGCAGGTGCTGCGGCTGCGCGCGGCGGCGCCTGCGCCGGTGGTCGAAACCGGCACCGTGACGGTGACCCCCGTCACCGGCGCCGCGCCGATCGAGGGGCGGCCGCTCGGCGCGGCCGCCGGAACGGCGCCCGGCGCGACGACCCCGGCTGCGGCCCCACCCGCTGCGCCAGCGCCGGGATCGACGACTGCGGGCGGGCCGCCCAAGCCGGTCACGGTCGTTTCCGGGCTCAAGACCGCACCCAAGATGGTGAAGCTGCCGTATTCCGATCAGAATCTGGCGCTCCTGCAACGCGGCGAGGAGACGCCCGCCGCGATGCCATCCGCGCCGGCCGCGCCCGCCGCGATCCCATCCGCACCGGCCGTACCGCCGGCCGCGCCCGCCGCGGCGCCCGCGCCGAAGACTGCAGCGGCCACGGGCGAGGACGCCGTCGATTGGGGATGGCCGGCGAAAGGCGCGGTCACGGGCACCTTCCAGGAGAACGGCAGCAAGGGGCTGTCGATTGGCGGGAAGCTCGGCGACCCGGTCTATGCGTCGGCCGCCGGCTCGGTGGTCTATCAGGGCGACTACCTGAACTACGGCAAGCTCATCATCCTCAAGCACAACGACAAGTACCTGTCGGTGTACGCCCACAACAGCAAGATCCTCGTCAAAGAGAACCAGACGGTCGCCAAAGGCCAGAAGATCGCCGAGGTGGGGGCGACCGGGGCGGCCGGCGAGCGGCCAGGGTTGCACTTCGAGATCCGCCGTTTCGGGAAACCGGTGGATCCGCAGCAGTTCTTGCCTGCCCGCCCATGAGCGCGCCTGCGGTTCCGCCCGACGGTCCGATCGACGACGACGAAGACCGCGGGGCGGGGGACGAGCGCGAACCACCCCAGGAGGCGGCACCGGACCGCGCGGCCGAACCGGCCGGCGCCGCCGGCGACTTCCTCTCCGACGTCACCCAGATCTACCTGCACGACATCGGCCTGAAGCCGCTGCTCACGCCGGCGGAGGAGCAGGGCTTCGCCCGGCGCGCGGCGAGCGGCGACTTCGCGGCGCGGCAGAAGATGATCGAGCACAACCTGAGGCTCGTGGTGAACATCGCCAAGCAGTACCTGAATCGAGGCGTGCCGCTGCTCGACCTCGTCGAGGAGGGCAATCTCGGTCTCATGCACGCGCTGGAGAAGTTCGACCCGGAGCGCGGTTTCCGCTTCTCGACCTACGCGACCTGGTGGATCCGCCAGAACGTGGAGCGCGCGATCATGAACCAGTCGCGCACGATCCGCCTGCCGGTGCACGTCATCAAGGAGATCAACGTCGTGCTGCGCGCGCGGCGGCACCTCGAGGCGCACGGCGACCGCGAGCCGCGCGTCGAGGACATCGCGGATCTCACCGGCAAGTCGGCGGACGAGGTGCGCCGCGTGCTCGGGCACAACGAGCACCTCGCGTCGCTCGACGCGCCGCTCGACATCGACCCGATGCTGTCGATCGGCGAGTCCATCGCCGACGAGGCGACGGTCGCGCCGGAAGCGCGCCTCGCGACGAGCGAGATCGAGGATCTGGTCTGCGAATGGCTCGGCCAGCTGAATGACAAGCAGCGCTCGGTGATCGAGCGCCGGTTCGGCTTGAGCGGGCAGGAGGTCGTGACGCTCGAGCAGCTCGCCGCCGCGCTCGGGGTCACGCGCGAGCGGGTCCGGCAGATCCAGCTCGAGGCGCTCGCGCAGCTGCGCAAGATCCTGCGGCGGCGGGGTCTGTCGAAGGACGAGCTGCTCTAGCGCGCCGCGCGCACCGCATCGGCGAGATCGGTCACGGCCGATGCATAGAAGCTCGAGCGGTTGTAGCGGGTCAGCACGAAGAAGTTCTGCAGGCCGATCCGGTATTCGGGCGGCGCGTCCGGCGAGGCCAGCTCCACGAGGACGCAGCGCGCGTCGTCCGGCACCGATTCGTCGAACGCGACGCCGGCGCGGCGCAAGGCGGCGGCAGGGTGGCGCGGCTCGAGCCCGTCCTGGGAGAAGGCGCGAAACGCATCGCCCTCGACGCTCGCCGGGAATGCGATCCGCGCCTCGCGCGCCCAGCCGTGCTCCGCGAGGAAGTTGCCGACGCTGCCGATCGCATCGGCAGCGCTGCCGAGAATGTCGCGGCGGCCGTCGCCGTCGAAGTCCACTGCGTATCGCCGGTAGCTCCCCGGCATAAACTGGGGAATGCCCATCGCGCCGGCGTAGGAGCCCTGGACGCCGAGGACGTTGACGCCGCCCTCGCGGGCGAAGAGCAGAAACTCCTCGAGTTGCGAGCGGAAGAAATCGGCGCGCCGCGGGTAGTCGAATGCGAGCGTGGCGAGCGCGTCGGCGACGCGGAACGTTCCGGTGTTGCGACCGAATTCGGTCTCCACGCCGATGATGCCGACGATGATCTCGGCGGGAACGCCGAAGCGCGCTTCGGCGCGCTCGAGCGCCGCCGCGTTCTCCGCCCAGAACCGGACGCCGGCCGCGACGCGGCGCTCGCCGACGAAGATCGTCCGGTACGCCTGCCACGAGCGCACCTTCGGCGGCGGGAGCGTCATCAGGCGGATGACGTCGGGATCGAGGCGCGCGCGCCGGAAGAGCGCGTCGAGCTCCTTCCGCGCGAAACCGTGCCGGTTGACCATCTCCATGATGAAGGCCTGGACCTCGGCGCGGTCGCTGAATGCCGGGGGCGAGGCTGCTGCGCCCCACGCGACACCGAGCAGGATCCCGGCGAGCGCGGCGCGTGCGCCCGGGTTCAAGCGCGGAACCCCCGCACCAGCGCCCGCAGGCGCGCTACGCCGCCGTGGTCGCGCTCGGGGCCGTAGCGCAGATCGATGTACAGCGACGCGATCGCCCGGATCCGGGCGGCGGCGCGCGGGTGCGCGAGCGCCGCGCGGTCGGCGAAGTTCCGCGGGCCTTCGGCCGCGCCGCGGGCGGTGCCGCGGCGCGCGAGCTTGGCGCAGAAGGTCAGCCAGATTGCGTGCGCCGCATCGCGCGGCCGCGCCTTGCGCAGGAGCCACAGCGCAAACGCCACGGTCACCGCGCCCACCGCCCAGAACAGCATCTGCGCCATCGTCTGCCAGGTCGTGTCGGGCATGCCGAGGCGGTTGAAAAGCCCGCGCTGGCGCTCCGGATTGTATCCGAGCACCCACTGGTTCCAGTAGTTGGCGAGGGCTTCCCAGTTGAAGCGCAGCGTCCGCAGCCAGGTGAGCTCGGGGCGGGTGAGGAACGGCAGCGGCTCGCCGCGCGGCACGGCCGCCGCGAGCCCGGACTCGATCCGCAACGGCACGGCCGCCGCGGTCGGAGCGGGGTGACCTTCGCGACGCCGGTCATGCTCAGACCCTGGGGCCGGACAACCAGCCGAAATGGACCGGGAATCCCTCCGCCGTGAGCAGGCCGACGGTCTCGTA
>WBZR01002888.1_pt1 | contig 16767 bp, 17 predicted proteins | sample 5204231 | NCBI WGS metagenome assembly WBZR01 (sample SAMN12412403, study PRJNA552823) | activated sludge metagenome | isolation source: activated sludge from anammox sidestream of wastewater treatment plant... | place: USA: Virginia | collected 2017-08 | reverse complement strand
CCAGATTCGCGCCTATCTTTCTACTGCCCGCAAAAATGGCGTCAAGGCTCTTGCCGCTTTGAGCCTTGCTTTTGCTGGCTCTCCTTTTTTGCCCGATTTTGTTGCTCCGCTACCCTGAGCAGTTACCGGTTCACACGGTCACATATTTCATCGTCGGCGTATTGTCGTTCTTTCTTCTTGATTACACCGCAAAATACGCCGACCCCGCAGTCGCGAACTATTTGCGCCAGACCGATCATCCGCTGGTGATGGCGGGACCGTTCTTTCAAATCCTGCGCGGACTGTTATTCGGGATCGTTTTCTACGCTCTGCGCGAGAGCATCTTCCCGCACAAGCGCGGCTGGCTGACGTTGTGGCTGGCGTTGACCGTCGTCGGCATTCTCTCGCCCTTTGGCGCCGCGCCGAGTTCCATCGAATGGATGATCTACACCGTTCTGCCCGCCTGGTTCCATGTGGTCAACTTCCCTGAGATCTTCATCCAATCGGGTTTGCTCGCCTTCACGACTCATTATTGGGTCAACCATCCTGAGAAGCGCTGGCTCAATTGGTCGTTGGGTATCGTGACCTCCGTCATCGTGCTGTTGTCGTTGTTGGGCGCGTTGTCCGCGTTTGGCGTTCTCTCGTAAATCGGATCATGGAAATGAAATCGTTCCTCAATCGTCATTCGCTCATCATTGGTCTCGTCCTGATGTTCCTCTACACGTGGACGATTGAACTGTCGAACGCAGGCGTCCTGCCGTTCGAAGTTCCCTTCCCGATCTACATCACACTCGGCTGGGGATTCATCTTCGCTTCGTTGTTGATGACGCGGCTGACTCTCGGCAAAGATGAAGCAGTGGCATTGTTCAAGCGTCTCTTCCTCTGGCGTGTGGGCTGGAGGTGGTTTCTGGCGGCGCTTCTGCTCGAACCCTTTTGCATCGTCGCGGGAGTGTATCTCAACGCCATGTTGACTCGCACTCCGCCCGATTTCAGCGCGGCGATGGCGTATCAAATCTTCGGCGCATTCGCTTCCCCGCTGATCTTTTTCCCCGTCTTCTTTCTCTTTGACCTCATCACCAACGGCGAAGAGATGGGCTGGCACGGTTACGTCCTGCCGCGTTTGCAATCGAAACACAACGCAGTGACCGCCTCGTTGATCCTCGGCGTCATCTGGGCGTTCTGGCATTTGCCGAAGTACGTCACGCAGTTCAACATCGTCGCCTTTGGCTGGGCTGTGATTCATTTTCTTGCGTTCGCCGTCATCCTGACCTGGCTGTACAACAACACAAAAGGGAGTCTGCTCATCGTCGCAGTTTGTCATGCCATGTCGAACACCGTCGGCGTGTTCATGCCTATGGCAAACACGTCATCGAGCGAGAATATGGGCTCGTATATTTTCTACGTTTTGTTGGAAGTTCTCGCGGCAATCGTCGTGACCGTCATCGCGGGCTCCGCGCATCTCTCGCGGATGGAAGAGAGACAGATACAAGGAGTGACCTCATGAAAGACAAAAATCAATCCACAGTTATGTATAAAGTTTATGCCATCACGCTTTTAGTTGTGCTGCTGATGTCGCTGACCGTGCCTGTCGCGGCGGACGGAGTCGCTGAGGGCGGGAAAATGTTCGTGTCGCCGAATCAGGCTCAAGGTCCGAGCGACGCGGCGGAGATGGAAGCGTTCATGGACGAACTGTTCGCGCGTCACATGGAAGAGAATCACGTCGCGGGCGCGGCTGTAGCAGTCGTCAAAGATGGTCAGTTGTTCTTCGCCAAAGGTTATGGTTTTGCCGACGTTGAGAATCAAATCCCCGTTGACGCCGAACAGACGCTGTTCAAACTTGGCTCGATCACCAAACTGTTCACGTGGACGGCGGTGATGCAACTCGTGGAGCAGGGCATACTGGACCTGGATGCAGACATCAACACGTATCTTGACTTTCGCATCGCGGACACGTATCCGCAACCGATCACGCTCGCGCATTTGATGACTCACACATCGGGCTTTGAAGATATTCATGCGGATTTGGTGAAGTTGGATGAGGAGAATCTTTTGCCGCCGCGCGAGTGGCTGGTGTCGCACATCCCCGCGCGGGTTCGTCCGCCTGGTGAAGTTGCGGCGTATTCGAATTACAACGCCGCGCTGGCAGGATACATTGTGGCGCGCGTGTCGGGACAATCGTATGGCGAATATGTGCAGGAACATATCCTCACCCCGTTGGGCATGAACGGCACGACCGCGCAATATCCCACGCCGCCCGAATTGCTCGCGCGTGAATCGTTGGGCTACATGTATGAGGAGAACGCGTATCGAATATTCCCGCAATTGTTATCCCCCGAAGACCTCTTCCCCGCTGGCGTCATGCGCTCCACCGCAACAGACATGGCGCGCTTCATGATCATGCACTTGCAGGGCGGCTTCTACGGCGACGCATCCACCGAGATTCGTATCTTGGAAGAATCAACGGCGCGGCAAATGCAAAGCGTTTTGTTCGCTCCCGACCCGCGCATTCTGGGAAACGCCTATGGATTTTTTGAATTCAGCGACAACGGTCAACGCGTGATCGGTCACAGCGGAAGCGGCGAGCCGATGGAATCCATGTTGTTGCTTTTGCCCGATGAAAATCTCGGTGTGTTTGTCGCGTACAACAGTCTCGGCGCGGGCGAACTCAACCGACAACATTTCGGTTTTCAACGCGCGTTCTTCGATCATTACTATCCCGCGCCCACCGTCGAATCGATTCAACCGCCAGCCGATTTCAACGAACGCGCTGACCGCTTCGTCGGCGCGTACAAATGGACGATGAGTTCATACACCACGCTTGAAAAATATTTCGCGCTCATGGGTCCGACCATCAACGTCAAAAATCCTGGCGACGGCACGTTACTGCTCGAGTCGCCGTTCGGCAATTGGAGCATCGTCGAGGAAGAGCCGCTCTACTTCCGCTTTGTAGACAGCGCCTATCACGTGGCATTTCGCGAAGACGAACAGGGGCGCATCGTCTACCTCTTCACCGATCTCACGCCGATGATGTCGTTCGAAAAGGTTCCGTGGTACGAGACGCTCGGATTCAACATGCCCTTGCTGATGATCAGCCTGCTATTGTTCCTCTCCATGCTCATCGTGACGTTGATCCGCTTCATTCGGGACCGACGGCTGGTCGCTGACCCTCAGCCTTTCTCTCCCTCCATCCGCACCGCCACGCGACTCATCGTTGGCGTCAGCATTCTCAACCTGCTGTTCATCGTCGGCAACGTGATGTGGGGCGAGCAGATCGTGTTCGGAATCCCGCTCGCCTACAAACTCACGCTGGGACTCGGCGTCCTCTCCGCCCTGCTAACCGTCGCCGCAGTGATTTATTGCATCCTTGCCTGGAAAGATCGTTACTGGGGCGCCGCCTACCGAATCTTTTGCACGCTCGTGACTCTCGCCGCCGTTGCGTTTGTCTGGTTTTTGAATCAATGGAACCTGTTGGGCTGGCGGTATTAGCGTACCGCAAAGTTCACTTTGCGGGTCTGTTCGCAACAAGCCTGCCGCTCGCAAGTCACTCGCAAGATAAATCTTGCGGTACTCAACAACAACAACAAAAAGGAGAATCAAATGTCAACGCAAGAACTCGCTTCAACAAACAAGGCACAGGCAGTTTCCACTTCGACGACGGATCAATACACCCTCTGGCAGATGCTTGGAATCTGGGCGCTCGTCACTCTGCCAATGGTAGTGTTGGTTTGGGTGGTCTCTCCCATCGTCATTCCTCGCGTGCCGTTGCATCCTGGCGTCACGTATTGGTTATTGATCATCGTGGGCATGATGTGGCAGTTCGTGGTGGCGCTCGCGATCACCTATCGCGAACTCGGCACGTTGCGCTGGAGCGCCATCCGCCAGCGGTTATGGCTTCAAACTCCGCGCGACCCGAAGACCGACAAGCCGAATCCAAAATTGTATTGGTGGTTGATTCCCGCCCTGATTTACAACGGCGTGGTTGGCTTTGTGCTGATCGGGTATGTGGACGCGCCTATGGGCTCTGGCTGTTCCCAACGCTCAAGCCCCCCTATGAAATGAGTCAACTGGCGACGCCCGAATTTCATGGTCAATGGTGGCTGTTTGGAGTGTTGCTCGTCAGCCATCTCTTCAACTATTTTTTGGGCGAGGCGTTTCTCTGGCACGGCGTGCTGTTGCCCAAAATGCAGGGAGTCTTCGGGAAGTACGATTGGGCGGCAAACGCTGTTCTCTTCGGCTTTTATCACCTGCACAAACCCTGGGCGCTCCCCAGTGTCATCCTCACGAACATGGCATACAGTTGGCCCGCGCGACGCTTTCGCAGTAATTGGATGGCGGTCATCGTGCATGGCGTGGAAGGACTCCCAGGTTTGGTGATGGTTCCGCTGGTCATCCTCGGATTGGCAGGCGGGTAGATGGGACTCGTCCTTGACCTGGCGTGACCATAAATAAGGAAGCACACAAGAGCAAGCTCATGAACACATTGACTCGCGAACACTTCCAGCAATGGATGGAAACATATGGCCGCGCCAGCGCGGAGGATGATCCGCGTGCGTCGGCGAATCTCTTCGCGGAACATGCCGCATACTACGAAAATCCGTTTGCGGAACCCATCGCTGGGCGCGAAGCCATCTTCGATTATTGGAACAAAGGCGCGCAAACCTTGAAGGACAAAGAATCCACTTTCGAGCTTCTCTCCGTGAACGGTCATTCGGGTATTGCTCACTGGCAATCCAAATTCACCGTTATTGAATCGGGCAAACGCCTCGCGCTGGATTGTGTGTTCATCGTTGAGTTTGACGACGATGGTTTGTGTCAAACCTTCCGCGAGTGGTGGCATACGCGCGAGGTGTGAGTACCGCAAGATTCATCTTGCGCACACATCGAAAAAATTACCAAAGGAGAAAACTTATGGCTATCCTATCCAACCTCTATGTCATCCTCATCCTGCGCGTGTTACACATCGGCGGGGGAATCATGTGGGTGGGGAGCGCGACGCTCTACCTATTGTTGCTCATCCCCGTTGCGCGTTCGCTTCATCCTGCGGGACAGAAATTCCTGCAAACGCTCGGTCCGAAATTCGGCGCGATGATGGGACTCGTCACCACGGTCACCGTGCTTTCAGGCGCGTTGCTATACGCGCGCTTCTTCGCGGGCGGGATCAGTTTCATCTGGACGACGGGCGCAGGCTTCGCGTTCACCGTCGGCGCAGTGGCGGCGCTCGCCTCGTACGCGATGGGAGTGGCGGTCTTCGGCAGGATGCAGGAACGCATCGCAAAACTCGGGGCTGAGATCGAGTCTGCGCAGAGCGCGCCAAGCGGATGGTTGGCGTTAGCCTTGGTTGTATAATAACTGCATGGCATTCCCCGTCATCACCACCAAGGTTAGCCTGCCGATCCTGCGGCAACGTTTGGTTTCCCGTCGAAACGCGCTCGGACAATTGAACGCGGGATTGCGCGACGGACATTTGCTCACACTGGTCTCTGCCCCGGCGGGATATGGCAAAACAACGACGATTCGCATGTGGGTGAACGAGGCGGGATGCCCGGTGGCATGGGTTACGCTGGAAAAATCCGACAACGATCTCAAACAATTTCTCACGTACGTTTTGACCGCGCTGGGAGAGGCGGTGGAAGATCTCGGTCTGTCCGCGTTGGAGGCGGTGGAAAGCGCGCAGGAAGTCCACGTACAGCCCACGCTTGGATTGCTGGTCAACGAATTACATGAGTTGGATCAGCCGGTCATCCTCGTGCTGGAAGAATATCACCTGATCGAAAATGAGAGCGTGGATGAGGCTGTTGAATTCCTGTTGAATCAAGCCGTTGCCAATTTGCGTATGGTGATTGCCACCCGCGAAGACCCGCATCTATCGTTGACGCGCCTGCGCGTGCGAAATCAACTCACGGAGATCCGCGCCGCAGATTTGAGTTTCTCGCTCGAAGAAGCGGGTGAGTTTTTCTCGGACGTGATGAGAGTCAACCTCTCAAACAAAGAAACAGAGATTCTAAAAAACAAGACCGAAGGCTGGGCGGCAGGACTGCAACTGGCTGGTTTGTCGTTGAAAGAAAACACGGACACGACAAAATTTGTGGAAGCGTTCGGCGGCACGCATCGTCACGTGTTGGATTACCTGATCGAAGAGACGCTCAACAACCAGCCGGAAGAAATACGGGAATTCCTGCGGCGCACGTCCATTTTGGATCAATTGTCCGCCTCCCTGTGCGAAGCGGTGACCGGTCAGCGCGAGAGTAGAAAATATCTTCAATATCTGGAAGGCAATAATCTATTTTTGGTGTCGCTCGATGAAGAACGCAACTGGTATCGTTATCATGCGCTATTCGGCGAACTGTTGAAGGATCAACTCATGCAGGTCGAACCGGACCGCGTGGACGATCTGCACGCGCGCGCTGCGGACTGGTACGAAAAACACGGCTTCGTTCAAAAAGCGGTTGAACATGCCTTTCAAATTTCGAACGACAGCAAAGTATCCGGCTTGATCGAGCGACACGCCTTTCCCATGTTTTGTCAGGGCGAAACGGCTATGGTGCTGAGCTGGTTCGACCGATTGCCGGAAGCGTTCGTGCGAGACTCGTCAATGATATGCATCAGCAAGGCGTGGGCGCTAGCTCTGACGCATCACCGCGCGCGTGTGGAGGAAATCGAACAGGCATTGCAGGCGGCGGACATGGCTTTGAATCTGTGTTACGCGGACGAGGCGCACCGAAACCTCGTCGCCGGTCATGCCGCGAGTATTCAGGCGTACCTGATGCAGACCCCGAATTTAACCAACAAAGATGCCCAAAGGTTGATCGAGACCTCTCAAAGAGCGCAGCGACTCTTGCCGGAGAATGAAAAAGCCATCCGCAGCATTAACGCGCTAAACATCGGTTATGCGCGCCTGTCGCTCGCCGATTTGGCGGCGGCTGGGGAGGCGTACGAACAGACATTCGAGGATGGAATCGCTGGGAGAAATTTTTATGTCGCCATTTATGGGGCGATTGGTTTGATTGTTATCGAAATCATCAAGGGAGAGTTGAAAAATGCGTTGCAGTTGTGTGAGACGAAAATCACCCAGTTCAACCAGTTTCTAGCCGGGCAAAGGTTCGCGCCCATCGGCGATCTCTACAATCTCAAAGGCAGTCTCCTTTTGGAAGAAAACCGGTTGGCGGAGGCGGAACAGGCAATGACGCAGGGCTTGAGTCTCATCCGCTTCGTCAGGGTATACGAAGCTCATATCCGAGGATATTCAGCCCTGGCGCGACTGCGTTCCATTCAAGGCGACTGGGCGGGGGTGTTGGAAAACCTAAAAGCGCTTCAAGAAACCTATTCACGCAGCGCCCTCTATGCAGACGCGCTGCATCACCGCTTGGCGGTACGCGACCCGGCGGTGAATAACGCCACACTCGAGCAAGCGCACCATTGGGTGACGCAGGCGGTAGGCGGGTTGAATACCTTGCCCGATATTGACATGGTTGATCTTGACAGCAGAATCCGCTTTCAAACCCTGCTGAGCACAGCGCATATCGTGACCAGATTGGCGGCGCGAAATCCACATGCGTATTCACTGCGGGCCGTTCACAAATACCTTGCCCGCCTGGAAAAGTTCGCCTCCGCCCACGGTCTGCCTGGCTGGACGATTGAAATTTGGCTGGTCAGGGCTTTGATGTATCACGTGGAGGGAAAAGCGGAGGAAGCGCGCGCCCAGATCGAATGCGCGTTGGAGGCGTCTGCCCCGCGCGGTTACTTCCGCATCTTTCTGGATGAGAGCGATCTCCTCCGTCCCCTGCTTGAATCCACCCTTCGACATTTGAAAGACGACAACCTGTCCGCCTACGTCAAGCGCCTGCTGGACGCGATGCCCAACGATAGTCTGCAAAGCGAACGTTCTCTAACGTCCGTCCCAACATCCGACGCAAACCTGACCGACCGCGAACTCGACGTGTTGAAATTATTGGCGGCGGGGGAATCTTATAACGGAATCGGGCAGAAACTTTTCCTCAGCCTGAACACGGTTCAATTCCACATCAAGAGCATTTATCGCAAACTACTGGTCAACAAACGGATGCAAGCCGTCGAAAAAGCGCGGGAGATGAAGTTGATCTAGCCGGTTACGCTGTCACATTGCTCCCAATATGACAGCGTAACCGGCGGACGCAAGAGCGATCTGGCAGCGCCACAACCACATATTTTCCGTCGAAGAACCACATATTCCTGTGGTTCTTTTTTCTGCCTTGAGTCCTAGAATAGCGGCAATGGTTCGCTTGAACGCGTTGTAGCGTCGAACCTTGCGCTGTAGAAAAAGGAGACTCCGACCATGAAATTAATCCATCTGTTTGTCTTTCTTCAACTTTGGCCGTGGAAACGGTCGCCGCGGCCGCCGATGAGAGATTACTGAATCGGTGAAAGTCGCTGGGCAGATTTCTATTATTGATGCCCATGAAAGGCAAATTAGGAAAGAAAGATTATGGACACACATGATTTGGTAATCAGTACCGAAGGGCTCGGAAAATCGTTTGACGAGGTACATGCGCTCAAGTCGCTTGACTTGCGCGTCCCTCAGAAGTCAATCTTCGCCTTCCTGGGACCCAACGGCGCAGGCAAGACGACGACGATAAAACTGTTGCTGGGCTTGCTCAAACCCACCCGCGGGGGCGGCAAAATCCTGGGCATGGACATCGTTCGGGACAGCGTCGACATCCGCGCCCGGATCGGCTACCTGCCTCAGGATACCCGATTCTACGAGCACATGACCGCCCGCCAGACGCTGGCATACACCGCCCAGTTCTTCTATGCCGGACCGCAGTCGGAGATCAACAAGCGTGTGAACGAGATGATCGAACTGGTCGGGCTGGAGGGCAAGGCGGATCGTCCGATCAAGAGTTTTTCCGGCGGCGAGCGTCAGCGATTGGGAATTGCCCAGGCAGAGATTAATTACCCAGACCTGTTGATCCTGGATGAACCCGCCGCCAGCCTTGACCCGCAGGGACGCCGGGATGTGCTCGAAGTAATGTCGCGCCTTAGTAAGCATTCCACTATTTTCTACTGCACGCATATTCTGGATGATGTTCAAAAAGTCAGCGATCGAGTCGCCATTGTCAATCAAGGGAAATTGGTCAAGCAGGCGCCCATTCAGGAACTATTGTCCGGCGCTGGCGATGTAACCTATGCCATAACACTCACAGGTGACGCTCAAAACGCATACACACAGGTTAACCAACAACAATGGGTGTCTGGGGTCGAATCCAAAACCAAGGACGGTCAGACCACCTGGTTTGTGAGCGTAAAGGACGAATCTGCCGCGAAAGACCGTTTGTTGAACCTGCTGATCTCCAACGGCTTGAATGTCCTTAACTTCAGCCGAAAAGAACAAAACCTGGAGGACGTGTTCCTCAACATTATCGAAGGGAGCCGGAAATGAGCGCTAATACATTGAATCAGTTTCAACTTGTCAATGAAAAAGGCTGGAAGCGAGGCCTGGGTAACTTACTGCAAGGCGAGTGGTCATCATGGTTCAAATCCTCCAGATGGTGGAAACACATCCTCATGTGGTTTTCGATCGTCAACGTGATGATGGGAACCATGGTCTTTGCCTCTGCCGACGCCGCTCGAAAGGGGTTCGAAGGACCGCCTGTCCTGTTTATGTACGGCATTTTCGGCGGGATGTTTGTGGCGATTGGGGTGATGATCATTATGCAACGGGTCATGGTTGGGGAAAAGGAACATGGCACAGCCGCCTGGGTACTCTCCAAACCGGTCACTCGTACAGCGTTTGTCGTATCCCGGCTGGTTGTCAATTCCGCCGTCATCCTGCTTACATCCGTGATCGTGCCAGGAGTGATTTTCTACCTAACCCTAGGGTGGTATAGCGCTATTGGGTGGCTTTTTCCCGTAGGGTTTGCCGCTGCGCTCTTGATGTTTGTACTGCATACGTTCTATTGGATCGCCTTTGTCGTGATGATGGGGACACTGCTTGAATCTACGGGCGGCGTCATCGGCGTATCCATGTTTCTTTTTTCCACATTCTGGTACGGGCCAGCCGTGATCCCCGGTTTGATCTATATCTCTCCTTTGCTGCTGATATTCAGTCCATCCCCGGATCTGTTTAATTCGCTGCCCGGTTCTTTTATGACCGGTGATCCGGTCTTCTCCTGGCTGCCGCTAATTTCGACAGTATTGTCGTCCGTTATTTTTATCGCCGTTGCCATCTGGCGTTTCAACCGCCAGGAGTTCTAAACCAACGAACAGGCGGTCTTTGTCCAAATAGGAGAAAGTAGGCAAGGTGAAGAATTTCTCTTTCGCCGCGTGTTACTGCCGAAGATGGAAGGCGTATTCGGCAAATGGGATTGGGTCGCAAACGGCGTCATCTTCGGGTTTTATCATTTACATCAACCCCGGGGCATCCCCTCGTTCATCCTGACGGGTTTGATCCGTGCCTCCTCCGCGAAACCATTTGAAGGAATGATTATGCAACAATCCATCAGTTTGAATTCGCAAAACAGGTACGAGATCAAAATTCATGGTCAATTGGACGATACCTTGTCGGGCTGGGCTGGCGGTATTAAGCAATCCGCGCCCGTTGGCATTACACCTGCCCTGGCGGGCGGTGCCAGGGGAGAACGCCAACTACCCAAAAAATGTAAAACAAAAGGAGATTCAAATGTCAACGCAAGAACTCGCTTCAACAAACAGGGCACAGGAAATTTCCGTTTCGACGACGGATCAATACACCCTCTGGCAGATTCTCGGAATCTGGCTTGCTGCTGCCGCGCCGATGGGACTGTTGGGCTGGGTAGTGTTCCCCGCAGTGAGCGCGGGTCTCGCGCCGCTGGACGCGGGTCTGTTCCGCATAAAATTATTGGCTGTCGGGCTGGTATGGCAATTCGTTCTGGCGATGATCATTCTCTATTGCGAAGAGAGGAACATTCGTCTAGGCACGATCAGCCGCCGCTTCTGGCTCAACCACCCAAAGTCTGCGCGAAGCGGAGAGACGAAGAAAGCCTTGTGGTGGTGGCTCATCCCGTTGATCCTCTTCGTCGCCGCGCTGGAGATCGGTTTACGATCCACGCTCGTGGATGTGTGGACGGGAATCTTTCCCTTCTTCGCCGAGCCTGAGGGTTACGACATGTCTGCTATGTTTGCGCCTGAGTTGCGCGCGCAGATGGTTGGGGATTGGGGTTTGCTTGGATTGTTCTTCGTGCTGGCGCTGTTCAACACGTTCCTGGGCGAGGAACTTCTATTTCGCGGCGTGTTACTGCCAAAGATGGAAGGCGTTTTTGGAAAATGGGATTGGGTGGCGAACGGCGTCCTGTTCTCCCTTTATCACCTTCATCAACCGTGGGGCATTCTGGCAACGCTTCCGGCGGACCTGGTATTTGCGTTCTCCGGCAAACACTTTCACAGCAACTGGTTCCCCATCATTTTGCATTCAGGGCAGAGTGTATTCTTCCTGTTCCTGATTCTGGGACTCGTCCTCGGCCTGGCGTGACACATAGGTTGATTATGCCGCAACTCATCAGTTTGAATTCGCAGAATAGATACGAGATCAAAGTCTACGGTCAACTGGATGAATCCTGCTTGAACTGGTTCGGGAATGCAAAGGTTCAAGTCGAAACACTGGCGGATAACGACCAGGCGACCACGTTCTCCGATTTCGTCATGGATCAGGCCGGGTTGGTCGGTCTCATCCGCCGCCTGCACGGACATGGCATCGTGTTGATCTCCGTCATTGGACGCGGCGACCCCGCTATATCAAAGGAAACACAAAATGACTGACTCGTTTTCGCTCGAACAAAAGACAAACGCTTCACCCGCTCACGTTTTGCGGAATCGCAACTTTCGTCTGTTATGGATTGGGGAAGGCGTCTCGCTTCTCGGCGACCAGTTTTACCTGGTTGCCCTGCCCTGGCTTGTCCTTTCGCTGACGGGGAATCCGCTGGCGGTCGGGACGGTGCTGGCGACGGCGGGAATCCCGCGCGCGTTATTCATGCTCGTCGGCGGCGCGTTGACCGATCGCTTCACTCCGCGCCGATTGATGATCAATTCCAATGTAGCGCGCATGGCGTTGACCGCTTTACTCGCCATTCTCGTGGCGACGAACCTCATTCAACTGTGGATGCTCTACATCTCCGCCTTGCTCTTCGGTCTGGCTGACGCGTTCTTCTTCCCCGCGCAAACTTCCATTGTGCCGCGCCTCGTAGATAAGGATCAGTTGCAGGCGGGCAACGCGCTGATTCAAGGGACGGCACACTTGAGCTTGTTCGTCGGTCCTGCCGCGGCGGGATTGCTCGTCTCGTGGCTGGATGGCGGCGCGACCCATTCCACGTTTGGGATTGGGCTCGCCATTGCGATTGACTCGCTTTCATTCCTCGCGTCCATCACAGCGTTGAGCCTGATCAAAATCGAAAACGCAGGCGAAAGCGCAGGAAACGGTAAGGGCGGAGTCATCGCCTCCATCCGCGATGGACTGCTCTACGTCTGGAATGACGCGACGCTTCGGATGGTCTTCCCCATCACATTGGGACTCAACATCCTCATCAATGGTCCCTTCGCGGTCGGCATCCCTGTAATCGCGCGGACGAGATTCCCCGAAGGAGCGGCGGCGTTCGGTTTGATCCTGTCCTTGTTTGGCGGCGGCGCCTTACTGGGAACGACTCTCGCGGGCGTTCTGCCGAAGCCATCCAAAAAATTGCTTGGCACGGTTGCGTTGAGCGTGATCAGCATGATGGGAGTTGGGCTGGCGGTGATCGGCATCGCTCCGACGATGTATGTCGCCGCGGCGGCAGGACTGTTGATGGGAATCGCCAACGGTTACGCCAACATCATGCTAATCACCTGGCTGCAACAAAAGGTCGCGCCGGAGATGATCGGGCGCGTCATGAGCCTGGTCATGTTCGCGGCGGTGGGCCTCAATCCTGTCTCGAACGCGCTGGCTGGCATGTTGATCGGACTCAACATAACAGTTTTACTTGTCTGCGCGGGTAGCCTGATGACTCTCTTTACATTGTCCGCCGCGTTCAGTCCCGCTGTCCGTTCAGGTATGTAACCAGAAAAGAGGTATATAAAATGAAAAAAATGTTTGTCAACGAAGAAGTAAAGTTCGCCGTGAATGGCAAAGAACTTAATGGAGTCCTGACTTGCCCCACCTCGGGCGCTCGCTACCCCGCGATCATCCTGTTGCATGGCTCTGACAGATCGGGCAGGGATGATCCCTATTACGCCGCGCATGCCGAGAATCTCGTCCGCTCCGGGTTTGCCGTGCTGAGATACGATGGACCCGGTTGGGGAGGCGGTTCTTCGGGCGGCTCTGGCTTCGAGACTTTGGAATACAGGATGGAAGAAGCGCTTGCCGCCGTCAAGTATTTGCAATCTCGTCCCGACATCAAACCCAATGCCGTCGGTTTGTGGGGTGTCAGCCAGGGAGGCTGGATCTGCCAGATGGCGGCGGCATCGTATGACGGCGTGGCGTTCATCATCCCCGTGTCGGGACCCGGGGTCACACCTGCAGAGCAGGAAGTTTACCGAGTCGAAGAGGAGAGCTGGGCGGCGGGTTTCAGCCAAGATGAAATCGCCAAGGCTATTCTGATGAGGCGGTTGATGGTTGACATCATTCTGTCCGCGCCGATGTATCGGGAGGTAAACCTGTCCGATTCCCGACGGTTGGGACGCGGACTCTGGAACGAATTCACGGAACTGACCTACAACACGAATCCAGTGGACCTGGTTGCCGAGCATGGAAAAGTCATCGAAGTATTGCAAGCCATCAGAAACGAATGTTGGACGAAGTTCCTGCATCTGGACGAAGTGTTGCCCATGCTCGAAAGTTTCCCGCCGCAGGCTTGGGAAATGGTGAAGACTCAAATACGCGCGGTCATGGAAGTCAACCCCGCCGATTTTTTGACGCGGGTTCGTTGTCCCGTGTTGGCGATCTTCGGTGAGAACGATACATCTGTGCCTGTGGAGAAAAGCGTCGCCCTCTATAAACAATACCTGCGCGAAGCGGGCAACCAAACGTTTACCATTAAGATCTTCCCGAAGGCAAGCCACACCCTTCGCGTGGACGGAGAGTTTGCTCAGGGTTATTTCGATCTGATGATGGATTGGCTGGGCAACCTGCCGATTGAATAAGAATGGCAACGCGTAGTTGGCGTTCTCTAACTACGCGTAGGTCTTGTTTGTTGAGAAAGGAACATCCCATGAAAACCCTCATCATTGGCACAGGAGTCATCGGCGTCATCTACGGCTGGGCGTTGAGCGCGGCAGGCGTGGACGTGACTCACTACGTCCGCAAAGGCAGGAGCGGCAAATTCAAAGACGGCGTCACGCTCGACCTGTTGGATGAACGCAAAGGGCATCCCAAGAAGAACATCGTCAAGTACGCGCTCAAATGCGTCGAAGACGTTTCGCCTTCGGATGGTTACGAGTTCATCATCGTTCCGACCAACTCCTATCAAACGGAAGAAGTCGTGAAGGCGCTCGCGCCCGTTTCAGGCAATGCCATCTTCTTTATTTTCGCCGCAAACTGGGAAGGCGCCGACTTCATTGACCGTCTCCTGCCGCGCGAACGCTACGTGATGGGCTACCCTGACGGCGGCGGCACGGTTCGGGACGGTGCATATTGGACGAATCTCGGCGGCGAAGTCCACCTGGGCGAAGTGGACGGGAAACCGACAGATAAACTCGAAAAGGTGAAGTCACTCTTTGCACGGGCAGATATCCAGCCCGATGTGCAGGACAACATCCTACACTGGCTCTGGCTTCATAACGCGATGAGCATCGGCATTTGGGCGGGCTTCGCCAAATATCGCGACGTGAAGACCTTCCTCAAGGACAAAGAACTGCTCCGCGAGTGTTACGCCTCCACGAAGGAACTGCTCGAATTGTGCAAGCGGCGCGGCGTAGACCTCAAGAAGTATCCAGAAATCGGCGCGTTCAATCTGCCGACCTGGTTGTTCATTCCGCTGTTCCGCTGGCTGTACACCTATAACCAAAGTATGCAGCGTTTCACCGCCCACGCCGCCGACAGTTTGCAGGAAGCGCGCGAGAACTACAACAACATCATGAAGACCGCAGATGAACTGTCCTTCAACATGCCGCATACCAAAGCCGTCGGTGTGTATTTGAAGTAGCGCCATAGAACTTCGCTAATGGACGCGATGAACGCCTTGACTCACGCGCACTTCAAACAATGGATGGAAACGTATGGTCGCGCCAGCGCGGAGGATGATCCGCGTGCGTCGACTAATCTTTTTGCGAAGGATGCCGCGTATTACGAAACACCCTTCGCTGAACCCATGATTGGGCGCGATGCCATTTACGCTTATTGGAATAAAGGCGCGCATACACTTAAGGATAAAGAATCTTTGTTTGAGATTCTTTCGGTAAAAGACGATCTCGGCATCGCTCGCTGGCAATCGCAATTCACGGTCATCGAATCGGGCAAACGCCTTGCGCTGGATTGTGTGTTCATCGTTGAGTTTGACGACGATGGTTTGTGTCAAACCTTCCGCGAGTGGTGGCATACGCGCGAGGTGTGAGTACCGCAAGATTCATCTTGTGCGCACATCGCAAAGTTCGCATACATCGCAAAGTGAACTTTGCGGCACAAAATTTGTACGGTTTTTTGTGGGGATAATCCAGACCAAAAGGTTGAACGGGAATGCCATAATGCGCGCATCGAAAAAAATTACCAAAGGAGAAAACTCATGGCTATCCTATCCAACCTCTATGTCATCCTCATCCTGCGCGTGTTGCACATCGGCGGGGGAATCATGTGGGTGGGGAGCGCGGCGCTCTACCTGTTGCTGCTCATCCCCGTCGCGCGTTCGCTTCATCCTGCGGGACAGAAATTCCTGCAAACGCTCGGTCCGAAATTCGGCGCGATGATGGGACTCGTTACCACGGTCACCGTGCTTTCAGGCGCGTTGCTGTACGCGCGTTTCTTCGCGGGCGGGATCAGTTTCATCTGGACGACAGGCGCGGGCTTAGCCTTCACTGTCGGCGCAGTGGCGGCGCTCGCCTCGTACGCGATGGGAGTGGCGGTCTTCGGCAGGATGCAGGAACGCATCGCAAAACTCGGGGCGGAGATCGAGTCTGCGCAGAGCGCGCCGAATCAGTCCCAAGTCCAGGAGATGAACCGCTTGCAGTCGTCGTTGATGAAAGCGTATCGGTTCGATTTCGTTCTGCTCATCGTCGCCATGCTGGGAATGGCTATCGCGCGTTATCTGTAGGTCCAACCGATGTTTGCGCGAATTTGGCGCGGGATCGCCCGCACGTCTGTCATTGAAAAATATTTTCACTATGTGAGTGAACGGGTGATCCCCGCCTATCGCGCCGCGAGCGGTTGCCGTGACGTGTGGGTGTTGCGGCAACCGCAGGATGAATTTACCAGCATCATCCTGCTCTCGTTTTGGGAGTCGCGCGATGCGTTGGACGCTTTCGCCGATCCGCAATTGGAATCCGAATCCCTTCGCGGCGAGCGCGAGTCGCTGTTGGCGTTTGAATCCACAGCGGCGGCGTATGAAGTGATCGTGGTGGATTGAGTTGAATGCCTGATTGTGAACGAAAAGCCGCCCCATGATACGCCCGCACCGACAGATACATCTGACTCATCGCCATGCGCATCAATCTGAAGCAAAAAGAAGATAGATTGGCGCGAGAACGTATTAAACGAGGGGTTGTCTAAAAAGGGAAAGAACAAGTTGAGAAAACGGCGTAAACGGAGCAAGAGACAAAAAAACTGGCGGTCATTGGATCGCCAGTTTTCGTAAATTGTGCGCCATGCACACCAGACCC
>WBZR01002886.1_pt1 | contig 16769 bp, 11 predicted proteins | sample 5204231 | NCBI WGS metagenome assembly WBZR01 (sample SAMN12412403, study PRJNA552823) | activated sludge metagenome | isolation source: activated sludge from anammox sidestream of wastewater treatment plant... | place: USA: Virginia | collected 2017-08 | reverse complement strand
CGTTTCTTCGGGGTTCATCCCGGTGAACGGCTCGTCGAGAAGGATCAGTGCCGGACCGGCGGCGAACGCCACCGCCATGCCAAGCGCGCGCTGGTGGCCGTGCGGCAGGCTCGACGTCGGCTCATCTGCATAGGGGCCGAGGTCGAACAGCTCGAGCGCCTCCCGCGCCCGGCGTTCGGCGGCGCGCTCGACGGCCGAGTCGGAGCCTATCAGCCGCGACAGAAATCCCGCCTGCGCGCTGCGGTGGCAGCCGACGCGCACATTCTCGATGACGCTCAGCTCCTGAAACAGCGTCGTGCCCTGGAAGGTGCGCACGAGCCCGCGTTGCGCGAGATGGCTCGTCTTGACCCCCGACACGTCCTGTCCGTCGTAGTAGATCTGCCCGCTCGTCGGCTTGTAGTAGCCGCTGATCAGGCTGAACGTGGTCGTCTTGCCGGCGCCGTTGGGACCGATCAGGCCATGAATGCTGTTGCGCCGCACGCTGAAGGAAAGGTCATTGACGGCCGTCAGGCCGCCGAACTTCCTGGTTACATTGCGGAGCTCGAGAATGGGTGTCTCGGACAGTGTCTCCTCCCTCGTGTTTGAACGCAGCGATTGGTCTCGCTTTATCGTTTCAGTCTTTTCGCCGTCAGGGCCGCTTCCGTTCACGGCCCAAAACCCGGCGGCCCGCGCGGCGAGAGGGCATGCCGATCGACCCGAGGCTGGCGTCGCTTTCAGCTTTCATCCCGATCTCCCCGCGTGCGCAAAGGTGGAGACGTCCGACTGCGGTCGCACGGAGTCCGTGCTTCGCATTTCCATCCGAAACCAGATGGTGGCGCCCCTTCGTCGCGAAACAAGCAATCGATCTGAACCATTCTGAACCAATTCAGACCACTAGCCGTCCGTTCGCAGGTGCTACCTTATGACGCTGAAAATTTATGACAAGCCATAAGGTGCTGGCCACGCAAAATATGTGACCCCTATTTCGCAGGCGCAAAACTCGTATTGTGTTGGAATTTCGCCTGCCTACCTCCACATTGCTGCACCTGCAAACCTACATTGGCCTAAATTGGTGTGATCTGGTTGCAATTTTGAATCGCGTGCATCACGCGATTGTCGCGAATGCGAAAAATTAAAAAAATCTATCATTTAATTCAATGCATTGCGTGGAAACATCAATCGATCGGCGCATGCGGCCGGCGCGTCCACAGGGCGAGCGCCCGACGCACCGCCTCAAGCCGAGCGACACGCGTGGCGCGTCGTTCAACGGTCCGAAACGCGGTCAGAGCGCTCGAGACGCGATTCTTCGAAGGCGGTGGCGATTCGCACGACAGGCGCCGCTTTGGGCCGCGCCAGACCGGCGGGTCGCGGCTCGGATGCAGAGAATATTCAGCGTTCAAAAGCCGGGACGCCTCGGTTCTGCCGGCGTGTGAACGCCGGATCCGGGAGAGGAGCGCCGCCGCGTCGCTGCCTCAACATCCATTGGTTTTGATGTTCAGCCGTTGCGGACGGCTTCCCACACTTTGTCATCCCAGAGACGAATGCCGCCGGTGATGCCGGCGTCGTTGGAGGCGGTCCGTACATTGCCGGGGAGATCTTCGACGACGACAACGGCCGCGTTTCCTCCGCCGAGATAGAGGATGTCGTAATGCAGCAGGGAATAAACGACATCGATCGTATGGAGCACGCGGCGGTTCCACTTCTTGAGGTCGTGAGCGTGAAGCGCAGCGGCGCCGATGTAATCGTTATATGTCTCACTTTTGTGGATCGGATGATGGGCTAGCTCGAGGTGGGGCGCGAGAGCACCGTTGCTGAACACGGCGCTGCCAACACCCGTTCCAAGCGTTAGGACGACTTCCAGCCCGTGTCCCGTCACGATTCCCAAGCCCTGGACTTCCGCGTCGTTGAGGAGACGAGCCGGCTTGTCGAAGCGCTGCGACAAGGCCTCCTCCAGCGGATAGTCGTGCCACGTTTGGATGTCGAAATGCGGCGCCGTAAGAACACGGCCGCGGCGGATCACACCCGGAAAACCGATGGAGATTCGTTCACTCGGAGGAAGCGGCGCCGTAAGATCGGCGATCGCGCTCAACAGGGTGTCGGGATGGCACGGATGAGGGGTCGCTATTCGGACCCGCTTCACGAGCATCCGCCCGGCGCCATCGAGAACCGATGCCTTGAGCCCCGTCCCGCCGACATCGATCGCCAACGTGTGTGGGCCGGCTCGGGTCGATGTCTGATCGCTGCTTGCGTCGCTCATCTCTCAATCCCGCTCGCCATGGCCGCCTCGTCGGCGAAGACCCACAACGCACCCGTTGGTCTCAGGCGCGCCGCCGGTAAGCTGTCGTCGCCGCGACAAAGTCGCTTCAAGATCGCACGCTTCTCTTCCCCCTCAACCAGAAAGGCTGCATTCCGACTGCTCTCGAGAGCCGGATAGGTGAGGGTGATACGCGCTTCCGACTTGGCGCCAACAACGGCGGCAACCCAGTGGTTCTGCTCCGTGACGGCCGTCGTTTCCGGGAACAGCGAGGCGGTATGCCCGTCCGGACCCAAGCCCAAGAGGGTGACGTCGAAGAGCGGTCGAGCCGGATCGAGACGTTCCGCGCCGTAGAAGGACTTGAGCTGGCGCTCATAAACGAGCGCCGCCGCTTCGGGGGTGACGCCTTCGGTCGGAATGGGATGGACGTTGAGGGCAGGGATCGGCGCCCGCGAGAGCAACGCGTCCCGCACCATGCGGTAGTTGCTCAAGGCATCATCGTGAGGAACAAATCTCTCATCACCCCAGAACCAATGCGTTCGGGACCACGGGAATGTATCGCGATAGGGCGGTCCCGCAAGCCGTTCATAGAGTCGCCGCGGCGTCGAGCCGCCGGACAAGTCGATGACAAACAGGCCGTCTTTCGCGACCGCCATTGCGAGCAGCCAATCCGCGACACGGTGCGATAGCGCCTCCGTATCGGCTAGAATTTCCAGCTTCGCTTCGATCGGATCGGTCAAGGGTGTTCCCCCCTGTACAGCGGACATGTCGCATTGTCGATGGCGCCGATCGCATTGGCTCTCGCCTCAAACGCGATCATCGGCTCTTCCTCTCGTGGGGATCTGCCGGCGATGCGTTCGCCTGGCGAGGCTTCGGACGTCTTATGCATCCCGCGCTCCTTCGTGAGAGGCGCCTGAAACAGACGCAGCAGAAATCCCCGATCACGGGCGTCTTGTTCTGGTCTGGGCCAAAACAAATTTTCGCACTGCTGTTGCGAAGCCCTCGTTGTCATTGCTGTCGGTGACGGCGCTCGCCTGGGCCTTCACGGCGTCGCTGGAATTACCCATTGCGATGGAGGCGCCACTTTTGTGGAACATCAGAACGTCATTTGGCATGTCTCCGATCGTGACGATCTGGGCGGGCGGGATGTTGAGACGCTGAGACAGGGTGGCGACCACTGTCCCTTTGTTGGCCAGCGTATGGGTTACATCGAGATAGTACGGCTGCGAGCGCGCCACGCTCGCGCTATCACCCAGCGTGCGTTGCGCTACCTTTTCACATTCGGCAACCAAGCCCAGATCGTCAGAGACACCGACCACTTTCACGGTGTGGGCAAGGTGCGCGTCCGTGAACGATCCCACGACAGTGGCGTCGAATTTGACCGTCCACGCCTCGTGCGCCACACGCGGCGCGTTCGGATCGCGGATCAACCACTCTTCTTCCGTGTAGACCCAAACGTCGAGGCCCCGGTCGAGGATCAGCGCCACAGCTTGCTTGGCCGTCCTGGGGTCGAATGTGTGGCTCTCGATCACCGAGAGATCGGGATTGACAAAAACGCCACCGTTGAAGCCGGCGATGGGCGTACGCAGTGCCAATGGCGCAATCAACATGGCCATGCCGCGTGGCGGCCTGCCGCTGGTGATTGCGAATGCGATGCCGGCATCGTGCAGCTCGCGGACGGCTGCCTTTGCCGCGTCGGTCAGCACCTTGTCCTGCGTCACAAGTGTGCCGTCGACATCGGCCAGCAGAAGGCGGATCTCTTGCTGTCCGCTCATGGCTTGATGCACTCGGAAGCCGGCCTGATCGGCCGCCACGCACGGCCCCCGTCACGGCGCAACAATTCGTCCGCGGCCTTCGGGCCTTCGCTACCGGAGTCATAGTTCGGAAAATCCGCCTTCTCTGCGGCCCAGACGTCGAGCACCGGCTGTACAATACGCCAGCTGTGCTCCACCATGTCGGCCCGCATGAAGAGGGTCTGGTCACCGACCATGACATCGTAGATCAGCGTCTCGTAGCCGACATTCGGCTCCTTCGGAAACCAGTCGTCGTAATGGAAATCCATTCTGACGGCGGCAAGATCCACGACGGGACCACGTCGTTTGACTTCGAACTGCAAGGAAATGCTTTCGTCTGGCGCGATACGCAGCACCAGCCAGTTGGGTCGCAGGGCATCGACAGGGGTATCCTGGAACGCGGTGTAGGGCGCTTGCTTGAAGCAGATTGCGATTTCCGTTTCCCGCTGCGACAAGTGCTTGCCGGTTCTGACGTAAAAGGGCACGCCGGCCCAACGCCAGTTGTCGATCTCAAGCTTCATGGCGATATAGGTTTCGACATTCGACTCTGTCGCCACATCCGGCTCTCGCCGATAGGCATTGACGGTCTTGCCAAGGACGGTGCCGACCCCGTACTGGCCGCGCACGGCGCATGCCGGATCGACGGCGGGCATCGCGGCAAGCACCTCGGCCTTCTTCGTGCGAATCGCGTGGGCATCGAAGCCGGTCGGAGGCTCCATGGCCACCAACGAGAGCAATGAGAACATGTGATTGGGGACCATGTCGCGCAGGGCGCCGGTCATCTCGTAGAACGTGCCGCGCCGTTCTACGCCCAGCGTCTCCGCCGCGGTGATCTGCACATGGTCGATCCGGTCGCGGTTCCAGATGGGCTCGAACAGCCCGTTGCCGAAACGAAACGCCATAATGCTCTGGACGGTGTCCTTTCCCAGAAAGTGGTCGATGAGAAAAATTTGATCTTCATGCAGCGTGCGCATAATTTGAGCGTTCAACTTGCGCGCCGAGTCCAGGCTGTGGCCGAACGGCTTCTCGATCACCACACGACGCCAAAACTGTTTCTTCCCGGTCTGGCCCTCCCGCTCATCGGTGAGTTTCGCATTGCCGAGGTGATCCACTACCGTGCCGAAGAGCCGATCGGCAACCGCGAGATAGAAGACGACATTGCCCTCGGCGCCATGCGCTTTTTCGGCATCGTCAAGAGCACCGCGAAGCGTCTCGTAGAGCTCGGGCTTGGTCAGATCACCCTGAATATACGACATTTTGCTCGCAAGTCGCTTCCACGCCGCCTCGTCGATGTGATCGATATCGAATTCGGCCGCAGGAGTTCCGACAAAGCCTTTCAGCGTATCGTAAAGGTGATCGCGCCAACTTTCCGAGGTTCCCGGCGTCCGCGCCACGCCGATCAGCGCGAATTTTTCCGGCAAAACCTTCGTGCGCGAGAGATTGTAAAGTGCGGGAATAATCAGGCGTTTGGTGAGATCACCGGAGGCTCCGAAGATCACCATGACGCAAGGATCGGCCGGTTTAGGCCGCCGTGCCGGCGGGCATTGAATGAGCTGCGCGGGCTGGTGCCTCCGAATTGGAATTGTTTCGGACATCGAGCTATTCCGCTGCGTTCTGTGGCGCGGCGCGCCCCTGAGATTTCTTTGTCTTTGGTTCGGGACCAATGGGCGCGCTGCCCTCGATGTGGCCCCCGAAGCCGAAGCGCATCGCCGAGAGCATCTTCTCTCCGAAGGTATGGTGCTGTCGTGAGCGGAAGCGGGCGAAAAGGGCCGCCGAGAGCACGTCGGCCGGAACCGCTTCCTCGATTGCGGCCTCGACGGTCCAGCGGCCCTCGCCGGAATCATCGACGAATCCGGAGAAATTCTGCAACTGGGGGTCTTTCGCGAGGGCCGCGGCGCTGAGATCGAGCAGCCAGGATGATATGACGCTGCCGCGCCGCCAGACCTCCGCGATGTCAGGCATGTTCAGCACGAAGCGCTCGTCGTCGGGGAGGTCCTCCGAGTCCTTGTTGCTCAGAATATCGAAGCCCTCGGCGTAGGCCTGCATCAATCCGTACTCGATGCCGTTGTGCACCATCTTGACGAAGTGTCCGCTGCCGGACGGACCGGCATGGATGTAACCGCGCTCGGCGCGCGGATCCCCGTTGGCGCGGCCCGGGGTGCGAGATATGCCGCCCAAACCTGGAGCAAGTGCCGCGAAGATGGGATCGAGGTGATCGACGGCCTCCTTCGGGCCACCGATCATCATGCAATAACCGCGCTCGATACCCCACACACCGCCGGAGGTGCCGCAATCGACATAGCGGATGCGCGCCTTGGCCAACGTTTTCGCGCGCCGGATGTCGTCCTTGTAGAAGGAATTGCCGCCATCAATAATGATGTCGTCCGGTTCCAGAAGGCCGCCGAGACGCTCGACGGTCTCCTCGGTTATCCGGCCGGCAGGCAACATGACCCACACGGCACGCGGCCGATCCGCAAGGGCCTTGACCACATCCTCGAGCGATGGGACCGCCGTGGCGCCCTCCTTGGCCAGCGCTTCGCGCGGCTTGGCGTCAGCGTCGAAGACGACGCAGTGGTGGCCCGCCCTCATCAACCGGCGAGAGATGTTGCCGCCCATGCGGCCTAGACCGATTACGCCGATTTGCATTTGCGTCGCTCCTTACATGACGATCGCTAGGCGAGCGCTTCATCGATGGCGCGCGCCACCTCCGCGAGGCCGGTATCGACGTCCTTGACGTGAATGCGCAGCGCACGCCGGCCGCGCTCGACAAGCACGTCGAGATCACCGCGCGCTTGCGCCGCCTTCACGACGCCGAAGCTGTAGGAATGTCCGGGGACGTCGATATCGACCGGGTCGTCGCAGGTGAGCTGCAGAAAGACGCCAGAATTCGGCCCGCCTTTGTAGGCTTGCCCGGTCGAATGCTGGAAGCGAGGCCCGAAGCCGAGACACGTGGCAGCGTGGGTCTTGTTACGGATGCGCGTGCGCATCGCGGTCATGGCCCGCGCGTGCGTCTCATCGCGGCTGATGTAAGGGAGCAGAGCCACATAGTCGCCGGCCTCGACGCGCCCGAAATGGCTCTTCAGATATCCGGCCAGCGTGTTGTGTCGGCCGAGCTCAGCGGCGTTGCGCGGATCGGCGTAGAGGGCGACGCCGTTCTCACGGAAAACCGGCTCTTCCTTCGGCAGGCTGTGTGTTTCCTCGTAGGCCTCGGTCAGGGCGATCGTCTTGACCTTGCTCGCCTCGACGTCCGGCTGATCGAACGGATCGATGCCGATAATCTCACCCGCCACGGCGGTCGCGATCTCCCAGCGGAAGAACTCCTGGCCAATGTGCCAGATGTCCTTGACGCGGATTTTTGCCATCGGATGGCCGGCCTTCTCGAGGGCTGCCACGGCTTGTTGCTGCGAGGTCGCCGCTCGCCCGTCCAGCTCCAGATACACAAAGAAGCGGTCGCCGCCATATTGCTCGGGTGAGGCCGGCGGCTCGTCGGCCAGCGGAATGAGCCCGCGACCGTGCTTGCCCGTGCTCTCCGCCAAAAGCTGCTCCAGCCAGGCGCCGAGATCGGCGATTTCCGGCGACGCTATGATTGTCACCTTGTCGCGACCAAAGCGCGTTGCCGCAATGCCGAGGGCGACGCCGAGTTTAACACCTGAATTCTCAGAGGGCGGTGCGTCGGGCCCGCACGCCCATTCCATAGACAGGGCGGTCTCAAGAAGCCGCTTGATATCAAGACCCATTGCGGCTGCCGGCACCAGACCGAACTTCGACAGCACGGAGTAACGGCCGCCGATCGACGGTACGCCGAGGAAGATATCGGCGAAGCCTACTTGCTTCGCGCGTCGCTCCAACGACGACCCGGGGTCCGTCACGGCGACGAAATTTTCACCGGCCTTGTCCTGTCCCCGTACTGCGCCGACGCGATCGAGAAAATAATCCATGAAAATGTTCGGCTCCAGCGTGCTGCCGGATTTGGAGGAGACAATGAACAGCGTCTTCCCGAGATCGATGTCGCGCTCGATCGCCTTGATCTGCGCAGGGTCCGTGCTGTCCAGCATGTGAAAACGCGGCCAGCCGGTCTGATGGCCGAACGTTTCGCTCAACACCTCCGGGCCCAGGCTCGAGCCGCCCATGCCAAGCAGGACAACGTCGGAGAAAGCGCGCTGCTTCACATCGGCCGCGAAGCGCCGCAAGCGGTCAACATCTGCGAGCTCGCGATCGATGACATGAAGCCAGTCGAGCCACTTATCCTCGTCCGTCCCTGTCCAAAGGGATTTGTCTCCTGCCCAAAGCCGCCGAATTAATCCGTTCCTGCGCCAGGCCTCCAGCTCATTTTCGTAAGCTGTCCTCATTTCCGGCGATCCCGGAACAATCTCCAAATCCGCGCGTTTGCCGTCGATCAACGCGTGGCGGTTGCGCGCCAGGGCGCCGAACAGCTTGTCGAACGCGTTCGCGAACTGCTGCACGCCGTCGGCGACCAGCTCATCCGTAACGTCCTTCAACGAGATGCGATTTTTCTCAAGCTCTGCGAGCGTCTCTCGTGCGCCGGAGACATCCTGCTCGATGGCGTCGGGTGTTACCTGACCGTGGTCGCGGAATGCATCCATTGTTGTGGGCGGAATCGTATTCACGGTCTCTCGACCGACGAGACCCTCCACGTACATCGTGTCGCTGTAGGTTGGAGCCTTCGTGCTGGTCGAAGCCCAGAGAAGGCGTTGCGTCCTGGCTCCCGCTGCTGCGAGGCGCTCCCAACGCGGACCTGAGAACAGTGCTTTATATCGAACATAGGCGAGTTTCGCGTTGGCAATCGCAGCCTTGCCGCGCAGCCTGTCTGCAGTGTCTTTATCGTCGAGCTTGTCCAGTCGCTTGTCGACAGCGGTGTCGATGCGGCTAACGAAAAAGCTCGCGACGCTGCCGATCTTGGACAGGTCGCCGCCCGCATTCCTCAAATCCTCGAGCCCCGACACATAGGCCTCGACGACCTGCTCGTAGACTCGCACTGAGAAAAGCAAGGTGATGTTGATGTTCAAGCCGCGTCCGATCAACTGGCGAATGGCCGGTATGCCGGCGGGGGTCGCCGGCACCTTCACCATCAGGTTCGGGCGATCCACTGCCGCCCACAGCCGCAGCGCTTCGGCCACTGTGGCCTCGGTATCGTTGGCCAGATATGGCGAGCACTCCAAGCTGACATAACCATCGCGGTTTTGGGTCTGCTCATAAACCGGGCGCAGCACATCAGCGGCCGCACGAATGTCGGCAAACGCAAGATGCTCATAGAGGGCAGAGATGCTGTGGTTGGCCTGCGCCAGGAATTTTTTCAGTGCATCCTGGTATTCATTCGTCTCGGCGATGGCTTTCTCGAAGATCGACGGATTCGACGTGACGCCCTTCAACCCATCACGCTCGATGAGCGTGCGAAGCTCGCCTTTGTCGACAAGGCTGCGCTTCATATAGTCCAGCCAGAGCGACTGGCCGCAGGCGTCGAGCTGTTTCAATGGGGTCATGCGGCCTTCTCATCGGCTAATCCAAGCTGTTGTTTCGCGGCGGCGATCACCGCCCCCCGGGTAAAGCCAAATTTCTTCATCAGATCCTTGATCGGTGCCGACGCGCCGAACGTCTGCATGCCGATCCTCGCGCCGCCGGGGCCGACATAGCGGTCCCAGCCAATGACGGAGCCCGCTTCGACCGACACGCGCGCTTTAACGGCGCGCGGCAGCACGCTGTCGCGATAGGCCTGATCCTGTTGCTCGAACAATTCCCACGACGGCATGCTGACGACGCGCGCAGCGACCCCTTGCTCCTTCAAGGCCTCGTAGGCCTCGGCGCAAAGCGCGACCTCGCTGCCAGTGCCGATCAGGATAACGTCCGGCTTGCCGTGGTTGGCATCGGCCATGACATAGGCGCCGCGCGCAACTCCCGAGGCCGACGCGTAGACCGCGCGGTCGTAGGTCTTGAGAGGTTGCCTCGTCAATATGAGGCACGCCGGCCGATGCTTCAGCCCGATGATGACACGCCACGCTTCGACGACCTCGTTCGCATCAGCAGGTCGCAAGGTGATGAGGTTGGGGATGCTGCGTAGCGCGACGAGTTGCTCGATCGGCTGGTGCGTTGGGCCGTCCTCGCCGAGACCGATTGAATCATGTGTAAAGATGTAAATGACCGGGAGTTGCATCAACGCGCTGAGGCGGATCGGCGCCTTCATGTAGTCCGAGAAGTTGAGAAAGCTCGCGCCGTAAGCACGGAGTGTTGACAATACGAGACCATTCAGTATCGCCCCCATCGCGTGCTCGCGGATTCCGAAGTGCAGATTGCGACCGTCGTACTTATCAGCCTCGAAATCTTTGGCAGCGTCGAACGTCAGTCGTGTCTTGGTCGAAGGTGAAAGATCGGCCGAGCCGCCGATCAGCGAGGGGAAATGCCGGGCGATGGCATTCTGCACCTTGCCGGAGGAGTCACGCGTTGCGAGGCCCTTCGTGTCGGCAGCAAAGGTCGGTAGATTGGCGTCCCATCCGCTGGGAAGCTCGCGCTTTTGCAACCGATCGATTTCCTTGCCGAGCTCGGGGTATTTCGATCGGTAGGCCTTCATAAGCTCCGACCAGCTCTTTTGGAGCTGCCGTCCCCGTTTGCCGATGCCGGCGCTGAAATGGTCACGCACCCCATCGGGAACGAGAAACTTGGCGTCTTCCGGCCAGCCATAGCTGCGCTTTGCCAGACGAATTTCCTCAACGCCTAGCGGCTCCCCATGTGCGGCGCTGGTATCTTGCTTATGGGGCGCGCCATAGCCGATTTGACTGTCGACGATGATCAGAGTCGGCACGTCGTGAACGCGCTGGAAGGTTTCGATTGCTTCGGCAATTCGTTCGGTGTCATTGGCGTCGCCGACCCGCAGCACATTCCAGCCATAGGCAAGGAAGCGCGCAGAAACGTTGTCGCTGAAAGCCAGATCCGTGTGGCCTTCGATCGTGACGCGGTTGCTGTCGTATATCCAGCAGAGGTTCCCGAGCATCAGGTGGCCCGCTAGGGAGGCGGCCTCGCTCGAGAGGCCTTCCATCATGTCACCGTCACTGCAGAACGTGTAAATGTCGTAGTTGAATACCTCGAAGCCGGGCTTATTGAAGCGCTTCGCCAACCAACGTTCGGCGATTGCCATGCCGACGCTCATCCCACAGCCTTGACCCAAGGGGCCGGTCGTCGCCTCGACACCTGTCGTGTGATGGTACTCAGGATGGCCTGGACATTTACTGTCCAACTGGCGGAAGCGCTGGATGTCGTTCAGGGTTACCGCGAGCCCGCCGGAACGGCCGGGCTCGTCGTGGAGGTCTTTGACGCCGCTGAGATGCAACATCGCGTAGAGCAGCATCGACGCGTGTCCGTTGGACAGCACGAAGCGGTCCCGGTTCGGCCAGGCAGGATCATCGGGATCGAAGCGTAGGAACCGCTGCCACAGCGTGTAAATGACCGGCGCCAAGGCCATCGGAGTGCCAGGGTGGCCAGACTCGGCTTGCTGCACCGCGTCCATCGACAACGTGCGGATCGTGTTTATGCACTGCTCGTCGAGCGATCGTTCTCTCGCCGGGGGGACCGTACTTTTACTTATGCCGCTACTCATAATTGCACCTGGGTTCTGGACACTCCGGTGGTATCGTCGGTTGGCCAGTTGCCTTACTCGCAATGGTGAGGCCCCATTCTCCGAATTCGATCTCATGTAAAAAATAAGGGCTCTGGGACCCTCTTCAATGGGCTCGGTTCCGCGATCTTGAACCGCAGACGCTGCCTGACGTTACGTTGACTGATGTGCGGACGTGGCGGGCACGCTTCGATCGTCGCCTCTGGACCGGCGGAACATTTACTTGGAAGAACGTGGATGCGACAGGACAGTTCCCTCATCGCGAAATCCCCCATCAAGCCGCGGCAGATCGAGAATTACGCTCTGATCGGCGACTGCGAGACAGCCGCTCTCGTCGGACGAGACGGGTCGATCGATTGGCTCTGCTGGCCCAGGTTCGATTCCGGCGCCTGTTTTGCTGCCCTGCTTGGCGGCTCGGAGAATGGACGCTGGCTCATCGCGCCGAAGGATACGGCGTCCCGAATTACGCGGCGCTACATCGACTGCTCACTGATCCTCGTGACGACCTTCGAGACCTCGAGCGGGATCGTCGAACTCGTGGATTTCATGCCGCCAGGGGACGGCAGCGACGATCTCGTCCGCCTGGTTCGCGGCGTCCATGGTCAGGTGGATCTCAGGACCGAGTTTATTCTGCGGTTCGATTACGGTTCGATCGTGCCGTGGGTCGAGCGTCTCGACGGCGAAGGCATCTGCGCCATCGCCGGACCCGATATGGCCATGCTGCGGACGCCGGTGCCATTGGAAGGCCGGGATTTCACGACGGTTGGCGAGTTCACCGTCGGCGCCGGTGAGATGGTGCCGTTCGTCTTGAGCTACGGTCCGTCACAGCTGCAACCCCCGAAAGGGGTCGATTGCGAGCGGGCGCTGCAAGAAACCGAAGCGTTTTGGCGCGCCTGGTCCGGCCGCTGCGTCGACGCCGGTGACTGGAGCGAGCCGGTCGGACGATCGCTGGCGGTCCTGAAGGGGCTGACCTACGCCGCCACCGGCGGCATCGTGGCCGCGCCGACGACGTCGCTGCCCGAGCAAGCGGGCGGCGTGCGCAACTGGGATTACCGGTATTGCTGGCTACGCGACGCGACCTTCACCCTGCGCGCGCTCGGGAGCGCCGGTTGTTTTGGCGAGGCGCGTGAATGGCGCGACTGGCTCCTGCGGGCGGTCGCCGGACGACCGGATCAACTCCAGATCATGTACGGCCTTGGCGGAGAAAGACGTCTTCCCGAATGGGAAGCGCCGTGGCTGTCTGGGTTCAACGGCGCGCATCCGGTCCGCGTCGGCAATGCCGCCGCCGAGCAGCTTCAACTCGATATCTATGGCGAAATCGCTGACGCGATGTTCCAAGCTCACGAACATGGCCTCCCTCCGGTCGATCGCTGGGCGGCGATCGCACGCGGCTTCCTGGATCATCTCGAAGCCGTCTGGCGCCAACCTGACGAAGGGATTTGGGAGGTGCGCGGGCCGCGGCAGCACTTCACCCATTCCAAAGTCATGGCTTGGGTTGCATTCGATCGGGCGATCAAGTGGACCACACAGCACGGCAAGGCGCCTCCGATCGACCGCTGGCGCCAAGTTCGGGATGCAATCCACGACGACGTCTGTCGCAACGGTTTCAACACCGAGCTTAACTCCTTCGTGCAGGCTTACGGATCGGAGATCCTCGATGCCAATCTTTTACTCCTGCCGATCGTCGGTTTTCTGCCGCCGTCCGATCCGCGGATCTTAGGCACGGTTCGCGCCATCGAGCGCCGGCTCCTCGTGGACGGTCTTGTCTTCCGTTACGACACGGGGAAAGCGGAAGATGGATTGCCGCCCGGCGAAGGCGCGTTCCTCGCCTGCAGCTTCTGGTTCGTCGATAACCTCATCCTTCAAGGCCGCATCACCGAGGCGCAGTCAATGTTCGAGCGGTTGCTTGCCCTTCGCAACGATGTCGGTCTCCTCGCGGAGGAGTATGACCCCCGCACGCGGTGTCAGATGGGAAATTTTCCGCAGGCTTTCAGCCACGTCGCGCTCGTGAATACCGCTTACAACCTTGCCCGCTACAAGGCTGCCACGGCAAAACGGGCCAGCCGGAAAGTTGCGGAGGCGTAGACCCTGCGAACTGCGCCGTCGCGGCACCCGTCATCGCTGAACAGCTTGGCCGTCAGCCTGCTTCCCTACACCGCCTGCATACGCTCATCGGCCCAAACGGCTGCGCCACCCAGCGTCGCCATCTTGCCCTTGAAATCCGACAAATCCGACGTGACCACGGCCTGCCGCGCCTTCACGGTGAAGCGGGCCCGAAGCTCGAACCGCCTTCGCCATCTTGGTTACCGCAAGTTGTAGCAGCCCATTGGGGATGCGGGAGTTGCAGGCGTTTGGATTACGGCGCGCCGCGACGACCGGCGAGGCGCACCACTCAAGCAGACCCCGAGGGCTGCGGAGCGATCTCGACGCGACCAGCACCGCCCTGCTTGCTGGGTGTTTGCTCGCCCACAGCAAAGACGAAGCGACCCCGAGGGATAAGCTCTTGAGTTGATTGGAGCGGGCGATGGGAATCGAACCCACGACACTCAGCTTGGGAAGCTGATGTTCTACCACTGAACTACGCCCGCGCGCCGTTGCGTCAGGACGTGTCTGATAGCGGTCCTGCGGGGAATGCGCAAGGTCGGCGGCGATCGCCCCCATGGCCCGCATTCCGTCGCATGGCATGAGGCCGCGAAATACGATGTCGCACGGCTTTTCGAGGCGTGCGCGGTGCTTAAAGGGCTTTTCGCATCGCAATGAACGGGGTGGCGCGCCCGCGCGGTGGAACCCCCTCCCCCGTCTCGAATTACCCTCGCATGGCCACCGTCGAGGTGGCGGCAACGATAAGAAGGAATGCGGTATGATCCTTTCCAAAAAGATCCTCGTGAGCGGGTTTGCAATCGCGGCGCTCACTGCGCCCGCGCTGGCGCAGGATCACGCCATGGACAAGCAGCAGAGCCAGGAGCATGGCCTCAACGCCAATCCAGGCGCTATCGGACCTACGAAGCCGACGTCGGGCCCCGGCGTGCAAGGCTTCCCCGACACACGCACGGGCCCCGCGACCCGCGCGCCCGGTCAGGATGGCAACGGCGCCAATACCGGCGCGTCCTCCGGAGAGGGCGGCATGAGCAAGCCCGGGACCATGAACAACAGTCAACGCACCACGCAGCCAAGTCAGGATTCGAGCGGCGTTCAGGGCTTCCCCGATACGCGCACCGGCCCGTCGACGCGCAGCCCGGAGGACGCACCCTCGGGTCCCGTGTCGCAGTAGCTCCGCGCCCCAGTCGACAAATCTCCCCGCGACCAGAGCGCCGGCCCACGCCGGCGCTCTTTTTTCATGCCGCGCCAATCCGACGGGCCGGTTGCACGCGTATTGCGTTCTGCGGTTTTACGGGGCATGACCCCGCTCAGAGCCAACGCCAAGGATACCCGCGCGCCATGACCGAACCGTCCATCGTCGTGCCCCCGGAGTGGGCGCCGCAGGCCGCGATCTGGACGGCGTGGCCGGCGGACGCCTCCGAATGGAACGGCGATCTTGCGACCCCGCGCGCAGACGTGGCAGCGCTGGTCGCCACGCTGAGCGAGGCCGGCAACGCCGTGCGCCTGCTCGTCAACGGCGAGGAAGCGGTCAAATCGGCCCTCAATGCCGTCGGCAGCGCGGCCGAGCTCGTCTCTGCCAAGTACGGCGACATCTGGCTGCGCGACACGGGCCCGATCTTTGCGTTTCGCGGCGGCAAGCGCATCGCGCTCAGGTTTCGGACCAACAGCTGGGGCGGCAAGTACGATCTGCCGGACGATTCCACCGTGGGCGACCGCGTGGCGGAAATGGCTGGGGCGAAGATCGTCCGCTTCGATTTCGTGCTGGAAGGCGGCGCGCTCGACCATGACGGCGAAGGCACGGTGCTCGCCACCCGGCAGACGCTGCTCAACCCCAACCGCAACGGCTGGACGGCCGGAGAGGCGGAAGCCGCGCTCAAGGGTTTCGGCACCCGGACCGTGATCTGGGTCGACGAGGGCCTTCTCGGCGACCATACGGACGGGCACATCGACAACATCGCGCGCTTCGTGGCGCCGGGGCGTGTCGTCTGTCAGGCGCCCGCCGGTCCGGATGACCCCAACGCAGCCGTTCTCGACGCCATCGCGGCGCGGCTCGCGGACGCCACGGATGCGGCCGGGCGCAGGCTCGAGGTGATCCGCATCCCCGGCGTGGGGCTCTACCGCAACGCGCTCGGCGAGGTGTCGCCGGCGTCCCACATGAACTTCATCATCGGCAACGGCGTGGTCGTGGTGCCCGTCTACGGGACGCCGACGCAGGACGCAGCGCTTGCCGCCTTGAGCGAGGTGTTTCCCGACCGCAAGGTCCTGGGTCTCTCCTCGCGTGGCCTCCTCGGCTGCGGGGACGCCGGCGGCGGCTCGTTCCATTGCATCACTCAGCAGGAGCCGAGAGACTTGAAGCCGGAGGCAGGAAAGGGCGAGCGCCATGACGACGCGTAGCATCACGGTCGCCGCGATCCAGACGGCGTACGGGCAGGACATGGACGCCAACATCGCCAAGACCGAAGCGTTCGTGCGCGAAGCCGCCCGCCGCGGCGCGGACGTCGTGCTGCCCTCCGAGCTGTTTCAGGGCATCTATTTCTGCTCCCGCCAGGACCCGAAGTGGTTCGAGACGGCCCTCCCCGTGGGTGAGCACCCTTGCGTGGAGAGGCTCCGGACGCTCGCACGGACGCTCGAGGTGGTGATCCCGATCTCGTTCTTCGAGAAGGACGGACCGCGCTACTACAACAGCGTCGCCATTGCGGATGCGGACGGCGAGATCCTTGGCGTCTATCGCAAGAGCCATATCCCGGATGGTCCCGGCTATCAGGAGAAGTACTATTTCCGGCCGGGCGACACGGGCTTCAAGACCTGGAAGACCCGGCGCGGGCACATCGGTGTCGGCATCTGCTGGGACCAGTGGTATCCGGAGGCGGCGCGGGCGATGGCGGTGGCCGGGGCGGAAGTGCTCTTCTATCCGACGGCCATCGGGTCGGAGCCCTACGACGCGAGCCTCGATACGCACGCGCAATGGCAGCGGGCGATGCAGGGGCACGCGGTATCGAATGCGGTGCCGGTCGTGGCG
>WBZR01002884.1_pt1 | contig 16790 bp, 12 predicted proteins | sample 5204231 | NCBI WGS metagenome assembly WBZR01 (sample SAMN12412403, study PRJNA552823) | activated sludge metagenome | isolation source: activated sludge from anammox sidestream of wastewater treatment plant... | place: USA: Virginia | collected 2017-08 | reverse complement strand
CCGCCGTGGCGCTCCGGTATGCAGAGGCCGGTCAGGCCGGCCGCCACGAAGAGCTCGAAGAGGTCCTGCGGGTACTCCTCGGTGCGGTCGATCTCGCGGGCCCGCGGGCGGACCCGGTCCTGGGCGAGCTTGCGCACCGTGGCCCGGAGCTCGGCGAGCTCGGGCGGTAGATCGAGGTCCATGAGCGCTTCACACTACCGGCGCGGGCTCCCTCCGGCCGGGGCCGGGGGGCGCCGTTGAGGGTCGCGGCGCTGCGACCACCATCGGTCGTGGCTACCGTGACCCCGATGGTCGGGCCCTCGTTGCCGGATACCGAGACCGCCGGCACCCGACCGTGGTGGGCCGGTGTCGCCGTGATCGCAGCGGTGGCACTGGCCGTGCGGATCGCGTACATCCTGGTGTGGATGCACCCGTCGCCGCTCGACGGCGACGCCCCCTACTACCACTTCGGCGCCAACCTGCTCGCGACGGGACACGGCTTCGTCCAGCCGTTCTTCTACGTCTACACGGAGGGCCTGGTCCAGGTGCCCGGCGCGGCCCACCCGCCCGCGTACCTCCTCTTCCTGACGGTGCCGTCGGCGATCGGCCTCCGAAGCCCCCTGGACCATCAGATCTGGTCCGCGCTGGCGGGGACCGGCTCAGTGGTGGTGATCGCCTTGCTCGGGCGCGAGATCGGCGGGCGGCGGGCCGGGATCCTCGCCGGGACCCTGGCGCTTCTCTACCCCAACTTCTGGCTCCTCGACGGCCTCCTGCAGGCGGAGACCCTGCAGGTGCTCCTGGTCGCCCTCGCCACCTTGCTCGCCTACCGCCAACTCCAGCGTCCCCGCACGGTCACCGCGCTCGGGCTCGGCCTCACCTGTGGCCTGGCCGCACTGACGAGGGCGGAGCAGCTCCTCCTGCTTCCCCTGCTCGCCTTCCCTGCCGTCTATGCGAGCACCTCGGGTAGGTGGACCCGCCGTACAGGCGCCGCGTCGTTGTCGGTGATCGCCGGCCTGGTGGTCATCGCGCCCTGGTCTATCTACAACCAGACCCGCTTCGAGAAGCCGGTGCCGTTGTCGACTTCGGGCGGGCTGACCCTCGCGGTGTCGAATTGCCGGAACACCTACTACGAGCCGTCACAACTCGGATCGTGGTCGTATCCGTGCTTCGGCGGCCTCGACCTCTTCGACGAGCAGTCGGAGGTCGACGCCCGGGCCCGGGAGAAGGGGCTGCGCTACGCCCGCGAGCACGCCGACCGGCTACCGGTAGTCCTCATCGCCCGCCTGGGTCGCTTGTGGGGCTTCTACCGTCCGCTCCAGACCCTCGACCTCGACCACCTGGGACGCCCCCGTGGCCTCCTGCGCGCCGGCGCCGCCGCCTACTACGTGGTCGCGGCGGCCGCGGTGGTCGGGGTGGCGGTGCTCCGGAGGCGTCGTGTGGCGGTGTGGCCGATGGTGGTCCATGTCGTGATCGCGATCGTCGTGGCCCTGGCTTTCTACGGGACGCCCCGGTTCCGTACCGGCGCCGAGGTGGCGCTGGTCGCCCTGGCCGCCGTCGCCGTCGACGCTGGGTGGCGCCGCGTGGGAGTTGGCGGTGTAGGGGCCGGTCAGGGGCGGCCGACCCGGCGTCGCCAGGCGGCCTCCGACTCCCCGAGCGGGGTGGAGGCGGGAGCGTCGAGCCAGGGCCAGGTCTCCCGGCCGATCCGGTGCCAGTTCGCCGTCGCCCGGAGGCGGGCCAGCACCGCGTAGAGGCCGAGGTTGATCCTCTGGACGACCACGAACTCGGGGGGGATGTTGGTGTGCTTGAGGATGCGGCCCTCGGGCGTGCTCGAGTCGAAGAACCGCCTCACGGTCTCCGTCGCGTACTCCTCGCCGACGGTCAGGTCGCGGTCGAGGCGGACCAGGTCGTAGAAGTGGGCGAAGTAGTCGAAGACCTCGTCGTCGCCGACGGGCGCTCCCGGCTGGAGGAACCCGGCTCTCTCCATCGCGCCGCGGAACGCGGCCGGGCTCGGCTCGAGCACGATCCCGTCGATCAGGTCGCGCATCTTGGCCAGGTCGAGGTCGTCGAAGCGCTTGCACAACCCGTAGTCGAGGAAGGTCACCCGGCCGCCGGGACGGAAGAGGTAGTTGCCGGGATGGGGATCGCCGTTGAAGAGCTTCAGGCGGTAGATCCCCGCGAAGACGAAGCGGAAGATCGTCTCGCCGGCGAGGTTCCGCTCCTCCGCCGGCCACCCCTCCACGACGGAGAAGCGCTCACCCTCGGCCAGCTCGGTCGTGAGCACCCGGGCCGTCGAGTAGGAACCCAGGACGCCCGGCACGTGGATGAAGGGGTGGCCTTCGTAGTAGCGGGCGAACTCGGCCTGGTTCCGGGCCTCGTGCAGGTAGTCGAGCTCCTCGGTGAGGCGCACCCGGAGCTCGTCGACCATGGGACCGGCCTCGAAGCCGGAGAAGTGCAGGCCCAGCGCGCCGAACAGGAGGTCGGCGTTGTCGAGGTCGGCGGCGATGGCCTCGGAGACCCCGGGGTACTGGACCTTGACGGCCGCCGCCACGCCCTCGTGGGTGATGGCCCGGTGCACCTGCCCGATCGAGGCCGCCGCGATCGGGACCGGGTCCCACTCGGCGAACGCCTTCTCCGGGGGCACACCGAGCTCCTCCTCGACCACGGCCGCGGCCAGCTCGGCGCTCATCGGCGGGGCATCGGCCTGAAGCTGGGCGAGCGCGTCGCGCAGCGGCGCCGGGAGGCCGTCGTCGAGGTAGCTGGCCATCTGGCCCAGCTTCATGAGCGCGCCCTTCATGTGGCCGAGGCTCTCCGCCACCTGCTCGGCCGTCCGCAGCTCGTAGGCGGCGTCGAGCTCCTCCTTGCGCTCGGCGGAGGCGAAGATCCGGCGGGCCCGGTGCAGGGCGAGGGTGCTCCCGGCCCGGGCGCCGAGGCCGGCGAGGCGGGCGCTGCGGGCGGCGCGGCCGGTGTGGCGCAACGCCGACGGGGCGCGGCGACGGGAGGCCCACCGCCGACCGGCGGCGGCCGCCGCCGCGAGGGCGGCCACCGCCACCGCCGCACCGGCGACGGCGCCCACCCGGCGCCGGAACCCCCGGCGGGGCGGTCGCGGTCGCCGGGACCGACGCTCGTGCCGGCCCGCGCGCCGGTGCGCTTCCTTGTCGCCCACCGGCCCGGACGGTACGGCCGGCCCCGGCGGTGTGTCGAAGCGGAGGGCGACGAGGGGACAGCGCGATCGCATGCCGGAGCGGGCCCCGGAGGGACCGCGGGATCGGCTCAGGCCGGACGGCGGCGGTGACGGAGGATGCGGCGCCGCTCGCGTTCGGTCAACCCGCCCCACACGCCGTACTTCTCGCGCGCGGCCAGGGCGTACTCCAGGCACGCCTCCCGCACGGGGCACTCGGCGCAGATGGCCTTGGCCGGGGCCGCGGCGTCGTCGTTCTCCTCGGTGTCGGGGTAGAACAAGTCGGTCGGAACGCCCCGGCAGCGCGCCTGCTGGCGCCAGGCCTGGTTGGTCGCCCGGTCGTGGATCGTGAGCACTCTCGCCTCTCCTGGCCCACCCCTGCGGGCGGGACAACTCGGTCCAACGTGGTTTCATCGGCCCGTATTCCCTGCACCTGAAGGCCTTCACGGCCATGGGGGCGAGCCGGCCTTCGACCGGAGCGCGCCCGACGCGGGGGTCGGCACCCGGGCGCCGGGCGCGGGCGGGCCGGGACGCGGCCCGTACGATGCCGCCGATGGCCCGCGCCCGCTTCCCCCGCCACCTCCCGCGGGGCCTGGCCGGCGCGGTGGTCCTAACCGCGCCGGGGTTGGCGGTCCGGGTCACCGGCGCCGGGCTCACCCCGTGGCTGGCCGCGGTCGTGCTCGGCCTGGCGGTGGTCGGGGCGGCGTTCATCCTGGCGTGGGCGGCCGAGGTCGTGCAGCTCGACGTGTCGCAGGGCCTGGCCCTCGCGGCGCTGGCCCTCGTGGCGGTGATGCCGGAGTACGCCGTCGACTTCGTGTTCACCTGGAAGGCCGGGGCCGACCCCGATCGCTACGCGCCGCTCGCGCTGGCCAACATGACCGGCAGCAACCGGCTCCTGATCGGGGTCGGGTGGGCCCTCGTCGTGCTCCTCAGCGCGTGGAAGCTGAGACGGACGGCGCGGCGGGCCGGTTACAAGGGGCCGATCGACGCCACGGTGACGCTCGACCGCAGCCACGCCGTCGAGATCGGCTTCCTGGGCGCGGCGACGCTGTGGTCTCTGACGCTGCCCCTGCACCGGACGCTCACGTTCGTGGACCTGGCCGTCCTCGTCGGGATCTTCGCGGGCTACGTCGTCCGGATCAGCCGTGCCCCCGCCACCGAGCCCGAGCTCGCGGGCCCGTCGCTTCGCCTCGCCGAGCTACCGACCGCGACCCGGCGCGTCGTCACCGTGCTGATGTTCGCCTACTCGGCCGGAGTGATCCTCTACTGCGCCGACGCGTTCGCCGGCGCGCTGGTGGCGACGGGCCGCGAGTTGGGCGTGAGCACGTTCCTCCTCGTGCAGTGGCTGGCCCCGCTCGCCTCGGAGGCCCCCGAGCTGCTCGTGGCGGGCATGTTCGCGTGGCGCCTCGCCACGGGGCCCGCGCTGGCCACGCTGATCTCGTCGAAGGTCAACCAGTGGACCCTGCTGGTGGGGACCATGCCGCTGGTGTTCGCGGTGTCGGCCGGGGCCGCGCACGGCCTGCCCCTCGACGCCCTCCAACGCCAGGAGCTCTTCCTCACCGCGGCGCAGTCGGCGTTCGCGGTGGCGGTGCTGGCCGATCGCACGATCACGCCCCGCGAGGCGGGTGCGCTCGCCACCCTGTTCCTCACGCAGTTCGTGCTCGGCGGCGTGCTCCCGACCGACCTCAGGTACCTCCAACGCCTCGGTGTCGGAGCCCTGTACCTGCTGCTGGCCGCGGTCCTCCTCGTCGGCCGGCGGCGGCACCTCACGAGGCTCGTCGCCGACGCCTTCCGCACGCCGGTCGCGGAGCTGGCCGGCGAGGCGCCCGATCCGGGTCACGCGTCCGGGCATGGGATCATGCGCCCATGAGCGACGGCGACACCACCCCCGTCGACACCCGGGCGGCCACGGCCGGGGCGCTGCTCGCCCTCGCCGTGATCGTGCCGGTGTCGGTCGTGGTGGCGGTCCTCGACCGCACCGGCGACGACGGCAGCCCCGCCGGAGCCGCCCTGGGCATGGTCGGCCTGCTCCTCGCGTACGCGGCCGGGGGTTGGCGCGCCGGGCGCCTGGCCCCCGAGACCCCGCTCACCAACGGGGCGATCGCCGGTCTCGGCGCGTTCGCGCTCTGGATCCCCATCCGCATAGCCATCTGGGCGGTCCGGGACGACCCGTCCGCCCTGGTCGGCGGCCACGACCCCGTCTTCGACGTCGGTTCGGTCTTCGGGGCCGTGGTGCTCGCGGCGGCGTTCGGGATCCTGGGCGCGCTGGTGGCCACCCGGCGGGCCCGGAGCTCCGACCGCTGACCGTGACCCCGGCCCGGGCCGGCTCGGCTCCGGGCCTCGGTGCCGCGTGCGACAATGGGCGCCGGCGGCGAGCCGGCCGGGTGGCCGCGTCCGGGCCCCCCGTCCCCCGGGGCGGGTGGTGACCCGGCCGAGGAACGTCCGGACTCCACAGGGCGCGGTGCTGGGTAACACCCAGTCGGGGCGACCCGCAGGAAAGTGCCACAGAGAACAGACCGCCGATGGCGGGCCGACGCCCGCACAGGCAAGGGTGAAACGGTGCGGTAAGAGCGCACCAGCACCCGGGGCGACCCGGGTGGCTAGGCAAACCCCACCGGGAGCAAGGCCGAACAGGGGGAGGGCGGCCCGCCCGCTGACCCCCGGGTGGGCCGCTGGAGCCGTCGGGCAACCGCCGGCCGAGATGGATGGCCACCGGCGCACCACGGTGCGTGCACAGAATCCGGCGTACAGGCCGACTCGCCGCCGCCACCCACGCCTCTAGCCTGGGGTCGTGGTCCCACCACGGGGTGGCACCCCGCCCCTGCTCACCGTCGGGCACGGCACCCTCGACCCGGACGCCTTCCTGGAGCTGCTCCACGCCGCGGGTGTGGAGCAGCTCGTCGACATCCGGTCGTATCCGGGGAGCCGCCACGTCCCGCACTTCGGGCGCGAGGCGATGGAGTCGTGGGTGCCGGGCGGTTCCGTGGCGTACCGCTGGGAGCGCGACCTGGGCGGGCGGCGGCGGGGCCGGCCCGACTCGCCGCACACGGCCCTGCGCCACCCGGCCTTCCGCGCCTACGCCGACCACATGGAGACGCCCGAGTTCGCCGCGGGGCTCGACCGGGTGCTCGCCGGCGCGCGCCGGCACCGGACCGCGGTCATGTGCTCGGAGAGCGTGTGGTGGCGTTGCCACCGGCGGATGGTCGCCGACGCCGCGCTCCTCGTGCACGGGACTCCCGTGCTGCACCTCATGCACGACGGCCGGCTGGTCCCCCACCCGCCCTGGGACGTCGCCCGGGTCGAGGGCGACCGGATCGTCTACGACGGCGGGTCGAGCGCGGCGAGGTGGGCGGTCGCGTTGTAGGACACGAGGCACGGCGTGCCGAAGCGGACCTCCACCCGGGTGATCGACGCCAGGCCCAGGAACATCCGCCACGCGACCTCGTCGCCCGCGCCCAGGGCCCAGGCCACGGCCGCCTTGATCGGCGATACGTGGCTCACGGCCACGACCGGGCCACCGGCGTCACGGCCGACGAGGTCTTCCACGCACGCCGTGACCCGCTCCCTCAGGCCACGGAGGCTCTCGCCGCCCGGAGGGGCGAACGACGGGTCGGCCCGCCACCGGCCCGACACGTCGGCGGACATCCCGGCCAGCGGGCGGCCCTCCCACTCGCCGTAGGAGATCTCGGCCAGCCGGTCGTCGATCTCGACCGGTAGGCCGCACGCCTCCCCGACCAGGCCCGCGGTCTCGCGGGCGCGCCCGAGCGGGCTGCTCACCACCAGCGCGGGTCGCAGCTCGGCGATCGCCGCCGCGGCGGCCCGGGCCTGGCCGCGCCCGAGCCCGGTCAGCGGTGGATCGGCCCGCCCGAGGAGCAGGCCGTCGCGGTTGGGTGCCGTCTCGCCGTGGCGGAGCAGTATCAGCGCCGGCGCGGGACGGCTCACTCCACCGTCTCCCTCAGGCGCCCGGTCCGGATCAGCTCCGAACGGGGGCCCTCCTCGTAGAGGCCGAACATGCCCACCGCGAACCAGCACGCGACCAGACCGACCACCTCCAGGAGGGCCGTCGCCCACAGAGCCGGGAGCAGGCCGTGGTGGGGGATGTCGAGACCGAGCGTGGGCCACCAGAACACCTCGGTGAAGCGCCAGGCTCCGGAGAGCAGGAGCCCGCACATCATCCCGATCGGCAGGCACAGCAGGCGGCGGCGGAGCAGGCGGCTCCGACCGATCGTGGCGACCATGATCACGGTGAGCACGGCGACGCTGAGGACGATCGTGTGCCCGACCGCGAGGCGGCGGAACGGCGCGTCGAGCAGCAGCGGCACCAACGAGCCCGCCGCGATCAGGCGGAAGTCGATCCCGGCGCTGCGGAACACCGTGAAGACGATGAGCACCGACGGGCCCACGTACCAGAGGAGCACCGCGACTCAGCCCCCGTCGAGCGCGGCGTTCACCAGGGCGTCGGCCTCGGTGTTGAGCTCACGCGGCACGTGGGCGACGTCGACCTCGTCGTAGGAGGCGAGCAGGGCCCGGACCCGGTCGTGGAGCGGGACCAGGTGGGGCTTCCGCACCCGGTAGCGGCCCTCGATCTGGCGCACGAGGAGCTGGGAGTCGGCCCGGACCCTGATCCGCCGGGCGGGGAAGCGCGCCGCGGCCTCCAAGGCCGCGATCAGGGCCCGGTACTCGGCGACGTTGCTGGTGGTCACCCCGATCGTCTCGCTCACCGTGGCCAGGCGCGTGGGCGGCCGGGTGGACGGGTCGAGCACCACCGCGCCGATGGCGGCCGGGCCGGGGTTGCCGCGCGAACCGCCGTCGCAGTACACCACGACCTCGTCGAGCGCCGCCCCGGCGCGCCCGTCGAGCGGCAGGCGGCCCTGGGCGCCGGTCCCGTGGTCGTCGGGCGTGCCGGTCATCCGATCACCCGGTCGCGGTCCCGGCCCCGGTCGGGACGGCCGTGGCGGTCACGAGGCCACGAGGATGCAGCCGCAGTTGTCGCAGTGCGACACGGCGTCGGGCGGCTGGGTGCGGATGCGCTCGGCCTCGGTCGACGGGATGGTCAGGTGGCAGCCCTGGCAGGTGAGGCCGACCAGCCGGGCGATACCCGTCCCCCGGGCCTGCTCCCGGCAGCGCTCGTACTCGCGGAGCAGCTTCTCGCCCACGGGCTCGGCGGCGGCCTGCCGCCTGGCCGCGGCCTCGCCGAGCGCGGAGTCGATGCTCGCCTCCTCGGCGGCGATCGCGTCGCGGAGGACGGCCGCCCGCCGGGCCAGGCCGCCGGCCCGGCCCTCGATGACTGCCACCTCGGACTCGACGGCCTCCCGCTCCTCCATCGCCGCGAGCTGGCGATCCTCGATCTCGCGGCAGTGACGCCGGAGCTGCTCGACGTCGGCCTGCATCGCCTGGAGCTCGCGGGGCGAGGTGACCTCGCCGGAGTAGAGGCGCGCCTCCATCGCCCGGGCCCGCTCCTCCGTCGACTCGGCCTCGTCGCCGAGTCGCCGCTCTCGTGCGGCGACGTCGTCGTGCCGGCTCCGCACCGCGATCAACTCGGCGTCGGCGACCGCGATCTCGCCGTCGAGCACCTCCAGCTCGGCGCGCTCGGGCAGGCTCTCCCGCCGGCGACGGAGCCGGTCGACGACGGAGTCCTCCTCCTGGACCGCGAACAGGGCGTCGAGGGCGCTCACGGGCTCGAATGTAGCGGCGGGACGGCGCGGGCTCACCCCGTCGGCGGCGGGCCCGAGGTGGGCGGAGGCGAGGTCGTGGTGGGCGGCGCGGTGGTGGGCGGCGTCGTCGTGGGTGGCGCCGTCGTGGGCGCCACGGTGGTCGCCGGGGTGGTGGTGGAGGTCGTGGCCGGGTTCCGCCGGTAGCGGGACGACGACGGGCCGCGCCCTTCGGGAGTCACCCGGGCCGATCCGGGCCAGAGGGCCTCGTTGGGCTCGGTGAACTCGATCACCGGGGAACCGGCGAGGTAGGACTCCATGAACGCCCGCCAGATCATCGCCGGGTACGTACCGCCGTAGAGGCGGGAGAACTGGCCCACGGCGCCCATCGGCTGGTTGTCGGCCGTCCGCCCCATCCACACCACGGCGACGGCCTGGGGCACGTAGCCGGCGAAGAGGGCGTCGCGCGAGTCGTCGGTGGTCCCGGTCTTGCCGGCCGCGGGCCGGTCGAGGCGCGCCCTGGTCCCGGTGCCGCGGTCGATGACGGTCTCCAGGAGTGAGGTGACCGTCCGGGCAACCTCCGGGGCGATCACCCGCTCGCCCCGATTGGTGTTGTCGATGATCACCCGGCCGTCGCTGTCGACCACCTTGCGGACGAACACGGGACGGTGCCGCACCCCCTCCGCCGCGAACGTGGAGTAGACGGTTCCCATCTCCACCAGGTTGTTGGACAGCGTTCCCAGCGTCATCGAGGGCTGGCGCTCGACGGCCCGGTCGTCGGGGCCCCGGTCGATCGTGGCTCCGAGCCGTTCGGCCATCGAGGCCACCTTGTCGAGGCCGACGCTGGCCGACAGCCGCACGTACGCGCAGTTGACCGAGTGCGTGGTGGCGGACCGGAGGCTCTGCCACCCCCCGCTGCCCTCCGCGTTGCGCAACGGGTAGGTGGGGAAGCCGGGGAAGCTCACCGAGCACGGCGAGCTGCCGTCGACGTGGTCGTCGGGCGAGTAGCCCGCCTCGAGTGCCGCGGCGAGGGTGATCGCCTTGTAGGTCGACCCCGTCTGGCGGCCGGCCCGGGCGGTGACGATGTCGTACTTCGACTGCTCGTAGCCGGCCGCGTTGACGACGGCCTTCACCTCGCCGTCGCGCGGGTCCATGACGACCATGGCGGCCGAGACCCCCTTGGCCGCGGCATCGGGAGGGAGCGTCCGGGCGATCGCCGCGGTGGCCAGGAGCTGGGCCTCGAGGTCGTAGCCCGTGTACACCTGGAGGCCGCCGCGCATCACCGCGTGGTAGCGGGCGGCACGGGTGGCGCCCAGACGGGGGTCGTCGAGGAGGAGATCCTGGACGTGGGCCACGAAGTAGTTGTCGGGCCGAAGCTCGGCCGGCGGCACCTTGGTGGGCAGTGGCGCCGCCGCCGCGAGCATCCCCTCCTGGCCCGTGATGTGCTTCTCCTCGACCATCCGATGCAGCACGTGGACGCGGCGGGCCCGGGCCGCCTCGGGGTGCAGGAACGGGTCGTACCCGGAGGGGTTCTGGATGACCCCGGCGAGGAGCGCCGCCTGCGCCACGTCGAGGTCGGACGCCGGCACACCGAAGAACCGCTGGGCCGCGGAACCGATCCCGTAGGAGCCGGCGCCGAAGTAGACGGTGTTCAGGTACTGCTCGAGGATCTCGTTCTTGCTGTACTCGCGCGTGAGGCGGACGGCGAGGATCGCTTCGCGGACCTTGCGGGCGAAGTCGCGCTTGGGCGTGAGGATCCTCATCTTCACGAGCTGCTGGGTGATCGTGGAGCCGCCCTGGGTCACCTCACCGGAATCCACGTTGGCCCGCAGGGCCCGGAACAGCGCCTTACCGTCGACGCCCGGGTTGGAGTAGAAGGTCGAGTCCTCCGTCGCGACGACGGCGTTGATCACGTTCGGGGACACTTCCTCGATCGGGATCGTGAACCGGTCCTGGAGGCCGAGCACCCCGACGACCGCCCCGTGCGCGTCCCTCACGACCGAGCGCTGGTCGAGGGGACGGAGCGCGTCGGTGACACGGCCCTCGAAGTGCTGAGCCGATCCGATGGTGCGCAGGCCGGGGACCAGCGCCGCGGTGCAGAGCCCGACGACGAGACCGGCCGCGAGCACGAGGAAGAGGAGGCGCCCGAGACGGGCCATACGGCGACGCATGTGCGCTCCCAGCATGTCACAGCCGCACTCGCCGCCGGTGGCGCGCCGGACGGGGGCACGGCACCCGCCTCCCGGTCGGCCGTCGGTGTCACAGGGGGCCGTTAGCTTGCGATCCGTGACGCAGGTGCACCTCGTCGACGCGGGCGCCGAGACCGACCGGGCCCTGGCCCGGGCGGTGGCCGCGGCGCGCGGCACCTCGGGCCTCGCTCCGGTCACCGTCGCCTCGGCCACGCCGTACGCCGCGCTGCTCCTGCGCCGGGCGTGGGGCCGTCGCGCGGCGGCGACCGGCGCCGGCGGGCCTCGCCGTGCGGGGGCGGGCGGCGGCGGCCCTCACGGGGCGGGGACCGGGTTCGCCAACCTGCGCTTCGTCCCCTTCACGGGCCTGGCGGCGGCCCTCGGCGTCCCTCCTCTGCAGCGCGACGGCCACCGACCCCTCACCCCGCCCGTCGAGCGGGCCGCGGTGCGCGTCGCGCTCGGGCGGCACCCCGGTCACCTCGGACCGCTCGGCTCCGAGGCGGCGGCCGGCGGCCTGCTGACCGCGTTCCGCCGGCTGCGCCGCCTGGACGCCGGCGGCCCGCCCGCACGCTCCCGCGGCCGCCACGCCGAGGTGAGGTCGATGTACGCCACGTTCCGCGGCGTCGTCGCCGGCCACCACGACGCCGAGGACCGCGCCCGGTCGGCCGCGGCCGCCGTGGCGGCCGGCGAGCCGCACACCCTCGACGCCGGCCACGTGGTGCTGCACCTCCCCGGCACCCTGTCGCCCGCCGAGACGGAACTGGTGGCCCGGCTGGCCGACCTCGGCCGGCTGAGCGCGGTGCTGGCGACCACCGGCGATCCGGTCGCCGACGAGCCCGTGCTCGCACTGGCCGGCACCCTCGAGCGCCTGACCGGCACGACGGTCCGGGGCGGGACCGATCCACGGTCCGGGCGAGGCGGGGTGGCGACCGACCCTCTCATCGTGAGCGCCCCCGATCCCGAGGAGGAGATCCGGGAGGCCGTACGCCTGATGCTCGACCGGGCGTCGTCCGGCGGGGTGGCCTTCCACCACATGGCGATCCTCTACGCCGACCCGGAGCCCTACGCCACCATCGCGGACCAGGTCCTGGCCGAGGCCGGTGTCCTCCGCCACGGGCCCGGGCCCCGGCGCCTCGGCGACTCCGTCGCCGGCCGGGCGTTGGTGGGCCTCCTGGAGCTCGCGGCCGAGGGACCCGACCCGCTCGGCATCGAGAGATGGCTCGCCGGCACTCCCGCCACCGACCCCGGCGCCTTCCCCCGCGGCCCAGGCGGGTCGGGTCCCGACCACCTCGTCGAGCGCCAGGCCGCCGAGTTGCAACCGCCGGTGCCCGCCACCTGGGCATCCCTGGCGACCTGGGCCCGGTCACTGCTCGACACCTACCTCGATCCCGAGGGGGGTCCGGATCCCTGGCCCGATCCCGAGAAGGAATCGTTCCACCGGCTGCACCTCGCGCTCGACGCCATCGCGGGCATCGACCGGATCGGCGTGCCCGCCGACCTGGCGGCCTTCCGCGCGGAGGTCGCCCAGGAGCTCGGAGCACCGAGCGGAGGCGGGGAGCGCTTCGGGGAGGGCATGTTCGTCGGGCCGCTCGGCTCCACGTCCGGGGCCGCATTCGACACCGTGGCCGTCGTCGGCATGGCCGAGGGGCGGTACCCACCCCGGCCGGCACCCGACCCGTTCCTGGGGGCAGCCCTCGCCCCCGGTGGGGCGGAGGCGGCCCGCCGGCACCACCTCCTGGCGGTGGCCTCGGCCCGGAACGTGATCCTCTCGTTCCCGCGGGGCGATTCGCGCTCCGGTCGTCGGCACCTGCCTTCGCCGTGGCTGCTCGAAGCCGCGTCGCGCCGGGCCGGGCACCCGCTCCCGGCGGGCGCCCTCGCGGCCACGGCCAGGTTCCCGTGGTTCCGGTTCGTCTCCTCCTTCGAGGAGACCCTCGCCGGGTCGGCGTCCCCGGCCTCGGTCGTGGAGGCCGAACTGCGGTCCCTGCACGGGTGGCGATCGGCGGGCCATCGCCTCGAGGCCCATCCGATCGTGGTCGCGCGCCCCGGGCTGGCGGCGGGCCTCGAGCTCACGCGGGGCCGGGCCTCGCACCGCCTGACCCGCTTCGACGGGCTGTGCGGGCCACACACGCCGGGGTCGACGAGCACCACCGAGCCCGATCCCGCCGGGCCGGTCTCGGTATCGGTCACTGCGCTCGAGCGCTGGGCGGCCTGCCCGTTCCGCTCCTTCCTCCACGACGTGCTCGGCGTCGCGGAACCGGAGCCCCCTCCCGACACGGGCGGGCCTGGCCCGGCCGACCGGGGCATGCTCCTGCACGCCGTGCTCGCCGAGTTCATCGCCGCCGCCCCTCCCCGCCTCGACCCCGGCCAACCCTGGACGCGAGAGGAACGCGACCTGATGCGGGACCTCGCCGAGCGGCTCTGCGACCGGCACGAACGCCGGTGGCGGCCGGGCCGCCCGGACCGGGGAGGGGGCACGGGCCCGGCGAACCGGTCACCGGCGTGGGAGGTCGAACGGCGGCGGATCGTGCGCAGCGCGGTCGAGTTCCTCGACGCCGACGAGGAGGTTCGGCGCACGCTGGGGGTCGTCCCGCACCACGACGGCGTGGAGGTCGGGTTCGGCCGGCCCTCCGATCCCCTCCCGGGACCGACCATCGCCACCTCCCGCGGGCCGGTGGCGCTGCGCGGCCGGATCGACCGGATCGACCGGTCCCCCGACGGCCGCCGCCTGGTGGTCTACGACTACAAGACCGGCCGCTCGGTCCGGGCCGACGCCTCCGAAGCGCTGGCGCGCGGCACGGGCCTTCAACTCCCCGCGTACGCCGTCGCCGCCGCGTCGGCCCTTGCGCCCGGCGAGGCCGGCGGCACCGTCGGCGACCGCGGGGCCGGCGGAGACGAGGCGGGAGCGCAAGGCGCCGGGCCGGCCGCGCTCTACTGGCCGGTCGGCCCCTCGGCCCGGCGGCGCCCCGACCTCAGCGGCTTCGACGCCGTGGGTCCCGAGATCGTCCGCCGCCTCGAGGAGCCCGTGGCGGTGATCGTCGGCGCGATGTCCGACGGCCTCTACCCCGCCGTCGCCGACGACACGCGCCGATCGGGCCGTGGTTCGAGCTGCGCGGCGTGCGGCTACCGGCGCCTCTGCGCCGCCACCCGCGGCGCTCCGTGGGAGCGCAAGAGCCTCGATCCCGCGGCCGCCCCCTACGTCGGTCTGAGCGCCCGGGAGAGCACGGCGGGGCCGGGCACGGAGCCGGCGTGACCGCCCCCGGCCACCGCGGGCCGCCCGAAGCCGGCGAACCGGCGGAAGACGCGCACCGGGTCGGGGGGTCCGGGCCGCCCGCCGACCAGGCGGCCCGCGACGACGTCGCCGGTCGCCTCGACCTCACCCTCCTCGTGCACGCCGGGGCGGGCACGGGCAAGACCACCGCGCTCGTCGGCCGGATCGTCGCCCTCGTCACCTCCGGCACGGCGGAGCTCCACGAGATCGCCGCCATAACGTTCACCGAGGCGGCGGCGGCCGAGTTGCGGGACCGGGTCCGATCACGTCTCGACGACGCGGCGGGCGACGCCACGCTCCCACCGGCGGCCCGCGCCCGGGCCCGCCTGGCGCGCTCCCAGATCGACACCTCCACCCTGACCACCCTGCACGGCTTCGCGCAGCGGATCCTGGCCGAGCACCCCTTGGAGGCGGGGCTCCCACCGCGGTTCCGGGTCCTCGACGACGTCGAGGCGTCGTTGTGGTTCGACCGTCACTGGACCGGTTTCGTGGAGAGCCTCACGACCGAACCCGAGTGGCGGTCGACCCTCCTGCGGGCCCACGCCCTCGGCATCGGGCTGCCGTCGCTGCGGGCGGTGGCCCTCGCCATCTGGGACCAGACCGATCGCCTCGGCGACGGCCCCACCACCCTCCGGCCGCTGCCCGACCTCGACCTCACGGAGGTCTTCGCCCGGCGCGAGGTCGTGCGCGGCGACCTGGCGCGTTGCGGCGATCCGTCGGACCGCCTCGCGCTCCACGCCGAGGCGCTCCTCGCCGCCCTGGCTCCCCTGGACCACGCGCACCCGCCGCCCGGTGCCCCCGACGACTCCTTGGCCCTCGACCTGCTCGACGTCCTCGACGGGTACCCCCGCGCCGCGGTGGCCAAACGGGGCCGGAAGGGCAACTGGCCCGACGTGGGTGCGGCACGGGAGCACACCGCCGCCCTCGGCGCGGCCGTCGACCGGATCCTCCTCGGCCAGCGGGCCGCGGTCTTCGATCGCCTGCTCTCCCGGCTCCACGACTTCGTCACCGGCCTCGCCGCGGAGCGCCTTCACGAGGGCGTCCTCACCTTCCAGGACCTCCTCGTGGTGGCGCGCGACCTGCTCCGCCGCGACGACGGCGTGCGGCGCGCCTGCTCCTCGCGATACCGCCGGCTCCTGATCGACGAGTTCCAGGACACCGACCCGCTCCAGGCGGAGCTCGCCCTGCTCCTGACCTCCGGCGATCCCGAGGCGGGCCGCCTCGCGTGGGACACGACCCGGCCCCGGCCGGGGCGCCTGTTCGTCGCGGGTGATCCCACCCAGTCGATCTACCGGTTCCGGCGCGCCGACCTCGGCGTCTACGACCGCATGGAGGATCTCCTCGCCGGCGGCGCGCGCGAGCTGTCGGTCAACTTCCGGTCCGTGCCCGGGGTGCTGGAGTGGGTCGATCACGTCTTCGCCCGCCTCCTCGAGGGCGCCGAGCCCGGCGTGCAGGCCCCCCACCGGGCGTTGACGGCCCACCGCCCACCCACGGGCACGGCCGCCCCGCCCGTGACCGTGTTCGGCGGCCCGCTCGACGCGCCCGTCGGCGCGGTGCGGAACGTGGAGGCCGACGCGGTGGCGGGTGCGGTCCACGAGCTCGTCTCCTGCGGCTGGGAGGTCACCGACCCCTCGACGGGCGAGCTGCGCCCGGCGCGCTACCGCGACGTCGCGATCCTCATACCGGCCCGCAGCGTCCTCGGCGCGCTGGAGGCCGCCTTGGAGGCTGCCGGGATCCCGGCCCGCGTGGAGAGCCGGTCGTTCGTGTTCGACTCCCCCGAGGTCCGGGAGTTGGTGGGTATCCTCACGGCCCTCGACGACCCCACCGACGAGGTCGCGGTGGTCGGCGCGTTGCGGAGCCCGGCGTTCGGGTGCGGCGACGACGACCTCCTCACGTTCCGGCGGGCCGGCGGCCGGTTCGACTACCGGGAGCCGGCCCCGGCGGGCCTCGACGGCTCACATGCGGTCGTGGCCGCGACGGCGGCCCTGCACGACCTTCACCGGGAGGCCCGATGGCAGCGGGTCAGCGACACGGTCGCCGCGGTGATCGCACGGCGCCGCCTCTTCGCGGTCGCCCTGGGCCGCCGGCGGCCGCGTGACCACTGGCGGCGCTACCGGTTCCTCCTCGACGCGGCCCGCGCCTTCGACGACGCGGGCGGGGCCGGGCACCGGGAGTTCGTCGAGTGGGCCGCGTCGCGCTGCGACGAAGGCGCCCAGGCCCTGGAGTCGCCGGGCTCGGAACCCGACGACGACGCGGTGCGCCTGCTGACCATCCACGGCGCCAAGGGCCTCGAGTTCCCGGTGGTGGTGCTCGCCGGGCTCCAGACCTCCCGGCGTCCGCTGCCGGGCCCGGTCCGGTGGCGGACGGGCGGGGGCTACGAGGTGGCGCTCGGGTCGACCTCGGCGGGATCGCGGGTGGCGACCGCCGGCTACGACGCCCTCGGCGCCGCCGAGGACGCCCTCGACGCCGCCGAACGCGTCCGGGTCCTCTACGTCGGGGCCACGCGGGCGCGCGACCACCTCCTCGTG
>WBZR01002882.1_pt1 | contig 16796 bp, 16 predicted proteins | sample 5204231 | NCBI WGS metagenome assembly WBZR01 (sample SAMN12412403, study PRJNA552823) | activated sludge metagenome | isolation source: activated sludge from anammox sidestream of wastewater treatment plant... | place: USA: Virginia | collected 2017-08 | reverse complement strand
CCGGTCAGCCCCGACAGCGCCGCTCGCCGGCTCGCGATCCACGGCTCAAGCGCGCTCTTGCGGTGATCCCCGGCCGACAGGATGTAGGCCACCCACACCGCCGCCAACTGCCCATTGCTCAGGCCTGCCTGCAAGCCGTGATTCCCCAGATGCCGATCCAATATCTCAGCCACTCCCACCGCCTTGGCCAGCGCTAGGATCAACGGGATGTCGTCCACGCGTTCATGCTCGACCTTCAGTTCGGTGTTCATGCCCGCCAGGGTACCCCACCTCTAGCCCCTGGCGCAACCCCGCCTGCCTCACGCGGCCGCCCCCTCGATTCCCACCCCGCGTTTCAGCGAAATGAGAGTTCGACGTTTTTGAAATGACCCACCGGCATCGGGAAACAACGGTCAGGAATTGACCCCCATGGCGTCGAGGTGGGCAATGGCGACGTCGAGTAGAAATCCCCGCCTGGCGCATTCACCTCTGGTACCGTGGTGGCGCTGGGCGCCGATCATGGTCGCGGGCGAGGCGAAGGATGTTCCCGATGGCGACGGTTCAGGCTATCGGACATCTCCGCTGCGATGCCCTCTCCGCTCAGCGCTCCAGACCTCGACCCCGCGTGCGGGAACCATTCGGCGCCGCGCGACGTTGATTGAGCAGCCGGCGGACGCCGGCCCGGTCGCCGCCGGCGCGGCGATCGCTTGACGGCCGGCCATGCGGCCGGCACCGCAGGGGAGGTCGACCCGCCATGCGGCTCTGGCTCGTGCCGTGCACCCAACTGGATACGCGCATCCCGCGCCCTCTCGCCTGCCCGCATGCCGGCTGCGCGGAAGGGGGAAGAGGTAGGCACCGGCCCTCGCGTCGAACCAAGCCCGTTGCGCCTGAACGGTTGCCTTGACGCCAGACCACCTCGGGCTATGATCGTTGATCATGCCCACTGCGTCGGAGCCTCGCCTCGCTCGCCTGCGCCCGCCGCGAACCCTCGCCCTCCCGGCCAGCGCCCTGGCCGCGCTCGTGGCCGGCGGCGTCGGCGGCGCGCAGGTGTTGACGTGCGTCGGGGCCGTTCATGTACCATCCAAGCCCATGGTGTCGCGGGGCGCTGGGAGACTGCAATGAACGATATTGTCAATGCGCTGAACAAGCTGCTGGAGTCCGTATTTGCCTTGCTGGTCAGCGTTGTCATGACACTCTCTCGGCTCGCAGCCAGCTGGGTCATCGACCCGCTCACGCAACTTGTAACGGCAACCGCAACTAAGATTACCGAGATTTCCAACAAGATCTCAGGAACCAGGGAGCCTACAGAGAACGAAAAACTGATTGGCTGCATCTTGTATGGCGTCCTGTTCCTGTTTCTATGTTACTTGTGCTACATATTCTCGTCGTGGCTGGTGTGACCCTGGCCGTCGACGAATCCGCTCGCCGATGACAGCGCGACAGCCGGCGCCGTGACGTTCACGTCGGTGACCGAGGCGGCAGCCAGGCGCGGAGTGTCGATCGTGACAACCAAGTGGACGCCGGAGCAGCGGACCGAGTACACGAAGCGCCTGCCGCGCAAGCGCATCGTCGCGTGCCTGGTGGCGCACCATGGCGGCGGGCTCCTCCTCGTGAAGCCGACGTACCGCGAGGGCTGGCTGCTGCCGGGCGGGACCGTCGAGGCCGGCGAGTCGCCGGCGGCAGGGTGCCTCCGTGAGACCCAGGAAGAGCTCGGCCTCGTGCTGCCGATCACCCGGCTCCTCTTGGTCGACCATGCCACGGACCCCGGAGATGGCAGCGGCGATTGCCTGCAGTTCTGGTTCGGAACCGACGATCTCACAACCGCACAGGTCGATGCGATCGTGCTGCCCGCGGATGAGATCGAGACCTTCCGCTTCGTCCGCCCCGTCGACGCGCGCCAGCTCCTCGTCCCGCGCATGGCGGCGCGCCTCGATGTCCTCCTCAGGCACGGCGCAGCAAGCCGCACGCTGTGTTCGGAGGATGGCCACGCGCTGGCATTCGATCCGTGACAATGGCCCGGACGAGACCAGGTCATTGACACCCCCCCTTCGCGGCCAGTGCCCTCCTCCATGATCGCGCGGCCAACCGACCGGCAAGATCGCCGTCAAGGTGATCAACCCCTGCGGGGACCAGGTGCTGAAGGAATTCGAGGCCTGATTCGATCATCTCATCGCACGCCAACGGGCATGGGTATACTTGGCACCCAGACCAGCCGTCGAACCCGGTCGCAGGCCATCACCACTTCCTGTCCGAATGCTCCGCCGCCCTGGCCTACTGCTTCGATCATCGGGATGAGATCGACGCAAGGACCGGAACCAGCGCCGCATCCCGGGAGCAGTTGAGGCAGGTACCGCTGCCGTGGCCCATCGTAGGGCTTCTGCGGTCCGAAAGGGAGTCGTTCCATGACCGTCCAGACGATCACGATAGACCTACCGGACATTCTGTATCAAGGGTTGAAGCGCCGGGCAGAGCAGACGCATCGGAGCGTCGAGATCGAGGTGCTCGAAGTCGTCGCCGCTGCCGTGCCAGTAGCCGAGGACCTGTCGCCCGACCTGTCGGATGCGGTGACCCAACTCACCGTGCTTCACGACGATGAGCTGTGGCGCGCCGCGCGGAGTCACCTTGCGCCAGAGGCCGCCGCGGAGATGGAGCGCCTGCATCACAAGCGCCAGAGCGACGGCCTCACCGAGTCTGAAGCCGAGGCGCTCGCCAGCCTTGTGGGCCAGTACGAACGGTACATGCTGGTTCGCGCCACGGCGGCGGCACTCCTTCGCGAGCGGGGTCACGACGTCTCCCCACTGCTCGCGCCGGCATGAGTGGTCACATCCCGAAGGCTCTCCGCCAGCGCGTGACAGAGCAGGGCCGCCACCGTTGCGGCTACTGCCTGACTTCGGAGTACATCGTCGGCACGCCAATGGAGATCGAGCACATCATCCCGCAGGCACTCGGGGGGCTTGGCTGAGGGCGTGACAGAACGTTTGATCGAAGGGCTTCCTGGGAGCGCCGGCATCTTGCCGGCTGGAAGCCGGCGCTCCCAGGATCTGCCACCCGCCCGGGCAGCCTCAGCGCCGAAACGGAACGAACGTTCTGTCACGCCGTCAGGGGGGCTTGGAGAAGAGGAGAATCTCTGGATCGCCTGTTCCCTCTGCAATGACACCAAACTGGATCGTGTGGCCGGGCGCGATCCGGTGACCGGCGACTTGGTGCGGCTCTTCAACCCACGGCGGGACATCTGGAGCAAACACTTCGCGTGGTCGGACGACGGAACCATGATCGTCGGGCGCACCGCCGAAGGCCGCGCGACTGTAGCCTTGCTCAAGTTGAACCGATCCTCCTTGGTGATCGCCAGGCGTGGCTGGGTCGGCGCCGGTTGGCACCCGCCAACCGAGACGGAGTCACAGCAACCGTCGCCTTGAGCGCACGGAATGTATCTCTCGGAGCGTGGGCGAATCACAGCGACGCTTGAACAAGCACGGGCGTACATGAACATGTACTGTCAGGTGCGCGAAGCGCCGCTGACCCTCACGATCATCGAAGCCGCCCAGAGGATCGAGGGAATCCCCGAGTTGCACAGCGGCTCGTTGCCGCCGCCGCGCTGGTCCTCAACGTACCGCCGATGACCAGCGACACGGCGATCGCGAAGTCACCTGACATCACGACCGTCGGGTAGAGGCGGGAAGGTGGCGCCAACGGCCCCAACGCCGCGGTCGATGCGCAGAAGGCGAAGGACGGTCCCGAGGCAATGATCGACGGCGCGAGCCACGGCGACGCCGACCGCCCGCCCCACCCCTTTGCCTTCGACCCCCCCGTCGATGTAGAATGCCCGATGGACTTCAACCCTTGAGCACCGGACGACCATCTCCAGCGCAGGCCCCCTCTGGCAGCCCGCGCGTCCTCATCACGGGCTACGGCGGCTTCGCGGGCGGGCACTTGGCGGACGAGCTGGCGGCCGAGACCGACTGGCAGGTCATCGGGACGGTGTTCGCCGACCCCACGCTGCCGGCAGGCGCCGTCCGCCGCCCCGACCCTGCCGTCCAGACCATCGCCGTCGACCTCCGCGACCCCGGCGCCACCCACGACCTGTTCGCGCAGGTCGCCCCCGCCATCGTGTTCCACCTGGCCGGCCAGGCCTTCGTGCCCGCCGCATGGGCCGACCCGTGGTCGACGTTCGAGACCAACGTCCGGATGCAGATCAACGTCCTCGAAGCCGCCGCCAAGCAGGCCGCCGCCGGCACGCCCGTGCGCGTCGTGGCCGTCACCAGCATGGAGGTGTACGGCGCCGTCCCGCCCGAGGCCCTCCCCGTGGCCGAAGACTGCCCGCTCGCCCCCATCAACCCCTACGCCACCAGCAAGGCAGCCCAGGACCTGGTGGCCGGCCAGTACGCCCGCTCCCACGGCCTCGACGTCGTCCGCGTCCGCCCGTTCAACCACATCGGGCCGCGCCAGGACGAGCGCTTCGTCGTGCCCGCCTTCGCCCGCCAGGTGGCCGAGATCGAAGCCGGCCTGCGCCCGCCCGAGCTGCACGTCGGCGCCATCGACGCCGAACGCGACTTCACCGACGTCCGCGACATCGCGCGCGGCTACCGCCTCGCCGCGCAGCGCGCTCAGGCCGGCGCCGTCTACAATTTGGGCAGCGGCCGCCCGCACCGCATCCGCGACATCGTGACGCTGCTGCTCGACCGCGCCAGCGTGCCCATCGCCGTCGTCACCGACCCGGCCCGCCTGCGGCCCGTCGACATCCCGCGCACCCAGTGCGACCCCGGCAAGGCCGCGCGCGAGCTCGGCTGGGTACCGCGCGTGCCGCTCGAGCAGACCGTGGCCGAGGTGCTCGACGAGTGGCGCGCCCGCATCGGCGCCGCCGGGCCGAGCGCGGCCGCGCTGACCACACAAGCCTAACCGCGGCCCGGCGCCGCCCGCCGCCCCGGCCCGACAACCACGAGAGATCCATGGCATCCACCCCACGCCGCACCGCCCTCATCACCGGCATCACCGGCCAGGACGGCTCGTACCTGGCCGAGCTGCTGCTCGACAAGGGCTACACCGTCGTCGGGATGGTGCGCCGCACCAGCACCGTCCGCTTCGACCGCATCCGGCACATCCAGGACCGCGTCCACCTCGTCCCCGGCGACCTCCTCGACGAGGTGTCGCTCATCCACATCCTGCGCGAGCACCGGCCGACCGAGGTCTACAACTTGGCGGCCCAGAGCTTCGTCCAGACCTCGTGGAGCCAGCCCGTGTTCACCGGCGAGGTCACGGCCCTCGGCGTCACGCGCCTGCTCGACGCCATCCGCATCGTCGACCCCGCCATCCGGTTCTACCAGGCCTCGAGCAGCGAGATGTTCGGCAAGGTCGTCGAGGTGCCGCAGCGCGAGACCACCCCGTTCTACCCGCGCAGCCCGTACGGCGTCGCCAAGGTGTACGGCCACTGGATCACGGTCAACTACCGCGAGAGCTACGGGATGTTCGCGACGTCGGGCATCCTGTTCAACCACGAATGCGTCGACGCCCAAACGCCGCTGGTCGTGCGCGTCGGCCAGTCCGTCGACGTCTGCCGCCCGATCGACCTCGTCCCCTTGCGGCGCAAGGGCCCGAGCACGCAGCATTTCGACCTGCCGGACCTGCAAGTATGGGACGGGCGCGCCTGGACGCGCGTCCGGTCGATCACTGCCACCCGCCGCCGGCAGACCGAGCCGGACCACCGGATGCAGTGGATCGAGGCCCGCGGCGGCGTCGTCGCCGTGACAGCCCATCACCGCATGCTCGTCGCGGACCCGGCGCGAAGGGAGGATCCGGCGCGGATGCGCGTCAACGGGCATGCGGCGGCATCCGCGGGCACCGGTTTGGGGACGGCAGTCGATCCCGAAGCCGCCGTCGGTGTCGCCTTTGGCGCCTTCGACCCCACCATCGACGGCTTCGACCCTCCGGGGGGTGGCGGGCACGCGCTCGACTCCGGCTGGCCCGTGCACCACGTCCGCCCGGCCCGCGACATCGCGGCCGGCGACCGGTTGGCGCTGGCGGAGTCGTTCGCCGCGGGACCGGGCTGGACGGTGCTCACGCCCGAGCTGGCCGAGCTCCTGGGGCTGCTGACCGCGGACGGCTACGTGTCGACAGAGGGGAGCATCACGTTCACCAACAACAGCTCGAAGATCCGCCACCGCGTGGCAGATCTCTGGGCGCGCACGTTCATGGGTCAGGCGTCGGAGTGGGTCGGGGTCTTGGGCTGGTCGGGTGAGGCGTCGGTCGGCAAGCTCAATCTGAACGGACATCGCGCCGTCGGCGTGTGGCTGCGCGGCCTCCTCTACACCCGCGACGGCTTCAAGCGCGTGCCGGCGCTGGTGCTGAACGCCCAGCCGGACGTCCAGGCGGCCTACCTGCACGGCTACTACGCCGGCGACGGGCTCAAGGCCGGGAATGGCACGAGCATCAAGACCAACAGTGCCGTGCTGGCTCAGGGCCTCTACTGGCTCTATGCCGGCCGCGGCCGGTGCTCGTCGGTTTCCATCGAACAGCGCAACGGGCGGGTGTACTTCCAGCTGAACGTCCGCGCGGCCGACACCGGCGCCAAGGGCCAGCATCTCAGCCGCGATCCGGCCGAGGTGCGCGCCGTCTCACCCATGGAGGCCCCGGACGAGTGGGTGTTCGACCTGGCCACCGACAGCGGCGTGTTCATGGCTGGCGTCGGGCGCGTCGTCGTCCACAACAGCCCCCGCCGCGGCGTCGAGTTCGTCACCCGCAAGATCACCGACGCCGTGGCGCGCATCCACCTCGGGCTGCAGCACGAGCTGCGGCTGGGCAACCTCGACGCCAAGCGCGACTGGGGCTGGGCGCCCGACTACGTGCGGGCCATGTGGCTGATGCTCCAGCACGACGAGCCCGACGACTTCGTCATCGCCACCGGCGAGACCCACTCCGTGCAGCGCTTCTGCGACATCGCGTTCGGCCACGTCGGGCTCGACTGGCGCGACCACGTGGTGCAGGACGAGCGGTACATGCGGCCGGCCGAGGTCGACCTCCTGGTCGGCGACCCCGCCAAGGCCGGCGCCAAGCTGGGCTGGGAGCCGACGGTGACGCTCGACGAGATGATCAAGGAGATGGTCGACGCCGACATCCGCCTGCTCGGCGAGGAGCGGGGGCTGTAGGCATGGGCGACGGATCGAGGCAGTGGGCGATGGGCGCGGGCAACCCCCCGGGGCGATGGGCGTTGACCACGGACGACCGATCGAGGCGTTGGGCGATGGGCCGGCACGACGGGCGGAGGCGCTAGGCGATGGGCATGGGCGAAGACGGGCGCGAGGTCATCCAGTTCGGCACCGACGGGTGGCGGGCGCGCATCGGCGAGGACTACACGTTCGACAACCTGCGGCGCGTGGCGGCCGCGGCGGCGCTGTACTACCGCGACGCCGCCGACGGCGCCGCGCGCGGGATCGTCATCGGGCACGACCGGCGCTTCGCGGCGCGCGACTTCGCCATGGCCGCCGCCGAGGTGGTGGCGGCGCACGGCGTGCCGGTGTGGCTGACGGCCGACGCCACGCCGACGCCCGTCATCAGCCAGAGCGTCGTGGCGCGCGGCGCGGCCGGCGCCATCAACCTCACGGCCAGCCACAACCCGCCCGGCGACCTCGGCTTCAAGGTCCGCGACGCCACCGGCGCCGCCCTGGCGCCGGCCGTCCTGGCCGAGGTCGAGGCGCGGCTGCCGGCGGCGGGCGCCGCGGTGCCGCGGGTGGCGCTGTCGGCGGCGCTGGCGGACGGGCGCGTGCGGGTGTTCGACCCGGCGCCCGACTACCGCGCGCACGTCGCCCGGCTCGTCGACCTGCGCCGCATCGCCGACGCCGGGCTGCGCATCGCCTACGACCCGATGTGGGGCGCCGGCATCGGCTGGCTGGAGTGGCTCCTCGGCCCCGGCGCCCGCACGCGGCTGCACACCATCCACGGCACCCCCAACCCGCTCTTCCCGGAGATGTCGCGGCCCGAGCCCATCCCGCCCAACACCGACGCGCTGGCCCGCCACACCCGCGCCGTCGGGGCGGACATCGGCATCGCCAACGACGGCGACGCCGACCGGGTCGGCGCCGTCGACGAACACGGCCGGTTCATCCACCAGCTCCAGGTGTACGGCCTGCTCGCCTACTACCTCCTCGAGGTGCGCGGCGAGCGCGGCGCCATCGTCAAGACGCTCTCGACGACCTCGATGCTCGAGGTGCTCGGCCGCAAGTACGGCGTGCCGGTGCACGAGACGGGCGTGGGCTTCAAGTACGTCGGCCCGAAGATGCTCGAGACCGACGCGATGATCGGCGGCGAGGAGAGCGGGGGCTTCGCGTTCCGCGGCCTGCCGGAGCGCGACGGGCTGGTGGTGGCGCTGGCGCTCGTCGACCTCATGCTCGAGACCGGCCAGTCGCCGTCGCAGCTCATCCGCACGCTCTACGACGCCGTCGGCGCCGAGTGGCACTACCACCGCGTCGACGTCCGGTTCGACGAGGCCGACCGCGCCGCCGTGCGGGGCCGGCTCGACGCCGCGACGCCGGCCGAGCTGGCGGGCCTGGCGGTGACGCACATCGACCGGCGCGACGGGTTCAAGCTGCGCTTCCCGGACGACGGCTGGATGCTGATCCGGTTCTCGGGCACCGAGCCCCTGATGCGGGTGTACACCGAGACGACGCACGCCGACAAGGTGGCGGCGCTCCTCGACGGCGGGCTGGCGCTGGCCGGCATCGGCCGGGACGGGCGGGCGCGGCCGGGATGATCCTGGTGGACACGCACTGCCACCTCGACGCGCCGCAGCTCGCCGACGAGCCGACGGCCGACGTGGTGGCGCGCGCGGCGGCGGCCGGCGTGGCGCGCATGGTGACGATCGGCACCGACGTCGCCTCGAGCCGGCGTGCCGTGCGCCTGGCCGCGGCGCACGCGGCCGTGTGGGCGGCCGTCGGCATCGACCCGAACAGCGCGCTCGAGGCCGACGACGCGGCGCTGGCCGAGATCGAGGCGCTGGCCCGGCACCCCAAGGTGGTGGCGGTGGGCGAGATCGGGCTGGACCACCACTGGGACAAGGCGCCGCACGACGTCCAGGCGCGGGTGTTCCAGGCGCAGCTCGAGCTGGCCACGCGGCTCGGGCGGCCGGTGGTCATCCACTGCCGCGACGCCCACCCCGACGCGACGGCGCAGCTCGCGGCCTGGGCGGCCGGCGCCGACCGCGGCCGCGCGGGGCCGCGCGGCGTCATGCACTGCTTCTCCGGCGACCTGCCGGGGGCGCGGCGCCTGGTGGACCTCGGCTTCGTGATCTCGCTGGCGGGGCCGGTGACGTTCAAGAACGCGGCGGCCGCGCGCGCGGTGGCGGCGGGGCTGCCGCTCGACGCGCTCGTGGTCGAGACCGACGCGCCGTACCTCGCGCCGCACCCGCACCGCGGGCAGCGCAACGAGCCGGCGCTGGTGCGGCACACGGCGGCGTGCGTGGCCGAGCTGCGGGGGCTGCCGCTGGCGGACCTCGCGCGCGCCACGAGCGCCAACGCCGCGCGGGTGTTCGGGTGGCCGGCGCCCGAGGCGTGGGCCGCATGACCACGCCGAACGCGGCCCCGCCGCCGGCGGCCGGCCTGCGCCTGCCGCCGGTGCTGCTGCCGGTGGCCGACGACCTGGCGCGGCTCGAGGCCTGCCTGCGCGACGGCGAGGGGATCGAGTTCGACCTCCTGCGCCAGCTCCTGGACTGGGTCTTCTCGAGCGGCGGCAAGCGCATCCGCCCGGCCATGGTGTTCGGGGCGGCGCGGCTGGGCCGGGCGGACCCCGAGGCGGTGACCAGGCTGGCGGCGGCCATCGAGACGCTGCACACGGCGACGCTGGTGCACGACGACCTCGTCGACGGCGCGATGATCCGGCGCGGCATGCCGACGCTCAACACGCGCTGGAGCGCGGGCGCCACGGTGCTGGCGGGCGACTGGCTGTTCGCGCGGGCGGCGCGCTTCGCGGCCGACACCGGGCACATCCGGGTGATGCAGATCTTCGCGCGCATGCTCGGCACGCTGACCGACGGCGAGCTGCGGCAGATGTTCGGCCGGCAGGGCATCCCGACGCGCGAGGCGTACGCCTACCGGATCTACGCCAAGACGGCGTCGCTGTTCGAGGCGGCGACCGAGGCGGCCGGCGTGCTGATGGGCGCGGGGCCGGACGACATCGACGCGCTGGCGGCGTTCGGGCGGCAGGCGGGCATGGCGTTCCAGATCGTCGACGACATCCTGGACTTCACGAGCACCGAGGCGCGGCTGGGCAAGCCGGTGGGCAGCGACCTGCGCGGCGGGACGGTGACGCTGCCGGCGCTGATCTACCTCGACGGGCACCCCGAGGCGGCGGGCTGGTGGGCCAACGGGTCGGCGCCGGACGCGGACCGGGTCGAGGGCGTGATCGAGGCCATCCGCGGCGACGCCGACGTGCTGGCGGCGGCGCGCGACGCGGCGCGGGCGCGGCTGGCGGCGGCGCTCGACGCGCTGCGGACGCTGCCGGCGGGCGCCGCCCGCGACGACCTCGAGCACATCGCGCGCTTCGCCGTCGAGCGCGACACCTGACGCGGCCGGGGTCGGCGCCGATGCCGCCGGTGGGGGTCGTGATCGTCAGCTGGAACGTGCGCGACCTCCTGCACGAGGCGCTGGCGTCGCTGGCGGCGTCGACGGCGCCGACGCGGGTGGTGGTGGTCGACAACGCGTCGACCGACGGCTCGGCGGCGATGGTGGCGGCGGCGTTCCCCGCGGTCGCGCTGATCGCCAACGCCGACAACCGGGGCTTCACGGCGGGCAACAACCAGGGCTTCGCGGCGTTGGGGGTCGACGTGCGGGCGCGCCGGGTGGCGCCGGGCGCGCCGCGCCACGTGCTCATGCTCAACCCGGACGCGGCGGTGGCGCCGGACGCGGTGGCGCTGCTGGCGGGGTACCTCGACGCCCACCCGGACGCCGGCGCGGTGGGGCCATTGGTGCAGAACCCGGACGGCAGCGAGCAGCCGAGCCGGCGGCGCTTCCCGACCCCGCTGACCGGGCTGCTCGAGAGCACGCCGCTGGGCTGGCGCTGGCCGGGCTCGCCGGCGGCGCGGCGGTTCCACATGGCGGACGTGCCGATCGGGTCGGATGGCCCGGTGGACTGGGTGACGGGGGCGGCGCTGATGGTCCGCTCGGACGCGCTGGCGGCCGCGGGGGGCTTCGACGAGGGGTTCTTCATGTACTCCGAGGAGGTCGACCTGTGCCGGCGGCTGCGGGACGCGGGCTGGGCGACGCACTTCTGCGGGGCGGCGCGGGTGACGCACCACGAGGGCAAGAGCAGCGAGCAGGGGCTGGCGGCGCGGCACGTGCGGTTCCACCGCTCGCGGGTGCGGTACTTCTGGAAGCACCACGGCCGGGCGGCGGCGGAAACGGTGCGCCTCGGGGTGCTGGCGATGTTCGCGCTCGAGGCGCTGGTCGAGACGGGCAAGGGACTGCTCGGGCACCGGCGGGACCTGCGGTGGGCACGGGCGCGGGCGTACGCCGGGCTGCTGCGCGACGGGCTGGCGCCGGCGGCGGACGACCCGGTGCGCGGCGGGGGCGGCCCGCGCGCGGACGGCCTCGGCTGATGGCGACGCGCCCGCTGAAGGTGTGCTTCGTCACGGGGGAGTACCCGCCGGACGAGGGCGGGGTGGCGGACTACACGGCGTGCCTGTCGGCCGCGCTGGCGGCGCAGGGCGCGGTGGTTGACGTGGTGACGGCGCGGGGCAGCGGCGCCGCGCGGCCGGCGAACGGCGCCGGCGACGCGGGCGAGGGGCGGCACCCCGCCGTGCACCGCGTGGTCGGCGGGTGGGGCTGGGGGTCGCTGGCGGCGGTCGGGCGGCGGGTGGCGCGGCTGGCGCCGGACGTCGTGCACGTGCAGTACCAGGCGGCGGCGTTCGGGATGCGGCCGGCCATCCACGCGCTGCCGTGGTGGCTGCGGGCAACGCGGTCGGGAGCGCAGGCGGCGGTGACGTTCCACGACCTGCGGGTGCCGTACCTCTTCCCGAAGGCGGGGCCGGTGCGGCGGGCGGCGCTGCGGCTGCTGGCGCGGGGCGCGCGGATGGTGGTGGCCACGAACGCCGAGGACTACGCGGAGCTCGGGGTGGACGGGCTGCGGGGCCGGCTGGAGCTGATCCCGATCGGCAGCAACATCCCGGACGCGCCGCCGGAAGGCTACGACCGCGACGCGTGGCGGGCGGCGGCCGGGATCGGGGCGGGGGCGGCGGTGGTGGCATACTTCGGGTTCCTCAACGCGAGCAAGGGAGGCCTGACGCTGGCGGAAGCGCTGGCGCGGCTGCGCGCGGCGGGGCGGGACGCGCGGCTGGTGATGATCGGCGGGGCGGTGGGGGCGAGCGACCCGACGAACGCGGCCTATCTGGCGGCGTTCCGCGCGGAGCTGGCGGCGCGCGGGCTGGACGACGCGGTGGTGTGGACGGGGCACGTGGCGCCGCCGGGGGTGTCGGGCTGGCTGCACGCGGCGGACGTGGTGGCGCTGCCGTACGGCGACGGGGCGAGCTATCGCCGCGGCAGCCTGCTGGCGGCGCTGGAGCACGGCCGGCCGGTGGTGACGACGCTGCCGGCGCCGCTGACGGGGGGGCTGCTGCCGGCGCTGGTGGACGGCGAGGCGGTGCTGCTGGTGCCCCCCGGCGACGCGGGGGCGCTGGCGGCGGCGCTGGCGGCGGTGCTGGACCAGGACGCGCTGGCGGCGCGGCTGTCGGCGGGCGCGCGGTCGCTGGCGGCGCGTTTCGGCTGGACGGCGATCGCGGCACGCCATCTCGGGCTCTACCGCTCGGTGCTGGCGGAGGCGTGGGAGGGCGACGGGTGAGGACGGGGCCGGCCGGGGTCCCGAAGGGGGGTGGTGGGACGTCTTGTTGGCTGGGATGGGTATGATGGGGACGGGGACGGGGATGTGGGGAATGGAGATGGGGATCCAGGGCAGATGGAAGCCGTTGTGAACCCAGGGATGGAACGTGCGATGGACGCCACGATGAACTCAGGAACCAGACGACCACGGGGAAATGGGATGACAGGGAAGAACGCCAAGGGAGATGGGGATGTCAAGGGAATCCGGGATGGGACGGGACGGCGCGCCGTCCGCGCAGTTCCAGACGCTGTTCGCCTACCACTGGCACGTGGCGGGCCGCCTGATCGCCTGCGCGGCGCGGCTGACCGAGGCGGACGTGCGGGCGATGTCGGGGTACGGGCACGGCTCGATCCACGACATGCTGTTCCACGTGCTGTTCGCCGACAACAGCTGGCGCCAGGCGCTGGAGCTCGGGCGCCGGGTGGCGCCGCTGCTGGCGGATGACTACCCGACGCTGCCGGCGCTGCAGGCGGGCTTCGACGCGGAGCAGGCGGCGTGGACGGCGCTGATCGGCCGGCTGAGCGCAGCGGACGTCGACGCGGCGGTCGAGGTGACGAGCGGGCGGGGGGAGGTGTTCGCGTTCCCGCGCTGGCGGATCCTGCAACACGTGTCTTTGCACGGGATGCAGCACTTCGGGGAGGTCGCGGAGCGGCTGTCGGCGAAGGGGGAGTCGCCGGGGGACATCGATTTCATCTACTACTCGGGGGGGTAGGGGGTGGGCCGGCCCCCACCCCCCCGATCTCCTCCCCAGAGAACGGCTGGGGGAGGGGGCGCTGCTCGAGTCCGCAAGGACCCAGGGCCTTGCGTCACGTGCCGACGACCGCGTCGACGGCCTCGCGGAGCGCCCGCCCACCGCTGGCGATCTGAGGCGCAGGCGATGACGCGCGGGGTCGCACCACCATCGGGAACATTCGCGGTCGGCGCGGCGTTGTCCGGAACGCGGCCCTCCAGCCTTGTCGCGGCATCCTGGGTCAGGCTTGAACCGGGCTGTCGGCGGCGCCAGGGCCGGCGGGCTCCCCCGCCAGCCCCGCCGCCACCGCTGCCGCGAACCGATCGACGGCCTGCCAGTCGGTGAACTCGTACTCCTGCGCGGTGTCGGTCGGCCCGCCGTGCTGGCGGCTGATCAGCCGCATGATGAGGCGGGTGACGAAGCCGTAGCGGGGGAAGCGGAGCGCGCCGGAGAACGCGGCGGTCCAGCGCGGCTGCCACCCTGTCTCGCGCAGGAACTGGTCGACGTAGCCCTGGGCCTCGGCGCGCCACGCGGGGTCGGACTCGGGGGCCGCCCCGTTGACCGACACGAATGCGCCCGGGCGTGCCTGCAGCGCGGCGCGATGCTGCTCGACGAACCGGCGGATGTAGGCCTGGTGCTTGCCCATGACGATCGAGGCGGCGATGACGACGGCGTCGTGGCCGTCGACGGCGAGGCCGGCGGGCAGGGCGTCGCCCTTGTGCACGTGGACGGTGTGGCCGCGGGCCTCGAGGGCGGCGGCGATGCGCCTCAGGACGGCCTCGGCCTGGCCGTAGTTGGTGCCGTAGACGGCGAGGATGTTCATGGCGGGGGCTCCGTGGTCGGCTGTGGATGCTCGGCGGGCGCCGTGGGTGGGGCGCACCGTAGGGTGCGGTCAGTGTACACCCGGCTGTCAAGAGGTGCCGTGCCCGGCGTGCGCGCGGAAGGGCCATCGTCGCGCCCCTGACCGGTTGGGCGCGGCGTGGCGGTCTGGCCTCAACGCACCGGGCGCGCGCGCGCCGAGCGGATGCGCTTCCTGGTCGAGGAAGCCTGTGCCGAGGCCGAGCGGGTCCGCGTCGTTCTCGACAACCCGAGCGCCCACACTGGACGCGCTCCACAGGGTCTTCCCGATCCATCCGGCCGGCGCGATCGCGCTCCCGGTCACCCCGCGCCGCGCGCTCCGTCGCGCCGTTCGGGTGCAACTTGCGTCATCCCCTCGAAGTGGGTCGCCGGTGGTCTTTCTCGATCCCGGTTTTCGGCAAGGGGCTCGGTCGGGCTGCCCCGGACCATCCATCGGGCCTTCCGGGTGCTGCGGGGGGATGACGTGTGCGAGGGGAACGGGGGAGGGCCAAGGGGTGGCTCCCGGCGGATCACTCCCAGCGGTGGTACGCCGGGTGGCCGGGCCGGACGACCACGAACACGCCGCGGCAGGTGGCGCAGGCCTTGCCGCCGGCCTCGAGGGTGCCCTCGACGACGGCGCGGTCGTCGGTGGACTCGACGACGTGGGCGCGCAGGTGCACGGGCCCGTCGGTGGGGGTGGGGCGGCGCATCTGGATGGTGTACTCGGCGGTCACGGTGGCGGGCACGTGGTCGGCGCCGGCGCGGCGCATGAGGTGGTGGGCGGCGGTCCAGTTGCAGTGGCAGTCGAGGAGGGTGCCGATGATGCCGCCGCACAGGACGCCCGGGAAGGCCTGGTGGCGCGGCTCGGGGGTCCAGTCGGCCACGACCTCGCCGTCGCGGGCGAAGCTCTTGATGCGCAGGCCTTCGGCGTTGGCGGGCCCGCAGCCGAAGCAGATGCTGCGGGGCGCGAGCTGGTCCTGGAGGCTGAGGGCGGCGGCGGGGGCTCGGGACGGTTCGGGCATGGCGGGCCTCGGGGTGGCGGCGGGCGGTGGGGCGGATTGTAGCACGCGGACGGGTGCGACGGTGAGCGTCGGGCGGGCGTGGGGTGAGGGTCGCCCGTCCGTCCAGCAAGGCGGCGGCGCGGCTGTTACAATGACCTCGCGTTTTCTCCTCCATACAGGACCTCGGCGCCGGGTGACCTCCCCCCACCCGGCGCCACCTGTTTTAATCCGCCCGGACGGCCCGGGGCATGGGCGGGTGTCGAGCCGGGGCTTGCGTCGATCTCCCTTACCTGCGATTGGCCGCTGGCTGCTGGTTGCTGGTGGCCACTTCCCACTTCCCACCTCCTACTTCCTCCCGTCCACACCCCTCCTCCCTATCCCCCCTCGCCCCACAACCATTAAACCGACCAAAGGCGCGCCACTTCGCGGCGCACCGAGCTTCTCACCTCCTTGGAGCGATGGCGCATGAACGGGGCACGAATGGCGCGGGCGGCGGGTCGGCGGGTGCTGGCGGCGCTGGCGGCGCTGGCGGTGGCGGCGGGGCTTGGCGCGGCGCCGCAGCCGGCGCCGCGGGCGGGGGCGCAGGCGGGCGGGGTGGTGGTGGCGACGGCGGAGGGCCCGGTGCGGGGGGTGCGCGGGACGGGGGCGACGGCGTGGCTGGGGGTGCCGTACGCGGCGGCGCCGGTGGGGGCGCTGCGGTGGCGTGCGCCGCAGCCGGCGCCGGCTCGGGCTGGGGTGCTGGAGGCGGCGGCGGCGGGGCCGGCGTGCCCGCAGATCGACCGGCCGCTCTTGCAGCCGGACGCGGGGGGGCGCAAGGGGGAGGAGGACTGCCTGACGCTGAACGTGTGGGCGCCGAACGACGTGGCGGGGCCGGCGCCGGTGATGGTGTGGATCCACGGCGGGGGCTTCATCCAGGGCAGCGGGGGGGAGGCGATCTACGACGGGGCGCGGCTGGCGGCGGGGCAGGGGGTGGTGGTGGTGTCGTTGAACTACCGGCTGGGGGCGCTGGGGTTCCTGGTGCACCCTGCCTTCGTGGGGGAGCACGACGACCACCCGTCGGCGGGGAACTGGGGGCTCTTGGACCAGCTTGCGGCGCTGCGGTGGGTGCGGGCGAACATCGGGGGCTTCGGGGGTGACCCGGAGCGGGTGACGATCTTCGGGGAGTCGGCGGGCGGGGTGAGCGTGTGCAGCCTGCTGGCGTCGCCGCTGGCGGCGGGGCTGGTGGCGGGGGCTGTCATGCAGAGCGGGAGCTGTGAGGCGGCGCTGCGGGAGCTGGGGTAGGGAGGGGGATGGACCGGTGGCAGCACCCGGGGTGCGGCAGCGCCAGCGAGATCAGCCGATCCAAGAACTCGTACATCCGGTCCTTCCGCAGCGTCACCATGCAGCCGATCGCC
>WBZR01002881.1_pt1 | contig 16807 bp, 11 predicted proteins | sample 5204231 | NCBI WGS metagenome assembly WBZR01 (sample SAMN12412403, study PRJNA552823) | activated sludge metagenome | isolation source: activated sludge from anammox sidestream of wastewater treatment plant... | place: USA: Virginia | collected 2017-08 | reverse complement strand
CCCTGCCGTGGGTCCTCACATCCATGGAGTCGGTGCCCTGCAGCGCCATCGTCCTGCTGACGCTGTTGGGGTCGTTCGTGTAAGCGGCGAAAGGGCCGCGGGGTTCGAATCCCGTTGGGGACGCCACCTCGCATGTTGACGCGCAAGGGCTTGCGGGCGCCGGTGATTCGGAATGGGCCCGAATTGTCCCTCTTCTTTCGTGAGAATCCCGTTGGGGTGCCTTGCGGGGGACGCCTCGGAGCGTCGGGATCGCACTGACGAGGGGGAGAGGCTGCCTTCCATTCGGGGCAACCTAGTGGCCGCACCCTCGCGTCATCGGACTGATCCGCATCCCACATTCTCCGGCGGGCACAACCTGGCGTACGTCGAGAGTCCAACAGTGGCGGCCAACGCCGACGGAATCCGATCTCATGAGATCGACGCAAGGCGGCACCCCGGGCACTCTCGAATCCAACGTAGCCACGATAGTCACCTTCATGGGCTGCGGGGCTCGCAGAGAGAGCACGTAGCGGCCGAACATGACTGAGTCCATTTCGAACTGCATGACATCAGGGCCAGTCGTTGTCTCGCTGTCCGTGTCCTCCGCATCTTCTTCCTCGATTCCGCCTGGCCAACGCATCGCGCCGGGCAGGCGAGCCACTGGTTGCCCGGCGCTGTCCCGATCCGCTCGTCCTAGTGGATCAACTAGGACGATGTCTTCGACGTTCCCTCGGATCTTCAGAGACATGCGACCAACGTTAGCGGTCGATACGCGACTCGGGGTCGCGGACGCCAATACGAGAACAACCAAGACCCCGAGCGCAAGAGCGCCCGACGCCACCCTCATCTTCATTGCGTCACCACGAATCGACGACTGATGACGTTCCCGCCGGCCGTCATCCTCACAAAGTAGAGCCCGGTATGGGTGGCCATGCTGCCTCCGCTTCGCCCGTCCCACTTCACGACACGCTGACCAGCAGGAACTTCCCCATCAAAAGGCCTAGCAACAAGACGGCCAGCCACGTCATAGACCTCAAGCCGCAGCCGCCCGCGACTGGGCATTTCCGCGACCATCTCGACGCTGCCGCGACTGGGGTTGGGACGAATGAGGAGGCCTAGCCCGGTGTATCCAGGCGCACCGCCGACGCTCGTCGTTCCGAGCGTGTCGATTTGCACGCTCGGGCTTGCGCCCTGCACGACGTGGACGACGAATCCAGCCGCTTGGCCCGAGACCAACGGATACGCCACGAAGTCGCGCACGTCGCTCCCGCTGCCGTCGGAAGTCGTGGCACCGAGACCAATTGTGCTTGGCGAACTCGTGCTGACGATGACGCGATAGTCCCCGGCAGCCCCGCTAGGCAGTTGGATGTAGTCCACCGGATCGTCGGCATTTGCCGGATCGTCGTCATCGAGGTCGGCGTTGTAGTCAGGCCACGCCTCGACGTCCGCGATGTCGCCGGCATACGTGCCGCTCGTCTCATCGTAGTAGAGGAAGTGCCCGTCTGGCGTCGTGATCCCCAGGCGGCCACCACCTTGAAGAATGAAGGTCACTGCGTCCTCGACGGACGACGTGCGGAGATAGTGCGTCGCGTCGTCGGGCACGCACGAACGTCCGAAGAAATACTTGTTGTCGAAGCGCTGGTTCAGGCGCACGACACCGCTGTGTCCTGGGTCGTTGATGAGATACGTGCCCCGCGCGAAGCCCGAACCCATGCTCGGTCGTCGCCCACGAGCCACAACATAGTGAGTAGGCGTACCCACCACCTGCAAGAGCACCGGCAACGAATCACCCAGCGCGGCATCGACGAGGCTGGGCGCAACCTTTGGATTGACGCCCAAGTCTGCGAGATGCCACGGATACCCTTTGTCGCCCGAGAAACCCCGGGATGCGACGATCGGGTCTACGTTCCCGTACGCGTTCGCCTTCATGCCGTGACCAATCACACCTGAGGCGTGGCGACGAATGATCGTCCCCTGCGTCGGTGTCGGTCCGGCCACCAGCGTGACAAGCGGTGCCGTCCGTATTGGGGCGCTTGGGTCCTCCACCACGAGCGTATCGCCGACCTTGATCTTGCTGCCGCTGAGGATGGTCCAGGTGACGCTTGCCCCGGGGTCCTGTCCGCCGACCACATCCAGCAGGATATGGGTCGAAGGCTTGAACCCGTTGTTTAGCGCCAGGTACTTGTTGAGTTCGAGCACGGTGACCGTGTCGCCCGCATTGGAGTTAGCCATCGCCATGCAGCTCAACATGCAGCCAAAGGCCTTGAACGTGCGGCGACTGCCGAAGAGGGTATCGCGCACGATGAACCCGCCGTAGGCTTTCGTCGCGTACGAAGGGTCGAACTGGGTCTGGAGTCCCAGCCCCCCACCGTGCCGATTGCGGATTTCAAAGTCGGGCCACACGACAAGTCCGGAAACAAGTCCGTGGGCGCTCGTGATGTGCGTGCTGTCGAACGCGGTGGTGTGCGAAGCGAAAGTTACCGTCTGGAGCGCCGTGTTCCGAAGAGTGTCCGGGATGAAGAACGTCTGGAGATCGCTGTAGACGTTGCCCACGCCGCCGTTGCTCGCCTGGGCGCAGAGCTCGATGACCGCAGGGTTGAGCGGCTTGGTGACGAAGTCGGGATCGCCAGGCACGACCTGATCCGACCAGTTCCGAACGCGGTAGTACAAGAGGAACGGATAACCGAGGTCGAGATTGATATCGTAGAGCGTCCCCGTTCCCCACGTCCTGCCGTCCGCGAACGTGAAGGACGCAATGAGCATCGGCAGAGTGCTCTCGGTGGGGTCGGTCCAGTCATCGGCCGTCACGATCGCTCCCACGCGGTTCGCGTAGGTGTTGGCCGGGAACGTGTACGTCACCGATCCATTCAGCCCGATCCTCACGCCTTTGGTTCGGGTACTGGCGACCAGAACGCTGTCTCCGCTTCCGATTGAGCGCTGGAGCGTCGAGTCGAGAAACGTCGGCCACGTGAGGTGCCCGACGCCGGTCACGTAGCCTGAGCCTCCGCTCGGCGTGAGAAGCGGAACTTGCCTGAAGGCCGTGTCGGAGTTCGAAGGGCTGAGGTGAGGAACCGCCGCGCCAGCAGAAGCCGATGACAGCGTGACGAGGAAGGCGAGAACGAGCAAGAAACGAGGTCGGGTACGCATGGCGGATTCCCTCCCGACTGGCCAGCCCGCACGACGCAATGGACGTGACCAAGACGCGCGCGTCCTATGGCCGGGCGGGACAGGCCGATGCCGCGTCTTGCGAGCGACGTTGCCGCGCGTCCGGGATCGAGCGCCGAGCGTCGTCGCCCGAGGCCGATCTTGCTCCTACCCCCCCCCCTGCGTTCAACTCGATTCGGCCCCGGATCCTGTCCCCGAAATGTCCCCGTACTGTCGTCGCCGAGGCCCTACTCCCTGCGGGTTCCGGAAACTCTGACCCCGGCTTTTCCGGAAAATCTGGCCCCCTGAGGGGCTTCGATACCCTGCCGACCCGAACGACCGTGGAGGCCCCACGGCGTCGGGAGGCGAAGGAGGATGATCGGAGCCATGGCCAGACATCGAGTGCAGGTGCTGCGCGACTCGGGCATGACCCTGCGACGGATCGCGACGGAGACGGGGATCCCGTTGCGCAGCGTGAAGCGGATCGTCAAGGAGCCGGCGATCGAAGCGCCCGGGGACGTGGCGACGGCGCTCGAGCGAGGCGTCGGACGGCCGAGCGTGGTCGAGGCGTATCGCGAGCGGATCGCGGCCGTGCTCGCCGCTGAACCGAAGCTGCCGACGGTCGAGGTGCTGCACCGGATGCGCGGCGAGGGCTACGCTGGTGCGAAGACGGCGCTGTACGCCGCCGTGCGCGGGCTGCGGCCGCGACCGGTGGCACCGCTCGTGCGCTTCGAGGGCGTGGCGGGCGAGTTCTCGCAGCACGACTTCGGCCAGGTGGAGGTGCGCTACCGCGACGGCGGCGTGGAGCGCATCCATTTCTTCGCCTCGCGGCTCAAGTACTCGCGCTGGATCGACGTACGCCTGGTGAGCGACGAACGGGTCGAGGCGCTGGCGCGGAGCCTGCTCGCGGGCTTCGCCAGCTTCGGCGGGATCCCGCTGGTGGCGGTGTTCGACAACCCGAAGACGGTGACGCTCGGGCGCGAGGGCGGGCGCATCCTGTGGAACGACACGTTCGTCGCCGAGGCCCTACTCCCGTCGGCTACGCCCGGTTCGCCTACGTCGCAAGCCCCAGTCTTTCCGTGTTTGGCCGACAGATTGCGGTCGTAGCTTCCCTGGAGTCGCGCGTTCGAACCCCGTTGGGGACGCCACTCCGGCACGTTTGCCCACAGCGACTTGAACGCTTTGGCCGTTCGCAGGCCAGTCCGGTTGTGCGAGAACTTTGCGGGTGCTCTCTGTGGAAGTTCGGGTGAGGTTTCCACGTCCCCGAGGTCCGCTGCTCGATGAGGAAATCCAGGTCCGCCCCGCTCGCGGACGAAGAGGTGAGCGGCTCGCCGAGTGGTGTTAGCGATACAGGACCTTGAGCCCACCCCAAGTAGGCCGGCGTGCCGGCGTTGCATCCGCGCCTGCACAAGCGACAGCCCGAACCCCCTGCGGAAGGCCTGAGACCCCGTACCATCCGCTCACCGTGGCTCGGCCCCAGGCGACATTGGATGTGTGATAGAGCATGGCGAACGCGACCTCCAGCGGAGTGCCCGCCGTGATGGTCACGGGCAAGGCCAGGGTCGTGTCCACTCGACGTGTGCAGTCGCATGGCCCTGGGAGGCTCGCGTCGACGATGGTGGAATCCGAGTCTGTCGCGAGCGTGGCGATGAAGTACGCGCCACATCCGCCCCCACCGCACCTGTTGCGGATTTCGCCGTCGAGAGCAAAGACAAGCGTCGCTGAAACTGGCGTCCCGGCGGGGGCCCCAGCGAGGTCGAAACGCTCGAGGACTCTCTCTCCCGCCCATTCCCGGCCGACCGCATTGAGGGTCAATCGCGCTGCACCACGATCGAACGCCACTCGAGTCGTATCCCCATCCGAGTTCACGATGGTCGTGTCGAATGCCACGGCGGGTTGGTAGGTGTCGCCGCCGTGGAACTTGAACCAGTAGGTGAGGACGGCCGGAGGGCAGGACGCGGAAGCGCACGCCAAGGGACACGCACTCACACAGACCAGCGCACAGACAAGACGACAGGTGGCGACGCGGGTCAGAAGATCGAGGCGGCTAGGCGGGAAGTACCGTCCGCTCACGGGATGGTCCCTCGGTTCGTCGCGACGCGTGGCCGTTGGGGGGCTTGTCATCGAATCCCGCTGCGGCGTGCAGTTGGCGAGCCGAATCTCCATGTCGCGTCAGGATAGCTCGGGGGCCGCCGGGGCGCTCCTCACGCCCCGGCCCTCGCGTTGCGCGCCGCGTCAGCCCGCCGCCCAGAATCCGATCGCGCAGCCGCCCGGCGCGGCAACGATCGCCACGACACCGGCGTTGCCGGGCAGCGCGATGGGCGAGAGCATCTCGGTCGCGCCGGCGGCGAGAGCTGCGTCGAAGGTCGCGCGGATGTCGGCGACCTCGCAGTAGGGGATCGAGCCGGGCGTCTCGGGCGGATTGCTCGCGCGGATGCCGCCGCCAGTGCCGAAGTCGAACCGCCACATGCGGTATTCGCCGTCGGGCATCGGCACCACGGGCATGAACGACCAGCCGAGCACCTTTTCGCACCACGCCTGCGTCGCGGCCGGGTCGGCGCTCGCGAGCTCGGTGTGCGTGATGACGTTCAGGCGCGACGGCGGCTTCGCCGCGGGCGCCTTCGCGGCGGCGCGGCGCGCCGGGCGCTTCGCGGTCTTCTTCTTCGCGACCTTCCTCTTCGCCGACTTCTTCATCGGCTTGCGCGCCGGCTTGCGGCTCGTGGACTTCTTCGCGCGCGACTTCTTCGCGGTTTTGCGGCTGGCCATCACGTCCTCCGGTGGTGGGTCGGTCGAGGGAACGCCCGGGCGACACCGAAGCGGCGGAACGTCGCGAGGCGCGCGGGCGCGGTTGCCTGCGGGAACCCTGCCTGCTCGCGCCGCGCGACGCCAGCACTTCCTGCCCGCCGCGCGCGCCGCGCGTCCGAACGCCTCCTACCGCGGGCCGGACCGGCGAAGGTTGTCGGCGGCCAGCTGGTCGAGCGCCGCCGCCGCGAGCCGCTTCGCGCCCTCCTGGGCGTTCTGGAAGTACAGGATGGGGTCCACCAGCTCGGCTTCCATGACCGACAGCCGCCCGTCCACGCGCACGAGGTCGAGCCGGGCGTAAAGCGGTTCGAACGGCAGGGCCGCGAGGATCGCGGCGGCCTGGCGCAGGTCGTCGCCGGCGGGTGTGGCGGGGTCGGTGCTGCCGCCATAGATGCCGTGCGCGCGGAAGTCGCCGGGGGCCGGCTTCTTGAGCAGGGCGTGCGTGAAGGCGTCGCCGACGAAGACGTACATGTACTCGCCTTCGTCCAGCACGCCCTCGATGAGCGGCTGGACGAGGAAGTCCCCGCCCGGAGCCGCGGCCATGTCGCGTCGCAGCTCGCGGGCCACTTCGGTCGCCGCGACCCTGCGGACGCCGCAGGCGCCGCCTCCGACGCGCGGTTTGATCACCGAGCCGGCGTGGCCTCCGGCGAGCACCCACGCCTGCAGTTCCTCGGGGCTCGCCGACGACGCCAGGCGCGTGGGCACCACCGGCACGCCGCGTTCGGCCAACTCGACCAGGTAGGCCTTGTCCACGTTCCAGCGAATGGACTCGATCGGGTTCAGCACCCGGCAGCGCGACGCCTCGATGCGCGCCAGCGCCCCGAGGAAGCCGGCGAGGTCGTCAATGTAGTCCCACGTGCTGCGGACGAGGGCGAGGTCGTACCGGCCCCAGTCGATCGCCGGGTCGCTCCACGCGACGATGTCCGACTCGGCGCCCAGGCCCGTGAACGCCGCGGCGAGCAGCCGTTCGTCGGCGAAATACTCGTCGAGGTTCGGCACCTCCCAGGTGACGAACCTGGGCAGCCTCGCGCACCTGAGGATCGCGACGCGCATGGGGCCTCCGTGGGTCGTCCTACAGCGCGCGCGTCATGAACACGCTGTTTGGGTCGTCGGTGTAGCCGGCGAATGGCCCGCACCGAGCGAAGCCGAAGCTCTCGTAGAGCCGCCGCGCGGGCTCGAACTCGGGCTGCGAGCCGGTCTCGAGACTGAGCCGCGCGTAGCCCCGGCGGTTCGCCTCGGCGAGGATGTGCGCGAGCAGCGCCCGCGCGACGCCTCGGCGGCGCGCGGACCCGGCGGTGCGCATGGACTTGATCTCGCCGTGACGGGCGTCCAGCTCCTTCAGAGCGCCGCAGCCCAGCAGCGCGCCGCTCTCCCACACGGTCCAGAAGGCGATTCCGGGCTGGCGCAGGCCGTCCAGGTCGAGCGCGTGCACGCTTTCGGGCGGCGAGATGCGGCGCATGTTCGCGAGGTGCTCCTCGAGCAGCGCGCGAATCTCGGGGCCGCGCAGGTCGTCGAGCCGGATCTCCATGCGTCCGTGGTTCAGCGGAGCCTCGTGGGGCGCATCACCCGCCCGCCGGTGCCGGGCCGGGCGCCGTCCCGCGGACCGCCCACGCGCGCGCGCGCAGCCGGATGCGACCGTCGCGTTCGGCCGTGAGCCGGGCGGCGAGCCGGTCCCGAAGCGCATGCTGCTCCCGCGGGGCGAGCGTCGCGACGAAGGCGGGTGCCGGACCGGTGCCGTGCAGGAACGGACTCCAGTAGTCCTCGAACGAGGCGAACTCGGTGACGACCTCGATCGCCTCGCAGCGCACCGCGCCGAGGCCCGCTTCGCGGAAGAGTTCCGCGAGCGCCGGCCCGCGGCAGAGCGGGAAGCGGACGCCCTCGTCGAGCGCCGCGGCGCGTTCGTCCAGCGCGGCGGCTTCGTCCCAGAAAATCCTGAGGAACTCCATGCCTTCGGCGTAATCCCAGACGTACGCGGCGGCGACGCCGCCCGGCCGGAGGCGCGCGCGCACGGCGGCCAGGGCGGCGCCGGGGTCGGACACGAAGTTGAGCACCAGGCCGGAGACGACGGCGTCGAATCCTCCCTCGAGCCGCGGGAGCGCGCCCGCGTCCGCGACGAGGAACGACACGCGCTGATCGGGCAAGCGGGCTCTCGCGTGTCCGACGAAGGCTTCCGACGGATCGCAGGCGACGAGCGTTTCGGGTGCGCACGAGTGGCGGATCGCGGCCGTGAGGGCGCCGGTGCCGCAGCCGAACTCGAGCCAGCGGCCGCGCGGCTCGGGGCGCAGCCAGTCCAGGAACGCGGCCGCCATGAGCCGGCTCCAGCGGCCCATGTACATCTCGTAGGCTTCGCCCGCGACCCAGCGGTCGTCCGGTCCGGGGCTTGCGGCGGCCGCCGGCACTTGCGGACGGGGCTCGTCCGAACCGCGGCTCACGAGGGCGGCCTCGATCCCGTCTTCGAATCGCGGCGGGCGGAACGTTCCGCCGGCGCGACGGCAGCCGGCTCCCCGGCCAGCAGCGCGTCGAACTTCCAGGCGCTCGCCTCGGCGCGGGTCAGCTCACGCCCGATCCAGCTTTCGATGACGGCGAGATCGGCGGGCACGGACGCGCTCTTCGCGGCGAGCGCGAGCAGGGCCGGGAGCGCACGCCACCCGCAGAAGCGCGCGTGCGCCTCGCGGGCGAACCAGCGGACGCCTTCGTGTTCGTTCGCGCCGATCAGCCAGCGCACGTCGTCGTCGTCGCGCCAGGGCGGGGTGGCGTCCGCATCGCCGCCGGCGCGCCAGCGGGGGTGCGCCAGCGCGGCGCGCACGAGCGCGGCCGCGCGCCAGCGGTCCTCGTCGCTCTCGCCGAGCTTCCGCCACGCGAAAGCGTCGAACACGCCGCGGCGCAGGCGCAGCGCGTCGAACAGGCGCGTCGCGGCTTCCTGCGGGTCCACGGCGTCGGCGGCCCGGCCGAGCGCGCGCGCGGCGAGCCACGCGCACGCGACCACCCACGGCGCGGCCGCGCGCGGATTCCCGGCCGCTTCGCCGAGCGGGGCGAGCGGCAGCGCCGCGGCTGCCTCGGAACCGGCACGCCAGGAGTGCTCCGCCACCAGCGCGGGCACGCGCAACAGCGCGGCGAACGCCTCGCCGGCTTCGCGCACGGCGGCGTGCTCGTTGCCGGTCCATGGATCGCCCAGGCCGGCCATGCGCCCGCCGGGTCCGTGCGTGAACGCGCGGGCGCGCGCGATCAACTCGTGCACGTGCCGCTCGAAGTCCTCGCGCCGCTGCGCCGCGCGATGCGCGCCGGCGTCCGCGCTCCCGTCCGCGGCGAGCTCGGCGCGCGCGGCCGCGAAGGCCAGCGACTCGGGCACCGTGGCGAGCGCATGCTGCACGGGCGCGAGCTCGTGTTCGATCAGGTGCTCGTCGAGGTTCCGCACCCCGCGGCCCTGCAGCGAGTGGCAGACCTCGCCCCACGGGCGCCCGTCGTCGTGGACTTCACGCCAGTCGAGCAGCACGCGGGAGCCGTAGCCTTCCAGCTCGACCGGGTAGCCGTGCTGCGCCAGGTCGTGCGTGCGGTGCAGGAACTCGAGCCCGCTCACCAGGTCGCGGCAGCGCATCCAGGGCGCGCGCTGAGGCTCGAGGCCGAACGCTTCGGCGAGCGAGACGCGCCGGCTGGAGCGCGTCCCGCCTTCGTGCTTCACGGCGAACGCCGCCGACAGCCGGATCCAGCCGCGCGCCTGCGCCCAGCGGTTGTGGTACAGGACCAGCGCGCGTTCGTCGCCGCGACGGTTCGAGTAGGCGAACACGTCCTCGTTCACCGTCCCGCCGTCGGTGAAGCAATCGTAGAGCCGGAACTCGCGCGCGCCCGAGAACAGCGCGCGGCGGTGGAGCAGCGGCACGATGCGCCGCCAGTGCTCGGCGACCAGTCCTTCGTCGGGCTGTTCGATCCGCTGCGCACGCCGGAACTCCATGCCATACCGCTCCTCGAACCCCTCGATCTGGCCGTGGCCGAACATCGGCAGGCCCGGCAGCGTCGCGAGCAGCGTGCAGGTGCCGAAGTACTTCTCGCCGCGCCCGAACTGGTCCACGGCGGTGCGTTCGTCGGGGTTGTTCATGAAGTTGACGTAGCGCTGCAGGATGTCGGCGTCGAACTCGATGGTGTTCTTGATGACGCCGCGGTAATTCGCGTTCTGCTCGTCGCGCAGCATGTTCATGAACGCGCTGTTGTAGACGCGGTGCATGCCGAGCGTGCGGACGAAGTAGCCCTCCATGAGCCAGAAGGCCTCGGCGAGCAGCAGCGTGCCGGGCGCCTCGGCGGCGACGCGGTCCACGACCTCGCGCCAGAACTCGTGCGGCATGGCCCGCGCGAACTGCTCGGAGGTCATGCCGTGCTCGGCGCGCGAGGGGATCGCGCCGCCGGCGCCGGGCTCGGGGTACCAGAGGCGCTGCACGTGCCGGCGCGCGAGCGTCATCGCCGCGTCGAAGCGGATGACCGGAAAGCGGCGCGCGACGTCGAGGATCGTGCGGATCACCTGCTCGCGCGCGGCGGGGTTCAGGTAGTCGAGCTGCGCGGTGTCGTTCCACGGAAAGCTGGTGCCGTCGTTGCCGTGGTACACGAAGCGCTGCTCGCCGCTGCGGCGGTCCACGCGCCGGAAGACGACGGCGGCGTCGCTGCGGTCGTAATAGTGATCCTCGATCCTGAGCTCGACGCGCGGATCGTCGGAGAGGTCCGGGCCGTTGAACGTGTAGGCCGGGTAGGGGCTGTGCGGAAGCTGCAGGAACCACTCGGGGTGCTCGATCACCCAGTGCGAATCGAGGCCCATGTGGTTCGGCACCATGTCGCTCGCGAGCCGGATGCCGCGCGCCGCCGCGCGATCGCGCAGCGACCGGCAGGCGTCCTCGCCGCCGAGATCGGAGGCGATCGCGTAATCGCGCAGCGAATACGCCGAGGCGGCGGCGTCGGGATTGCCGCACAGCTGCTTGATGCGCATGGAAGCGGGGCTGCGCTCCCACAGGCCGATGAGCCACAGGCTGGTGACGCCGAAGGCCGCGAGCCGGTCGAGCTCCTCGTCGGGAATCTGGTCGAGCCGCCGGACCTCGCGGCCGTACTGGCGCGCGAGCTGGTCGAGCCAGACGTTGGCGCTCTTGGCGAGCAGCACGACGCGCGGCATCCACTCCTCGTCGTCGCTGAAGCGTTCGTACTCGACGTCGCCGGCGCCGTAGCGCGGCACCGCGCCGGGGCCGGAGTCGCCGCCGAACTGGCCGCGAGCCGCGAGCCGCCGGGCGTTTTCGCGCGCTTCGAACCAGCGCGCCTCCTCGCGCAGCACGTCGAGGCCGACCAGCACGCGCGACAGCAGGTCGCCGAGCAGCCACGCCCAGTGTTCGCGCACGAACTCGAGCTGCGCGAACAGCGAGTCGGGCCGCGCGAGCGCGGGCGCGCGCAGGAAGTCCAGCAGGTTCGCGCCGCCCGGGCCGAAGCGCGGCCGCGTCTCGAAGTACTCGCGGAGCGCCGCGGTGAGCCGCGGGTAGGCGGTCGCCGCGGCCAGCGGCCGGTCGTCGAACAGCTCGAGGTAGCCGCCGCACGCCGGGTTCGCGGCCGTGAGCCACAGCATCATCAGCTCCTCGAGCGCGAGCGCGCGGTGCGGCACGCCGGCGGTCGTGCCCGCGAGCCACTCGGCGGCGGGCCGCGCCCCGCGGAACACCGCGAGCGGCGGGAACTCGCTGGTGAACGCGAGCAGCGTGCGGTCGAGCGCCTCGCGGCCGAGCCGGGCGGCGAACCAGTCGAGCGCGTCGAGGATCGCCCGCGGGTCGCGCTCGGCGCGAAAGCGGGCGACCGCGAGGTGCATCGCCTCGTCGAGCAGGCCCATCGCGTAGAGGTCGGCGGCCGATGCGACGGGCGCGCCGCCGCGCGCGCGCGTCAGGGCGAGCGCGAATCGCCGTGCCTCCTCGGGACGGCCGAGCACGACCCGGCCGTCGGTGGCGAGCAGCATGCCGTCGAACGCGCAGCGCTCGCGCGCCGCGCGCGAGACGTGGAACTCGAAGGGCAGATCGCGCGACATGGGTTCCCCGGGGCGGAAGTTGGCGGGCAGCATAACAGCCGGTTTGCGCGGCCGTCGGGCCCGCGCCGCGCGCGTCCGCGCGCCGGGCCGGGGAACGCGGGAGGCAGGGAGCGCGGCCGCGCCCGGGCGGGCGGGGCGCCGACTCAGGCGGGCGGGCGGATCGCCAGGGTCGCGACGAGCGGCGCGAATAGCCGGTCGAGCGGATGCTCGGGCCAGCGGTCCTCGTAGAGCGCCGCGAGCACGAAGCCCGCCTCGAGCTGTCCGCCCACCTGCTGCTCGAGCGTGTGCCCGAACGACAGCGGATCGCCCTCGGCCTCCATGCGCGCGAGCCGCTCGGCGGTGTACGCCTCGAGGTCCGAGTAGGGCAGCGGGTAACGCGCGACGAACTCGCCGCGGTCCACCTCGGCGTCGTCGAACAGATAGAGCGCCGGCTGCACCCAGCCCGCGAGCAGCCGCCCTCCCGGCCGCAGCACGCGGAAGCACTCGCGCCAGACCGGGCCCACGTCGGGCACGAACGCGTTCGAGGCCGGGTGAAAGACGACATCGAACGAGCCGTCGGCGAACCGCGACAGGTCGCGCATGTCGCCCTGCTCGAGGCGGATCGCGAGGCCGTCGCGCGCGGCCACCTCGCGGTCGCGCGCGAGCTGCGCCGGCGAGTTGTCGAGCAGCGTCACGTTCGCTCCGGCGGCGGCGAACACGGGCGCCTGCTGGCCGCCGCCCGAGGCCAGCGCGAGCAGGTCGCGCCCGGCGAGCGGGCCGAACCATTCGCGCGGCACCGGGCGCGTCGGCGTCAGCAGGACCTGCCAGCGCCCCGCGCGCGCGTCGGCGATCACGTCCGGACCGACGGGCACCGTCCAGCGGTTGCCCCGCTCCACCTGACGGTCCCACGCGCGCTGATTGAACTCCCGGACATCCATCGCCAGCCTCCCGTTCATCGTGCGCCGAAGGCGATCGGCGCGTCGTTCAGCGCGGCGCCGCCGCGCCGGCGCCCTTCCCGGTCTCGGCCTGCTCGAGGAACGAGAGCGCGCTGCGGCCGAGCGTGCCGTTGGGGTTCATGCGCAGGCTCATGCCCACGAGCTGCCGGCCCTGGTCGAGCCGGCCGCGCGAGATCGCGATGAGCGCGTCGAGCGCGAGCTGCTCGGGCGTCGTTCCGCGGACCTCGTACATGCGGCGGCTGAGCGAGTCCGCGGAGCGAAGCTCGCCGCGCGCGACGTCGCGGATCGCCAGGTTGAGGAGCACGTTCGCGACCATGGACGGCGACTCGGGCTGTTGCGCGGCCAGTGCGCGCGCGAACAGGTCGCGGGCCCCCGATTCGTCGTTGCGGCTCATGGCCGCGATCCCGAGGCGCCAGTCGCGCCGGGCTTCGACGGACAGCGGAAAGGCGAGCCGGCGGCCGGGCCGCGTGTCGTAGGAGATGGCGAGGTCGGTGCTGTCGAAGGCGACGCCGTCGTTCTCGTAGGCGATGAAACGGGTGGAGGTGTCGCGCGACCAGACCTGCACGGCGGCGTCACGCCGGAATCCGTTGGTGGCCATTTCGGGCAGGCCGAGGTAGACGACCTTCCAGTTCCGGCCGTGCGGCGCGGCCCGTACGAGCGGCCCGGTCGCGGCCACCACCTTCTGCATGCGCGCGAGCCGCGCGAACGACAGATCCGAAACGGCCGGCGGCGGATCGCCGGTCACGCGCCGGGCCGGTTCCGCGCCCGCGAGCGCGGCGACGCGCAGCGCGACCAGCGCCAGACCGAGCGCCAGGTGCGCGCGCGCGGCGGCGAGACTCATCGCGAAGGCCAGCGCCACGACCGGCACCCACGCGCGCCAGGCGTTCCAGTCGGGCAGCAGCGGGGCCAGCGCCGCGAAGCCGAGCAGCGCGATCAGCAGCGAAGCGGCGACCATGGCCGTGGCGGCGCGCTCGCGATTCGCGAGCGCGGAGCGGACCAGCAGCGCGATCGCCAGCACGAAGAGGATCGCCGTCACCGCCCGCAGCGGTCCTGCGTACAGGGCGGGCAGCGTCTCGACGTTGACCCCCGCCTTGAGCCCGAGCCGGAGCGCGGCGGGCCAGGCGCCCGCGAGCTTCGCCAGTCCGCCGGCGGGCAGCTGGACGCCGTGCGCGAGGGCGGCGCGGTAACCCGCCAGCCACAGCGCGGCGAGCACGGCCGCGAGCGCGGCGTCCATCCACGCCCGCCGGCCCTCGCGGCGCAGCAGTCCGCCGGCGCCGAGCACGACGAAGGCGAGCGCGCCGAGATCGTGCGAGAGCGCCGCGCCGCACGCCGCGAGCGCCGCCGTCCAGCGCCGCCCCGAGAGGACTTCGTGCGTGGTCAGCACGATGCCCAGCGCCGCGAGCAGGTGCTGGCTGCCGCTCGGCCAGGCCACCAGCACGCGCGCCGGCTCGCTCGCGATCACCGCCGCGGCGACCAGCGCCGCCGCGGGCCAGGGCACGACGCGGCGGGCGATGCGCGCGAGCAGCCCGGCCGTGAGCGCGAGGATCGCCACGTGGATCACCGCGACGGCCCACGGCGCGGCCGAGAGCAGCGGAGCCATGAGCGTGAACCACACCTGTCGAGAGAGCGGCCGCCAGTAGTAGGTCGCGCCCATCGAGTCGAGCAGGCCCGGCGGGCCCGGAAGCTGCAGTCGGCGGAGGAACTCGAAGTCGTCGGCGACCGGCGTTCCGAGCGGCGCGCCGCGCAGCGACCAGGCGAGCGCCGCCAGCGCCGCGAGCGGCGAAAGGAGGCAGGCGCGCGCGAGCCAGCCGCCGGCGGCGGCCGGCGGGGGGCGCGCACCCGGGCGGTCCACGGGCGCGGCGCGGGTCGCGGAGGCCGCGCCCGCGCCGGGCGGCGGGGCCTTCGCCGTCCGCCGTCCCCTTCGGCTCACGAAGGAGTCCCGGGCGGGGCGTCGGATGGCGCCGCGGGCAACGCCGGCGCTGCGAACAGCGCGCGCGCGGGCCCGCGCAGCGTCACGCGGATCGAATCGGCGGGCGGGACCTGTTCCGGATCGAGCCAGCCCTTCGCCGCCATCTTGCCGGCGATGAAATGCATCTGCGCGCGCGCGAACGGCCGCAACGTGCCGTCGGACGAGAAGCGCCAGCGCCACTTCGCCGGGCTGGGCACGACGATCGCGAGGAACAGGCTCTCGTCGAGCGACAGCCCGGCGGCGTCGGTCGCGAAGAAGTACCGCGCCGCCTCGTCGGCGCCCTGCACGTCGGGGCCCCACTCGATGATGTTGAGGTAGATCTCGAGCAGGCGCTCCTTCGTGAGGCCGGAGAGATGCTCGACGACCCACGCCATCGCCGCCTCCTGCCCCTTGCGCGCGAGCGTGCGGCGGTGGCCGAGCCACAGGTTGCGCGCGACCTGCATGGTGATCGTCCCGGCGCCGCGCTTGTAGGCGCCGGCGCGCAGGTTCGCGGCGATCGCCATGGCGATCGCGCCGGTGTTGAAGCCGTGGTGGTTCCAGAACGCGCCGTCCTCGTTCGTCAGCACCGCGTCGCGCAGGTAGGGGCTGATGCGGGAGAGCGTGCGGAAATGCGGGTTGACCGCCGACATCTCGCGCGTCACGACCCGGCCGCGCGGCAGCAGGATGCGGGCGGTGAACGGCCGCGCGAGCGCCGCCGGCGAGGGGCGCGAGAGCGCGGGATCGAGCGCCAGCCCGTGCGGGATCACGTCGGCGTGAAAGCTCACGCTGTCGGGCCGCGCGAGGTCGAGGTCGAAGCCGGCACGCCAGTCGAAGGTGCCGAGCAGTTCGAGTCCCGCGAGCGGGCCGAGCAGCGCGCGCGGCACGCTGGCGAGGATGCGCTTCTCGCTCAGGCCCGTGAGCGCGAGGTCCAGCCGGAAGCGCGGACCGGCGAGCGCGACGATGCCGTCCACGACCCCCTCGATGCGGTCGCCTTCGTCGCCGATCCGCAGCGCGGAGCCGTCGGCGATGCGCAGCTCGCGCCCCCGTTCGTCCTGCGAGACGCGACCGTCGAAGCTGACGACCAGCGGCCTGGCGTTGGGGTTGCCCGGATCGGGAACGTCGAACTGCGCGCGACCGGTGAGCCGGTCGTCGTCCTGCCAGCGCACGAGCAGGTCGAACGGCACGCGGTCCTCGCCGAACCACGCGCCGGTCAACGCCAGATGGGTCGCCGCCGGCTCGCGGTCGAGCGCCAGCGCCTCCAGCGTGAGCAGGCTGTCGTCGCCGCGCGTGACGGCGACGTCGTTGACGCGCAGCGCGGGCAGTTCGCGGGCCGGCGCGAGCAGCGCGCGCGCCAGCGCCTCGGCCCGCTGGCGAACGGCCGAGGCGACCGGCGGACCGCCGCTCTCGGGCGCCGGCGCGAGCGTGTCGAGGTCGGCCGCCTGCGTGGTGGGCAGGTGCAGCCGCACGCCGTCGAGCGAGACGGCGTCGGGCCGCACGTGCAGCGTGATCAGCGGCAGCAGCCGCAGCCGGGCTCCGGCGACCGCGGCGGTGAACAGCGTGTCGCCGCCTTCGCGCCGGGCGACGACGCCGCGCAGATCGGCGCGCGCCGGCCAGCCGAGGTCGAAGCGGCGCCAGGTGAGCTCCAGTCCGCGCGCACGCGCCAGCGCGCGGATGCGCGAAGCGGCGAGCGGCCGCAGGAGCGCGAAGGCGGCGACGCCGAGGGCGATGAGCGCCGCGAGGACGATCGCGACGGGGCGGGCGATGCGGAGGATCTTCATGCGCCCGGCAGGTTAACCCGACCTATTCATGAACCGTGAGCCGAGAGTGACGGATGGCCGTGAAGCGCAAGGAGCAGGGCTGGCCAGCGACGCAGTCGTGTCGGTGACACGTCGAGGAAGCTGGCCAGCCCTGCGACGCAGCGATTCGCGGGCAGCCGGCACTTGCAGGCCATGGGCTCATGAA
>WBZR01002880.1_pt1 | contig 16810 bp, 9 predicted proteins | sample 5204231 | NCBI WGS metagenome assembly WBZR01 (sample SAMN12412403, study PRJNA552823) | activated sludge metagenome | isolation source: activated sludge from anammox sidestream of wastewater treatment plant... | place: USA: Virginia | collected 2017-08 | reverse complement strand
CGGCGCGGACATCTACGCCCCGCCCGAACATCACCCCGGCGAGATGGCGGGAGAAGACGCTGGCGCGCGCAACCGCCTGACGGCTTCGGCGGACATCTACTCGCTTGCGAAAAGTTTTTACACCGTCGTCTGCGGGCGTCCGCCCAGCCAGTTCAAATGCGATCCGATTACTTATTTGTCCGCCGATTCGATCAGCGCGCCAGTCAGGCAGCGCCTGCTGAGCGTGTTGCGGCGAGCGACCGAAGACGATCCGCGTGCGCGCTACGCGTCGGTGATCGAGTTCTGGAGCGATCTGGCGCAGGTCGCGTCCGGCGAAATAGACGAGGCGGTTGACGTTGAGGATGATACGACGATCATCAGGCCGAGGTTGAACGTTGTCCCCGGCGCGTTGCCCGGCGGGCCTCTACAACCGGCTTTCGATCCCTCGCTGGCCAGCGCGCGCCCTCGCATCAAAATTACAACCGCAACGCTGGTCGAAGAAACGCAGGACGTCCAAACAAACGCTCAGGAACACGCGAGCGAAGAGAACGGTCTTTATCCAATACCACCAGAGCCGCGATCAGAGCCGCAGCCGAAACCGAGGCCGGGAGACGGCTATCGTTCGCCGAAATTCTTCATCGAGCTTCAGGAGGAAAAGCCCGCGCCCGCTGTTTACGCTCAGGTCAAAAGCGAGCCGCCGGCGCGCCGGGACGCCGGGGCCGGAGCAAAACCGCAAACAAAGACCGAGTCGAAGAAAGACCTGCCGGCAAGGCAAAAGGCCGCCAACAAATTCAACCGGAAGGCGCGCCGCAACATCTTCATCGGTTTGCTGGTCTTCACTCTGCTGGGCGCGAACGTCAGCGTTTACAATTACGTTCGCAAACAGGATGCGCCATTCGGCTTCGGTCCGGCGACCGAGGTCGAAGTCGTGACGGAAGAGTTAAATGTTCGCGCTGAGCCTCCGAGAGGAAAAATTCTTGGAACGGTCGTCAAATACTCCCGCCATCACGTGCTGGCGCAGCCGAACAAGAACTGGCTTTTGATTCAGGTCGGCCAGTGGGGCCAGAAGGAATTGGACACCGACACCGATCAGGGCTGGGTCTTCGGCGACCTGGATGGAAATTCGCCTAAGGTTCGTGTAGTCTCGCGGAAGTTCTGGTGGTAATCAGCGCTGCGAGCGGCGCTGCTCCTGATACTGAAGAGTTATGAAGATATCCGAGCTTTTAACCGATTTCAGAAAGTGGCTCGATGGCGAGGACGCCGTGTCGCGCACGCCATCGGCCCAGCAACAGCAGCTTAGCGAGTGGGACGAATTCTTCGTCAAGATCGCCCGTGAAGTCGAGACTGTGATGAAGCGCGAGATGTTCACGCCGCCGGGCGGCCCGACATACCTGCCCGGCGAATACATCATCTACCTGAGCAAGGACGACGACACGATGTGGCAGGGGCGCAAACGCGAAGGTCTGGAAGAAGGCTTGCGGAACGGCTTGACCGAACGCGCGCGCGAACTGGTCGGCGACCGCGTGCTCAAGACCGACAAGATCGCGCTCTCGCTCGGCATTGACGGCGCGCTCGACAAGGGCCAGGTGCGAGTCCAGGCCGTCTGGGACGAAGATTCGCCGAAGACCCAGGTCACCGCCCGAAAGAAGAAACCCGCGCCTCCGGAGCCTGAAGTTCCTCCCGAACAGCAACCGACCGTGCTCACGGACGACGCCGACCGAACCATCGTCCGCCCGCGCGCGCCGCTCTTCACCATCACTTATTCAGGCGCAGGCGAAGACGAGACAACTTTCGCCGCGAACAAAAACAAGGTCGAGATTGGACGCGGCTCGAAGGATTTTTTCGTTGATCTGAAACTGGCAGGCGACCAGGAGATCAGCCGCAAACACGCGATCCTGACGCGGCTCGACGGTGGCGCGTACAAGCTGGAATGCGTTGGCCGCAACTCAATCGAGGCTGATGGCCGTGAAATCCAACCCGGCGAAAATGCCGAGATCAAAGCCGGACAGACAATCAAAATCGGAGTGTATGAATTGAAAATCGCCGAGTGACGCGAGCAATACTTTGAAACAATGAAAAAGGGCATGGAGTTCAAGCTTTAGCTTGTGGCTTCCATTGAAAAAAGGCATGGAGTTCAAGCTTTAGCTTGTGGCTTCCATTTTCGAGCGGACCGAAGCGGCAAGCTAAAGCTTGAACTCCATGCCTTTTTCCCAAGGAGACGTAGGATGATGAAGAGCATTCGCCAATCAGCAACCCGGTCAGTGATGTTGGTGTCGCTGTTCCTGCTGCTCTCTTTCCCCATCGCGAGCAGCGCGCAGCAGAAGGTAGAGATCAACGATAAGCGTTACGACTTCGCGCAACTCGTCACTCGCCTCTCGGAGAAGGCCGGTTATTTCGGCTCGGACAATCTGGTCTCGAACGAATTGTCTTACCAGCACGTGCTGGGCCGGCTGGCGAAGAATAATGTGACGGGCGGAGCTTATCTGGGCGTCGGCCCCGATCAGAATTTCACCTACATCGCGCAGATCAAACCGCGCGTGGCCTTCATGGTTGATATTCGGCGCGACGCAATGTTGCAGCACCTGATGTTCAAGGCGCTCTTTATGATGTCGCGCAACCGGATCGAATATCTCTCGAATCTCTTCGGGCGCCCGCTACCCAAAGATCACCGGAAGTGGAACGACCGCCCGATCCGCGACTTCGTTGATTATTTCGACCGCACGCCGATGAACCAGAAGCTGGCCGAAAAGCTCAGGGCCGAGGTGCAGAAGAGAATCGCCACGTTCGGCCTTCAGCTTTCGCAGCGCGACATCGAAACGATTGACGAGATTTACCAGGCCTTCTACACCGATTGCCTTGAAGTCCGCTACACGATCCGCGACCGCCCGACGGGCCGTTTCTTCCCGGCCTACCGCGACCTGCTGCTGGAAAAAGACCTCGCAGGCCGCCACCGCAACTATCTGGCGACCGAGGCCGATTTCCAGGTCGTCAAAAATTTGCAGGATCGCAACCTGATCATCCCTCTCACCGCAGACCTTTCGGGGCAACAAGCCGTCAAAGCCGTCGGCGCTTTCCTGAGAGAGATCAACGAGAAGGTCTCGGCGTTTTACGTCTCGAACGTCGAATTCTATCTCTGGCGCTACGACACCATGCCGCGCTTCGTCGAGAACCTGAAGGCTCTGCCCATAGATGACCGGAGCGTGATCATCCGCAGCTATTTCAACTACGCCTACTACACCGAAGTCCACCCGCAAACAATCGGTAATTCGTTCAGCGTGCAGTTGATGCAAACGATTGACAGCATGCTGAAAGATTACGCTTCGGACCGTCCTTACGATGATTACTGGGATATGGCCACGCGGCGCAGCCTGGATTTGAAGATCAATTGAAAGCCAGCGCGATAACGTTCAGGACCCAGGTTCGATCATCGAGATGGCGCTTATGAACCTTGATCGAACGAGGACGTTATTGATAAGGCGGCTTTGATTCGAGAAGCGCGCGTTCGGCTCGCGGCAACCCCTGCGTGCGAATCAGCTCATCTTCGTGGCCGATAAGCTCCGCGACATTCTCTTTGATCTTTTGGATCGCTGTCAGAGTGTCGTCAACGTCTCTCTCCTCGCCCAGAAAGATTTGATGAGGCAGCCAGACGGATTCTTCATAGCCCGCGCGTTCGGCGGCCGGGCAATGGAATTCGCGCTTCGATTGCGCCCAGGCCGGGTATTTTTCAGCCGCAAATTCAAACAGCGACGAGCGGTAGACCGCTTCGTAAAAACGTCCGTCGCTGGGCACGCCTTCGGCCTTGAGCGCGGCGACGAAGGCGTCACGATGAACCCCGCCGAACTCTTCTGAGTGGAATTTGAAAACGTAATGGTAGCTGGCCTGACGCGTGATGCGATTGTCGCGCGGAAGCAGGCCGATGCCGCCGATCTGTTTCAAACCTTCTTCGAGCCGAGCGGTGGCGCCCTCGCGCAATTCGGTCTGCTCATCCAACCGCTCAAGCTGAGCGAGCAGGATCGCGGCCTGGAATTCGGTCATTCGATAGTTGTGGCCGAGCGCCGGGTCGCCTTTGGTTTCCTTGCGAGGCGGGCGGCCGCAGTTGGCGAGACGAATCACCTGATCGGCGAGGTCAATGTCAGAGGTGATGACAATGCCGCCTTCGCCTGCGGTCATGAGCTTGCTGGTTTGAAACGAAAAGCTCCCCGCGTGGCCGATTGATCCCGCGCCTTTTCCCCGCCATTTGCCGCCGTGAGCGTGCGCGCAATCTTCGAGGACAAACAGCCGATGCCTCGCCGCTATCTCCATAATCGCGTCCATATCGGCGAATCGAAAGCCGAGGTGAACGGGAATGATCGCCCGCGTGCGTTCGGTGATTGTCGCTTCGATCAACTTCGCGTCGAGGCAGTAAGTGTCGGGATCAACGTCAACGAAGACCGGCGCCGCGCCCGCGAACAAGACCGCCGCAGCCGTGCCTTCCCAGGTGTAAGCCGGAACGATCACTTCGTCGCCGAAGCCGATCCCAGCGGCTTGCAAAGCGAGTTCGAGCGAAACCGTGCCGTTGGCGACCGCCACGCCATAACGCGCGTTGTGCGCTTCGGCGAACTTCCGCCCGAATTCGCGGGCGAAATCGTTAGGGCAGGGATAGCCGCCCCAGTTACGGCTTTCGAGCACGGTCTGCAAGCCGCGAGCCTCGCGTCCGTCGTAAATGGGCCAGGCGGTGAATGGTCGGTTGCGGACTGGACGCCCGCCGCGCAAAGCAAGTTGAGCCATAGCTGTCTCCTGTGTCGCCGGCAAAGTAAAGTCAGCATCGGAAAAACTCAAGTGAAAGCCATTTGCGGCGGCGAAATGATTGACAGGGTTTTCGGCGCGGCGTATAAGGGCGGCGTCAGTTCAGCTTTTTATCAGTTGTATCACCGTCGCGTTGTTAAGCCGTCGCGCGACATCACAATAAGCAACAGCCGCACTCAGCTTCTGCTGAAAACAACCACAAATTTACTGATTGCTGGATGGCCTCGGATACTCCATGCCCTGGTGAAAAAAAATTGGTCGCTGTTAGAGGTTTCGGCGCTAATTTACGCCTACATAAATGAAGAAGCACACTCGTTGTCAATTCGTCAAATCCATAGTTGCTGCGGGTATGCTTGCCGGTGGGCCGGTGATCGAAGTAGGGGTGAACAGGCCCTCACCGATGCATCTTCGGCAAAGAGGATGAATTTGCAAGTTGGCAGGTAAGAGCAGCCGCTTTATGCGGTAAGCGTTATGTCTCCGATGCAGAGCCATCTGAGCATGACATTGACTTTGATTTGGAGAAAGTTATTCAAGGAGAAATGTATGTCAAAGAAACACCCTACCAAAAAGAAAAGCCCGCCCAAGAAGTTGTCAGCAACCCAGGCCAAGTTCGCGGGATTGAGTCTACCGGAGAAGAGAAAGAAGCTCAGGGCTGAGGCAGACCCAATGAAGAAGAGGGCGCTGTTCTCGTTATTAGATGAAACGGAGAAGGAAACAGTGAGGAACGATCTTAAGAAATCCATCGCAAAAATGATGGTTTTCTGGGTTGCCCACTCCCGGCATGACTTGCACGATGATCTGCTTGCCGGTAAACCGGATGGCGCGTGGGCCGGGTTAGCTCTCAAGGAGGCTTTCGGCAGTGATAGAGAGTGGAAAAAATTTTTCCGCACAGCCCACAGAGTCTTTAATGATGTGGTTGAAACGGAAGTTGAAACGGCGGGCGGTAAAAAAATCAAGGGTAAGCTCAAGGTTGTAGAAGAAGGAGCTAAAAGAATCAGCAAGAGAGTACATGGTGAAGATGGGATGACAAATAGTCCTGATCTTTTGCCGCCGGATTGGGAGCCATCCCTTGACCCTTTTTGCCCCGGCGACGCTACGCTTGATGTCATGTATAGGGCCGCTGCTGCTTTCGTAGATAGCCACCACCTATAAGGGAAAGGCCAGACAATCTGTCTGGCCTTTCATCGTAATCTACCTAACGAGATATACCAATGATACGCGAGTGGATTGATAGGACATCTGCGCTTTGATTGCCAGATCGGATCAACCTGGAAATCCGACACGTCGCATCATATCTCGAAATCTGGGGTCTGAGCGCAAGCTGTCCAACATTGGTAATACTTTGAGATAAATCAACCCTCCGCTGCGATCCTGATATGCCTTTTCCAACCAGATAAAGGCTTGTTCTTTGTCGCCCAAACCTCCGTGAATTGCAGCAACGTAGGTGTGCCAAAGGTAGGTCTCGTTAGATAGCGCGGTTAATTTGTTGAGTATCTGTAAGGCCTCGTCATGACGACCGGAGATCGCGTAAGCATATCCGAGCCTCGCCAAGTTGTTACTGCTGGTTGGAGAAAGCTCGACAGCTTTTTGCAGCTTAACAATCGCTTCCGCAAACATCCCCTTTTTCGCATAGGCGAGGCCGAGCAGTGTATGCGCCGGAGCAGAATTCGGATCTAGCTTGAGAATGTTCTGACATTGCTCGATTGTCTGATCGTACTGGCGCGCGCAGTAGTAATGCCATCCAACATCACGATTGATAACAGGCGAACGCGGGTCAAGATCGAGAGCTTGTTTGATTTCCGCAATGGCTTTTTCATGCTGCCCCACCGCCGTCAAATACTCGGCGTACCACTGGCGCGCTGTGGCATAGTTTCTATTGAGCGCGATAGCTCGCTCAAAATCTTTCTCGGCATCCGACCAATTCCATTCATAAAGCAGATTCACGGCTGCCAGCGAGGTATGAGCCTGGGCGAGGTTATCATTGATTTGGAGCGCCTTCGTAGCCATCGCTTTCGCGGTAGGCATCGCCTCTGAAGGGGGAAGCAAGTTGGCAGACCAGATGTAAGAGTCAGCCAACCCGACATAAGCCAGCGCATAGTTCGGATCTTTGGCGACCGCTCGGGTGAAGTAGGTGATCCCTTTCTTAATTTCTTCATCAGTTCGCTTGTTCCAGTGATAGCGGCCCTGCAGAAATAAATCGTAAGCCTCGGCGCTTTGCGTATAGCGTCTGGTCAAACGTTGCTGCTGTTCACCCGTCAGCCTCAGCCTCAGGGTCTCGGAGATTGCGCGAGTGATCTCTTCCTGCACGGCGAAGATGTCTGAGAACTTCAGGGAGTATCTCTCGCTCCAAGTCTGTGCGCCGGTGGCAACATCGGTCATTTCCGCCAGAACCGTCAGGCTATCTCCGCGCAAGGAGGCCTTGCCTGTGATCACGGCGTGAACTCGCAGTTCTTTCCCGATCTGTTGCGGATTCACGGATCGTCCTTTGTAGCTGAAAGCGGTCGTCCGCGCGATGACTCGCAATTGGGGCAATTGCGAAAGATTGTTGATGATGCTTTCGGTGATTCCGTCTGAGATGTATTCCGTATCCACTCCGTCGGTGAACGGCAGGACGACTATGGAGACGCTCTTCTCTGGCCGGAAGGCCAGATACAGCGCCAGCGCAAGCAGCAGGAGCGCCAATCCGGCGGCGATTGAAACGGCGGCGCGTGAGCGCAGCGGCGAGAGCGCGGGTAAAGCTTTTGACTTTCCCGATCCGCCGGAGATGGTCTTTAAGGCGAAGGCCAGGTCGCGCGCCGATTGAAACCGCTCCGCCGGGTTTTTCTCCAGACAGTGAATGATGACTTGCTCCAGATCCGGCGGGATGTTCTTTCCTGAGTCCGACAGTTCCGGCGGGTCGTCTCTCAAGATTGCCGCCATCGTGTCGGCCACTGTCCGTTCCGCAAAAGGCCGCTTGCCTGTCACCATCTCGTAAAGGACAGACCCGAAGGAGAAGATGTCGCTGGTCGCTTCGACTTCGGCTCCGCGCACTTGCTCCGGCGACATGTAACTGGGCGTGCCCATCACAATCCCCGGTTCGGTGATGGAAGACCTGGTGGTAGCTGAGAAGATGTTTTCATCCGAAACCGCGGCTTTGATTCGCGCCAGGCCGAAATCCAGGATCTTCGTTCGGCCATCCGAGGTCAGAAAGATATTTTCAGGTTTCAGGTCGCGGTGGGTGATGCTTTTGGCGTGCGCCGCCGACAATCCTTCGGCGATCTCGATCGCGATTCCGACCGCTTTGCGGGAGGGCAGCGCGCCGCGCGAGAGACGGTTGCGCAGCGTCTCGCCCCTGAGCAGTTCCATAACCGCATAGCTCACGCTCCGCCCGTTTTCGACATTCTCGGTTCCGAAATCATGAATGGAGAGGATGTTGGGGTGTGAGAGAGCGGCCACCGCTTTGGCCTCGCGTTCGAATCGCAACAATGCTTCGGGGTTGTCGGCCAGATGCGCCGGCAGGATTTTGACGGCCACTTCGCGTTCGAGCCGCGTATCCAATGCGCGATATACCTCGCCCATCCCGCCTGCGCCCAGAGACGAGATGATATGGTAGCGGCCCAGCGTCATCCCCTCCATACTCCCGGTCTTTTCTTCGGCTATGAGACCAGCCGCGATTTCGGCCTTGATGGCTTCAAAGCCGATTTCTGGCTGCTCGTGCGCGGCGAGTAATTCCTCCAGGTCAGAGCGCAGCGCATCGTCGCCAGCGCAGGCTTCATCGAGGAACGCGGATCGTTTGTCCGGTTCGAGTTCAATGGCGGAATAAAAGAACTTTTCGATTTGCCCCCAACGTTCAGGCGTCATTTGCTGATCTCCCGCTTGAGCCATGCCTTGGCCAGCGTCCAATCCCGCATCACCGTGCCCGGCGAGACCTTGAGCGCCTCCGCCGCCTCTTCGACGGTCAATCCGCCAAAGAACCGCAGTTCGGCAATCCGGCTCTTTCTCGGATCGAACTCCGCAAGCGCTGTCAGCGCCTCGTCCAGCGCCACCATCTCCGCCGCTCTTTCAACCGAAACCTCCGCCGCCTCATCCAGCGCCACTTTCACCGCTCTGCCGCCCCGCTTGGCGTTGTGGCGGGCGCGCGCGTAATCAACCAGGATGTGGCGCATCATTCGCGCCGCCACCGCGAAGAAATGAGCGCGATCCTGCCACTGCAATGAACTCTGATCAACCAACCGCAGGTAGGCTTCATTGACGAGCGCCGTGGTTTGCAGCGTGTGATTGGGGCGCTCGGCGCCGAGTTGGCGATGCGCCAGCCGCCGCAGCTCCGAATAAACTATCGGCATCAACTGGTCGAGCGCGGCGCGATCTCCATTGCTCCAGGCTAGCAGCAACTGAGTCACTTCGGGGGTCGAGGGAGAACTCATAATGCTCCTTCCGCCCACGCGGGCTGGAAGCTGATTGCAGGGTAATGCAGAGATTGAAACTGGGCGGCGCGAAGTATACTACCTGCGCTTTCGCCCAGCCCAACGATTTCCGGCGAAAAAAAATTCCCGCCGCCATTAGAGGTTTTCGTCTCAACTTTCGCTTTTATAAACAGAGAGGCAAAAGTTTTCTGCGGATTTCATTTGCAGCTACTGCGGCAATGATTTCAAGCGCCGCTATGCGGCGTTAAACGAGTAACCAGTGATCCTCAGCCGACCCGTTAGGGCAGCGATCGGCAATCCGAAGGCTTAACCGGCTTCGGATTGCCGTGCCTGTGCGGGAGCGACGCAGGGTTCTGCTGTTATCGTTTCAGCCACATCTTGATCGAACGTGTGACCATATCGGACGCGTCCTGCTGGACGAAATGCCCGGCCTTCGGAATCGTCACCAGCGTCAGATCGCTTTCCAGCCAATCCCAGGTGTTGTTGAGCGCGCCGGGCAGCAATGCCCAATCGTCAAGGCCGTGAATCATCAGCACAGGCATTTTGACTTTAATGACCGGCGATTTGTCTTCCGTGTAAGGCTCGCGCGGGTAGTTGCGTTTGTAGTAATTGAGCATCGCTTCCATGTCCGAACGCTTGAAAGCTTCGATGTACTTCTTCTTCGCTTCGGGGTCTTTCACCCAGTCGGTTATCTGCTCGATGGTGATTTTCGTGTGAGCGTCGGGCTGCTGGAAGTTGCGCGCGTACTGGCTGTTCTTCTGCTGCTGCGGATTGTTGGCCAGTTCGCGCGAAAGGCCGCGCAGATGCGGCAGATTGAGAATGATCAGTTTCTCGACGTACTGCGGCTGATAAGTCGCCAGCGTCCACGATACGGCGCCGCCCCAATCGTGCCCGACGATGATCGCTTTCTCGCGGCCCAGATGCTTGATCACGGCGATCACGTCGCCCACCAGCAATCGCATGTCGTAATTCTCGACGCCCTTCGGCTTGTCGGAGAGGTTGTAGCCGCGCTGGTCAATCGCCACGACGTAATAATCGGACGACAGCGCCTCCATCTGGTTGCGCCACGAATACCAGAAATCGGGGAAGCCGTGGATCATCACGATCAATGGGTTTTTCTTGTCGCCGAGCGCGGCGTAATGAATCTTCACTCCGCCGGAGTCGGCGTAGCCGTTTTCGACGCGCTTCTCGATGTCATTGTCGGCGGCGAGCGCGGACGCGAATAATGCGGACGTGATGAACAAGCAGAACAGTAGCATGAGCATTTTCATTGAAGTCTCCTTTTGATAAGGCATTCGTCTAAATTGGAACAGCAAAGATTGGTATAAGCCACCGCAGAGTTCGCAGAGGTGCGCAGAGGGAAGACCTGTCTGGATCGTTCTCTGCGTTCCTCTGCGACCCTCTACGGTAGGTCTCTCTGTACCAATGTTGCGTGGTCTGATTTAGTCACTGGCGACAGCCAGGTCTCTATGCGTGAATTCAACAAATGTTTCAAGAGCCGCTTCCGCGACTGAACTTGGCACGACTCCATGCGCCGCGTCTGTCACGTCGCGCATCCGGTTGGTCGGGACGATGTCCAGCAGGCGGCGGTTGATCAGACGCAATCGTTCCGCTCCCAACTCGCGCCGCTCATCGCTCAGCCTGCCTGAGTAGGCCACGACCTCTCCATCTTCGCATAGCGCCTTCCGGTCAATCAGCGTGATGTTCCTCGCGCGCAGATTCGATTGAATGATGTCGCCGGTTTGCAGGTACAAAATGCCGCCGCCGCGTTTGGCTTCGGGCGTGATGTGGCCGATGGCTGCGCCGTAGCTGACGCCGGAGTAGCGCCCGTCGGTCAGGATCATCGCCAGCTTCTTCAAGTGGCGGTTGGCGTTGACGTGCTGCATCGGCGTGAACATTTCAGGCATCCCGTAAGCCTCCGGCCCCTGACCGCTGATCACGACGGCGAACTTGATGATCTTTTCGTGAAGCATCTGGTCGAACAGTTCTTCGCGCGACGTCGCGCAGGGCGTTTGCTTCGCGTTGTGTTCGTAAATCCTCAGCAGATCGTCGCGCGTGATCGCCTCATCCGATTTGACCGATTCCAGGTAATGGTCGTCCAGCAGCATCCGGTTCGCTTCGTCTTCGTTTTCAAAATAGAGCACGACAGCGAGTTTGGAGTCGAATTCGTCGAGTTGCGCGTCGGGCATTCCGCTGATCTTTACGACCGCCGAATCGAAGAAGTTGCTTCGCAGCACATCAACACCGCTGAATCGGCGGCGCGGACGGCTCAGGATGATCGGGTTTTGTTTGACGCCTTCGGCTGAAAGGTTGCTGGTGTCGGCCAGGCGGGCGCGCCAGGTCGAGCCGGTCGCGGTCGGCGCGTCAACGTTCATCGGGACGCCGTTGCGGATCAGTTCATACATCACCGTTTCCATTCCGCGAATCTGCCCCGAACAGCATTGCTCGGCCAACTCGAAGATCGTGCGGCTTTGCGTCAGGCTGTAATCGAAAAGGTCGGGAATCGGGCGAGCGTCTTTGATTCGTTCGTAATCCCAGATCGAAAAATCCACGCCGGCGTGAATCACGCCCGAAACCATGTGCATCATCAGATTGGTCGAGCCGCCGGTCGTGGCATGAATGCGGATGGCGTTCTCGACGTTGGCCTTGACCATCTCGGAGACCGAGTAATCGGGGTCGTTGCAGTAACTGAAAAGCGCGTCAACCGCCGCGTTCACGCGATCCTGATCGGGCGGCGCGGTCAGCAGTTCCAGCGCGGGGTGAACCAGGCCGAAAGCCGAAACCACGTGGCGCGATGAATTGCCGGTGCCATTGAAGGCGCAGATGCCGCCTTTGCCGTCGCAGGTGTTGACGGCCAGTCGCTTCTCGAAATCCTTGTGTTCGTCGCGCGTAATGACGCCGGCTGCGACGGCTCGAATGAAGACGCCCTGAAAGGCCTGATTCGATGAACATTGCAAGACGTAACTGAGCGCGTCGCGCAAGTCGTCGGCGATGGCCTGATGGTCGGTCGCTTCAGCTTTTCGGGCGATGGCTTCAAGTTCGTTTCGCAAATCTTCGGGGATTGTCCCGCCTTTGAGCACGTGCGCGGGCGCGAATGTGGCGAAGACCGGGGCGTCGCCGCGCGCGCGCCGGGTCACGTCAACCGCGGCGAGCGCCGACACAGCGGCCAGCGGTTGTTTGTCGCAGCCCTGAATGACGAACGCGCCGTGATACGACTGCGCCTCCATCTGATTCACGATCATTGCGGTGATGGCGTTGCGCGATTCGAGCGAGTAACACATCCCGACGTTCGATTGCGCCGTGCCGTCGCACAAGACCGGAGTCGAAAACGCGAAGGGCACGCCGCCGCGCTGCCAGATGCGGATGGCGGCGCGGGCGGTCGTCTCGTGATCCATGATGTGCGCCGGATGATCAGGCGAGCCGCCGATGATGGCTATGCGCGGCGCGTTGCGATCCAAACGCTCGACTATCTCGGCCAGCGAGTAATCGAGGTCGCGCGCGCCGGCGTGCGCGCGGCTGCGGTCGAGCAGGGCGGCGACGGTGATCGGTTCATTGGCCTTGCCCTGGACTTCGCGTCGGTACGGATTATCCCCTCGTGTGATACGAATGAAATCAGCCACGTCTTTCTTCGAGCCTTTCTTTTATCAGCCTGTGATCGGATTGGCGTTAAGCTAAGTCATCGTGTGGTGGGTGTCAAAGAAAATGGAACTCGCGCGCATTTGGCGGGCAATCGGAATTATGAGCATCGGGTGAATGCTTCCGCAGAGCGTTTCGGAAGCCACTCCGCTGAGAAGCGTTACCGGGTTGCGCGGGAAATTTTCGTGAAACTGCTCAAAGCTTGAATTCGTCTTATGAACCGTGAGGATAGCAGCGATTCCGAATCACAAAATGCGATCCGCACAAGCGCACAAAACAGAATCCACTCAAGATCGCATACAGACTGTGCGATCATTTTTGAAGAAGTTTGAAGAGTTTGAAGAGTTTGAAGAGTTTGAAGAGTTTGGATAGTTGAAGGAGAAGGACGTGAATCACGAGGAAAAGAGAATGACCCAACCAATGAATGCTTATCCAATGAGTAAAGGAATACAGCGGCTTTTATCACTGTTGTTCATCACGCTGGCGCTCACAGTCGCCGCGTTCGCCCAGAATTCGACGCTGCGCGGAACCGTTCTTGACGAACGAGGAGACGCGATCCCGAATGCGGACATCACGCTGGCCTCAAAAGACGGCAAGGAGCGCAAGGCGAAGAGCAGCTTCACCGGTGAATTTTCGATCCCGAACGTCCCTCCCGGAACTTACACTCTGACGTCTTCCTATCAGGGATTCCAAACCCAGATCATTAACGATTTGAAGGCGCCCTACAACGGCTCAGTGTCGGTTAGGATGGCCATCGCCGCAGTCGAAGTCGTTACGGATGTAGCGGCGAACAACACGACCGTCACGACTGAGCCGGATCAGAACATGAATGCGACAGTGCTCGGTGAAGAATTCGTCAAGACGCTGCCTGACGATGAGGATGAATTGCGCGATTACCTGAACGCTCTAGCTGGCGGCGGAGCCAACGGGGAGAGCGCGCAGATCATGATTGACGGTTTCAGCGGTGGCCGATTGCCTCCAAAAGAAGCCATCATGCAGATCAACATCAACAGGAATCCGTTCTCGGCGGAGTATTCCAACGCGGGTTTCAACCGCGTCGAAATCATCACCAAGCCCGGCAACGGATCGTGGCGCGGCGGCGGTAACTTTTCCGTACGCAATTCGGCGCTCGACGCGCGCAATCCATTCGCTACGAGCGGCAAGCCCGACCTTGCGCAGGAGCGCTATTCATTCAACATTGGCGGCCCGATTATCAAAAAGAAGTGGGATTTCTTCGCCAACGTCGAAGGACGCAATCTGGATGGCAGCGGCACGGTCATAGCCCAGACTCTGAGCGGGCCGTTCGTCGCCAATGTGCCTTCACCGAGCGACAACAAACAAGCTTTCATCCGCAGTGGCTATTTGCTTAACGAAAAGAACACGATCACCGGAACATACTCTTACTCAGGAGGGGAGAGCCAGAATCGTGAATTCAGCGCCGGCAATTTCGGCGGCGGCTTCGGCTTCTTCGGTGGCGGAGGCGGTGGTGGTGGCGGTTTTGGCGGCGGAGGCGGCGGTAACGGGGGGAATTACACGCTGCCTGAGCGCGGCTCGAACAGCGAGAATTCCAGCCATAGTTTGCGGCTTTCATTCACCTCGATCATCAACGCGCGCCTGATCAATGAAGCGCGATTCCGGTGGGAGCGCGAACGCCGCTCGCTCAGCGCTAAAACACAGGGCGTGGCGATCAACGTGCTCGACGCCTTCAACGGCGGCGGCGCCACCTGTTGCCCGAACAACACACGGCAGAATAACTTCGAGTTGCAGAACTACCTGACTTACACGCGCAAGAAGCACACGATCAAGGGCGGCTTCCAGCTTGAAGACGAGTTCAACGACGACATCAGCGGAAGCAATTTCAACGGCACGTACACCTTCACGAGTTTGGATCAATACCGCCGCACGCTGGCCGGCGATCCAACTGCCAGCGCCTCGCAATTCACGCTCAATCGCGGTAATCAACGAATCAATTATAGCCAGTATCAGGCGTCGTGGTTCATTCAGGACGATTGGCGGACGAGCCAGAACCTGACGCTTTCGTTCGGGCTGCGGCACGAATTTCAACAGCACCTGCAGGATCGTTTCAATTTTGCGCCGCGCTTCGGCGTCGCGTGGGCGCCGTTCAAAGACCGCAAGACGACTTTCCGCTTCGGCGGCGGCGTCTTCTTCAGCAGACTCAATCCGGGCACTTACGAAAATACGCTTCGCTACGACGGGGTGACGCAGCAGAGCATCACGATTCGCAACGCCGCTTTCAAATGCATTGACCCGAACGTTCCGCGGACAGTTGAGAACTGCGATCCGTTTGCGGGCAATCCGAATCTTGATATCCGAAACACCATCGTTCGCACACTCGATCCGGATTTGACGACGCCGTATTCGATCTCGCTGAGCAACTCGGTCGAGCGACAGTTGCCGAAGAATTTGATCGCCACCTTCACCTACGTCTATACGCGCAGCCTGCACCAGTTCCGTTCGCGTAATATCAACGCGCCGTTCATTCAGGCTGACGGCAGTTTTGGCCGTCCTGATCCGACTCAGGGCAACATATTTCAGATCGAATCGTCAGCCAAATCCGAATCGAATCGTTTCGAGTTCGGCCTGGGCAGGCGAATGGGGCGGGTCATGATATTCAGCAACTATCGTTTGACCTATACCAACAGCGATTCTGACGGCGTCTTTTCGACTCCGGCGGACAATTACAATCTGGCGAACGAGTGGGGACGCGCGGCGTTCGACATGCGCCACACTTTCTTTATGGGCGGCAGCATCACGCTGCCTTACGGTTTCCGCGTCTCGCCGATGATCAGCGCGGGAAGCGGCTCGCCGTTCAACATCACGACCGGATCGGATAATAACGACGACACGTCTTTCACTGATCGTCCCGCAGGCCTTCGCCGCAACGCCAATCTACCGGCGAGTCTCTACGCCGATGTTCTGGCGGGCTACAATCGTCCGCAGGATCAGATCAACAAGCAGCGTGTCGCCGCGACGCTTGCGCTTTTCCCGAACGGCATTTTGGCGCAAGGCCCCGGACGATTCACTGTCAGCGGCAACATCAGCCGGACTTTCGGCTTCGGCGGCCCGCGTGACCGCCAGAATGCGCAGAACGGGCAAGGCGGTGGCGGACGCGGCGGCGACAGAATGGGCGGTGGCGGCGGACGCGGCAGTCGCGGTGGGGGCGGGATGGTGATGATGGGCGGCCCCGGAATGTTCGGCGGCGACGAATCATCGCGTTACAACGTGACGATTTCGGCGCAAATCACCAACGTTTTCAATCGCGTCAACTTCAATAACTACAGCGGCGTGCTTACCTCGCCCTTCTTCAACCGGCCAAGTTCCGCGGGGCCGGCGCGCCAGATCGAGTTGAGCCTGCGGTTTGGTTTCTAACGCGGCTTTCAACGAATAAGCCAACAGCCGTCAGTTTTCGACAAACGAAAGCTGGCGGCTGACGTGTGATTGGAGGCGGAAAATCGGATGAATCTGGAATTGAACAATCGTGTGGCGATGGTCGCTGCGGCGAGCAAAGGCATCGGCAAAGCCTGCGCGGTGGCTCTGGCGCAGGAAGGTTGCAAGGTCTCAGTTTGCGCGCGCAACGCCGAGGAGTTGGAGAAGGCGCGCGCGGAAATCGCGGATCACAGTGACGTGATTGCCGTCGCCGCAGATGTCTCTTCGGTGAACGACCTGGAAAACTGGTATCGGCAGACGATTGATCGTTTCAGACAGGTGGACATTCTGGTGACCAACACAGGCGGCCCTCCGGTCAAACGCTTCATGGAATTGAGCGACGAACAGTGGCTCGCTGGAGTCGAATCAACTTTGATGAATGTGGTGCGGCTCTCGCGGCTGGTTATTCCCGGAATGCAGGAGCGCCGCTGGGGAAGAATCATTCATCTGACCTCGCTTGTCGCCAAACAGCCTATGGATGAACTGACGATTTCCAGCACGCTGCGCGCAGGCCTGTCGGGATTGACCAAAACGATGGGAGGGGGGATGCCTCTTGGGGC
>WBZR01002879.1_pt1 | contig 16815 bp, 15 predicted proteins | sample 5204231 | NCBI WGS metagenome assembly WBZR01 (sample SAMN12412403, study PRJNA552823) | activated sludge metagenome | isolation source: activated sludge from anammox sidestream of wastewater treatment plant... | place: USA: Virginia | collected 2017-08 | reverse complement strand
GTTCGATGCCAACCTGAACTTCGGGTACATGTGGGAGTTCGGCGCCGAGGCGCGCTTCGAGGGGCAGTGGGTCGGCATCAGCTTCGCCAAGGGGTTCGGGAAATGAGTGGCCAGCAGCGAACATTCGCCCGCCAGCCCGGGGCGGGTGCGGATAACCGGGGCGGACCGGCTGCTATTCAGTGGCTTCGACGGATATCGATTCCAGCATTCCGTCGTCGTTGAAGTGCAGCCGGTACGTGGCGCCGCCTTCGTCTTTGTAGAGCCAGTCGTCGCCGGCCACCTCGAGGGGCTCACCACATTTCTCGCTCACCTCCGCCTTGGACGGCCCGGATTCCTCCTCATCCACGATGACGTGAGTCCCGCATGCCATGTCCTCGGCAATGGCAGGCATACTGCCTGCCCAGAGCACGCAGCCCAACACCAATCCGACGTGTCGCATGGTCATTCACCTCAGAGTCCGGTGTTCGATAACGCATTGCAGACGGCCCGGAGATTCCGGCCGATTTTTCTTTCAGCGGCGCACGAGGCGCGGCTAATGCAAGTCTAGCCCGGGAATTGGCAACGGCATGTAGGACTAAAGGGTAATTTGCACGAGCGGGTGGGCTGAGTATGATTCGCCTTTCTGCCGGGGGGACCAAAATGCTGCGAGCGCTGGCGCTGGTACTAGCCGTCTTGTGCGTCGCGGCGTGCACGCGCATCGGGCCGGACACCGTTCGCCACGACCGCTTCGACTACAACACGGCGCTGGCCGACTCCTGGAAGGAGCAGATCCTCCTCAACATCGTCAAGCTGCGTTACATGGACACGCCGGTGTTCCTGGACGTCGCCTCGATCGTCAGCGGCTACACGATGGAGAGCACCCTGAGCGCGGGCGGCGCGATCTTCAGCCGGGAGGGTGTCGTGCCCGGGGTTCCCGACAGCAGCGTCACGCTGGGCGCGCAGGGCAAGTACACCGACCGCCCGACGATCACCTATGCGCCGCTCACCGGACCGCAGTTCGTCAAGAGCCTGATGACGCCATTGCCGCCGCCGTCCGTGCTCTTCCTGCTGCAGTCCGGGTACCCGGCGGATGCCGTCCTGCCCATCGTGCTGGACGCCCTCAACGGCCTGCAGAACCGCCGCGGGGCGGGCCTGAGGATGCGCGCGGCCGATCCCGGTTTCTACGAAGCCCTCGATTATCTGCGGGAGATCCAGGTGTCCGGCGCTGTCGAGATGAACATCACGGTAAAGGACAAGCAGGAAGCCGGTCTGCTGGTCTTGCGCAGGCGCGCGGAAACCGAGGAGCAGACCCGGGCTCTTCGCAAGCTGCTGGACCTGGATCAGGACGCGACGGAATTCCGCGTGACATACGGCGGCGCGGCGCGCAGCCGGACGGAGATCGCCCTGCTCACCCGTTCCATGTTCGCCATCATGGTCGAGCTGGCCTCGCATGTGCAGGTGCCGGAACGCGACGTGGTCGAGCAGCGCGCCGTGCCGGTGCTCGCCGACGATGGCAGCGACACGCACCAGCCGATCCGCATACTGAGCGCCGCCATGCAGCCCGCGGACGCGTTCGTGGCGGCCCCCTACCATGGGCAGTGGTTCTACATCGACGATCGTGACCTCGTCTCGAAACGCACGTTCACCTTCCTCATGCTGCTGTTCACCCTCGCGAACGAGGCGCCCAGGGAGGGCTTGCCGGTAGTCACCATCCCCGCCGGATGAGAGACATGCGAGCGGCGGGGCGCGATCCGCGAAGGGAACGCGCGACTCGCTCATTGAGTTGAGCGGCTGCCGCCGGACAGGAGAGAATAACGCGATGTCCGAATCCAAGAGGTCCGCATCGGATGCGACCGCGATGCCTGACTCCTGGCCAGAGCTCGAGGACTTCTCGCTCGTGCTCGGCGGGCCGCTCTATCAGCTTCTCCGCAGGACCCATCTGGAGGAACGCGTCGAAGACCACCTGGTGCGGCGCATGGTCGTCATCAGCGGGGTCATCTGGGTGCCGCTGCTGGTGCTCTGCCTGGTGGACGGGACGCTGTTTGCCGGCGTGCCGATCCCCTTCGCCGGCGACGTCGAGACGCACGTCCGGTTCCTGGTCGCGGTTCCGCTCCTGATCATCGCGGAGCTCATGGTGCATCTGCGAATGCGCGTGGTCGTTGCCCAGTTCATCGATCGGCGCCTCGTCCCCGAGGCCGCGTCAGCGCGCTTCAAGGCAGCGATTCTGTCGGCGATGAGGTCGCGGAATTCCATCGCGGCGGAGCTGGTGCTCGTCGCCATGATATTCCCGTTGGCCTACTACGTCCGCTCCCGGTTCCTCGCGCTGGAGTCCTCGACCTGGTACGCGCGGATCGAGAACGGCAGCACCGAGGCGACGCTGGCCGGAATGTGGTACTGGTGGGTCAGCAATCCGCTCTTCCAGTTTCTCCTGGTCCGCTGGTATTACCGGCTGTTCATCTGGGCACGCTTCCTGTGGCATGTCTCCCGCATCGACCTTGCCCTGATCCCCACCCATCCCGATCGCAACGGCGGACTGGGCTTCCTCAGCGCGAGCGCATATGCCGTCTCGCCGCTGCTTGCCGCCCACGGGGCGGCCGTCGCGGGATTCCTTGCCAACCGCATTTTCTACGAAGGAGCGTCGCTGACCGACTTCAAGCTGGAGATCGTGGTCCTGGTCGCGTTCCTGCTGCTGCTGGTGCTGGGCCCGCTCTGCGTCTTCGCGCCGAAGGTCCTGGCCGCGAAGCGCAAGGGGCTGCGGGATTACGGAATTCTCGCCGCCGAGTACACGCGCGCGTTCGACCGGCGCTGGGTGCGCGGCGCCGGGCGCGACGACCAGGCGCTTCTGGGATCGGCCGACATCCAGTCGCTGGCTGACCTCGGCAGTGCCTATACCGTGATCAGGGAGATGAAGGGAATTCCGGTCAGCCGGGATACGTTCGTGCAATTGATAATGGCGACGGTGATTCCCTTCGCGCCTCTGCTCCTCACCATGATGCCGCTCGAGGAGTTGCTCAACCGGATCATCGGCGCCGTCTTCTGACGCACGGATGGGCGCATAATCAATGTCAACCGGACCAACGGAGGAGATCGGGAACCAATGAGCGCAGAAATCGTCGATGTAGCCGGCAACGTTCTTACCGTCAGGATCACCGGAAAGCTGGCGCAGCCCGAGCTGGCAAGGCTGCAGCAATCCGCGGCGGAGACCATCCGGCGGCTGGGTAAGGTGCGCATCCTCGTCGTCGCCGAGAACTTTCTGGGCTGGGAGAAGGGTGGCAACTGGGACGACGATTCCTTTCAGGCGGAGCACGACCCGCACATCGAGAAGATGGCGATCGTCGGCGAGAAGAAGTGGGAGGATCTTGCGACGATCTTCGTCGCCAAGGGCCTGCGCTCGTTCCCGATCGAATTTTTTCCACCGGCGGATCTGGCCAGGGCGCGGGCCTGGCTGGCACAGGGATGAGGGACCTGGTGCTCGTCCGGATACCGCATCGATGCGTCGCCGCCGGGACGTGCCGTGTCGCCCGCTGAGCATGCGGCGACGAGCCTGACCGCCGAGCAGGCACTGCAGCGCCTCGTCGAGGGCAACGGGCGGTTCATGCGGGGCGAAGGGCGATCGCCGTTTCTGGGCAGGCGGGCGCTGAGCGATCTCGTCGAGGGTCAGCAACCGTTCGCAACCATCCTGGGCTGCAGCGATTCGCGCGTGCCGCCGGAGATCATCTTCGACGCGGACTTCGGTGACCTCTTCATCGTGCGTGTCGCCGGCAACATCATGTCGCCCGAGATCATGGGGACCCTGCAATACGCCGGCACCTACCTGCACACCCCGCTCTTCGTGGTGCTCGGCCATGAGCATTGCGGCGCGGTGCACGCCGCGCTGGAGACCAGGTTCCACGGCAGGGAGAAGCGCGAGCGGGTGCAGTCGCTGCTGCAGATGATCCTCCCGGGCCTGGCGGGAGTCGAACCGGATCTCTCGCCTGAAGACGCGCTGCGGTGCGCGGTGGAGGCCAACGTCCGCTGGTCGATGCATCAGATCCTGGAGACTCCGGAGGCGCAGGCACGGGTGGCCGAGGGAAACTACAGGTTGGTTGGTGCAGTCTATGAACTGGCGAGCGGCCGCGTGCGTTTCCTCGAGAGCTGAGGAAGGTGTACCCCCGGGACGGCGGCGCACGCCGCATATCGTGCGAACTGGTGTCGAGATTGCCTGAGGAGCCGGGTCGCACGGATGCAATCGGTGATTCGTGAAGCGACCCGCAGACGCATGCAATTGCCCGTGGCGCAATCTGCGATGAACGCAAGATTCACGGTGGCCCGAATGCGCCATGTGCTGACGATCATGGGTATCGCGGCGCTGGCCGGCATGCCGCTGCATTACGCAAGCAAGGCATTCGGCCAGGAAACCGGTGCGTCCAGTGCCGGCGGGATGCCGGTGGAGTTCGCAATCAGCGCCGAGGAGTTCGTCACGCCGGAGGGAAGGAAGCTCCCGGGTTTGCCGCCCTTGCTGGTCAAAGGAACGATCGCCGGTTCGGATTCCCGCTACACGCTGCAGGATCTCGACGCACGCATCGGCGGGATAGGGTTCATCGGCGCGGTGACGGTCGACAACACGGGCGCGCGCCCGAGCGTGACTGGCAGCCTGACCTCCGACAGCGTGGATCTGACCGCATTGCTGCCCGCCCGGGCCGAAGAGAAAGGATCGACGCGCGACCGCCTGTTTTCGGCGGCAGACCTGTACCGGCATCTCCCGATGGCCTTCGATGCGCGGATCGATCTGCACGCATCCGAGTTCAGGTTGCCACCGCTCGAGCTGCGCGACGTCGAGGCGAAACTGACCCTGGCGAACGGCACGCTGACGGTCGAGTCGATTCGCGGGCAGGTGGCCGGCGGCACCATGGAGGGCAGTCTGACCGTGTTCGGGGCGACCGAGCCGCCCGTGGTCGAGCTGCGCGCGAAGTTCACAGGCATAAGGCCCGAGCGGCTGCCGCAGGTGGCCGCCAGTGGCATGGTCCGCGGTGCGCCCACCGACCTGACCCTGGATCTGCGGGGCCGGGGCCGTTCGGTCGCGGATATCCTCGGCAGCAGCAACGGCAACGTATTGGTCAGCGTCGGCCCGGGCGAATTCGGCGAAGCGGCCACCGGCGCCTCGTTCTTCGATGCGCTGTTCGGGATCCTGAGCGAGCTCAATCCTCTGTCGGTGAAACAGGAGCGAACGCAACTGCAGTGCGCGGTGCTGAACCTCCGGGTGCAGGACGGCATCGCGGCCAACCCGACGGGTATCGCGGTGCAGACCGATACTTTCAATATATTAGGGGGTGGCACCATCGATCTGGGGAGCGAGCGGATCGATCTGGCCGGGAAGCCCAAGCGACGGAAGAAAAGCGTGCTCGGTCTGCTGGGTGTGGAGGCCGAGATCAGCGTCGGCGGCACGCTGCTCGAGCCCAGGGTGACGACCGGGGCTTCTGTCGGCGCCGGCACCGTCGGCAGGGTAGGGGCGGCCTGGATGACGGGCGGGCTGACGCTGATCGCCGAGGGCATCCTCGACCAGGTGAAGTTCGGAGAGGACGTCTGCACGGTGGCGCGCGCCTCCGCGCCCCCGCGGTGATTTCACGGGGAACCGGACTGAAGGTCCGGCTTCGAACCCGACCGGCCATACCCGGGCGATTGCGCTTCTGCACCTGCGGTCGACAGAAACACGGGCAAACAGCATGAACCAGGATACGAATGTCGTGATCGCGGATCCGTCCGGCGTCGACACGCTTCGCCTCGACGTGGTTGCCGGTCTCACCGCCGCTGCGGTCGTACTGCCCAAGGCAATGGCCTACGCGACGGTCGCCGGCCTGCCCGTTGCGGTCGGGCTGTATACCGCGTTCATCCCGATGGCGATCTACGCGCTGCTCGGCGCCTCGCGTGTGCTCAGCGTCAGCTCCACCACGACCCTGGCGATCCTGGCCGGCACCGAGCTCGGGCTGGCAGTGCCGGACGGCGACCCGGCGAAGCTCGTCACGGCGACGGCCACGCTGACCGCGCTGGTCGGCGCGATGCTGATCGTGGCGAGGCTGATGCGCCTGGGATTCGTGGCCAACTTCATCTCCACGCCGGTACTGACGGGCTTCAAGGCCGGGATCGGGCTGGTGATCGTGCTGGACCAGGTGCCGAAGCTCCTCGGTATCCACATCGACAAGCGCGATTTCCTCCACGATCTCCTGAGCGTCGGGCAGCACCTGCCTGGGGCTTCCTTGCTCACGCTCGCGGTGGCCGTGGCGACTTTCGCCGTACTGATCGGCATGGAGAAGCTCTGGCCGCATTCTCCGGCCCCGCTGGTCGCCGTCGGGGGCGGCATTGCCGCGTCATGGTTCCTCGGTCTGCAGGCGGCAGGGGTCTCGACGGTCGGGCTGATCCCGCAGGGATTCCCTTCGCTTACGGTTCCGGACCCTGCGCTGGTCGCGCAGTTGCTGCCGGGCGCGCTCGGCATCGCGCTGATGAGCTTCACCGAGACGATTGCAGCAGGGCGCGCCTTTGCGCGACCGCCCGACCCTGCGGTCAACGCGAACCGCGAGTTGATCGCCACGGGGGCGGCCAACCTGGGAGGCGCCCTGTTCGGGGCCATGCCGGCGGGAGGTGGCACGTCGCAGACGGCAGTGGTGCGCGCCGCGGGCGGGCGCTCGCAGAAGGCTTCGCTGGTGACCGCGGGCACCGCGGCGGCAACGATGCTGCTGCTCGCGCCGCTCCTGGGGCTGATGCCGCATGCGACGCTTGCGGCGGTCGTGATCGTTTACTCGGTGGGGCTGATCGAGCCCGCGGAGTTCCTGGCCATCCGCAACGTGCGCACGATGGAGTTCCGGTGGGCGCTGATCGCCTGCGCCGGTGTGCTGGCATTCGGCACGCTCAAGGGCATCGTGGTGGCTATCATCTTGTCCCTCGTCGGACTGGCGAGCCAGACCGCACATCCGCGTGTGTCCGTGATCGGCCGCAAGCGTGGCACCGACGTCTTGCGGCCGCTTTCGCCCGAACACCCGGACGACGAGACGTTCGAGGGTCTGCTGATCCTGCGTCCCGAGGGGCGCCTGTTCTTCCTCAATGCGCAGAACGTGGGCGAGCAGATCCGCGCATTCATGGCGCAGTACGAGCCGCGCGTACTGGTGCTGGACCTGAGCCGCGTGCCCGATCTGGAATACTCGGCCCTGCAGGCGCTCATGGAGGGCGAGAAGCGCATGACCGAACATGGCGTCGTCGTATGGCTGTCGGGGCTCAACCCCGGCGTGCTCGAGGTGGTGCGCCGTGCCGGGCTGGAGCAGCGACTCGGCCGCGAGCGGATGCCGTTCAACGCACGCGCGGCGCTCGAACGCTACCAGGCATTGCAGGCAGCGAGCGGCACTCCGCCGCCGGTTGGGTCCTGATCGGGGACGTTCCGGGACTCAGGGGGACACGGCCGACCGCCAGCCTCCGTCGATCTTGCTCACGTTGGATCCTGCGATGATCAAAGCGGATCGAGGCGGTGACGCGCCTGCATTACCTCCTCGAGCTGCTGATCCATGTAATCCGTCAACCGCTGCTGCTCGGCCTGGATCTTCTCGCGCTCCGCGTTGCGGATGCGCTCGACGAGCTGATCGAGGCGCTGGCGGCGCTCCGCCCGCGTGATCTCGCCGCGGTCCAGCCTGTCGGTCAACATGCGGTCCTCGCCGATGAGCTGCAGGTACACGTCGGGGATCGCGCTGTTCGGGATGACATGCGTCTTCACGCCTTCGTACGCGCACTCGCGCCAGGCCCGCTCGCCGGGTGCCAGCGCCCGCTCGGGCAGATCCCGGGCCGCCGGGTCGAAGCCGTAGCGCTGCGTGCATTGCGACAGTTCCGCGTCGAGCCGTGCGCGCACCTCCTCGGGCGTCAGCGCGGCCGCCGCCTTGGGCAGCAATATCGCCAGTGTCATGAGAGCGGCGCGACGCAAGCGCAGGTGCTGCGTCCGCGAGTGCGCCGATGCTCCGACGATGACAGTGTTCGTCGCGGAGTTGCGCATCTCGAGCATGCTAGTGCAGCTCGCCGAAGACGTAGTTCTGCCAGCTCACCATCCGCAGCAGGATCTTGCGGATGATCGCGACGTGATGCGCGTAATGCGTGTAGATTGCCCCGGAGCCGACGACACCGGCTGGCAGGTGATACGGAGTCAGGTCCTCTTCCAGTTTGATCACGACCGGTACCTTGCCGAGCGAGGGCACTGATTCCATGGCGATCAGCGTGCCGCTGGTCTGCGTCTGGCCCTGCGCCAGAACCGGGAGGACGCGATCGACCTTGCCCTTGAACACATGGCCCGGGACGGCCTTGTAGATGACCTCCGCCTCGTCGCCCGGCCGGATCCGCTGCAACGAGTTCTGCCAGAAGGCGCCAACGATCGCGCGGTCCCCGGGGCCGGTGTGGATGAAGGTCATCACCGGCCGGAACGGCATGGGCACGGCGAAGGCCCCGGGCCGCAGAAACAGTTGCGTGACCATGCCGTCGGTGGGCGCGCGCACCGTGCACTGCTCGAGATCCCATCTCGCCTTCTCGAGCTGGGCGGTAATCTCGCGGACCTGCGGATTCACACCGCCGCTCTCGGCCTCGAAGGCGACGCGCGCCTCGCGCTCCTGGGCCTCGGCGACGCGCAACTGCTCGCGCGCCGATTGCAGCTTGTCGCCGCCGCCGGCGACCTTCTCGGTGGCCTGCTGCTCGGCGGCCTGTGCCTGGTTGAGCTGCGCGAGCAGGCTGTCGGCCTGTCTCTTGGCCCGATCGTAATCGACCTGCGCGACAGTCCCTTTCGACACCAGCTCCCGGTACCGTTCTTCCTGCGTCTTCGCCAGCTCGTACTGCGCCAGCATCTGGCGGACGGCCGCCTGCGCCTGCTCGAGCTCGTCCCGTGCCTGTCGATCGAACTCCGACTCCGACGCCAGCACGTCCGATTTCGCCTGCGCGGTCCCCGCCTCGGCGGCGCGCAACTGCTGTTCGAGCTGGCCGACGTTGGCATTCGCGTCCGCGAGCGCCGCCTCCAGTCTGTCGACCTCGTATTGATACGGCGCCGGATCGATCCTGAACAATACATCGCCCTGTTTCAGCGGTGTGTTGGCCTTTACGGGAACCTCGATCACCCTGCCCTGGACGTTGGGGATGATCGGTGTCGTGACAAACACGTCACGCACCATCGTGCTGTAGGGATGGTTGTAATTCATGAACAACAGCACCAGGGCGATGAGCACGAAACCGCCGAGGATGGCGGTGGGTACCGACCACTTGTTCAAAGGGATCTTGAAGATCTTGAACACCGCCCAGCAGAAGGCGGTGTAAGTCATCAGCATCAGGATTTCCATGTGTTGGTCCTCTAGCCGTGCGCCGGCGGCGGTTCGTCGAGCAACTGGGCCTCCACGGCGGGCGGCGCGCTGCCCCTGCCACCTTCGAGTGCGGCCAGCCGCGTCTCCATGGCGGCGAGGCGCGCACTCAGCTCCGCCCTCAAATAGCCACTGTCGGAGGAAAATCCGTAGCCGCGCTCGGGCTGATAGATGGTCGCCCAGATCCACAGGAACGGCCAGATGACGTGCAGCGTGAGCAGGCTGACCCACCCCGCCACGTGGATGGCGTCCTGGTGCGGATGATTCCGCTTCTTTGCAATCTCGTACGGTATGTCGTGGATGGCGATGATCAGGTAGAAGCAGACCAGGGCCCCGAAGATCATCAGACCCAAGGCGAGATAGTTGAGAACCATAGTTTTGTATTCCTCCGCTAGTCCGGTGGCGCGGACCGCCGTGGGACATGCCGGCCAGAACCCTTTACCGCGCAACCCACTTTCGTGCGATCCTGCGCCCGGACCAAATATTTCAGTTTGCCCGCAAATGGCGAACATCCACCCTCCGAGCGGGCGGCTCCGGAAGCCGAAGTCTACCGCAATGGCGGCTGCGGGCCATTGGACCTTGGTCCGACGGGCACCGTGGCCTGGCGGGCGGCCGGACATCGCGCACCGGAGTCCAGCCCCGGGCGTTCGTGGGCGTGTATAGGACCAACGGGCAATAGTCGCGGCTTCCGGCTTTCCGATAGAATTCACGCTCGGCTGCGCCCCCGGCCGCGGAACGGACAGGGATTGCCCTGCCGCCCGCGTATCCTCGGCCCGAACGGGGCGATCGCCGCGGGTCATCCTGGGAGAAATCCATGAAATCACGAAGATCCACTGCGGTCGCCTCGGGAATTGCCGTCGCGGCTGCTGCGTTTCTCATGCACGGCGCGACGGTGGCCCAGGGCATGTACGCCTATCCGCTGGCCGGCCAGACTCCGGAGCAGCAGGCCCTCGACGGCAACTCCTGCCGGCAATGGGCGCGGCAGCAGACCGGTGTCGATCCCAACCGGCCACCACCCAGGGCGCAGGGGTATTACGCGCCGCCGCCGCCACAACAGGGCTTTTTCGGTGGCGGGGTGGTCGGCGAGGGCGGCATGGTCCGCGACGCGGCAGGGGGCGCGGCACTGGGCGCCATCGGCGGGGCAATCGCCGGGGACGCCGGAACAGGCGCCGCTGCCGGCGCGGCCGCCGGGGCGCTGTTCGGCACGTTGCGGCGCTCGAGCCGCCAGTACGAGGAGCAGCAATGGCATGCACAACAGCAGGCGGAGATGCAGCGCCAGCAACAGGCCCTGAATCAGCAGCATCAGCAGGGGATCGCCAATTTCGACCGGGCCTACGCAGTGTGCATGAGGGGCCGCAAGTACCAGGTCGAATAGGTCCCGCGGTGTACCGACCCAAGGAGACGAGGATGATGAAGAGCAAATTGCTGGCGACGCAGATGACAGCCGTGCTGATGGCGGCCGCTGCCGGGGCCGCTGCGGATACTGCGACCTACACCGGCAGCGCCTCGAGTTCCGTGAGCAAGACGGTCCTCCCGCTCGGCAACGGCGCCTCCGTGGTGATGGCCACCACCCACGGCGTGGCGGCGATCTCGACCAACCCGCCGACATTGCTGGAGATGAATTGCGCCGGGATGGGGCTGCTCGCCGCGGATGACAGCCATCGGACCGACTTCTACTGCACGTTCAAGGAGAACGAGAACGACAGCCTGGACGTCAAGGGCATCGACGGACCGGACGGCGGCACGGCGACCGTCATCGGCGGCAGCGGCAAGTGGCAGGGTGCCACCGGGGAAGGCACGTTCAGGCGCGTTTCGGGCACCGAGTCATCGAGTTCCTCGACATTCGAGCTGAAGATCACGACCCCCTGATCCCCGATAATCACCAGGGCATTCAATTCAAACCATGACAGAGGTTCCTATGAATACGGCGTTTCGTCCTGCTGCTCGACTGCCGCTCGCGTTTCTGGTTGCGGCAAGCCTGGTTCCGATGTACTCAGTCGCTGCGGAGAAGTACGAACAGCCCGGCGCCCTGAAGGCCTCGGCGCTGCTTCCGGCGGACACGCTCAAGGGGCCCAATCACCAGGTACAGGAGGAGGTCCAGAGCGACGGTTTCCTGAACATCTACGCCATCGATACGAACTCCGGCGTGGTTAGAGCGGTTTCCACCGCGCAGGTGAAGCAGTATGCCGCGGAGGTCGAGGCGGCGGCGCGGATGGCTCAACTGCAGAGCAATGAGCAGTTCGCCGGCGGCATTCAGGCCACGGCCGGAACCGTCGTCACCGGCACCACGGCGCTGTTGAACGACCCTGCGGGCGCGTTGTCCGGGGCCGTCACCGGGGTGGGCGCCATGTTCGGGCGGGCGCAGGAAGCGCTGGCCAGCAGCGGGGCGAAAGGCGCCGGAGAGGACAGCGCCATGGCGGGCCTTTCCGGTTTTTCGAAGACCAAGCGCGAGTATGCCTACGAGTTCGGCGTCGACGTCTACTCCCGCAACCCCGTGCTGCAGAAGCAGCTCGATGCCGTTGCCGAGGCCGCCTTCGCCGGGAACATCGCCGCCAAGGCCGCGATGATGATGATCCCGGGCGGCGCCGGTATCGCCCTGTCGGTCACCAGCGGCGCCGCGACGCTCAACGAGGCGTTCCGGGACCTGCCGCCGGTGGAGCTGCGCAAGCGCAATCGTGAGAAGCTGGCGGCGATGGGCGTCAATGCCGACATCGCCGAGCTCTACATCGAGAACGCGGTGTTCACCCCGCGCGAGCAGACGCTGATCGTCGAGGCGCTCTACCGTATGCCGGAGACGGAGAACCGCGGTGCCTACGTCCGGCACGCGGTGCTCACCGACAACGCCGATCTGGCCTACTTCCGCCAGCGCCAGGCGGGGATGTACCTGGGGTATCACCGCTCCGTGGAGCCGCTGGCGCGATTCGTTTCGGTCGGAAAGGTGGCGGTGGGGCAGAAGAAGGACGGTACGATCGTCTTCTGCGCGCCGCTCGATCACCTCTACTGGACGCCCAGCATCGGTGCCTTCGTGGAACTCTTCGAGGCCGATCTGATGGCGGTGCCGGACGTGAAGGGCAAGGAGATCTGGCTGGGCGGCACGCTGAGCGAGATGGCCAGGAAGGAACTGGAGGCGCGCGGCTGGACCGTGAAGGAATCCAGCGAAGCGGCGCTGCTGGCGGCGGGCTGAGCGAGCGGGGATCGCGAACCCCGATACCGCCCGACGCCGACCCCCGGTGCGGCGGCAGCGACCCAGGGACCGGGCACACTCATGGCGACAGGCGGCCTTGCAGTCTCGAGGCGATGCACGTGCAGCCCGGATTCACCGGGCAGGCGGGACCGTGATATGCGGCAGTCGGACACCATGCACAGGCCGTTCGATCGGCGGCTGATCGCCGTCCTGGCCCTGTGTCTGAGCCTGGGCAGTCTTGCAGCCTGGAGCGGAGCGCAGCCGGTAGCCCCCGCGGGCGGCGCCGCCCGCAGCGATCCCCCCGAAGCAGCGGACAAGGCGTCGGGTGCAGGTCTCGATGAACGTATTGCGACCTTGCGCGCGAAGGCCGAGGAGGCTCGGAGCAAGGCGAGCGCTGCAGAGACGGCGAGCGAGGCCGCCCTCCCGGCGGGCATCACCGGGGCGGACCTGCAGCAGCGAAAGGATCTGTTCGATACGCTGCAATTCTGGTATCGGCAGCAGCTCAGTGGTCTGGAGTCCTTGCGGGAACTGCGTCGATCCCGAACGGTGTTGCAGACCCGGATGCAGGCCTGGCAGGGATTTTCCGAATCGCCCCCGTACAAGCTCGATCTGCTGGAGCAGCTCTGGGGCGAGGCCTACGGCAAGACGCGCGAACTCCAGGATGTCACCGTACGGCAGCGCGCGCTGGAGACGCTCACCGAGGAGGCGCGAAATCAGCTCAAGGTCTCCGAGCAGCAACTGCGACAGGCCACGGAGCATTTCGAGCAGACACAGGCGCCCGAGGAAAGGGCGACCGCGCAATGGCGTCTCGATCAGGCGGCATTGCAGCAGCAGGTCAACCAGGCGAAGGTACTCGGCAGCGACGCGCAGATCGTCCTGTTGGCGGAAACGGAGGCATCGCTGCGCGAGGAGCTGGAGTTCCTGCAACGCAAGGAGCGGCTGGCCTCCGAGCATGCCTCGAACTCGCAGGAGGAACTGGATGCCAAGCTGGCGCAGATCGAGACGCAGCGCGTCGTCAGGAAGAGGCAGCTCGTAGGCGTCGAGCGCAGCAAGTACGCAGCCGAGACGAAGCTCGCCGCGCTCCACGATCAGATCGAGCAGGCGCACGACCAGGCCGGGGGCAGCGCGCAGCCGGGCGCGGTGCAGGCCGAACAGGCCTCCGCTCTCCAGGCCGATTTCCAGAACCGCAAGGTGCTGGCCGACACCGCGGCCCTCAGCGCTGATCTGCTCCGCCTGGACATCATGCTGCTCGACAGGGAACAGTCATTCTGGAAGCAGCGGCACGCGCTTGCGGCCAGCCGCGACAGTAACGTGATCGGGAGGACCCTGGCGGAGTTCAACAGCGTGCGCGAACGCGCCGCGGCATGGAAGGATTCGATCATCACCGGTCTGGATGCCGACCTCACGCTGCTGGCTGCACAGCAGAAACGTCTCGCGGACTGGAATGAGGAGTATGGAGACGTCGCCGTAGGGCGGTTGGTGCTGTCGGCCTATCAGGAGCGCGTCGCGCAGCGGCAGGCGACGCTCGAGCAGTTCGAACGGGTCGAGACGCTGCTCAGCGGCTGGATTGGCGAACTGGAGACCCGGCGGGAAGCGCTGTCATGGGTCGAACGGGGGACGTCACTGGTCAGGGCGGTAACCGGCTTCGCGGTCGGGTTGTGGAATCGCGAGCTGTTCACCGTGGCGGACACGATCGTCGTCGAGGGCGAGACGGTCAGCGGCAAGCGCAGCGTGACGGTCGGCAAGGTCGCGCTCGTCGTGCTGGTAATCACTGTGGGCTTCTGGCTGATTCGGCGCCTTGCCGGTCTGTTGCAGCGGATCGCCGGCACGGGTGCGCATGGCGATGCGATCCGCGGCCTGCTCGTCTACCGGTTGTCGTACCTGGTCCTGCTGGTCCTGCTCATCATCATGGCGCTGACCATGGTGAACATTCCGCTCACCGCGTTCGCGTTTCTCGGCGGCACCGTGGCGCTCGCCGTGGGTTTCGGCGGCCAGAACCTCGCCAACAATTTCATCAGCGGCCTGATCCTCATGATGGAAAGGCCGATAAGGATCGGTGACATCGTCGAGATCGAGGGCGTGCGCGGCAAGGTGATCAACATCGGCGCCCGCAGCTGCCAGATCCGGCGGTTCGACGGCGTGGAGATACTGGTCCCGAACAGCATGTTGCTGGAGAAGAGCGTGACGAACGTGACGCTCTCCGATCCCCGGACCCGCCTGAGCCTGCGGCTCGGCGTGGCGTACGGATCGCCGACCCGCGAAACCGAACGGCTCATCACCGATGCGATACAGGAGCACCCTCACGTCCTGAAGGACCCTGCGCCGAGCGTACTGTTCGAGGATTTCGGCGACAGTGCGCTTGTCTTCAATGCGTATTTCTGGGTGGAACTGACGGAGGACAGGGACTCGCGCGTCATCGTGAGCGACATCCGGCATCGCATCGACGAGCGTTGCAGGGAAGCCGGCATCCGGATCGCGTTCCCGCAGCGGGATGTGCATCTGGACGCGAGCGGGCCCATCCAGGTCGCGATCGCCTCGCCACACGGCGTGGCGCCGGCGCTGTCGGGGACAGGCGCATCGCCGGGTGAACGGGTGGCGAAGTCGCGATGAGGCGGATCGGCAGGGTATTTCTCTTATTGCTGCTCGCGCTGGTCGTGGCCGGGGCGGCGGCGTGGGGCGCGCTGGCAATCCACTACTCGGACATCCGCAGCCCGGGGGTCCGCGGTGCGCTGGCGGCCGCGTTCGCCGTCCTGGGCGTCCTGACCGTATTCGCGCTGGCATTGCCACGATGGCGTTGGCGTACGCTGGGCGGCTTCCTCGTGGCGTTCGTCGTTCTCCTCGCCTGGTGGAACAGAATCGCGCCCTCGAACGACCGGCAGTGGCAGCCGGAAGTCGCGCGGCTCGCCTACGCGACCATCGACGGCGATCTCGTCACGGTGCACGACATCCGCAATTTCGATTATCGCACCGAGACCGACTTCACCCCCGCGTACCACGACAAGACCTTCGATGTGCGCAAGCTCCGGTCCGTGGACCTCGTCGCGGTCTACTGGATGGGCCCGGCCATCGCGCATACCTTCGTCAGCTTCGGCTTCGAGGGCGGGGACCATCTCGCGGTCTCCATCGAGACGCGCAAGGAGCTCGGCGAGGGCTACTCGACCCTCAAGGGCTTCTTCAAGCAGTTCGAGCTGTACTACGTCGTCGCGGACGAGCGCGACGTGATCCGCGTGCGCACCAACTATCGCAAGAACCCGACCGAGGACGTTTACGTGTACAGGATCAAGGGGCCCGTGGAGAATGCCCGCCGGCTGTTCCTGGAGTACATGCGCAAGCTCAATGAGCTGAAGAACCGGCCGAAGTTCTACAACACGTTGCTCCACAATTGCACCACGACCATCTGGCTGAACACGCGCATCAATCCCGGCCACCTGCGGTTTTCGTGGAAGCTGCTGGCCAGCGGCTATGTGCCCGAGTACCTGTACGAGACGGGGCGGCTCGACACCAGTCTGCCATTCGAAGAGCTGCGGAAGCGCAGTCTCGTCAACGCACGCGCGCAGGCCGCGGATCAGGATCCGGATTTCTCCGCGAGAATCCGGGAAGGAATTCCGGGGATGGCGCCCTGAGCAAGGCAGCGGGAGGCAGAAGCATCGATCCGCAAAAGGTGTCGCGACGTTGGTTCCGGGTCGGCGCGCGCAATGAGCGGTCGTAACGAAGGTCGACGAAGTACAAAAGCATTGTCAGGGGGATTTATGTTACGCGGAAACGCATTCTCGGTTCTTGTGCCCAGCGCGTTCACATTGATGACGCTCTGGTCGAGTTCCGCACTGGCTCTGCCCTGCGACAAGTCCGGGGCGCAGGATCAGGGGCGGCCGCGTATCGGCCTGGTGCTCGGTGGCGGCGGCGCGCGCGGTGCGGCGCACGTCGGCGTGCTGAAGGTGCTGGAAGAGATGAAGATCCCCATCGACTGCATCGCCGGCAACAGCATGGGCGCCATCGTCGGCGGCCTGTATGCGGCGGGCCTGAGTCCCGGGGAGATCGAGCGCGAGATGGTCGGCATGGACTGGGACGACGTGCTCGACGACAAGCCGCGGCGTCCGGACCAGCAGTTCCGCCGCAAGCGCGACGACGACAACTATCTGATCAAGAAGTACGTCGGGGTGCAGGACGGCAAGATCGAGCTTCCGCTCGGCTACATCCAGGGCCAGAAGTTCGACATGGAGCTCGCCAGGCTGACCCACCACGTCTCGGGCCTGAAGACCTTCGATGACCTGCCCGTTCCCTTCCGCGCCGTGGCCACCGACATCG
>WBZR01002876.1_pt1 | contig 16829 bp, 17 predicted proteins | sample 5204231 | NCBI WGS metagenome assembly WBZR01 (sample SAMN12412403, study PRJNA552823) | activated sludge metagenome | isolation source: activated sludge from anammox sidestream of wastewater treatment plant... | place: USA: Virginia | collected 2017-08 | reverse complement strand
CGACGCAGTCGTGTCGGTGACACGTCGAGGAAGCTGGCCAGCCCTGCGACGCAGCGATTCGCGGGCAGCCGGCACTTGCAGGCCATGGGCTCATGAATAGGTCGGGTTAACCGCGCGGGCCGCGGACGCGCCACGGGCGGGAGCGGCCCGGCGGAACGGCCCGCCGGGCCGGAAGGTCGGAGTTCGGCGGCCGCCCGGCGGATCCGGCGACCGCGTTCCGCGCGCGGAGTCGTCGGGCGTGCGGCGCCCGGCGATCAGGAAACCGCGGCCGCTCGTGCCTCGGTCCACTCTCGCCAGAGCCTGGGCGCCTCGCTCACGAACGACGCGTGGCGCGGCACCCAGCCCAGTTCGCGCCGGGCCCTGGCCGAGGTGAACATCGCGTCGCTCAGCAGCGCCTTGCCGAAGACGCCCAGGGTCCGCACGACCTCGTCGGCCGGCAGCGGCTTCGCGGTCGCGCCGGCGGCGGCCGCGGCCGCCTCGGCGAGCTGTTTCACCGTGTGCCGGGAGTCGTCGCACAGCAGGTAGCGCTGCCCGCTTTCGCCGTCCTCGAGCGCCAGCGCGTAGGCCTCGGCGACGTCGTCGCGGTGGACCATGGCTCAGTGCTGCGAGCCGTCACCCGGATAGGTGACGGTCCGGGCGTGCTGCGCTTCGGCGAACCAGGCGCCGAGGATGCCGCGGCCGCCGCCATACACCATGCCGGGGCGCAGGACGATGGTCGCGACCTCGTGCGCGGACAGGTCGAGCGCGACCTCCTCGTGCGCGGCGCGCCACTGCGAGATCTCGAGCGGCCGGATCGGTGCGGACTCGTCGAGCACCTGGCCGTCGGTCGGCCCGTTCACCCATACGCCGCTCGTGTAGAGCACGCGGCGCAGCCGTCCGTCGAGCGCCGCGACCCGGAACGCCTCGAGGGCGTGGTGGTCGGTTTCCGAAGCTCCGGTGCTGGCGTCGAACGCCGCGTGCACGGCGCTGTCGCAGTTCTGAAGAACGCCGATCCAGCTTTCGGCGTCGGCGAGGTCGCCGACCACGGGGTGGACGCCCATGGCTTCGAGCGTGGAGGTGCTCGCGAGGTCGCGGGTGAGGCCGGTCACCTCGTGGCCGGCGCGCGCGAGTCGCGCGGCGATCGCGCTGCCGAGGTAGCCGGTGGCTCCAGTGACGAATACGCGGTGCTTGCTCATTTCGGGCTCCCGGGGATCGGGTTCGCCGGAGGTCTCGGCCGCCGGCGGGCCATCCCGAAGCGAAATTCTCGGGGTGTGTGTCGTTCGCGGGTTTCAACGCTCCCGATGCGGGCTTCATTCCCGCCGGCGCGTCAGGTTGCGGACAATCGTGTGAGGGTCCCGCTTCCGACCGCGCGGCCGAAGTGGCGCGACGGCTATTCGCCGCGGTAGGTGCAGCGGGCGGTGCAGGTTTCGTGGACGGTGATGGCGGACAGGTGCGGGACGAGCGGCTGCAGGCGCTTCCACAGCCACCCGCACAGCACCTCGGAGGTCGGGTTCCCGAGGCCGGGCACGTCGTTGAGCAGCCGGTGATCCAGCTCCTGCTTCAGCACCGGCTCGACGATGGCGCTGATCTCGCCGAAGTCCACGAGCCAGCCCTTCTGCGGGTCCACCTCGCCCGAAAGCGAGACGTCCACGCGGAACGAATGCCCGTGCACGCGGAAACACTTGTGCTCCGGCGGCACCATCGGCAGGCGATGGGCCGACTCGAAGCGGAATCGCCGGGTCAGTTCGACGCGCAAACGTCAGTCCTCGGGTGATGAAACGTAGCGGGTGGGATCGGGGACTCCCGCGGCGCGAAAACCCCTCGCGCGGAGCCGGCAGGAATCGCAGGCGCCGCAGGCGCGCCCGTCGGGCGTGGGATCGTAGCACGAGTGCGTGAGCGAGTAGTCCACGCCGAGCGAGACGCCGAGCCGGATGATGCCCGCCTTGTCGAGCCGCATCAACGGCGTGTGCACCGTGAAGCGGGCTCCGTGGGCGCCGGCGCGCGTCGCGAGGCGGGCCAGCGCTTCGAAGGCGCGCACGAACTCGGGCCGGCAGTCCGGGTAACCCGAGTAGTCAATCGCGTTCATGCCCGCGACGAGGTCGGCGCTGCCGAGCGTTTCGGCGAGGCCGAGCGCGATCGCGAGAAAGACGGTGTTGCGCGCCGGCACGTAGGTGACCGGGATCTCGGCGGCCATCGCCGCCTCGTCGCGGCCCCGCGGCACCGGCAGGTCGGCGGTGAGCGCCGAGCCGCCGATCGCGCCGAGGTCCACGCGCACGACGCGGTGGTCCACCGCGCCCAGCGCCGCCGCCACGCGGGCCGCCGCCTCGAGCTCGACGCGGTGGCGCTGGCCGTAGTCGAACGCCAGCGACCGGCACTCGAAGCCGCGCGAGCGCGCCCACGCCAGGCACGTCGCCGAATCGAGCCCGCCCGAGAGCAGCACGACCGCGCGCGCGCTCACACGCCCCTCCGCGCGCCCCACAGCCAGACGTGCAGGCGCGGCCCGAAACGCAGGCCCTCCCGCTTGCACACTTCGGCCAGCGCGAGCGCGCGGGCGTGAACCGCCGCGTCGGTCAGGCCCTCGGGCATGAGCACGACCCGCGCGCGGGGCAGCGCGCACGCCGCGACCAGGCGCAGCGCGTCCGCCGTGTCGGGGTCCTCGCCGACCACGAGCTTGAAGGTCGTGTTCGGATCGCAGGCGAACGCCGCGGCGTGCCCCCACGTCTCCTCCCAGCGGTCGGTCGCCGAGGGCAGCTTGGGGGAACAGTTGTAGGCCAGTCGCGCGTGCGTGAGCGGCGGCGGTCGCAGGCCGCTGGTTTCGACCTCGACGCGCGGCCACAGACCGAGCGCGGCCGTGAGCAACTCGCGCACGCCCGGGTGCTCGAGCGGCTCGCCGCCGGTGACGACCAGCAGCGGCGCCTCGCCGAGCGCGCGCAACGCGCCGAGCGCCTGCTCGAGCGGCACCTCCCCGCCGCGGGCCGCGTCCCAGGTGTAGCGGCTGTCGCACCAGCGGCAGCCGACGTCGCAACCCTGCAGTCGCAGGAAGTGGGCGGGCGTGCCGGCGGTCGGGCCCTCGCCCTGCAACGAGAGGAACGATTCGGCGATGCGCAGGGTCGTGGCGGAAGCGGTGGGTCTCATGGCCGCTCCGGGCGCGCGGGGCGCCGCGGATGGAGCATCCCGGCGCGCCGCGGACCCGGCTGCCGGGTCCGCGGTCGGGCGCGGTTCAGTGCGCCGCGCCCCGGTGAAGATCGAACTGCTTGTGACAGTTGAAGCACTTCCAGTGATACGCGTCCTGGCCGGCCGGCCACAGCACCCAGTCGTGCCGGCCGCAGCCCGGACACGAGATGTAGGCGCGCTCGGCGTCGTTCCGGCTGGTCGTGGGGTTCGTCATGGCGACTCTCGATCCTCGCGGGGGTGGTGGGACGGCCGCGGGAGTATAGCCACCCGTCGCGGGGCGCGAAAACGGCTCGCGGTCCGCCGGTCGCGCGAAGCCCGTGGCTCCCGCGCCCGGCCGCTCCCGCGGTTCAGGCTTCGCGTCCGGCGAGCAGGTCCGCCAGGCGGGCGACGAACGCCGAGCGCGGCAGCGCCCGATCGAGCCCGGCGGCGAGCGCCGCCTTGCGGGTCTCGATGTCCACGTGCGAGTGAAAGCCGACGAGCGGCACCGCCGCCGTGGCGGCGTCGGCCTTGAGCGCGCGCAGGAGAACCGGCACCTCGGGGCCCGCGTGCAGGTCCACGATCAGCAGGTCGGGCGGCGCGGCCGCGCACGCCGCGTGCGTGCCGGCGAGGGGGACGAACGCGACGCCCACGTCCGCGAGTTTGGCGGTCGCCGCGATCCGACTCGCGAAGAAGAGGTCGGGCACGACGGCGAGCACGCGGCGGGGCGGAACGGGATCGGCCATGCCGGGGAGTTCTGGAGCCGGGGCCGCGATCCGTCAAGCGTGCGGTGCGACCGGCGCCCGGGCGGGCTCCGCAAAGCATCGCGCCCGGCACCCCATGGGCGCCGGGCGCGAGGACGGCAAGGGGGCCGTCAGCGATACAGCGTCTTGATGCGTCCCCAGCTGCTGTTGCTCGTGGGCGTCGAGCAGTCGGGAGCGTCGAACTTGCCGTTGTTGTGTCCGGTGTAGCCGGCGGGCGGATTCTGCGCGTACCACAGGCCGTCCATGAGCGCGGCGACCTGCACTCCGGCGCAGAACTGGTTCAGGTAGGGGCCGCCCGTGACGCGGTACTTGCCACGGAACGAGCCGCTCACGCTGCCGAGGCTGCTGACCGTGACCTGCGTGACCAGCGAGTCGATCGGCCCGCTCAGGATCACGGTGCCTTCGGCGTACTGCGGCAGCGCCACCCCGGGAAGCGGAACGGTCCCGGAGGTGTACGGCCGCGCGTTCACGGGACCCTCGTAGAGCGCGAAGGTGCCGCCGGTGTACACGGTCGTGTAGCGCGTGCCGCTCGCTCCGAAGGGCGCCGTGGTCGTGCCGCTCGAGACCAGGCCGTTCCACACCATCGTGTACTCGAGCGCCGGATTGTTGGGGTCCAGCGCGGCCAGCGGCGAGCAGAACAGCGACACGGCGAGCACGTTGGTCAGCACGTTGCCCGCGGGCGAGACGTAACCCGTGTATGCGGCCGGGCCTTCCGACGAGAAGCCGTTGGCATCCCACTTCAGCAGGATGTTCGTGCCGGTCCCCGAAACGCACTGGGCATTGGCGAGGGGAGCCATGACCGCCGGCGCGAGCACCGCGATCAGAGCCGCCAACCCGATGTACCTCTTCATGTCCTACCTCCCATGGGGCGAGACGCCCGGATGTCAGGTCTGGTCAGCGGTAAAGGCGCTTGATCGAGCCCCACGAGCGATGCGCCGCGGGGGTCACGGAGGGAATCTGGACTTCGCCGCTCAGCTGGTTCACGTAGCCCTCGGGGATCGTCGAGTTCGGACGCCCGGCGGTGCCGCTCATGACCCAGCCCGCGCGCTGCGCGGCCGGCACGGCCCCGAGCTGCGAGCCTTCGTCGAGCGACGCCTGGCAATCGAAGTTGCCCGAGTTGATCGTGTAGTCGTACACGAGCACGAGGTTCGTGATGTCGGCGCCGAGGATCAGCGTGCCGTCAATGAACGTGGACGGCGAGGTCGCGTTCACCGGGTTCACGCCGTAGACGGCGTTGTGGTTCGTGTCCTCGTACAGTCGGAATCGCGCGTGCGGCGCGAACACCACCTCGAGCACCTGGCCGTCCCAGTAAACCGACGACGCCATCGCCTCGGCGAGGTGGAACGTGTGCTCGTCCGCCGCGTTCGTGACGCCCGCGAGCAGCGGGCTCATCGAGGTCACGAAGCCGACCGCGCAATACTCGTCGTTCAGCGCGAGGAAGGGCGTCGGAATCGCTCCGCCGCCGGGGATCGCGGGCACGACGTAGTCGTAACCGGTGAAGCCGCACAGGAACTCCCGCGTGGCCGACTGTGCCGGCGCGGCGAAGAGGACGAGTGCGGCAAGGAACACCAATCGTGGCAGTCTCTTCATCGAGCACCTCCCGGTGGTTTCACCCAACAGCGAAGTCGGTCGAGCCTTTCCGTTCGTCGAACCCGAGGAGGCCGCGCACTCGCGGATGCGCAGGCGTGGGAGCGGGGGCCACGTCCTCGGACAACGATCTACGAACAGGAAGACGCTCCGCTGGGGTCAGAGCGTTGTTCCGGCAACGTCACATCAGGAATCTGGTGTCAGCGCGCTTCGCCGCTTGCTGGTGGCGGCTGTTCGGGCGCCAGTATCGCCGAGAGACTGCCCTGCCGCAACGTCATAGTTGCCTTCACCGCATATGTTTGCGCAAATCGCAGGAGCGAAGGTCTTTCAGCCCCGCTAAACACTCTGGCCGGTCCCCATGTCGCGCCGCGAGAGGATCAGTCCGGCGCCTGCCGTGGCGATGCCGGCGACTGCCAGGCTCGAGCCCAGCAGCAGCCCTGCGGGCGGGCCCAGTCCCGAGAAGGCAAGCCCAAGCCAGCCAGCGGCCTGCACAAGCAGGAGCGCCGTTCCCGCCAGTCGCCCGGCCGGACTCAGCATGGCCCTCGGGTGGTTCCAGTCCGGGTCGGCGAAGGCGGCCCCGGTCAGCAGCCCGAGCGAGATCGAGACGGCCGCCGCCGACAGCGTCCACTCCGCCAGCGGCGCCAGCGCGCCGACGGGCAGGTGGAAGCCGACCATCACCGCCGCGCCGGCCGGCACGAGCATCGCCGCCGCCAGCGCGCCGACCCCCGCGAGCCTGCCCAGCACCCAGCGCATCGCGCCGGTCGGCGCGATGCGCGCCCACGCGACGCCGCCCCGCTCGAGCGCGAACGCCCGCGCCCCGACCTCGTAGCCGATGCCGACCGCGAGCAGCACGAGCATCGAGCGCGCGAGCTCCCGCTCGGGCGCCGGCAGCAGCGGGGCCGAGAGCAGCGGAAGCAGCATCCACAGCAGCGAGGCCGCGACGACGTCGGCCGCGACGGTCCACTGGCGCGCGAAGAGCCGTGCGTCGCGGAAAAGGAAGGCCCCGGCGAGCGTGGCCCGCACGAGCCGGCCGCGCGCGACGACGAGCCGGCGCGGCGCCTCCTGGGAACGGTCGAGCGCCGCCTCGAGATGCCGCCGCGTGCTCCACCAGGCGAGCGCGAGCCCGGCGATGGCCGACAGCGCGAGCCAGCCCATCGCCCCGGCGCGGGGTCCATCCGTCGCGAGCGCCTGCGCGGCGAGGGTGGAGGGCAGCCAGCGCGGCGGTGCGGGCAGTGCTCCGATCGCGCCGGCCGCGACTTCGTCGAACCCGGCGCGCGGCACGAGCAGCGCGTTCGCGAGCCAGGCCGCGACGAGCGCGAAGGTCGCGAGCATGCCGAGCAGGTCGCGCGCCCTCGCGGGCGGCAGCGCGCGCGCGAGCGGCAGCGCGAGCGCGAGCCCGGCGCCGAGGGGCGCGAGCCACAGCGCGAGCAGCGCCGGCACGGCGCCCGCCAGATCCGGCGCGCGCAGGTCGTAGGCGCTCGCGAATGCCGCCGTCGCGGGCAGCCCGAGGGTGAGCACGATGGGCAGCGAGCGCGGGAGCGCGTCCAGCAGGCGGAGCGCGGTGAGCGCGCGCGGCGAGAGCGGCGCGGCGCGCAGCAGGTCCAGGTCGGGGGCGGTGACGAGCGCGGCCAGCGCTTCGTGCAGGTCGAAGACGAGCACGCCGGTCAGCGTCGCGGTGAACAGCCAGGCGAGCAGAACCCGCGCCCCGGCCTCGGGCAGCCCGGCGGAGCGCAGGCCGCCGAACGCCATCGCGAGCGCGGCGCCGAGCGCGGCGGCGAGCAGCAGCGCGAGCGCCGCCGTCGCCACGCCCGCCCGCGGCCGCAGGCGCCCGCGAGAGCGCGTCCACAGCCAGGCGCGCACCAGCGCGAGGCGGCTGCGGACGACGCCCGCGACGTTCACGGCTCCGTCCGCTCGGCCGCCAGCTCGAGGAACAGCGTCTCGAGCGTGGCGTCGCCGCGCGCACCGCGCAGCTCGGCGAGCGTGCCGGAGGCGACCACGCGCCCGCGCCGCAGCATCACGACCCGGTCGCAGAATCGCTCGGCCACCTCGAGCTGGTGCGTCGAGACCAGCACGCCGGCGCCGGCGGCGGTGCGCTCGCGCAGGAGCTGCTTCAGGACGAAGGCCGAAGGCGGATCGAGCCCGGCGAGCGGCTCGTCGAGCAGCAGCGCCGGCGGTTCGTGCAGCAGCGCGGCCGCGACCGCGATCTTCTGCCGCGTGCCGAGCGAGGCCCCTTCGATGAGCGCGTCGGCGGCGTCGCCGAGCGCGAGCCGGCCGAGCAGCGCGTGGATGCGCGCTTCGGCGAGGGCCGGGGGCACGCCGTAGAGCGCGGCGATGAAGCCGAGGAACTCGGGCGGCGAGAGGCGTTCGTAGAGGTACGGCCGGTCGGGCACGAAGCCGAGCGCCGCCTTCGCCTCGCGGGGCGCGCGCCACAGATCGTGCCCGTCCACCTCGATCCGGCCGGCGTGCGGGCGCAGCAGCCCCGAAGCGCAGCGCAGCGTCGTCGTCTTGCCCGCGCCGTTGGCGCCGAGGAAGCCGACGATTTCTCCCGCGCGCACTTCGAGCGAGACGTCGGCGACCGCGACGTGCGCGCCGAAGCGGCGCTGCAGGCCGTGGATCGAGAGCCGGACCGGCGCGGACGACATCAGGCCCCGAGCGCGCTCGCGAGCATCGGCAGGCTCGTGTCGTAGCGGTAGGGCACGTTCATGTGCCCGTCGTCGAACTCCTCGTAAGTGTGCGTGACGCCGAGCCTCGTCAGCTCGCGCGTCATGCGGCGCGCGCCATGGTGCAGGTGGAACTCGTCCTTCGTCCCGCAGTCGAGGTAGAGCAGCGCGAGCGAGCGCAGGGCCTCCGCATGGCGGGCGGCGATGCGCAGCGGGTCGTGCTCGAGCCAGCGGGCCCACACGTCGTCGCGCAGCGCCGAGGTCGCGAGGTCGAACGGCAGCGCGATGCCCAGCTCGGCGACCGGGTCGGGCGAATAGCAGGCCGCCATCGCCAGGATGTTGAGGGCGAGGAAGTCGTCCTTGCCCTTCTGGGGCCGCCGCTCGAAGGCCTCGAGGAACGCCCGCGGGCCTCCCGCCTCCTGGAGCACCGAGCAGGCCCGGGGCAGGTCGGGTCCGTAGCAGAACTCGAAGTACATGTCGCCGCTGTGGCAGGCGACCGCGGCGAAGACGTCGGCGTGCTTCATCCCGAGCGTGATCGCGCCGAAGCCGCCGGACGACTTGCCGGCGACGCCGCGGGCCTCGCGCGTGCCGCGCGTGCGGAAGTTCGCGTCCACCCACGGCACGAGTTCGGCGACGAGGTGACGGGCGTACGGGCCGGTCGCCGCCGAGTCGAGGTACTGGGAGCCTCCGTAGCGCGTCAGGGCGTCGGGCATGACGACGATCATCTCGCCGCATCGGCCCGAGCCGACGAGGGCGTCGAGCCGGTCGTCGAGCGACGGGGACCAGGCGTTGTCGTTGAGCAGCATCCGGCCGCGCCCGGTGAAGCCGCTGAGCACGTACAGGACCGGATAGCGGCGGGCGGGCTCCACGTCGTACGAGGGCGGAATCCACACCGGAATGCGCCGCACGTGCGGATCTCCGGCCGGATTGCCGCGCAGGATGTCGCTGTCGAACTCGACCAGCATCACGCGTCCTCGTCTCATCGGTCCTCCCGGGGTGCCGGCGGAAGGGGCAGCGTGGCCACGCCGCGTACGCCGGGTGTGCGCGCCGCGAGCTGTGCTTCGAGGCGCGTGATCGTCGTGTCGGACTTCCATTCGGAGCGGGTCGCTGCGATCGCCGCCAGTTCCTGGCGTGCCGGGTCGTCGAGCCGCGCCGCGAGCAGCCCGGAAACCAGCGCGGCGCGCGCCGACAGGTCGCCCGGCAGCAGGAACGCGGTCACCTTCGACTCGAGCAGCGCGAACTTGGGGCTGCGCCCGCGCAGCAGCTCGGCGAGCGCCGCGTGCACCTCGGGCCGGCCGACGCCCGATCGGAGCGCGCCGAACAGGCAGCGCCGCACGCCGGTCGTGTCGCCCTCGGCGAGCGCCGTCACGGCGCCGCGCATCCACGCCCGGTACATCGTCGTGTCGTCGGCGGCGCCGAACTCCGACCAGGCCGCCTCGGCCGCCGCGCGCCGCCCGCTCCAGAGTTGCGCCCAGCCGGACCAGTAGAGCAGGTCCTCGCGCAGCTCCCCCGCCTCGCTGCCGCGGCGGAACGCGTCGAGCGCCCCGCGCGGGCGATCGAGCAGCAGCAGGTCGGCGCCGACCTGGAAGAACGGATCGCGCGCATTCGCGTACAGGCGCTCGAAGTCGAGGCCGTTCCAGTAGAGGAAAACGCACGGCGCCTCGCCGGCGGTGGCGGCGGAGAACTCCGAGTAGAAGTGCGACTCCAGCGACGGGTCGCGGTAGGCCGCGCGGATCGCGGCGCCGTTGCCCATCTGGAAGCCGGCGAAGGGCGGCAGCGTCGCGAGGAAGAACCGCGTGCCGTGGGCCGGCGAGGGTGCGACGCGCAGCAGCGCCGCGCGCAGCCGCGCCGACAGCGCGGCGCCGCGCGCGAAGTAGTGCGCCGTCAGGTGCGAGGTCCAGCCCCAGGCGTTCTCGCTCACCGCGAACGACGGCGCGGCGCTCGCCGCCGCGTGCCACCACAGGGCGACCGCCACCGCGACGGCGAGCGCCCATCGCGACAGCCGCGCGGCATGCGCGGCCACCAGCACCGCGCCGCCCACGGCGGCCAGCGTGTAGAAGTAGGCGCTCCAGGCGCGCACGACCGGCGCGACCGGGATCGCGAACACGACGAGCCAGGCCAGCCCGAAGAGATTCGCGTGGCCCGCGTGCATGGCCGGTCGCGGTCCCTGCGCGGGCGCGTCCGAGGGCGCCCACAGCGCCAGCGCGCTGAAGGCCGCGAGCGCCGCGAACGAAGGCAGCGTCCCGCCGAGCGCGCGCAGCGTGCCGGCGGGCGCCTCGAGCCCGGCGAGCGACTGCGCGAGGTGCGCCCACGCGGCGGCGAACTCGGCGAGGCCGAAGTGCAGCGCGGCGGGCGCGGCGGCGCGCGCGCGCAGCGCCAGCTCGCCGAGCGCCCAGACGAGCAGCGGCGCCGCGAAGGGCGCGACGCGGCGCAGCGCCGCGCCGGGCCGGGAGCCCTCGAGTCGCCACGCCCACACGAACAGCAGCGCCGGCAGCGGCGTCGCCGATTCCTTCGCGAGCATCGCCGCGAGGAAGGCGAGCAGCGCCAGCCGGTCACGGCCGCGGCGGAAGAGCGCGAGCGCGCCGAGCGCGCCGACCAGCGCGAGCAGGTCCTGGCAGCACGAGATCCAGGTCAGGTTGACGCGCTGAAGCGGCAGCACGGCGAAGTAGAGCAGGCCGGCCAGTACGCCGGCCCGCGGCGCGAAGGCGCGCAGTAGGTCCGCCAGGAGCGCGAGCGCGGCAAGGAAGAGCGCGAGGTTCGCGAGATGGAGCGCCAGCGGATTTCCGCCGGCCAGCGGCCCGAGCACCCCGAACCACAACTGCCGCGAAAGCGGCCGGAAGTAGTTGGCCAGCGCCCCGCCCGCCGGCGCCCAGGGCCCCCCCGCGGCGGCCTCGAGGAACAGGTAGTCGTCATTCAGCAGCCCCGAACGCAGCGCGCCCGCGTAAAGGGCGATCACGCCGGCGGCCAGCAGGAGCGCGGCCGGCCAGCGGCTTCTGGCGGGGTTCACGGGCACGGCCGCGCACTGTAGCCGGGGGTCGCGCGGGCCCGCCAGCTTCCGGCCGCCCGGTCGCGGGCGCGCGATCCGCTCTCAACCCGGCCGACCGATCGGCCGAAAACGCGAGGGACATCCCCTTCCGGCAGCGCCTTCAGGAGCCGACATGCCCGCCGAATCGCCGAAATCACCGAACTGGAAGCAGCTCGATCGCGCGGGCTGGCTGCTGTGGGGCGTCACGTTCCTGCTGCTGCTGACGCTCGCGGTCACGATCCCGGCGCTCTACCTGCCGCTCGCCGACATCATCGGCGCCTCGCCCGCGTTCGCCGACATCCCGCTCGTGCGCGAACCGATCACCACGCTGGTGGCGCTCGTCGGACTGGTGCTGCTGTTCATCCTCTACACGGTCACGAAGCAGCGAGAGATCAACCTCATGCGCGACGCGATGGACCGCCAGACCCACGAGCGCGAGGACGTGCAGTCGCGCCTGTCCGAACTGTCGTCGCTGTTCCAGGCCTCGACCACGCTGCAGATGCAGCTGCGGCTCGACCTGATCCTCGAGATCATCGTCCGGCGCGTGGTCTCGACGCTCAAGGCGCAGCAGGCCTCGATCATGATCCTCGACCCCGAGACCGGCATGCTGGTGACGCGCGCCTCGCACGGCCTCGAGTCGGAATTCGCCCGCGGCGCGCGGGCCCGCGTCGGCGAGGGCATCGCCGGCTGGGTCGCGATGCGCAACCAGGCGTTGCTGCTCGGCGAGAAGCCGCCCAACACGGAGCTGGGCCGCTACTACAAGACCGAACGCACGATCACCTCGGCCCTGTCGCTGCCGCTGTCGCTCGGGGACCGCGTCGTCGGCGTGCTCAACGTCAACCGCATCCACAACCCCGATCCGTTCCGCGACGACCACCTCGAGGTGCTGCGCGTCTTCGGCGCGCACATCGCGGCGGTGATCGATCGCGCCGAGATGCTGGAGCGGCTCGGATCCCGGGCGCGCGAGCTCGAGGAGGACGTCGAGGAGCTCTCCGAACTGAACCGCATGAAGGACGTGTTCCTCTCGACCGCGAGCCACGAGCTCAAGACGCCGCTCAGCTCGGTGATCGCCTACGCCGAGCTGCTCGGCGACCAGGAGGATCGCCTGACGCGCGAGCAGGCGCGCGAGTTCGTGGGCCGCCTGCGCGGCGAAGCGCAGCGGCTGCTGGGCCTGGTGGACGACATTCTCGACCTGTCGCGCCTCGAGAGCGGCACCATGGTGCTCAAGCTCGGCGCGGTGCCGGTGAACGCGATCGTCACGAACGCCATCGAGACGACGCGCGTGCTGGCCCGCAAGTACGGCATCGAGGTCGCGACGGAGCTGGACCCGAACCTGCCGATCGTGCCGGTGGACGAGGTCAAGGTCCGGCAGGTGGTCGTCAACCTGCTCGTCAACGGCGTCAAGTTCAGCCCCCGCGGCTCGACCGTGACGGTGCGCACGCGCACCGACGGCCGCTTCCTGCGCGTGGACGTGAACGATGTCGGACCGGGCATCGCGCCGACGACGGCGCTGCACATCTTCGAGCTGTTCGGTCAGGGCGCCGGCGCCGACGGCGAGGGCCGCAACGGCCTCGGTCTCGGGCTGCATCTGGTCAAGCGCCTGACCGAGCTGCACGGCGGACACGTCGGCGTCCAGAGCCGCCCGGGCGAGGGCAGCACGTTCTGGATCAAGCTGCCGATGCCCGTCGCCGAAGCCGAAGATGCGGCCCAGGCCGCCTGAGGGGTCCGCCCGCGCGGCCTGCATCCTCGACGCGCGAATCGTGCGGTGCATGCCCGCGACGACCACGCGGAGTCGCGATCTGGCTCCTGCGCGGCCGGCGGATCACTAGCCGCGCGTTCGATGGCCCGCGCGGACGCCTCCCGAGGCGAGCCTTGATTATTCATCAGCGCCAGTCTGAGGCGGAGCGGGAGACTCGGCCGCAGGTTTTCGGGCGAGTGGAGGGGATGCCAGAACACGCCACGACGCGTGGCGCGGCGCGGGCAGCATCGAAACGCCGCGCTTCACAATGGGCGTCTCCAGTCAAGCATGAGGAGTTCGGGCCGCGAACCGCGTGGTCGCGCTTGAGCGCCTTCACCGAGGTGCAGAAGGGTGCGCCGCCGCGGATTCAGATGGACGGGAGCCGCAGGCTCTCATCGCTCTTTCGACTGGGGCTATCGCTCTCGTAGCTCGTCATTTGGGGCATTCCAGGGATGGATGGCCTCGTTTCACGTTCACGCCTGCCCTCTCTGCCAACGTGGATGAGACACCGACCCCCCGGGAGTGTAGTGTGGAGGGCGAGGCGGGGATCGAAGATGTCGACCAGCCTGGAGGCCCCGCGGATGACGGTGGAGACCGAGGTGGTGGCGAAGGCGGCGCGGCGGCGGTTCACGGCCGCCGAGAAGCTGCGAGTCTTGAAGGAAGCCGACCGCTGCACGAGGCCCGGCGAACTGGGCGTGGGTAGGTGCACGGTTTCCCTGGACACCGCTTTGGGGCAGGGTTCTGCCCAGCAAGGAGGGTGTTCATGGACTCGAAGCCGGAGAAGTCGGGCTCGCGGCCGCGCACGCGACCGGGGCGTGAGGACAAGGGGCGCTGGAGTTCGGCGCGCAAGGTCGAGGTGGTGCTCCGCATCGTGAAGGGCGAGAGCCTGGATGCGCTCTCGCGCGAACTGGGCGTGACGGCAGCACGGCTGGCCGAGTGGCGCGATGCGGCGCTCGCGGGCATGCAGGGCGGGCTCAAGAGCCGCGACGCGGATGAGCGCGACGCCGAGATCCGCTCGCTGCGCGCCAAGGTGGGCGAACTGACGATGGACAACGAACTGTACCGGGCGTTCGTGGAGCGGGTGGAGCCCGCACACCGCCCTCCGTTGCGGAGGCCGAGGTGATGAGCCAGGCCGTGTCGCCCTCCGCGGAACGTCCCTACGGCCTGCAGCGGGTGGCCCGGTTGTGGCGGGTTGCCCGCTCGAGCGTCTACGCGCAGCGCGCTCGCGCCCGCGACGAGGCCGCGGTTGCCGGCAAGCGCGGGCCGCGCTCGGTGCTGGACGACGGAACGTTGCTCGCGCGGATCCACGGCGTGCTGGAGACCTCGCCCTGGGTCGGCGAAGGCTACCGCAAGGTGTGGGCGCGGCTGCGGGCCGACGAGGTGCGCACCGCCCCGCGACGGGTGCTGCGGCTGATGCGGGAGGCGAACCTGCTGGCGCCGACGCGGGCCGGGAACGCCCGCGGGCCGAGGGCGCACGACGGCGTCATCGTGACCGAACGGCCGGACGTGCGCTGGGGCACCGACGGCACGAGCACCCTGACGGACGAGGGCAACGCGACGATCTTCATCCTGATCGACCACTGCACGACGGAATGCCTGGGCATCCACGCCGCTCGGCGCGGGACGCGCTTCGAGGCGCTCGAGCCCTTGAAGCAGTCGATTCGCGAGTCGTTCGGCGAGTACCGCGAGGGCGTGGCCGTCGGGCTCGAGCTGCGACACGACCACGGCAGCGCGTTCGTCTCGGACGTCTACCAGGCGGAGCTCAAGTTCCTCGGCGTCGCCAGCAGCCCGTCGTACGTGCGTGAACCCGAGGGCAACGGCTGCGCCGAGCGGTTCATTCGCACGCTCAAGGAGCAGCTGCTGTGGCTGAAGCGCTTCGCGACCATCGCCGAGATGCAGGCAGCGCTGCAGGCGTTCCGCGAACGCTACAACCGCGAATGGCTGGTGCAGCGGCACGGCTACCGGACGCCGGCGGCGGTGCGTGCCGAGTTCGCGGCGGCGGCGTGAACATCGAAGCAAGGCGGATCGACCCCGGCTCCGGAGTCGAGGGCGATCGAGATCGTCGATCCTGCGCGATCCTCGGACGCCGACTTCGGAGTCGTGGCGATCAGGAATACAACTTCACTGGTGTCCAAGGGACCGGATCCTATACAGCGAGGCCTTCAAATTGAACATAGAATGTGGTGTCCCCACCGGCCCAATGCGACAACGTGCGCGTGTCACCGGCGGGATCCCAGCTCAACCACACGCGGGCCTCTGAGTTGCTGCCCCCGGATGACGCAGCCGGGAAGAGGCTAAGCGCGATCGCAGAGATGCATAGTAGGAAGCGCGAGTGTTGCATTGAGGTTCCCCCTTATTGAAGCACCGGGCGCAGCGGGGCACCGTCGATTGCGCCGACGTAGAGGCGATCTCCGCCATCGCTGGGCGCCGAGAATACAAAGTGAACTCCGTCCGCCGCCCACGACGGCCCCCCCGAGGCGGTGTACAACCAGACCTGGCTGGTCGTGTTCGGATCCAGAATCGCTATACGCATCGCGCCATCCCCTCCGAGACCGGCCAGACCGATGCGGGCGTCCACAGGTGAACAGTGCAGGCCGCGAGCGCTGGGCGGTCGAGGGAAGAGCGGGACATCGAGTGTGCCATCAAGTCGGAACGCACGGATGTCCGTGCGCGAGGGGGTGCCGATAATGGTCACGAGCATAGTGTCGCTTCGAGACCAGGACGCGTACTTGGCCACAGTCGTGTCAGAGAGCGGCGCCACAAGACTGGTTGTGGCGCGATCATAAACGAAGATTGTGCTGCGACCATTGCGATCAGCGTCGAACGCGATATGCGCCCCTGACGGCGAAAGTTCTATGTCATTGGCCGGATGTTGGAGTAGTGGGCTCAGCACGCCGGTTGTGGTGGAGAGCAACTGGATCGAAATGCCATCTGTTACGACGAGCGTGTCGGTGCGTGGTATCCAGTCGAACGATGTGTAGTAGCCACTAAGCACCTGCCGCTTCATTCGAGTCAGCGTGTCAGCTACGTAGATTCCTGAAAGGGCGGCGTCGCTATCTGGGGGCACGTGCCGGTAGAACGCAATTAGGGAGGTTCCAGGGTTCCAACTAGGGCTCAGGTCCCGCACTCCCGATTGTGGAGGCGGCTTCGACGGGGAGCGCCCACAGGATGAGAGCTGACATGTCGCGAGGATGACGGCAAGGGAGATGACGAAGCCTCTGGCGAGATGGCTTGCCGTCCGTCGGGGGGCATCAAGAGTCTTGGGGATGGGATGGCACAAAGTCAGGGAGGTGGGACGAGGTCCGGTCTGCAAACCTCCGGACTGTCTGGGCCGAGCGGAGCATGGAGGTTCTGGTTCTGGAGTAACGAGGCGCGCCCTCGCCGTTGCGCACCCAGGTCGAGCTGAAGCGCCTGTCGGTCGAATCGAGTTCATGCTCCCGTTCCTAATGGGGCGAGACCGCAATCGCCAAAGCCGCTTACCCAACGGGCCTCGCCGTTGGCCAGACAGCGGCACGCTACCCTCGCACAGAGACTGCCCACAAGTGGTACCTTCGGATCCCTCTCTGCCAACGTGGATGAGACACCGACCCCCCGGGAGTGTAGTGTGGAGGGCGAGGCGGGGATCGAAGATGTCGACCAGCTTGGAGGCCCCGCGACCGAGGTGGTGGCGAAGGCGGCGCGGCGGCGGTTCACGGCCGCCGAGAAGCTGCGAGTCTTGAAGGAAGCCGAGCGCTGCGCGAGGCCCGGCGAACTGGGCGCGCTGCTGCGGCGCGAGGGCCTGTACTCCTCGCACCTCTCGGCGTGGCGGCAGGCGCGCCAGCGCGGCGAACTGGCGGGGCTGACGCCGCGAGCGCGGGGGCCGAAGCCGAAGCCGGTGGACCCGCGGGACCGGAAGATCGTCGAACTCGAGCGTGAAACCCGCCGGC
>WBZR01002875.1_pt1 | contig 16832 bp, 11 predicted proteins | sample 5204231 | NCBI WGS metagenome assembly WBZR01 (sample SAMN12412403, study PRJNA552823) | activated sludge metagenome | isolation source: activated sludge from anammox sidestream of wastewater treatment plant... | place: USA: Virginia | collected 2017-08 | reverse complement strand
GTGTAGTAACATCAGGCGGATTTGAACTTAAGCAGAACACACCGAACCCATTCTCTACAGTAACATCAATCGAGTACAATCTGCCGGAAGCAAGTAAGGCGACCCTTACGATCTATGACGTAACAGGTAAAGTGATCTATGTTAAGTCAATAGATGCAGCGAAAGGTATGAATAAGGAAGTAATCAGCAAGACACAGATAGGCGGCACCGGTGTGATGTTCTATCAGTTGGTTGCAGGAGATTACTCAGCAACTAAGAAGATGGTAATTTTGGATTAAGGAAAATTAATCCGGAAATAAAACGGGAGACCGTTTTTAAAGGAAAGTTGAGATAACATAATTTAAAATCGGTTTTTGGGACGGCTCCCGCTTCGTATGAGGCGGGAGCTTTTTTTATGACTTTTATCTGACTACTTTGCGGAACGATTGTGTTAGGTTTTTACTACTATACCACAAATTACAACCGACAGATATTCAATGTATTTGCTTTGTTTGATTGCACCTGGGGAGCTTGAATTCCGGCAAAGCTAAATTTATACCATGGATTGTGCCTACCGTACTTGGTACAGGCAACTGTTTATGATGTTCGGTTGATAGGCCGCAAAGAATTTATCTGGAATATTTGATTGAAATACTGACGCGCTATACTATAAGATGAAATAAATAGTCATAATCAATCTCCCCGCACACCACATCCGGCTATTTGTAGATTTTTGTTGTAAAATTTACCCAAAAAGCGATTGTTGTTGGTGTTTATCTGGATTATTATTATGCCAGCAAATAGTCATATTTACCATTAGAATCGTCAAGTATTAAATTTTTCTATCGTTTCTCTGTCTTACATTAACACATTTCAAAAAAATATATTGGTTTGAAAAATTTGTTAATTGTTTTAATAAAAATATATTTGTAGTCTATTTTGGATTTACTAAGTATCATTCGTAAAGAAAAGATAGATTCTCAAGACAGTATTGCTAACCGATCGATCTGGGTATAAAAGAGGATTTATTTTGTTAGCCTCCAAATAAAGGCGCACTTTTCCTCAAATTGGAAAGGGTTTATCGGAAACTATTAAGCAGATATTCTCAAAATAATTAGACTATTGTTTAAATTTGGAATCATAAAACGAAACCTAAATATCAAAATATGATCATGAACACTTTTACACTTGATTCAACGCTAGGCTTGTGGCGCAAAACCGTTATTGTTTTATTCGCCATTGTCGCATTGATGGGAGTTCCATTTGAAAATGAAGCACATAATGTGCCCGGAGTAATGAAAGAGAATGTTGACCAGGTTGACATAAGCCAGTGGGTAATCTGCCCTCCTTCTTGGATAAACGTCAGTTGCAGCCAGTTGGATCCCGGCCTCAACTATGGCAATCCTACAATTACATACGGTTGTGGATGCGGAGCCATCATCTATGGTCCATATATCACAGATAACAGAGTCGGATGCGGATCGGGCACTATATGTAAGACATGGAACATTTGGACTATGTATGGTGATTATACCTGTGTTCAGACCATCAATGTCACAGGAGGATATTATGGATACCCTGTTATCCAATGGCCGCCTGATTATACAGTTACCGGTTGTGGTGCAGCAACAGACCCAAGCCTGCTGCCTGCCCCATATGATAAGCCAACCTGGTGGGCTCCCGAGTGCTCTCAATTGATGTACACTTGGTACGATGAGGTGTTCTACACTTATAATATTCAGGGAATTTGTAAGAAAATCCTCAGACATTGGAAGGTTATCGACTGGTGTATCTATGACGTCGATCATCCTTGGAATGGAGGTTATTGGACATGCACTCAATTGATTATGGTAAAGGACTTGTATCCGCCTACGATCAATTGCCCGGGTGATGTGATAGCCAATGCCGGACCAAATTGTTCAGGATCGTATGTGAATATTCCACCTGCCTACTCTTCGGATCCATGTGGTAATGTAACCATAACCAATAACTCGCCATATAGCGTTTATCATGGAGCTGATGCCAGTGGATATTATCCTCCGGGAACAACCAAAGTTACTTTTTGTGCCAAAGATGCATGCGGAAATACTGCATATTGCACGATAAACGTTACTGTCACTGACTATAAAAAGCCGAGTCCTGTTGTTTATTATGGCTTAAGCACAACTCTTATGTGTGTCAATCCTCAACCAATGATTGAGATTCAGGCAAAATGGTTTGATGCCGGTTCTTTTGATAATTGTACACCAAATTCAAGACTTAAATTCGAGGTCTATCCAAAGATATTCACTTGCGCTGACAGAGGTTATAATGATGTCACTGTGACTGTTACAGATGAAGCCGGAAATAAAGAGACTGTCAAGACTTTCATTATCGTGGATGATAATACAGGATGCTGTGGACCGGATACAACACAACCACCCGTGCTGACATGTCCGGGCGATGTTGTGATAGATGCTTTGTCAACTGACTGCTCCGGAGCATTTGTTGATCTGGCTCCTGCTACTGCAACCAGTACTTGTAATGGCGCGGTCAATATCACCAATAATTCACCTTATGCTACTTCACATGGAGCAAATGCAAGCGGTGTCTATCCAATTGGTACGACCATCGTAACCTTTACTGCAATCGATTATTGCAATAAAAAAACAACCTGTAAGACGACAATCAGAGTGAAGGACGGAAAGAAACCTTCTCCTGTGGTAATATATGGACTGGCAGTTTCTCTTGCGGAAGATACATTAAATGGAGGAGGAACGATAACATTGGTGCCTGAATGGTTTGATGCCGGCTCCTTTGACAATTGTACTTCCAATAGCAATTTGAAATTCGATGTATTCCCAAAAACTTTCAATTGCGACAGCCTTGGAGAAAGGAATGTAAGATTTACTGTAACGGATGAATCCGGTAATTCAGAGTATGTCGATACCTATATTGTGATCCAGGATCCATCAGGTGTTTGTGTTACTGACTTTACAGCTAACGTTGCAGGTCTGATAAAAACTGAAGATGGAGAGAAAATTTCCGGAGTCGATATGTTTGCAGCTACCCCGGATACAATGTATCAGAAGAAGGTAGATGGTGATTATGTGCTGCTGGGATTGAAAGGTGGCCAGGAATACGAAGTGTTACCTAAAAAATCAGATGACTACAGAAATGGTGTTTCTACAAGAGATTTGATTATTCTTAAGAACCATATCCTGAGCAAATCCTTGATTCAAAGTCCTTACAAGCTGATAGCTGCTGATGTCAATAATGATAAGATTATCAATACTGCTGACTTGATCTTGTTACGTAAGTTGGTATTGGGCACAATCGATACATTGCCGGGTAATTATAGCTGGAAGTTTGTTGATGGAAATTATATTTTCGATCCGTTCAAACCAGCGCTTACTCAAGACTATCCAACTTATGTAAAAATTCAGAAGTTGAAGGACAATAAGGATAATGTTTCGTTTATCGGAACTAAGATGGGTGACCTGAATGGATCCGTATTCGCTAGCATGACTTCAGGAGGAAATGTTGAAAGCAGAAATAATGGCAACATAAAGTTGTATGCTTTGGCAAATGAGAAGCAGAGAGATGTTAGGGTGGATTTCACACCAGAAATGACTGTCAATGCTGATGGTATTCAGATGGAATTGTACTTCGATCCTACGATATTGAAATTTAAAGGAGTTGATGCGGGTATGCTTACCGGATTCAATAGCGATGTCAATATGAATATGGCAGGCATTGCAAATGGAATCATCAAAATGAGCTGGAATGCAAATAATTCGGTAATTATCGATCCTAGTGCTCCAATGTTCTCTATGAGATTTGAACGATTGACTGAATCTGGAGATATAAAACTCAAGCTCAATCAGAATGGATTCAATGCTGAATTGTATGATCAATTTGAGAATACGTTTAACATCGAACTGATCAATGAAAAAGTAGAAAGCAATGATGGATTTGCATTGTTCCAAAACAGGCCAAACCCACTCCAATCTACTACGACCATTGGATTTAATCTGCCTGAAGCATCCAATATCGAATTAAGTATCTTCAACCTGAATGGTGACATGGTACGCCAGATTAAAGGATTCTACGGCAAAGGAACCAATAATATTAATGTAGAGTGGAACAATACCAGTGGTGTATTCTATTACACGCTGAAAGCTGGTAAGAATGTGGCTACTAAGAAGATGATTGTTGTAAAGTAAGTTGTTGATTAAATATTAAAAAAGGCTTGTCATTTCGGCAAGCCTTTTTTTATTGCAGCAATTTATAGCATTGGATAGTGGATTGAATAATGACGTAATATTGTCGGCATCATCATTAGGCCATATTTTCCATTCTATTATGGTTGAAAAAGTTTACTAAGCTCTATTTGCTTCCGAAAACATTAGGCTTATTGACAGAATATTTGATCTATGCCTTGAATATAACTAATGCTTTGGGTTGAAGCAAAGCGGAAGTCCTGGATCATAGAGTCACAGGGGAAAGTAAATAGCTTAAGGTATATTCTATTCGATAAGAATGTTTAACACGACATATTTTAATCAACTTAACCCTAAGCTGGAAATACCGGTATCTTGATTCACAATGGTCAGATAGCCGTGCCAACTGCAATAAGGGGCTTATTTTTTTGACGCTTAAAAACTATTCCCCTAAAAGAATGCATATATCCGGATATAATTCAACCGTTGATAATATTCACAAAGCGCGAAGGCCAATTAGGAGGCAACTAAGAATTGGCGTCAACTGGATCTGAATAATTGCTGAAAATACGTTGCAAGATACGAGACAGCAAGGTGTATCTATCAAGAAATTATAATAACAGCAGTCAATATTTAGGGCTGGAGTAATAACTGGCAAGAAAAATCATTGCAATCTTAAATGGTTGGCTGATCTCGGGCTTCAAATTATCATAAATGACCCAGTCGCATGGATCCATTTCCCATTGGGTATAAATTTCGAATTGACCGGCCTTACTATTTGACTTCCACCCGTCATATACGTTCTCGTACAATGTGGCGAAAGTTAGTGTCTTAGTATCGTCTGTAATTCTCCATTGGTTGAAATCACCGGTATAGATGGTTTTAAGGGTAAGTATGGAGCCAGCAGAGCGCAATTCCCAAATATTGGGATCTTCTTTGGTGCGTTGTTTGATGGAGCCTGTCACTTCTCCGATACGATAATCCCATTCAGTCCAATCCTTCTGAAACGCCCACCGGAGTCGCAGATAACCAATCGGATCGTCCCCATCACCATAAAAATTCCAATCGGTAAAGTCATCCTCCTGTGCGATACTCAGTCCTGAGATATTGACATCAGTCGAATCAGACTGTGCCTGCAACATTGTTCCACAGATACAGATCAATAATAACCAGAGAAAGCGCATCCGTTTTTAATTTTTTAAAAAGGGAGATCGTTATCAAAAGGAACATCATTGATTTCAAAAGGAACATCATTTGCCGGATGTCCGGTTGTACTATTGCCAGCTGCCATACCTTCAATCTTCCATGCGTTGAGATTGGTAAAATATTTACCTTGCCATTCACGCCCTCGCAAGTCGAAGTGTACTTTGATTTCATCGTTTTCGTTATAGGCATCGATGAGGTTGACCCGCTCTTGTGACAATTGGAATTTGATGTATTGTGGGTAGGTCTCGCTGGTAACGATTACAAATTCACGTGTTTGGAAAGTGGCAGTCTTTGATTCAATATCATATTTTTTTACCACTTTACCTGAAATTTCAAAACTCATGTTTAATTAAGATTTAATAAGCGATTGCAAATAGGGCTTTTTGACTGGCTTTTTGACCGGAGAAGACACAAATGCCCTCGCCTTCAGAGCCTTCCAAAGGAATACAACGGATGGTCGCCTTGGTAAGTTCCTTGATTTTCTCTTCAGTCTCGGTTGTACCATCCCAGAATGCCCTTACAAATCCTCCTTTATTTGTCAATATATCCTGGAATTGGTCGAAATTATCCACATCTGTTATGTGGTGATCACGGTACTGTTTTGACCTTTCAAACAGATTGTTCTGTATAGAGTCGAGTGTCTCAATGATGGTATCGGTCAAGCCTTCCAATTTGACTTGTGATTTTTCCAAGGTATCCCGTCTTGCCATTTCAACCTCTCCATTTGCCAGATCCCGGGCTCCGATTCCGATCCTGACCGGGACGCCTTTCATTTCATATTCTGCAAATTTGAATCCTGGCCTTCTTTTTTCATCATTGTCATATTTGGCAGTGATACCTCTTTGTTTAAGTTTAGCAAGTATATCAGCGGCTACCTTATCTATCTCTTCACTTGCTTTTGGTATAGGTACGATGATGACATGGATTGGAGCCAGACGTGGAGGCAATACAAGGCCAAGATCATCGGAGTGGGTCATGATCAGCCCGCCTATCAAGCGGGTGGACACGCCCCAGGAAGTCGCCCAAACGAATTCTTCGGTATTTTTATCAGTCAGGAACGTAACCTCAAAGGCTTTGGCAAAATTCTGACCCAGGAAGTGTGATGTTCCGGCCTGCAATGCCTTACCGTCCTGCATCAAAGCTTCGATAGTATAGGTATCGATGGCACCTGCAAAGCGTTCATTAGCTGATTTTACACCCTTGATGACCGGCATAGCCATATAATTTTCTGCAAAATCCGCATAGACATTGAGCATGGTTTGGGCTTCTTCTATAGCCTCCTCGGCTGTGGCATGCGCTGTATGGCCTTCCTGCCACAGGAATTCTGCAGTTCTTAGAAATAGTCTCGTACGCATCTCCCATCGCATGACATTTGCCCATTGATTGATGAGCAAAGGCAGGTCGCGATAGGATTTGATCCAGTCGCGATAGGTATTCCAGATGATGGTTTCAGATGTGGGTCTGATGATAAGTTCTTCTTCGAGCTTTGCGGAAGGATCGACAACGACACCCTTACCATCCGGATCATTCATCAATCGGTGATGGGTGACTACTGCACATTCTTTGGCAAAGCCCTCAACATGCTCCGCCTCCTTGCTCAGAAAACTTTTGGGAATCAAAAGCGGAAAATAGGCATTGACGTGGCCGGTTTCCTTGAACATGGCATCCAGCTGGTCCCTCATTTTTTCCCAAATAGCGTAACCATAAGGCTTGATCACCATACATCCTTTAACAGCAGAATGTTCGGCCAACCCGGCTTTGATTACGATATCATTATACCATGCCGAATAGTTTTCATCTCTTGAAGTTATTTCTTTGCTCATTTTTCAGATAATAATATTGAAATAGTCATTCTCTTTAACTTTTCGGCTGTAAATATTGTTGATTTAATGATGCCGATAGAAAAGTCTTGAATAATACGGCGCAAATTTAATGAAATACTTAAAAGAAAATGGTGTAAGCTGAATTCTTTGGAGAATAGTTGATTATTACATTAAATGAATAGGTTTTGAAGAGTGCGGATTGATTATCCGGATAATTGTAAGGAGTCGGTAGGTCGGTATTTTAAAGTTTTAACTATCTGAAAATAAATATTATCAATAATTTAACTAATTTTTGGGGATAAAAGTAATACTTTAGCCGTTGAATTAGTAAACAAGTCAAATTTTAATAAATTCATATAAAATGAAAGCTTTGCGATTTTTATTTCCGGTGACATTTTTCCTGATGACAGGGTCTGTCGCTTTTGCGCAGTTTGATGACGTGTATTTCAATCCCAACAAGGACGTGTTACCAGGAACGTACACAACTTCAAGTAGCAAATCCTCCCAATCTGATTACGGTTATACCTCAAATGCAGGCAATAACCAGTCAGTCAATGGTGGCTATGAGGGTAATAATACCATAAATTCCGGAGAATATGATGATCAGAGTTATGGTTATTATGACGACTATACATCGAGGATAAACAGATTCCACAGGTATAATACAAGCGGCTTTGGATATTATGATCCTTGGTACACAGGTGGATTTGGATATAATAGTTGGGCTTTTAGACCCAGTGTGACTTTTATGTATGATCCATTTTTTAGCTACAACCGATACTATAATAACAGTTTTTGGGGAAGTCCTTATTATGGAGGTTATTATGACCCTTTCTTTGATTATGGATATCCTTATAACAGCTACGGTTATGGCTATGGATACGGATATGGTTATGGATACCCTTATTACGGTTATCCTGGCTATGGCTATTCACCCTACTACGGTGGCTATAATGGCTGGTATGGAAATAATGGGTACGGTGATTCCAACAAAAATAATGTCAATAGGGTATATGGTGCTAGGAATGGCGGTGCAGTCATCGGTGGATCTGATGGATACCGCGACAGATCCCAGATGAACAGCGGCACAGTGAATCCTAATGATAGCAGAAGCCGCTTGAATAATGGAGGCAGACCGGATATTGAAGTAAGAAATACGACTCCGAGCCGAACCAGAACAGATGGAGGTAACGTAAGGCAGAATGTCCCGGATAGAACCATAAATCCGGATCGTAATATAAGAATCAATCCGGACAGAAGTAATACAACTCCTCAGAGAGAAAACAGGCCTATCCGTGAATCCACTCCGACAAGGTCGTATGAAGCGCCAACCAGGTCCAGATCTTTTGAAAGTAGTTCACCTTCCAGATCCAGTTCCTCAGGATCATACAATTCAGGAAGTAATTCTGGCGGTGCAACAAGAAGCTCTTCAAGCTCTTCTTCACGTTCCAGAGGTTGATAATTTGATAATGTCAATTATATTTTTATAAATCGAATAAGGTGGTACTGTATATATTACCACCTTATTTTTTTCTGAAGAATGTTTTATTTTCAGTTTCAAACTCTGAAGAATGATTATTCGGTTCGGAGTGATTAAGAATGACGCTTGATTTTGGAGCGAAGTATCAAAGATATTTATCCAAAGAATAAAGTCCTGGTAATGAAGCCAACTGGAAGTATTTCCCAAAAGGACGTGATGATAGGATTCCTATTGAATATATATTAAATATAATAAATACTTAATCGGTATAATTTTTTAGCCATGAAAAAAATAGTTTTTGGAATAATAGCATTGGGAATTGTTTTTGCTCAATCTGTTATGGGCCAATCTTCCCTGGATGTATTAAGGCTGTCCGGACAAAATCTGATCGGAACTGCACGTGCTGCCGGAACTAACACGACCATGAGTGGAATAGGGGCGGACTTTACTGCACTTTCTTCCAATCCTGCAGGTATCGCCCAATACAGGCTTTCAGAAATAATGCTGTCTCCAACCGTAATCGATAATTATACAAAGTCGAAATTGGAAAATGGCAGTGAGAGCCCGGAATTAGGTGACAGCAAGACAAAATTCCGTTTGCCTAACATCGGCTTGGTTTTGGCAAAGCAAAGTAACGATAAATTGAGCTACGCTTTCGGTGTAGGTATCAACGGATATGCCGATAACAGTCAGAATGCCTTGTTCCGCGGACGCAGCAAGGGCTCCATTGTGGAAAGATTTGCCGCCCTTGGCAGGGGCCTTGATCTGGATCAGTTGGACAATTATGAAGCCAAGCTAGCATGGGATACAGAGGCGTTGGTACAACAAAGAAGTGATGGTTCTTATTCCTATGATTATGAGGGATTTAAAGATGAGGAACTTAACAAATACCAATCCATCAGCGCCGGTGGCAGATATAATGATATCGCCGTCTCAGGCGGAATCAACCTGAGTAATAAAATCCTGATAGGAGCATCCGTCGGAATTCCCACCTTTAGCTACAATGAACGCAAGATATATCAGGAAAAGGATGATAAGGATGTCGTGCCTTACTTTGAACAATTGCAATTCCGGGAATATAAGGCCGCATCAGGTGTTGGAGTAAATGGTAAGCTGGGGATTATCTTTAAGCCGATCAATAATATCCTTATCGGGGCAGCCGTTCATACACCGAGTTTCATCTCTGTGACAGACAATTTTAGTACGGACTTGAGATATGAATTTACATTCGATAATGAGAAGAGAAATAATTATGCGGAGTCACCAGAAGGGACAATAGATTACACAGTTACCACACCGATGAGGCTTTTGGGGAGTATTGGTGGTGTTATTGGAAAATTTGGATTTGTCAATGCAGAAGTAGAATACCAGGATTATTCCAATGGCAAGATAAGAATCAAATCAGATAATCTGGCAGATAAGCAGATCGAGGAACAAATCAATGGTGAGATAAAAGCAAATTATACCTCTACCGTGAAGGTCAATCTAGGAATTGAGGTTGCAGCTATTGAGAATTTTAGGATAAGAGCAGGTGTCGGTTTTGCACAAAGCCCTTATGTAGGCCAGCATGATTTCAACCCCAATTTTGGTCTTGGAATAGGTTACAGGAGCGATATGTTCTTTTTGGATCTTGGCTTCAGGCAATGGAGGTCGGAAAATGGGTATCAGCCGTACTATATCACACAGGCCAGTCAGACCTTGGTTGATCAGAAGTTGACCAACAGTGCAGTTGTCCTGACTGTTGGATTCAAAATGTATTGAGAGAAGGAAGAGGGAAAGTGAAACGAATGGGATTTCCCCGGGATTTAGTTTCTTTGGAGTTGGAGGATAGGATTTTGGCTTAATGAAAGCGCCCAGTCCTAATCGGTTAAATTAGCTTCATACACAATGACTTTCTAAAATGGCCAGAATCCATTATCGGGACTAAGTGATTTGTTCGCAATATTCATTGAATTGAAAATGAAGCTGTTTGATTTATAATAGATTATTATCCAATTGGGTATATATATCCAAAACGTTATACATAATAAGAAGGTTTCAAATATAAGAAAATTAGGTGTTAAAACCTTATTTTTGCGTGAATTTTCGAAAGTAAAACAGAACTATGGCTTTGTACGAATTGGTCATGCCCAAAATGGGGGAAAGCATCATGGAGGCCACCATCCTCAATTGGGCTAAGAATGTAGGGGATCATATAGACGTTGACGAGACTATACTTGAAATTGCCACCGATAAAGTAGATAGTGAGATTCCATCCCCGGTGGAGGGTACTCTGTCAAAGATTTTATTCAATGTCAATGATGTGGTCCCGATAGGTACTGTCATAGCTGTTATTGAGACAGGCGCTGCATCCGGCAGTCCGGCATCCGATGATAACTCCGCCTCATCCGAGACAAATACCGTTTCTCAGGTGCCCTATGTGCCTCAGGCTGAAGAAAAGCAGGTAATTCCCGCCTCGGGAGGAGAAGGTGGCCGATTTTATAGCCCACTTGTCAGAAATATAGCGTCCAAGGAAGGAATCAGTATTTCAGAATTGGATAACATTACCGGTTCCGGTCAGGAAGGCAGGGTGACAAAGCATGATTTATTAGCCTATATCAAGAACAGAACATCCGCACCATCTACATTGGTTGAAGTCCAACAACCTGTCAGTCCGACGACTTCTGTTTCTCCAGTTGAGCCTAAGGCCCAGCCTCAGACAGCACCTAAGGCTTCTGTATCCGCATCCTCATTGGACGGTGACGTTGAAATCATAGAGATGGACCGTATGAGGCGCTTGATTGCCGACCACATGGTGATGTCAAAACACACCTCACCTCACGTTACATCATTTGTTGAAGTGGATGTTACATCCATGGTCAGGTGGCGGGAAAAAGTAAAGAAGGAATTCTCTCAAAAATACGGGCAAAACATAACCTATACGCCGATTTTCATTGATGCCATTGTGAAGGCCATTCGGGATTATCCAATGATCAATTCGTCGGTAGATGGCTCGACAATAATCAGGAAGAAGAACATCAACATCGGAATGGCTGCTGCATTGCCATCAGGCAACCTTATTGTGCCGGTCGTCAAAAATGCCGATGATATGAATCTTATCGGCCTGACCAAATCAGTCAATGATCTGGCCGCAAGAGCAAGGAACAATCAATTGAAACCTGAAGAGATTCAGGGCGGTACTTTTACGCTTACAAATGTCGGATCCTTTGGCAATGTCATGGGTACGCCGATCATCAATCAGCCGCAGGTGGCCATAATGGCTGCCGGTGCCATCAAAAAGAAACCTGCCGTCCTCGAAACGCCAGAAGGTGATGTTATAGCAATACGCCACATGATGTTCCTATCCCTGTCTTATGACCATAGGGTGGTGGATGGCAGTCTGGGCGGCTCTTTCCTTAGGAGAGTGGCAGATTACCTGGAGGCTTTTGATACAAACCAGACAATTTGATTTAATGGTGAAGTTGAAGCTACTAAGCTGCCTCATCCTCATATTGGTGGGCAATGTCTTGTGCCTTGGCCAAAAGGCTCCTGTCAAGCTTAAGGATGATGCTGATCGTAACTTCAAGAATAAAGAATACAGGAATGCCGCCACCATTTATCGGAAATATCTCGGCTATGGCGGTGATAAGAGCGTGTATAAGAATCTGGGAATATCTCTTTACCACACAAATGAGTTGGCTGATGCGGAAACATTCCTGACGGAATATTACAGTACACGACCCAAGGATCTGGATGTCGTGTATTTTCTGGGCAAGGTATTCCATCATGAAATGAAATTTGATAAAGCCATTGAGTTTTATAAATATTATCTGTCGCTCACCAAACCCTCAAATCCACTTTACGCGTCAGTTGTTGCTGATGTCAAGCGATGCGGAAATGCCAAGAAGATAAAGTATCAGGAGCAGGAAGCAATTAGCGAGAATTCTGGAAATGAAGTGAATTCTATATATGACGAGTTCAATCCTGTTGTCAGTCCCAATTATTTTGGTCGTATATACTTTACTTCCAACCAGCCGGTGGATACCGGAGAAGGAGATGCGATCCGACTTTTACCGATGAGTTATAACATGTTTGGAGCTGACATCCAGGTTGGAAGTGGACTTTTGGGGAAAGGTAGCCTTTTGAACATTAATCTGGCTTCACAGCAGGATGAAGTCCTGTATGGATTCAATAAGAATGGCCGGGTGTTGTTTTTTGGCAAGGGGGATGATTTGGGAGACCTTGGCATATTTGCCGAGAACACCAACATTGATCCAGAGGATTCGAATCGGATTCAAATGATTGACGCTTCTTTTTTGCAATTTGGGCAAGCAATTGATATTTATCCATTTTCCGATTCGATTCTGATATTTTCTTCGGATCGACCGGGGGGATTCGGGGGCTACGATCTGTATTACTCTGAGTTCAAGAATGGAGAATGGGGAGAGCCCGTCAATTTTGGTGATAAAATAAATAGTCAGTTTGACGAGAGGAGTCCATTTCTTTCCAATGATGGCAGGACTTTGTATTTTTCAAGTAATAATTATAACACGTTAGGAGGTTTTGACATTTTCACTGCTTATTATCTCGATAAGGATATGGAATGGAGCACGCCTGTCAATATGAGTCTGCCTATTAATTCACCCGGAGATGATTTGTTTTTTAAGCTCACAGAAGATGGGTTGAAAGCTGTTTTTGCTTCAGATCGCAAGACCGGGTATGGCGGTTTTGACCTTTACAATGCGTTCTTCAAATCTGTCCGAAACGAACAGCTTGTAGAAGCATTGCCTAATGTATTCTTTCATGTTCCTGATTTTAAACTGAACAGTCAGGAGTACAAGGATGAGATTAATCAGAGCAAGCTGGTCTCTTATACTGTGGAGCCAATGTTTTATATTGATGATGCTTCGATACTCCAGGCAAAGAACAAAAAGCAGATAGACCAGCTGATTGAATTGGCGAATAGATTTCCTACCACTACGTTTAATTTTGAAATAAACAGTGAGTCAAATGTTTCTTCTGAAATAGAATTGTATTTTGGAATCAAGCGAGGGGAAGTAATAAGCAATTATATGATGGCAAAAGGAGTTGCCGGGAATAGAATTACCATTCAAAGTCTGGGAAATCTTTATCCTATCGCCAGAAATATGGTTGATGGCAAGCCTAGTATTTCGGGACAAAATCTAAACAGGAGGATCGAAGTCCGCATGCACCATCTTGATTCATTACCATTGAGAATAACCTATAAGCAGCCTTTTGTCAGTGATTTGTTGAAAGTCGGTGATGCTGCGAAATTCAGGAAGCAAACGCAAGGATTAGCTTTTCGTGTTCAATTTGTTACGTTGAGGCAGATGTACACAGGAGACATCTACACGCTCAATCCGGATATTCTGATCGAAAGTGTCGGAGGCAGCGGAGTGTACAGGTATTTGTCGGGTTTGTTTGACAATTATAACGACGCAAAAGCATTTAGGGAAGTTTTGATAAACAATGGTCTGAAGGATGCATTCGTGGTGCCTTATATCGATAATGAGAGATATACCCCGGAAACCCTCACTGAGTCAATTATGAATAGATATCCCGATTTGCGAAAATATTATCTTGATCTGTAGATGGAATTAACACAAACATTAGATAAACCTAAAGGGAAATACCGACATATGGGACGCTTTGCATTTTTTATTGAAAGTCTTAAAAATATAAAAACTGTAGGTACTGTTACCCGAAGTTCTCGCTATCTATGTCAATCTGTAGTGCAACATGCCATTTTGAAAGATGCACGAGTGGTTGTGGAACTTGGTGCGGGTGATGGCGTAATGACGAAACATCTTCTGAAGGCTATGCCGCAGGATTCGGTACTGATTTCTTTTGAAATAAATAGTCTTTTTTGTGAGAAAATAGCTCAGCTTAATGATCCGCGTCTTGTGATTATCAATGATTCCGCAGAAACTCTCACTAAGGTACTGGCTTCGAGGGGGCTTGATAGCATTGACGTGGTGGCTTCTGCACTTCCTTTTTCGGTGTTTCCCGAGGAATTGACTATGGCTATAGTGTCTCAATGTAATAATTTGCTGAAGACGGGAGGCCGATTCGTTCAGATACATTACAGTTTGAGAACGCGTGAGGTGTACAGGAAAATATTCGGCAATGTTGATACCGGATTTGAATTCAGGAATATACCACCGGCTTATGTTTTGACTTGTATCAAATCATAATCTTTCTTGTTTGCCGGGGAGCATGGTTGATTTGCTCAATTATATCGTTTTATTTTTCGATATAAGGGAATACAGCATTTTGTTTATGCTGCAAAAATTGAAAAAAGGAATGCACACTGGATTTTATAGGTAAATCCGATAATGCAATAGGTGAATTTTATCTTATATGCGGGATTTGAAATGTTTTTATTAGAAATCCTTATTCTTTTCAATTTCTATCACATCAATTTGCCTGCTTAATCCTTCGTCCAGAGAAATCAAAGTCTCAGTATTGGCTATGCCTTTGATATTGATGATCTTACCGTGCAAAATATTCTTCAGATGGTAATTATTTTTGCAGATTAACTGGACAATAGCGCTGAACCTGCCCGTTGTCAGATTGACGGTTGTTATTTCAGGAATCTTTCGGAATGCATCTATTACAGTTTTATAATCTGTTCCCTCTGAAAAGCTGACTCCCACAAAAGCCTTGATTTCAAAACCCAGCTTCGTATGGTCGGCAATCAGATGCATTGCTTTTATGACGCCGATCTGTTCGAGTTTTTTCATCCTGACGTGAATAGTTCCTCCGGATACTTCCAATTGGCTGGCTATTTCTGCATAAGTCGAATTGGCATCTTTCATTAAAATTGATAAAATCTGCTTATCGATTCGATCCAAATCATGATCTTTGTTCATATTTAGTCGTGTTTATTGAGTCAAGTAAATTATTTTAGCTTGTTTAGAACGCGAATTTACTAAAAATGTTTAACAAATATGTTATATCGCTATAATTAGTTCAACCATTATGCAAAAAAGCTTATATCCGTTTGTCATTTCTCTTGTTTTGATTGGTGTACTACAATTGATTGGGTTTAATAGAAATAACTATTCAAACGATGTTTTTATTGAAAAAAATACAAATAACATAATTCGTAAGGAAATGATGTCCTATGCCGAGAACTTCAATCCGGATCTTATTGATTCGATAGTGAATGGGCGGATTGATACGGCGAGTGACACGCTGGACCAGGCAGGACCTGTATTTGTTACGGGGGATATGTACAGGAAGTTTAATGGGCTTCAGTTGGAATATGGCAGTGGTGGAGACAGGGGAATGATTGATTCGACGATAATAGGGCCTTATAAAAAGCTTGGTGTGACGGGTGGAAAGACGGGTTATATTCGGGTCAATAACTTCAGAATTCCCGCTTACTCCTCATTTATGAGTGTTATGGAAAAACTGGCCGGGAGTATAGGATTAGACACACTTTACCTCGACCTGAGAAATTGTGGAAATGGTGTGGATGTGGAAGTGGCGAAGATCGCCAATCAATTGTTCTTTCATGAAGGTAACCTCATGATGGAAGCCAATTTCTATAATGGAAGCCAGGATGTATTTAAATCTACCGGTAAGGTATTCTTCCCTGTAAAATATATTTACGTTATCCTCAATGATAAATCTTCGGGAATAGCTGTGCTTTTGGCTCGTATCCTTAAGAATAACGGCATAACAACGATCATTGGGGATGGGAAATTTATGATACCGCAGGTCATCAGGCACTTCCCGTTGTCTGACGGCAATTATGTAAGGATGCCTGTTGGTAGATATGGGTTTGACGCTGAAAAGGGAGTTGCGACGGGGCAATCATCGGAAGTGAAGCCGGATTTGATGATGGATGCTGAGGGTGTCGATGGGTTTTTGAGTGGGAGGTAGCTGTTAAACCAATGGGTCATTTTGTATTGAAAAATGGGTTTGGGGGCTAAGTTTGTAGGGGTTTGGTGGGGGCTGGTGGCCACCTTGAAGTAGGTAGATGTTTAATAGGTTGGGAATGAGTGTTGAGAAGCTGTTTCTGAAGTTAACTGAGATTTATTGCCGGAATTCAATGATTTTATTTTTATTGATTTTCGGAAACGTGGTTGGTGTGGGGATTTGGAGTTATTAAACATGTATATACTTCGATTTTTG
>WBZR01002872.1_pt1 | contig 16836 bp, 15 predicted proteins | sample 5204231 | NCBI WGS metagenome assembly WBZR01 (sample SAMN12412403, study PRJNA552823) | activated sludge metagenome | isolation source: activated sludge from anammox sidestream of wastewater treatment plant... | place: USA: Virginia | collected 2017-08 | reverse complement strand
GAGGGCCGCGGCCCGTGTCGCCGGCGGCCACGCGACGATGTTCCGCCACGGCGACCGCGGGCAGGAGGTCTTCTCGCCGCTGCCGCCGCCGCTCATGCGCATACACCGCGAGCTGAAGGCACAGTTCGATCCCATGCGCATCCTCAACCCCGGGCGGATGTACGCCGGACTCTGAACTGCATGCAGACCGCGCTGCCCGAATCGGTGCTCGCGACCCCGGAGGGTGCCGAGGCCGACGCCATCCTGCGCAGGTGCGTGCACTGCGGTTTTTGCGCGCCGACCTGCCCGACGTATCAACTGCTCGGCGACGAGCGTGACGGGCCGCGTGGCCGCATCTATCTCATCAAGAGCCTGCTCGAGGGTGCCGCCGACGGCGCAGCCACGCGCCAGCACCTGGATCGATGCCTGACCTGCCGCGCCTGCGAGACCGCCTGCCCCTCGGGCGTGCAATACGGGCGGCTGGTCGATATCGGCCGCGCGCATGCCGAGCGCAAGAACCTCCGGCCGCTGCCGTCGCGGGCGATCCGCTGGCTGCTGCGCCGGACGCTGCCGCAGCGCGCCTGGTTCGGTGCGGCGATGCACGTGGCGCAGCGCCTGCGCCCGCTCATGCCCGCGAGACTGCGCCGCAAGGTACCCGCCGTTGTCGAACTCGCGCCATGGTCTCCGATGCCGCGCGCACGCAGGATGCTCATGCTGAAGGGCTGCGTGCAGCCGGCGCTGGCCCCGTCGATTAACCGTGCGATGGCGCGCGTACTCGACGCCGTCCGGATACAGGCGATCGAGGTCGACGAGGACACCTGCTGCGGGGCGCTCAGTCATCACCTCGCGGCCGCCGACGAGGCGCTCGATTTCGCGCGCCGGAACATCGATGCCTGGTGGCCGCAGATCGAGGCGGGCGCCGAGGCGATCCTCGTCACCGCGAGCGGCTGCGGCACCATGGTGAGGGAATACGGTCACCTGCTGCGTCACGACGCAGCCTATGCGGAGAAGGCGGTGCGGGTCTCGGCGATGTGCCGCGATCCGGTGGAGGTGCTGGCCGCCGAGGATCTCACCTTCGCACGGAGCGATGGCGATTCGACGATCGTCTTTCACCCGCCATGCAGCCTGCAGCACGGGCTGAAGCTCGCCGGCCGCACCGAACAGTTGTTGTCGCAGCTCGGCTACCGCCTGGGCGGCATCCGCGACAGCCACCTGTGCTGCGGCTCGGCAGGCTCCTACTCGATCCTGCAGCCGCGGATTTCGCGCGAGCTGCGCGCCCGCAAGCTCGCCAACCTGATGTGCTCCGCGCCGTCGCTGATCGCCACCGCCAACATCGGCTGCATGAGCTATCTGCAGGAGGTCTCGCCCGTGCCGGTCCGGCACTGGATCGAGCTGATCGCCGATGCACTGCCTGCGGCTGCGTCCGCAACGCCGCCCGTGGACATCGACCTCGGGGTGCCGGGCGCGCAATGAGAAAGGGGCTGCCGCTCTTGGAGGGCGGCAGCCCCGTGCGCCGGTGCGCGGCGCTGCTGCGTGTATCAGTTGTACTGCGTGACGGTCTTCCAGCTGCCGTCCGGCTGGCGGCACGCCGTGCCGCGCATCACCGTCGGCTGACCGTCGATGTTGCCGGTCGTCTCGTATTCGCGACAGGGGCCGTTCGGCGTGTCGTACGTGCGCGTCGGCGTCACCGTGTACTCCGCGCGTGAATCCGGGTTCACCCACGCCACCGACTGACCGGTGCGCGTGGTCTCGAGCGCCTGGTTGGCCTTGATGCGGTCCACGTCGTCCATGCTGCGACCGACGCTGCCGCCCAGGTACGCGCCCACCACGGCACCCGCGGCAGTGGCAGCGAGCTGCTCCGCGCCATCGCCGAATTGCGAGCCAAGGTAGCCGCCCAGCGAGCCACCGACGACCTGGCCGCCCAGCTCCTTGTTCGCCGTACAGCCGGCGGCGGTCAGGGCACTCACCAACACCACAGCAGCAGTTCGAAGTTTCATGTTGCCTGCACCCTCTCATCAGAGCGATTACGGCGCTCGAGTCTACGCCCGGCCAATTAACGCCTACTGAACTCGGCAGTGGCGGGCGCGCAGCCTCATCGAGCACGCGGATGAGACTGGGAGGAGGAGGGATCGTTCGCCCGGGATCGTCGCCGGCTGCGAACGGTATCAATGAAAACGGCGGGATGACCCGCCGTTTCTGAATGCGCGGTGAACGCGAACTCTAGTAGACCTTCAGCACGCCCTCGGGCTCCTCGATGTACTCGAGATCCTGGTTGGGCGGATTGCCGTCGTAGATCTTGTACTCGCGGTTCTGCCGATAGGCCTCGCGCGTGAAGCTGTAGGGATCCAGCGCCGCCTCGTCGCGGATGCGCGTGGCCTCGAGATAGTTGGCGCGCTCGTTCACGCCGCTGAGTATCGCCAGCGGGATCGTGATGCCGCTGCTGACGTAGGTGAGCGGATTGAGCAGCCAGCTGGTGGCGAGGTCCGGTGCGTCACGCAGCGAGTTCGGGCCCCGTATCGGCAGCACCAGGTATGCGCCTTCGCCGAAACCCCACTTGCCGAGCGTCTGGCCGAAATCCTCGTCGTTCTTGACCATGCCGGAGTAGCCCGCGACATCGAACAGACCGCCGAAGCCGACCGTGCTGTTCAGCAGGAAGCGGCCGGTGTCGTGGCCGGCCTGCCGGAACTTGCCCTGCAGCAGGTCGTTGGCGATGACGTTGAGGTAGCTGACGTTGTCGAAGAAATTCGTCACGCCCATGCGCACGCCCTTCGGCGTGACCTTGCTGTACACCTTCGCCACGGGCTTGATGAGCGCCTTGTCGAGCGTGTCATTGACGTCGTAGACGACGCGATTGACGCCCTCGAGCGGATCCTTGTCCTCCTTCGAACCCATCGTGCATCCGGATAGGCCGAGGGCACTCAGCGCCAGTGCAGCCGCCAGTATCTTGTGATTCCCCATAGCAGTCCTCTTGTTGTGAGCGCCAAGAAAACGTCGTGCCGCTGCCTTGTTATTCTGTTATGGCGTTTTCCGAGCCGGCCGTCGCGGCGCCATCCGTCTCGTACTGCGCGATCTTAGCATTGAGTTTCGCCATCAGCGCAGGATAGCCATCGCTACTCATTATCGACGTATATTCCGCGCGCTTTAACGATAGATCGCTTATGCCGTCGGCAACGACGTTCAAGATGCGCCATTTCCCGTCGGCATCGGTGCGCAACTGGTAGTTGAGGCTGACGGTCTCGCCGTTGCTTTTCACCAGCTCGGTATTCGCCAATGCATTGTTTTCATTCTGTTTTTTATTGCCTATGGTGCGAAACGACTCACCGTCGTAGCCGTCGAAGCGCGAGGCGTAGGTCGCGACGCTCAGCCTGGCGAAGGTTTCCAGAAATTCCTTCTGTTCCTGCTCGGCCAGCCCGGCCCAGTACTTGCCCATGGCGATGCGGCCTATCGCGGGGAAATCGAAAGTCTCGCGGACGACCGGCTCGATCGCGGCAAATCGGCCCCGGTAGCCGAGCTCGTCGGCGCGCTTCATGATGTCGAGCAGCGCGCCGTGCAGTTTCGCAACCGGTGCCGCCGGATCGCCGCCATCGGTCGCCGGGACGCCGGTGGCCATCACCAGCAGCGCCGCGGCCGCGATCAGACTGCGAATGGTACGCATGGACTGGACCCTCCCGTGGTTACGCGTACTGTGACGAATGTGGATGCGCAATAGTTCAAAACGTTACGCCTCCGCCGCTCGCCCGGCCATCCGGCGCGCAGCCTCCCGCATGGCCGCGGTCAAGGTGAGCGCTGGTAGACGCGGCCCTTCCACCGCGATTGCTCGCCACGGTGGTAGCGCGACGCCGAGCTCCAGGTCATCGCGAGGTACCACGCCGCGATGAGCGGAAGCAGCAATGCCCAGGCTGCCGAAAGGCGGTAATAGCGCAGCGTCGGAACATATGGCAGCACGCCCAGCAGGTAGGTCGCGGCGCCGAGCGCGGCATCGCCCGGCAGCAGGCCGAGCATGGCCGCCGGCGGCACCAGGTAATAAAGCGTCATCAGCGCGGTGCAGGCGGCAAGCAGCGCCGGCGAGTAGCGCAACTGCGTGTAGGCGGTGCGCGCGACCATGTTCCAGATCTCCACCGTCGTGTAACGGCGCCGGCTGACCGCCGAATGGGTGAGACCGATCCAGGTGCGGCAGCCTGCAGCCTTGACGGCGGCAGCGAGGCTGCAGTCGTCAATCAACTCACCTTTGACCGCATTGAATCCGCCGATCCGGTTCAGCGCCTCGGTGCGCAACAGGATGCAGCCGCCCGCGGCCGCGGCCGTGCGCCGGCGCGGATCGTTGGCAAGCCCGAAGGGATAAATGAGCTTGAAGAAGTAGACGAAGGCGGGCAGCAGAAGCCTTTCGTGCAGCGACTGCATGTCGAGGTGCGCCATGAGCGAGACCAGGTCGAGATGGCCCTGCTGCAGTTTGCGGCGCAGCGCGGCCAGTGCCCCCGGTATCAGCACGATGTCTGCGTCAAGGAGCAGTATGAGCGGAGTACGCACCTGTCTGCGTCCCTGCTCGAGCGCCCAGAGTTTGCCGCTCCAGCCGGCGGGCAGCGCCTGGCCGGCGATCACCTCGACACCAGGCAGGCCGCTGGCGCGCACGACCTCCGCCGTGGGGTCGCTGGACTGGTCGTCGATGACCAGCACTTTCAGGTTCTCGCCCTGCGCTGCCAGACCCGCGAGCGTTGCGCCAATTACCGCGGCCTCGTTGCGCGCCGGGACCAGCACGGTGACGTCGGCGAGATCCTCGGTGTGCGGGTCTGCTGCGGCGTCGAGCGATTCGCGCGTCGACCATGGCTGCCACGGCAGCAGCAGTACGCTGGTGGCTACAAGCAGGGCAAGGATCAGGATTGCGGTTGCCATAAAAGCGAACCCGCCGTGCGGCGGGTTTCGCGGGGTCGGGATCGGTGAACGGCCGCGTCTACTGTTGCTTTCCCGCGGCTCGCTGGTCGCTGTTCGTTCCGCACGCGCGCACCGGTTCGGACTTCACGACCAGCCTCAGATGGGGCGCCTCGTCCTTGTAGAGTATCGGCAGCTCCGGTGCCATCGGGCCCTCGGTCTCGGGACCGAACAGGGCCACCTTCGCCGCCTTCAGCGGGTGGGCGAAGGTGTCGTTGACGGCGGTCGCCTCGAAGCCGCAATGCACCATGCAGTTGGCGCACTTCGGGTTCTTGCCGGTTCCGTAGCGATCCCATTCCGTTTCCTGCATCAGCGCCCTGAAGGTCGGCGCGTGACCCTCGCCGACCAGCAGGTAGCAGGGCTTCTGCCAGCCGAAGACGTTGCGCGTCGGGTTGCCCCAGGGCGTGCACTGGTAGGTCTCGTTGCCGGCGAGGAAATTCAGGTAGAGGCTCGACTGGTTGAAGCTCCACTTCCGGCCGCGTCCGAGCTTGAACAGGTCGCGGAACAACTCCTTGCTCGCCTGCTTCTTCAGGAACACATCCTGGCGCGGCGCATGCTCGTAGCTGTATCCGGGAGAAATGGTGACGCCCTCCAGGCCGAGCGCCATCATGCCGTCCATGAACTGGGCGACCTCCTCGGCGTGCTCGCCCTGGAACAGGGTGCAGTTGGCCGTGACGCGGAATCCCCGGCGGCGCGCCTCGCGGATGACCTCGATACACTTCTCGTAGACGCCGTCGCGGCAGACCGAGGTGTCGTGGCGGTCCTTGTTGCCGTCGAGGTGAATCGAGAAGGTCAGGTAAGGCGAGGGCTCGTACTCGTCGATCTTGCGCTCCAGCAGCAGGGCATTGGTGCAGAGATAGACGAACTTCTTCCTGGCGATGAAGCCGCGGACGATCTGGGCCATGTCCTTGTGGATGAGCGGCTCGCCGCCGGCGATCGACACCACGGGCGCGCCGCACTCCTCGATGGCCTGCATGCACTCCTCGTAGGACAGGCGCCGGTCGAGGATCTCATCGGGGTAGTCGATCTTGCCGCAGCCGGCGCAGGCGAGATTGCAGCGGAACAGCGGCTCGAGCATCAGCACCAGTGGATAGCGCTTGTTGCCCTTGAGCTTCTGCTCGATGATGTATCGAGCCACGCGGTACTTCTGTATCAGCGGCACGCCCATTATTGCAGTGTCCTTAGAGCCGTTCGTGTGGCAAAAAAGCTGAAATTACAAAAGATTGGCAAGACTCCCGCCCGAGGGCGCCAAAGATACTGGAATCGCGGCGCAAAGTACAGCAAGTGCGTGAAATTCACGACAAAATCCGGTTGCAAGCGGGGGGTTGTGTATCCATAATGACCGACCGCGTTTCAGAACAACGACATGTCACCCAACGGCCGTTACCCATTACTGAGTCAGATCGCCTCGCCTGCAGACCTGCGCCGCCTGCCGGAGTCGCAGCTCGAGGCGGTCGCGACCGAACTGCGTAACTTCCTGGTCGAGTCTGTCAGCCAGAGCACCGGCCATTTCGCCGCCGGTCTGGGCACCATCGAGCTGACCATCGCGCTGCATTACGTCTACAACACCCCCGATGACCGGCTGGTCTGGGACGTCGGCCACCAGGCCTACCCGCACAAGATCCTCACCGGCCGCCGCGATCGCATCCTCACCATTCGAAAGAAGGACGGCCTCGCGCCCTTCCCGAAGCGCGACGAGAGCGAGTACGACACCTTCGGGGTCGGCCACTCCAGCACCTCGATCGGCGCGGCGCTCGGCATGGCCATCGCCGCACGGAAGACCGGCAGCCACCGCAAGGCGGTCGCCATCATCGGCGACGGCGGCCTGACGGCCGGCATGGCCTTCGAGGCCCTCAACCACGCCGGGGATCTCGGCACGGACATGCTGGTGATCCTGAACGACAACAACATGTCGATCTCCCCGAACGTCGGCGCGCTGTCGAGCCGGTTCGCGCAGATCCTCTCCGGCAAGCTCTACACCACCATCCGCGAGGGCAGCAAGAAGGTGCTCTCGCACATGCCGCCGGTCTGGGAGCTGGCGCGCCGCGCCGAGGAGCACGTCAAGGGACTCATCGTTCCGGGCACGCTGTTCGAGGAGTTCGGGTTCAACTACATCGGACCCATCGACGGGCACGACCTGAATGCGCTGGTGCATACATTGCGCAACATCCACGAGCTGAAGGGGCCGCAGCTCCTGCACATCATCACCCGCAAGGGCAAGGGCTATGCGCCCGCCGAGGACGATCCGGTGAAGTATCACGGCATCTCGGCGCCGTTCGACCCCGAACTCGGCATCCAGCCGAGCGGCAAGCCCGGCAGGATGACCTTCAGCGACGTCTTCGGCGAGTGGTGCTGCGACATGGCCGCGCAGGACAAGCGCTTCGTCGCCATCACCCCGGCAATGCGCGAAGGCTCGGGGCTGGTGAAGTTCCACAAGCAGTTTCCCGCGCAGTACTACGACGTCGCCATTGCCGAGCAGCACGCCGTCACGCTCGCCGCCGGCATGGCCTGCGACGGCCTGAAACCCGTGGTTGCGATCTACTCCACCTTCCTGCAGCGCGGCTACGACCAGCTGGTGCACGATGTCTGCCTGCAGAAGCTGCCCGTGGTCTTCGCCATCGACCGTGCGGGCTGCGTGGGCAACGACGGTCCGACGCACAACGGCAGCTACGACGTCAGCTTCATGCGCTGCCTGCCGAATATCGTGCTGATGGCGCCGTCCGACGAAAACGAATGCCGGCAGATGCTTCATACGGCCTACACGCTCGACATGCCGGCCGCCGTGCGTTATCCCCGCGGCAGCGGCACCGGTGCGGTGCCCGAGAAGGAAATGCTCGCGCTGCCCATCGGCAAGGCCGAGGTGCGGCGCCGGGGCAAGGAGGTCGCGATCCTGGCCTTCGGCACGCCTTTGGCGATGTCGCTGGCGGCAGCCGAGGAGATCGACGCCACGGTGGTGAACATGCGATTCATCAAGCCGCTGGACGAGGCGCTCATCCTGCAGATGGCCGAGACGCACAATCTCCTCGTCACGGTGGAGGAGAACGTCATCGCGGGCGGCTGCGGCAGCGCTGTCAACGAGGTGCTCGCCGCCCGCGGCGTGCTCGTGCCGGTGCTGAATTTCGGGCTGCCGGACGCCATGCTGCAGCACGGCTCGCAGGACGACATGCGCAGGGAGGCCGGTTTCACGCGCGAAGAGTTGGTGCGCGCGATCAAGTCCCGGCAGCAGGGACGGGACGCGCGGGCCGTCCAACTCGCCTGAGCCGCGCCCGCGGTATTTTTCGCGACGGAACGGCGCCCGCCATTCCGGTCACTCACCGCAGCAGTTCACCGATCGCTGAGACCAGCCGTCGCATGTCTTCGCCCGTGATCTCGCCCATGGTCGAGATCCGGAAGATCGACTTCGCGTAACTGCCCTGGCCGGAGTAGATGACGAAGCCGTGCGCCTTCAAGTGGTCGTGCAGGCGCTCGTAGATGACGTTGGCAGGAAGGTGATAGCTGTTGAGCACGACGGAGGATGCGCCCTCGGGCAGCAGGGGCCTTATTCCCAGGGTGATGAGTCCGGATCGCACCTGCTCCGCCAGCGCCCTGTAGCGGCCGTGGCGTGCGCGCCACCCGCCCTGCTCCTGGAACTCCGCGAGCGCCTCGGCCAGCGCGTAGAAGGTCTGCACCGACTGGGTGAACGGAGTGCCGCCCTTGTCCTGCTCGCGGCAGTAGGTGGCGAGATCCAGGTACAGGGTTCGCTGCGGGGCTTCATCGTCGAGAGCGTCGCGGCGCGCGATGACAAACGAGGTGCCGGGCACGCCGTGCAGGCACTTGTTAGCCGTCGCCGCGCAGCCGGCGATGTCCCAGCCGTGGAAATCGAGTTCCTCGGCGCCGAAGCTGCTGACGGCATCCAGCAGCAGGGTCACCCGACGCTCGGCGCACAGGCGCGCGACGGGTTCGATTGCGTTGAGCCGCCCGGTCGTCGTCTCGTGATGCACCATTGCCAGGTGCGAGACGCCCTGGTGTTCGTCGAGCAGCGCGCGCAGACGCGCGTTGTCGATCGCCTCACCCCACTTCAGTGTCATGGAGACGCTGGGTATGCCGTGGATGGCGGCAATCTTCGCGAGGCGTTCGCCGTAGACGCCGTTCTCGATGATCAGCATCTTGCTGTCCGCGGGGCCGAGGCTGGCGATCATCGCCTCCATCGCCGAGGTTCCGGAGCCGGTCATCAGGATGGCGGCGTAACGCTGCGGGTCGAGTCCATAGACCTGCAGCAGCCGCTCGCGGATGGTGCGCTGCAGCCCGGCGAATTCCGGTTCGCGATGACAGAGATCGGGGCCGCCCAGCGCCGCGCGCACGCGCGCGCTCAGCGTGACGGGACCGGGATTCAGCAACAGCAGCGGCCTGACGTCGGGTCGGTTCATGTCGCGGTTGAGTATCCCCGGTGACGCGTCGCGTGGTCTTGGCGATGCAGGAAGGGGCCGCCTGCTCAGAACCGGCTGCCGATGTGCGACATCAGCCGACCCAGCACCTGCGGCGGCGTCAGCTCTGGCCGCGGCAGGTCCTCGAGGGTGCCGGTAGCGATCTTCAGGTGCGCGAACTTCGGACCGCTGTCGTCGGCGTGCAGGACGCGGTCCAGCACGCCGGACTCCTCGCCACTGACGCACAGGCCGTAGCCGCAGGCCTGCGCGATGGGGGCGAAGCCCACGCCGGCGGTCACCGTCGCCTGCGCACCGGTGGAGTCGTGCGCCTCGTTGTCGAGCACGACGTGCACGAGGTTGTCGGGACCGTAGGCGCCCAGCGTCGCGAAATTGCCCATGCGCATCAGCGCGGCGCCATCGCCGTCGACCACGACCACCTTCTTTTCCGGCCTCACCAGCGCCATTCCGAGACCCAGGGACGAGGCGCAACCCATGGAGCCGACCATGTAGAGCTGATTGACGCGATCATCGATTGCGTAGAGCTCGCGGCCGGTGTAGCCGGTCGTGGCAATCACGATGGTATCGGCGGTCGGGGTGAGGTCGATGATGTGCCTGAGCGCCTCGTTGCGCGTCAGTCGCGGGGTCCTGCGCTGGGTATCGGCGTGAACCAGTCTGCCCGCGCGCGTCGGCAGCTCCGGCGTCCTCTTCTTCAGGGAATGCGCGTCGACGGTGCCCTTCTGCATGATGAGCCCGTACGGCCGTCGCTCGCGTTCCATGTACTCGCGGGCGCGCTGCAGCACCGGCGCGATGTCCTGCGCGTGCATGGGAAAGGTCTCCCACGGCACGCGCATGAGGTCGAACATCTCGTTGGTGATCTGCCCCATCAGCTCGTGCTGCGGTTCATCGTGCACGCCGGGCGCACCGCGATGGGTGCAGATGATGAGCAGCGGGATGCGAAAGACGTAGCTCAGCGAGGTGATTGGGCTGACCGCGTTGCCGAGGCCGGAGTTCTGCATCATGGCCACCGCGCGGCGCCCGCCGATCGCCGCGCCGCAGGCCGTGGCCAGCGCGTCGCCCTCGTTGGCCGAGGAGATGTAGCTCAGCCGGTCGTCGTTGATGACGTAATTGATGAACGGCGTGAGGAACGAGCAGGGCACGCCGGTGTAGGTGCCGTATCCCAGCGCGCGCGCGGCTTCGACGAATTCTTCCGCTTTGATCATTTTCGGTGGTGAGATGTCAGCGTGAAAGCGAGTCTTTCGGCCGCTATTGTATTCCTTCGTCGGACCGCCCGCGCACCTGCGCCCGATGCCTGATTTCCATTCCCGGTGCGTTGGCCTTCAACCTGGTTGACGACTCCTGCGCCGGATGGCCACGCGCGGTGCTCCATCTTTGGCGGACTGCAGGCAGCGCATGACTGCGTAGCGCCGAAACGGCCGCGTAGCGTACATGGATGCATTCACGGCGTGACCCGGCAGCATGCCCGGTACTGGCGTCTCGCGAGCGTCCCGGGCATCTCGATCGAAGTTGCCATGCTCAATCTTCGCACCACATGCCTGCGCCATCACACAGGCGAGCCTTGGGGAGCGCAGCGCCGCGGCGGAGATCGCGCCGGCACCGGATGAGCGGCAACGACTCCCCGGCGGGCTAGGCGTTGCCCTGCGTGAAGTCGCCTGCCCGATCGAGGTCCTCGAGCGAGTTCACGTCCAGCCAGTGGCCGTTGATGTAGAGCACGCGCACCGGGCGGCCGCGCTGCACGAGGTGATTGAGGACGTGCGGCAGGCCCAGGGAATGATAGTCCGGGCGCTGCTTCAGCTCGCCCAGCGCCTCGGCGAGCCACTGCCGGCCGGCGCCACGGATTCGCAGTATGCCGATCCAGCGTCCGTGGCAGGGACCGGGGCCACTGTCCGCGTCCTCGCCGATGCGCTCCAGCGTCACGTCGCGATCGATGGCGGCGCGATCGTCGGCCGCCGAGCACCAGGCATAGTCCGGCGAGCCGCTGACGTGGTTCGTGGAGAGGGCGGAATCGACCACCGTCACGATCTCGCCCTCGTGTTCCAGCGCATCCCGCAGGATGTAGCTGCGGAACAGCAGGTCGCCGTAGAGGATAACCATGTTGTCGGCAAAGTCCCGCTGCGCGCACGAAAGCGATGCCAGCTCGCCGGTGCTGGCATATTCCGCGTTGACCGTCACCTTCACGCCGGGGACGTTGATCGCGTCGGCGCGGTAGCCGGCAACCACGGTCGTATCGTTGATGCCCAGCTTCTTGAACTCGTCGACGAGCCGGCGTAGAAGCGGCTTGCCGCTGATCGGCAGCATCACCTTCGGCCGGGATTGCGTGAGCCGGTCGAGTTCCTCGCCGCGGCTGGCGGCGAGCACGATCGCCTGCACGCGGCTCTGCGTGCCGCCGGCGTAGCGCAGCTCGGCCTCCTTCAGCTCATCGGCACCCTGCAGGCGGAAGATCTCGTTGACCGAGGCGATACGGTCCTCGACGTTCAGCAGGCTCTCGGTCGCGCGCACCTCGGCGGCGACCGACTGCATGGAGGCCACGGCGGCGCGGACCATGTGGTTGGCCCAGATGACCAGGCTTATCCCGGCGCGCCGGTACATCGCCACCGGCGTGGAATAGTACTTGGTGGGGACGATCACGACCGGCGCGCGGTTTCCCCACTCCCTGGCGAAGGCGAGGATCTCGTCTGGCCGCGAGAGCTTGCTGTGGATGAGGATGGCGTCGGCGCCCGCCTCGCGGTAGGCCTCGGCGCGGCGCAGTGCCTCCTTCATGTCCCATCCGGCGATCAGGGCCTCGATACGCGCGACGATGCAGAAGTCCTCGTCGTGCTGGCTGTCCTTGCCGGCCTTGATCTTGCCGCAGAACTCCTCGACGTCGGCCAGCGGCTGGCGCTCGCCGTCGATGAAGCTGTTGGCCTTGGGAAACAGCTTGTCCTCGATGCACACCCCGGCCACGCCACGCTGCCCGAGCTTGCGCACGAGCCGGCGCATGTTGTTGAAGTTTCCATAGCCGGTATCGCCGTCGAGCAGGATGGGTACGCGGGTGACGTCGGTCATGAACTCCAGCACGTCCACGACCTGCGTCCAGCTCGCCTCGTTGTTGTCGCGCACGCCGAACTGCGCGGAAAGCGCGAGCCCGCTGGCCCATATGCCCCTGAAGCCGGCCTCCTCGACGACGCGCGCGGACAGGCCGTTGTGCGCCTCCATGATGAATTCCAGTTCGGACGACAGCAGCAGGCGCCGCAGCTGAGCGGCGCGACTCAGGGGCGGATTGATGTTCTCGGGGCTGTTCACGTCAGGTGCGGCAGTATCTTGGTGGTGGCTCGCGCTATGTCCTCGGGGAAATCTATCTCGACCCAGGGCGTGCCGGTGATGTCCTCGTAATCGAACTCCGCCGGCCGCTCCAGCAACAGGTCGCGGATCGCCTCCTCGTAGGGCTCCTCGCGGCGGCCGTTGCCGACGTATTCCTCGGTCCTGCGCGCCAGCCGCCGGGCCATGTCCTCCCCGAAGCGGAAAAAGCCCACCGATTCGCCGGCGAAGTCGTATTGTAGCCCCTTGGCGAGTTGCTTGCGGAACTCCACCAGGGCGCCGGCGCGCACGCACAGCTTGACCGGCTCCAATCCGGACTCGAAATCCCTGTCGAGCAGGAAGCAGTTCGGCCGGGCGGTGTACTGCAGGCGGTCCAGCAGCGCCGGGTGGTAGAGCACATCGGCGTCCATCAGCAGCACGTCTCCGCCGGCATCGAGGTAATGGCGCATCGTCCACAGGCTGACGACGCTGCCCTCGCGATAGGCGGGGTTCATGACGGTGGACACGCGAGTCGCATGACCGCTCGCCTCGATCGCCCGGCGCAGCATGGCGGCCTCGTAACCGACGCAGACGGCGATGTGATCCGTGCCGCGGGCGGCCAGGTTCTCCAGGTGACGCTGCAGGAGCGTCTTGCCGCCGAACTCGAGCAGGCCCTTGGGACCCTGATGGGCGGCGGCGATGCGCCGGCCGTAGCCGGCGGCAAGGATGATGGCTCTCATCGAACGATGGTTCGTGAATCGTGGCCGGCGATGGGTGATTCGTGGATCGTGATGGGTGATTGGCGAGTGCAATGCCTCGGGGCAGGTCAGGCCGCCGCTCCCCCAAAGACACCGCTCACGACTTGCCAACCGCCCTTCCGAACACCTGGCGGAAGCCGAAATAGGCCACGGCATCCTTCATGTTGGAGACGAAGCGGCCGAAACTGCTCATCCTGGCGCTGGTGAGGTATTCGAGCGTCAACACGATACGTTCCTCGTTCTCGCCCGCGGGTGTGACCCGGTGCCACAGCCTGTCGCCGTTGAAGATGACGAAGGTGCCGGGCGTGAGAGCAATGCTGTGCTGCTCGCCCGGGCGATCCTTGCGGCCGCGGTAGAGCTCGAATTCGAGTCTGCAGCTGGAACGGTCGACCAGTCCGAACAGGACCGTGTACCGGGCGCCCCTGTAATACGAGGTGTCGTAGTGCCAGCCGATGTGATCGCCGGGCTGCGTGTAATAGTAGAGCGCGTAGGTATGCGGGTCGTTGGCAGGGCAGGGCAGCAGCTCCACGCCGGTCAGCGCCTTGAAGAAATCCGTCAGCGCCGCGGAGCGGTAGAGCTCGGGAAACTCCGGCGCGTGCCGATCCAGATCGAAGCGGCTGACGCTGCCGCCCTTCTTGTGACCGGGCAGATAGTTGCGATTCACGCTCGGATGCACCCGCGGCAGCGCCGCGAGCAGCGGGTCGGCGACGATCTGCGGCAGAAAGTTCTCGATGACCAGCGCCTCGTCCTGCTCCAGGAACCTGCGCCGGAGCGAGGCAACGTCGAGGGTGCGAATGTGCGCGTCGAGCGCGGCGTTGATGTCGGTCATGCCATTTCGTGCCAGTTCTCAGGTTGTGCCGCCGATGGCGTCGCCGCGATCCCAGCGGCGGCATTCGATGATGGTCCACACCAGGTATCCCAGGGTGCCCACGGCATACGGGACGAAGAAGTACCGCAGGCCGAGTATCCAGGTGATGGGCCCGATCAGGTAGATGAAATCCTCCAGCTCGAAGCCGCCGGCATGGGGATGCTTCCAGGCCTGCCTGCCCCATCGCGCGTCGAGCCGCAGCCGCAGCCGCAGGATGAACGGATTCGACAGGCCGGCAGCCAGGCCCAGCAGCAGCCCGCCGGCGCCGAGCTGACCGTGCCACTGGCCGATGCCGATGCCGCAGAACAATAGCGTGTAGTTGAGTGCGCCGACGATGAAGTCGAGCTTGTGGCCGAGCGGACTGGTCTTGCCGGACTGGCGGGCAAGCTCGCCATCGGTATGGTCGGTGAAGACCGCCAGCATGTAGATGCCGGCGGCGAGATTCGCGTACTTCGGCCCGCCAAACGCGAACAGCGCCGCCGCCATGACGCCGAACAGAAAGCTCAAGGCCGTCAGGTGGTTCGGGTGCACCGGCGTGTTTACGAGCGGGCGCACGAGCCAACTGGCCAGACGCTGATCGTAGGGCATTTCAAGTTGTGACATGTCAGGTGGCGGTCGCGTCGCAATGGCTGCGTTTCGGGATGTCGGGACCGGCGCGGCAGCGCGCCGCCTGGTCCGCCAGCCCGGTCTCTTCGTGGTGCAGGCGGCCGTCTTTATACCCGTGCGGACCGGTTCGTTCAACCGCAGCGCTCAATCCCCTGGCTCTTCCCGGGGCGCAGGCCGGTGCGGTCGCGCCGCGGCACAATGGCGGGCGCGCTGGCCCGGGCGAAGGACGGGGTGTGTGGCGACCGTCAAAGCAGCCGATCCGGTCCGCCATCGGCGTGCCGGGGCAGGTGGTCATCGACCTTCAGCCACGGGACCTGGCTCATGGTCCAGATGTGGTATTGCGGCGGCAACGCGGAAGGATCGTCGAGACTGCCGATCGTGATATCGACGTGCGTGGGGTTGCGCTGACTTCGGAAGCTGATCGGGGTTCCGCAGCGGGGGCAGAATTGACGGAGTGCGTGCGTCGAGGAGGCATATGCCTGCGGTGCTCCGGCGGTGACGGTCAGACGCTCCGCCGGGAAGGTCGCCCAGGCGACCAGCAGTGCGCCGCTGGCGCGCTGGCAGATCCGGCAGTGGCAATACCCGCAGTCGACCGGCCTGCCGCTGACGCTGTAGCGGACTGCTCCGCACAGGCACCCGCCGCTCAGGATAGGATCGCCCATCCGCGGATCATAGCCGCTGTGCCGCGCGGGCGCGGCCACGCCGGGACGGCGCATCGCGATGGCACCCGGCCGTCGCCGGGGCAGGGGGCGGTGGATCCCTGTACACTTGCGCGGTGAAATACGCGAAATTCATCTTCCTCCTCATCGGGTTGCTGCTGCTCGCGAAGGTCCTGAGCGCGGTCGACTGGGGGCAGGTCGGCGGCGATCTGGCCAAGGTGGGATTCAGCGGTTTCGCCATCGTCATCGGCCTGCACGTGGTGACGTTCTGGACCGACGTGGCCGGCTGGCAGTACACGTTCCACTCCATCCCGCCGCGCGAGCGGCGCTGGATGCTGCGATTGTACGCGGTGCGCCTGGCCGGTGAGGCCTTCAATTACATACTGCCTGCGGCATCGATGGGCGGGGAGCCGTTCAAGGCCGTGCTGCTGAAGACGCACTATCGCGTCCCGTACCGGGAAGGTGCGGCGACGCTGCTGCTCGCGCGCACCGTCAACATCATCGCGCTGCTGCTGTTTCTCGGCGTGGGTTTCGTCTTCATGTTCTTCTCCGGGGCGTTCCCGCGGGGCATGAAGGTGGTTGCCGCCGTCGGCCTGGGCTGTGTGGCGATCGGCGTCCTGCAGTTCCTGGCCATACAGTGGTTCAAGCTCAGCTCCTGGCTGAGCCGCAAACTCGCGCGCACGCGTTTCGGCCGCAGCCTCGAGGGCGTGGTGCACGGCCTGGAGGAGTTCGACGAGCACATGGTGCAGTTCTATCGCAGCAAACCGCTCGCGTTCCTGGCGGCGCTGGCGCTGGGGTTCACCAATTGGGTGCTGGGGACGCTGGAGGTCTATCTCGTGCTCGGCTTCATCGGTCATCCGGTGAGCTTCGCCGAGGCATGGATCATCGAGGCGCTGGCGCAGCTCATGCGCGCCAGTGCGTTCTTCATCCCCGCCGCCGTCGGTGTTCAGGAGGGAACGTTTCTCGTGGCGTGCCGCGCGGTCACGGGCGTGGCCTCCACCGGCGTCACGATGTCCGTGGTCCGGCGTTGCCGGGAGCTGATCTGGGTGGTGGCGGGACTGGCGATCTATTGGTCATATTCCCTGCGTGCGCCCGCGGAACCTGCCGCGGCGCCGTGAGGGGCACCTGTTCCGCTGACGGCGCGCCGGGGCGCTGCCCGCGCGGGGCCGTCAGTGCGTGCGCAAACTGGCCCGCCGGCGCGGCCGCAGGCAGGGGTGCGCGCGTTGCCGATCAGCGCGGCTGCCAGTAGTGCAGGAACCAGTCGACGGCGTCGCGCAGCGCCTCGTCGGCGGGCCGGGGGTGGTAGTTCAGGTCACGTATCGCCTTCTCGCTGGAGAAGAACA
>WBZR01002871.1_pt1 | contig 16838 bp, 15 predicted proteins | sample 5204231 | NCBI WGS metagenome assembly WBZR01 (sample SAMN12412403, study PRJNA552823) | activated sludge metagenome | isolation source: activated sludge from anammox sidestream of wastewater treatment plant... | place: USA: Virginia | collected 2017-08 | reverse complement strand
CTTGGCGGTCTTGCAAACGTGGGCGATGGCCTCGACGATGGCCGGATTATCCCATTCGAGCGGCACGCCGAGACCGATATTCATCGACGCGGCGAGATCGTTGGGACCGATGAAGCATCCGGCGACCCCAGGAACGCTCAGGATTTCGTCGCAGTGTTCGACGGCGTCGATATGCTCGATCTGCAGGATCAGGCAGATTTCGTCGTCGGCGTGTTTGAGATAGTCACCGCCGTTGGTATCGAACCGAATACCGGTCATGCTGCCACCGACGCTGCGCTTCCCCTTGGGCGGAAAGAAAGTGGCTTCGGCAGCGCGTTCGGCTTCTTCGCGGGTATTGACCATGGGCACGACGATCCCCCAGGCGCCGGCATCGAGCACCCGCTTGAAGTTTTCCGGGTGATTCCAGGGGATGCGCACCATGGGAGCGACGCCGCCGGTGGTGATAGCGCCGAACATGCGCGACAGAGTGAGGATGTCGGTGGGGTTGTGTTCGGTATCGACCACGAGCCAATCGAAACCGAGTCGCGAAACGAATTCGGCGGCTTCCGGACTCGGCAGGGAGAGCCAGGTACCGATCGACGGTTCTCCGGCGGCAAGGCGGCGTTTGACATGATTGGCGCGCATGGATGATGTTCTCCCTTCGGCTCGTGCGCTGCGATCGTTTCGGGCATTGTACGGCGCTGGGCGGGGTTGTCTGGTGGTGCGATCCGACCGGTTGATTCAGGGAATGCGCAAGATATGGTGTCTGATCAGGCGAGCTGACCTGAGCGGCCACCGGAGAGGCGAACGGAGAGGAGCACGAGCATGGCGAAAGCGACGAGGATGACGGAGAGGAGCAGCGCGGTATTCAGATCGCCGGCTTCGTAGCGGCCATAGACGGCCAGCGGCATGGTTTCGGTGCGGCCGGCAATGCTGCCCGCGAACATGATGGTAGCGCCGAATTCGCCCAGCGCCCGCGCCCAGGCCAGCACCGCGCCAGCACCGATCGAGGGCCGCGCCAACGGCAGCGTGATATGCCAAAGGACCCGAACCGGCGAGGCGCCCAGATTGGCGGCCGCTTCTTCGACGAACGGATCGTAATTGGCGAATCCGGCTCGCGCCGAGCGGATATAGAACGGGGCCGAAACGAAGATCTGGGCGAGCACGACGGCAGTGGTCGTGAATCCGATGGTGATCCCGAAATGCCGGTCGAGCTGCTCCCCCACAAGGCCACGGCGACCGAACGCCATCAGCAATGCCAGACCAGCCACCGCCGGTGGAAGCACCATCGGCAGGTCGATGATCGTTTCGACCAGGGTTTTGCCGGGAAACGAATACCGCGCGAGGAAGAACGCGAGCGGTGTGCCGAGCAGCACGACGATGACGAGCGAAACGGCCGTGGTGGTCAATGAAAGCCGGAGTGCCTGCCGGAGTGTGGTCGATGTCGCCTGACTGACTCCGTCGAACCGGTCGATGGTTCGCCAGAGCAACCCGATCAGGGGGAGCGTGAGCAGACCGAGCAAGAGACCGCCGGCCACGACAGCCAGCAATCGGCTCGACCATGTTTCGAGATGGGCGCGATCGTTATCGAACGACAATGCAGCGAATCCATTCTCCGGAGCTGTCGAACGACGACCAGCAGAATCTGAATCATAGACGCGACCGCCACACCACCGGCGGATGGTGGCATGGCAGCCGCGAGGAGCAGTGGTTGACGTCTCGGCCAGCGATCAGTCGACCGGAATGAATCCGTACGATGCGAGGATCGCCTGGCCTTCCGGCGAGAGGATGTAGGAGATATAGGCCTCGGCGAGTTCCTGGTTCCCGGAAGCGACCGGTGCGATGGGGTAGGACGCCACCTGGTTGACGTTCGCGGGAATCGCGATCGCCTGAACATCGCTGGTTACGTCGGAGGTATAGACGATACCGGCATCGGCTTCGCCGAGGGCAACCTTGGAGAGCACCGATCGGACATTGTCTTCCTGCGAAACGACATTGGCGGCAACGCTGGCAACGAAATCGTTGCCATAGGTGGCGGTGTCGGCGCCCATCTTGCAGATGCTGGCGCGCGAATATCCGCCAACCGGCACGCTTTCCTGGGCAAGAACCAGCTTGAGGCCCGGTTTGGCCAGATCGGCCGGGGATGCGATACCGGCAGGATTGTCAGCGGGAACCACGATGGTCAACCAGTTCTCGACGAACTTCACCGGCTCAGCGGTTACCACGTCAGCCTCGATCGCGTCGGCCATTGCCGAGTCGGACGCAAATGCGGCGACATCGGCGGGGGCGCCTTCGGTGAGCTGGGTGACGAGCGCCTGGGAACCGGCGAAGTTCTGGACGATTTCGAGACCGGGATTGGCGGCCTCCAACTCCGTCGCGATTTCACCGAACGCGTCAGTGAGCGAGGCGGCGCCGAAGACGGTCAGGGTGCCAGGATTCTCGGGAAAGGGGGTCGCTTCGACGGGCGCGGGCGAAGCAGCGGTGGCCGATGCTGCTGCCGGGGTCGCGGGTTCGCAGGTCCATGGGTCGATTTGGGCCAGTGTCCGATTGGATTGGACACCGAATGCGCCGAGAACGAGCATCGCCCCCAACAACAATGCGCATCCGAATCGACCGAACTTCATCGATGTTTCTCCTTGGATACTCATTATTGACTATTCAATATCTGAGGAATTGTGTGAAGTTCGGTCGGTATTGTCAAGGGTTCGAGCACGGCCAGGATCGCAATGAATGGCGACGCTACGGTGGTGTGATGGGCATGCCGGTCGAGCTCGTGCCATTCGTGGTGGCGGCACTACGGCGCCAGAGTGGTTGCCGCGCATGGCGTTCATGGATCTGAGGGATTGACAGCACACGAGAGTAGAACATATGATCTAGCCGTCGCTTGGATGGCTCGGGCGTTTGTTTTTTGAACGCGGGTCGATCGAACCGGGCCATCCAACCGGCGCAACCCCGACAACCGAGACCGTACCCAATCCGTCGTGCGGTCGTTCAGCAGGTGCAGCCATGGCAGGCCAGATCGTTCCGATGTTTTCGGCGCCCTCTCCCCGCGAACGGGAAGCGCTCGATGTGGCCGCCAGTTATCTGAAACGCGCCGGCACCGAGGCTGGTTCGCGGATGATGGGCTCGCCCTCGCTCGATTTGGGCAAAGCGGAATTGATCGAATCCCTCCGGAACGAGATGCGCGAATCGGCAGCCTTGTGCGAATGCCTGATCGATCTCTTCGACGGCTGGGGAAATTGAAGCAGGCAGCAGGCAGCAGGCAGCAGGCAGCAGGCAGCAGGCAGCAGGCAGCAGGCAGCAGGCAGCGAGATGGTCGGTCCCGGACTACGCGATGTCAAGCCGCTACTGGGCTACTTCGACCATTCCGCGTGCTGCCCGCCGCACGCCGCCTACTCGTTTCTGCGTGCCGCGTGCTGCCTGCTGCTTGCTCGTGATATTGACTGCCGGGGAGAAGAGGCGTCCTGTTAGGATGTGCGCCACAGGTACGATCGACCGCGAAACCGGGTGGTTTCCGTTTGCGTCGTGGTCCCAACCGGGCACATCGATCCATTCAGCACTGGAGAGTGGCTGTGACGACATTGGTAACGGGTGGCGCGGGATTCGTCGGCGCGAATCTGTGTGAACGGCTCGTCGCTGACGGCGAAACGGTGATCGCACTGGACAATTTCATCACCGGTCGCCGCAGCAATCTGGCGGCGCTGGAAGGGAATCCGGCGTTTTCGCTGGTCGAATTCGATCTCACCACCGGATTGCCCGAACTCCCCCGGCTCGATCGCATCTATCACTTTGCCAGTCCGGCCAGTCCTCCCGAATACCAGAAATATCCAATCGAAACCTTGCTCGTAAACGCCGAAGGAACCCGGCGCCTGCTCGACCGGGCGCGGAACGATGGCGCGCGTTTTCTTTTCGCCAGCACCTCCGAGGTCTATGGCGACCCGCTCGACCATCCGCAGCGGGAGGATTATCGCGGACATGTGAGCTCGATCGGGCCGCGCTCGATGTACGACGAATCGAAACGCTATGCCGAGGCGCTGATCACCGCCTATACCGATCAATATGAGATGGAGAACCGAATCGTGCGGATCTTCAATACGTACGGTCCGCATATGGCGCCGCATGATGGGCGTGTGGTAAGCAATTTCATTGTGCAGGCACTCAAAGAAGAGCCATTGACCATCTACGGGAGTGGCCAGCAGACCCGCAGCTTCCAATATATCGACGATCTGATCGAAGGGGTCGTCCGACTGATGAACTCGCATTACAGCGCGCCGGTAAATATCGGCAATCCCAATGAGTTCACCATGCTGGAACTCGCGACCAAGGTATTGGCGATGACCGGTTCACCCTCGGAGATCGATTTTCTGCCGCTGCCGGCGGACGATCCAAACCGGCGCCGTCCGGATATCACCCTGGCCAAAACGCTCCTGCACTGGGAACCGCGGGTGTCGCTGGATGAAGGGCTGGAAAAGACGATCGCGTATTACCGGTCGGAGGTCATGGGGTAGGGAATCGAGAGCCCGGCGCGGTTCGCCAGGCTCTGCGTGCCCCAGAGAGTACGATCAGCGATCGTCGCTCTCGTGGATATGGCCGCGTACGATTTCCACGAGCTCCGGGGTAATCTCCAGACCGTGGACTTCGGCCGCATGCATTCCGGCAACGGCCAGCAACTCGTCTTCCGATGCCGCGGAAAAGGTCGCGGGGCAGCCATCCATAATGTCCCCGCAGGCAAGGATCTTGGTCATCGTACGTTCCTTTCCTTGTTGATCGATTTCCATCAGATCGCGAATCTGGTCGTCACTGAGCTCGAGCGCGTGCGCATCCCGCGCGTGCCCCCGAACCAGACCGATGAGCGTTCCCTCCTGTTCGTTCTCGAACTGCATACCACAGGAACAACGAACGATTTTTTGCATGGAGCGCCTCCATCTATGCATCCGGTTGGTCGACCGGTACCATGCTACTGAATCGATCTTGCAGTGACATTGCAGAAGACATGCGGTTCCATGGCCATCGAACCGACTCGAACGAATGCATTGCTCCGTATCGCGGTCTGCGGCCAGTTGTGGATCGAATGCGGGAACGTGCGGTTACTCGAACGCGACTTTCCGGCACGCCAGGGACGGCGGCTCTGGTGCTATCTGGTCCTGGAGCAGCGTCGCACGGTGAGTCGCGATGAGCTGGCCGATGCGCTCTGGGGTGACGAGGCGCCCGACGGTTGGGGGATCTCCCTGAACGCGGTCATCAGCCGGCTCCGGGCTACACTCAAGCCAATCTCCGAGCGCACCGATCTCGAAATACAAGGAAGCGCCGGAGGTTATCACCTGCACCTTCCCGCCGGCGCCTTCGTCGATTTCGAGCGGGCCCGATTCGGACTGCACCTGGCCGAAACCGCACTGGCACAGGGCGACGTACCGCAGGCGCTGTCCGAAGCGCGGGTGGCGCTGGAGATTGCCGCGCGCGGTTTCCTGCCCGGCGAAAGCCTTCCCTGGGTCGAGCGGCGACGGCGGCAATTGCAGGACATCCAGATTCACGCCGCGGAATGCATGGCAACGAGCGAGCTGCGTCGTGGCGAGTATCTGCGAGCAGAACGGGAAGCGGAATCCTTGCTGGTGATCGACCCGGTCAACGAAACCGCCTACCGCATCCTGATGCTGACTGCGGCCGCGCTGGGAAATCGCGCGGGTATCGCCCGGGCAATGACCCAGTGCCGCACCATGCTGCGCGATATCGTCGATACGACTCCTTCGCTGGAGACCCAGCAGCTCTTCCAGAAACTGACGCGCGAGACTGGGTAGCCTCCGCATGACAAGTCTGGCCGTCGGATCGGAGGATCAGGCGCCGGGGTAGCAGTAGTAGGCGTCGATAGCGAGCGGGGTCGCGGGGTCGAGGGTGAGGTCGGCGCCCGCGGTCGTGGTATGCGGATCGAAACCACAGAATTCGCGGTTCTCCAGGGTGGAAATGGCCTCCAGATGATAGGCGCCGCTCCCATCGAAGGTACCGATGCCGTTGGCGCCGGTCATGAGATGCTCCACGGTGCCGGCGGAATCGGTGAGCGCGAATTCGACATTCGGCGCGAGATCACACAGGCCGGGACCGATCACATCGCCCGAGCAGCTATAAGCGGTAATGGTGAGCGCGGCTGCCGCTTCGGGTTCCGCCCGGACGTTGTACCAATCGCAGGAGAGTTGTTCGCCAGGGAGCAGATGGATATTCAGGCGGCCACCCGGTTCGACGATAGCGAACGGGAAGAAGGGATAGTCGAAGGTGCGAACGGAGCTGGTGCATTGGGCGATATACGACAGGGCGATGGTACCCGGCGTTTGCTGGGTCAGCCGGTAGTCGCCGGGTGTGAGCTGGGTAAAGGAAATCGTGGCAGGAGCGCCCCCGGTGCCAGTCGAGGCCATGGCGCTGCCATCCTGAGAAGAAATCTTCTCGAGGGTAAACGGAATATCTTCGGTCCCGAGGCGGCATTGGTCGATCAGCGATTCCGTGGGGTCGATCGGATCGTTGCGGGATTCACAGGTGTAAATATCGAGCGTCAGGGAGGCGGGGGCATCCTGCGCACTGGCGGCAGGCATACCGCCGAGGGCGCCGGCAACGATACTCAGCGTCAACAGGGCAATGGTCGACAGGCGGATGATCGACATGTGCGTTCGTGGTTTCATAGGGTGCTCCTCGCGATATCCGGGCAGCGTCGTTCTGTGGGAACGCGAATGACCCTGGAATGGTTCCATTGGTCCTGGCCGTAATGTGCCTCAAATGCGGACCCGGGCCGGAGACGATCCGTCCCGGACCTTTTGCATCCAGATGCCGTCGAGACCGCGTCCGTAGTAATTCTTGCTGATGCCGACCTCGGTGAAGCCCTCGCGGCGATAGAGGGCTTTGGCGGTTTCGTTTTCCTTTTCGACCATCAGAATCATGTCTCCGCGCGGGATCGCAGCATCCAGCGCGCGCAGCAGCTGGGCGCCGATGCCACGCCGCTGGAAATCGGGGTCGACGCAGATATTGACGACGCGCGCTTGTCCGCCATTCCGGTCACCGATGGCGCACCCGGCGATGCGGCCGTCCTGCCGGGCAACAAGGAAACGGACATAGGGCAGACTCCAGAGCAGGAGCAGGGTAGTCAGGCTATAGGCGAGTCGGGGAGCAAAGGCGCGCTGTTGCAGCGTGGCCACCTGCCGGAGTTCGGCAAAGCGCACCGTACCGATCGAAACAGCGCCAGACCGGGCGGGAGCTATTGGGGGCGAGGGGATCGAGCGGAAGGGGTTGAGGTGAAGCGCCATCGGTCGTCGCTGGGTTACCTGTGTCCACGGTTCTGCCAGTCATGGTACACCACCGCAACAGAAGAACCGATCGAATGTTGGGTACCGAAGACCCTGAGGGAGACAACCGGGGATGAACGCGGAACCCGTCGTATCGAAGCAGGAACCGATCCAGCGAGTATTGGGCTGGGTCGAATATGTCGCGCTCGGTATCGAGCTGCTGGCGGTGGCGGTGATCGCGATCGGTGTGGTTTACGCCGTCGGATGGTTTCTGATGCACCGGTTCGGGAAGATACCCGCTGAGCGCGGGCAACAGCGGTTCCGGGCGCAATTGGGGAATTCGCTGCTGGTGGGTCTGGAAATTCTGGTGGCCGCGGACATCATCCGCACGGTGGCGCTGGAACCAACACTCACCAGCGTTGCCATTCTCGGTGTACTGGTGTTGGTCCGGACCTTCCTGAGCTGGTCGCTGGTAGTGGAGATGGAGGGACGCTGGCCGTGGCGAGGTCAAGAAACGACTGGCTCAGGCGGCGGGAGTGTTCACCTCGATTGAGCCGATCGGAAAGGCAGTAGACTGCGCGACGGCGCAGGACTTCGACGAATGAAGGATCGACAACAGTACATGGACAATCTCCCGCAGACGATTTTGCTGGATGGCGGTATGGGACGCGAACTCGGATTTCGCGGGGTGGTGGTCCCGCCGACCATCTGGTCGGCGCAAGCGTTGATCGATGCGCCGGAGGTGGTGCGCGCGATCCATGCCGACTACATCGCCGCTGGGGCGGACATCATCACGACGAATACGTATTGCACGGTGCCGACCCATCTCTCGATTGCCAGGATGGCCGACCGGGCCGAGGAGCTGACCCGGCTGGCGGGGCTGCTGGCAGTGCAGGCGCGGGATACAGCAAGCCGGCCGGCGCTGGTGGCGGGTTCGCTGGGGCCGCTCTTCGAAAGCTACCGGCCCGATCTGGTGCTTCCGGTCGAGGAGATGGAGCCGATCTACCGCGCGCACGCCGAAGCGCTCGACGAGTATGTCGATCTGTTCATCTGTGAAACGATGTCGAAAGGCGACGAGTCGCTGGCCGCGGCCCGGGCAGCGGCGGCGACCGGAAAACCGGTGTGGGTGTCGTGGAACTTGCACCCGGACAAACCGGGGCATCTGCGCAGCGGCGAGTCGATCGCCGAAGCACGGGCAATGCTGGAGGGGGTGCCGGTGTCCGGCTTTCTGGCGAATTGCTGTATGCCGGAGCTGATCGAGGCGGCGATGCCCGATCTGGTCGGGACCGGCGCCCCGCACGTGGGCGGATATGCCAATACGTTCTATCCGACCCCGGACGACTGGACGATCGCGGGGAGCCCGATGGAGTACATCCGGACCGACCTCGATCCACCAGCGTATCTGACGTTCGTGGAATCGTGGCTGGCGCAGGGGGCAAACGTGGTCGGCGGGTGCTGCGGGACGCGGCCGGCGCATATCCGGGCGATTGCGGAAGTATTGGGGCGGTAATCGCCTCATCCATCCTCCAATCCCCTTCTTTCTCCCCGCGGGGAGAAAGAAGGGGGCTCTTCGGCCGGCGCAGAGCGGGGACGTCCTGTACTACGGGACTGGGGCGAGGGTTTGCTGGGTAACACCGTCGAAGAGGTGCATTTGATCGAGGTCGAAGGTGAGCCAGACGATATCGTCGGCGGAGATGTGGACATTCGGTGAAACACTGGCCACGATGAGCTGGTCGCCGAGATAGCCGTGGACGAACGTGAGATCACCGGTCGGTTCGACGGTGTAGACGCGAATCGGGATGGCGCCCGGGGTTTCGGTCTGGTGGATCTGGATCGCATTGTGGCGCAAACCGGCGACGATCGCTTCGGTGCTGGAATCGACCGCGATAGCGGCACGTTCGCGATCGAGCGGATAGGACCAGCGGTCGCCATCGCGCAACCAGACCGCCCCGTTTTCGGTTGCGATGGTAACGGGCAACAGGTTCATCGCCGGGCTGCCAACGAAACCGGCGACAAAGGTATTGACCGGATGGTTGTAGACGATGTCCGGCGCATCATATTGCTGGAGCAAACCGCCCGACATGACGGCCATTTTGTCAGCCATGGTGACAGCTTCCAACTGGTCGTGCGTGACGTAGACGATGGTGGCGTTGATGTCCTGATGGAAGCGTTTGAGTTCGGCGCGCATCTGGACGCGCAATTTGGCATCGAGGTTGGAGAGGGGTTCGTCCATCAGGAAGACCTGCGGATTGCGGACAAGCGCGCGACCGAGCGCAACACGCTGCTGCTGACCGCCGGAGAGTTCTTTGGGACGGCGTTCGAGCAGCGGATCGAGACTCAGCAGTTTTGCCGTTTCGCGGACGCGGCGGTCGATCTCGGCTTTCGGCGTTTTGCGCATTTGCAGGGGAAAGGCGAGGTTTTTGTAGACGGTCTTGTTGGGATAGAGGGCGTAATTCTGGAAGACCATGGCGATATCGCGGTCTTTCGGATCGAGATCGTTGACCAACCGTTCGCCGATGTAGATATTCCCGCCGCTCAATTCGAGCAGGCCGGCGATCAGATTGAGCGTGGTCGTTTTGCCACAACCGGACGGTCCGACCAGTGCGACGAACTCCCCATCCTCGACGGTCAGGGAGACGTTATCGACCGCCACCACATCCCGATAGCGTTTGACGACGTTTTCGAGAATTACACGCCCCATGGGTTCTCCTTAGCACGCAGCAGGCAGCACGCGGCAGGCAGAATGGTCCGAAGTCCAGAGCGAGCCTTGGGTCTTCGTTCTTGAGTCTCGAAAACGAATGGAGGCGCTTTGCATCTGCTTCATCGTCGTTCTGACTGCCGACCGCTGACTGCTGACTGCTCTGTTCTGCGTGCTGCCTGCCGCGTGCTGCCTGCTCGCGTTCATTGCTTGACGGCGCCTTCGGTGAGGGCGCGGACGAAATATTTCTGCAAAACGAGAAACATCGCGACGACCGGGACGCTCATGAGAAAGGCGGCGGCCATGAGCCCGGGCCAGTTGGCGACATATTCGGAAAAGAAGCGTTGCAGACCGACCGGAACCGTGAGTTTGCGATCGTCGGTGATAAAGGTGAGGGCATAGACGTATTCGTTCCAGGCGAGGATGAAGCTGTAGATAGCGGTGGCGACGATACCGGGCGCGGACAAGGGAACGACGACGCGGACGAAAGCCTGGAACCGGGAAGCACCGTCGATGCGGGCAGCTTGTTCGAGTTGGACGGGGATATTGTCGTAAAAGCCTTTGAGCAACCAGATGGAGAGCGGGAGTCCGAACGTCAGATAGGTGATGATGAGGGAGAGGTAGCTGTTGACCAGATGCAGGTTGCGCATGAGGATGAAAAGCGGGATCAGGAAGATGACCGCGGGAAACATATTGCGCAACAACACACCGTAGAAGAGACCGTTTTTGCCGGGAAAGCGAAATCGCGAGAACGCATAGGCGGCCGGCACGGCCACCAGCACGCCGACGACGGTAGTGGCGGTGGCGACCCAGAGACTGTTGAGCATATAGCGCAGGAAACGGCGGCCGATCTCGCCATTGGGATCGAGCAGCATCCGGTAACTTTCCAGCGACGGGTTGGACGGAATCCAGCGCGGCGGAAATTGCAGCGCGCCAAGCTGGGTTTTGAACGAGGTAGAGATCATCCAGCCGATCGGGACAACCGTGAAGATCAGCAGCGCGATCAGGAAGATCCAGCCGGCAATACCCCAGGCATCGAATCTCTTGCGCGAACCGGCGGTTCGTTCGTAGTTGGAGCTCATGCGCCCTCCCGTTGACGATCACCGCGCGTGAGCGCTTTCACATAGAAGTAGCCAAGACTCAGCATGACCAGGAAGAGAATGACCGAGTAGGCCGACGCGACGCCGAAGCGGGTGCGGCCAAAGGCCAGTTGATAGATTTGGGTGATCCAGATATCGGTGGACCCAGCCGGACCGCCGCCAGTCATGATCCAGACGAGGGTGAACGAATTCAGGTTGGTCAGCGTCAGGAGCAGAATGGTAATGACCGATACGCTCTTGAGTTGGGGCATCGTGATATGCCAAAAACGCGCCCACGGACCTGCGCCGTCGACCAGCGCGGCGCGATGCAGTTGGTCGGGCACGCCCTGGAGTCCAGCCAGCAGCATGATCATGGCGAACGGAAATTCTTTCCAGATATTGGCGATGATCAGCGCTGGCAGCGCGCGGTGGATGTTGTCGAGGATGTTGATATTGTGCTCGATGATATTGAGCCGGACGAGCGTGTCGTTGATCAGACCGTAGTCGCTGTGATAGAGCCATTTCCAGATATAGGCGGCCGACACATAGCTAATAACCCAGGGAATAAGCAGCAGACCGCGCACGATACTGCGGCCGGGAAATTCGCGCTGGATGACCAGCGCGGCCCCGAGTCCGATGAGATAGGCGAATAGGGTCGAAAAGATCGTCCATTCGAGCGTATTCCAGGTGACACTGCGAAAAGAGTCACTGGAAAGAATGCGCCGGTAGTTGTCGAGGCCGACCCAGACTTTGTCGGCCATGGCCAGGTTGGGCGGCGTCGAATAGAAGGACAGGCGGACGGTATAGAAAATCGGATAGGCAATAACCACCAGCATGATGGCGAGAGCCGGAAGGACATAGAGATAGTCGTTCCACTGGCGCGCGATATCGCGGGGCAGGCCGGCCAGGCGGTTGAAGAACCCCGAACTTTTCTTTTGCGGTGGTTGCGCCGAAGGCTGGTGACTGGCCGAAACGCTCATGCGCGATCGATTCCTTCCCACTGGGAGACACGAGCCCGGCCGGAATCGTTACCGGCCGGGCTCGCGCGAGGTTCAGAGCGCGACTAGAGCCCGTTGATGAGCTCGTCGATCTTGGATGCCGCGTCGTTGGCGGCGTCCTCGACGGACATCGAATCGGTGAGCGCGTTCTGGAGCATTTCCGGAACGATGATGTTCATGATCTCGGTCGACTCCGGCACCACCGGGAAGGGGATCCCGTAGGGGAGCATCGAGGTCGTCACGTTGAGGAACGGGATCGAATCGAGCCGTTCCTTCATCCAGCTGGTTTTGAAACCGCGGATGTTGGACGGGTTGGAGCTGACCCAGGCGAGCTTGGTCGACCATTCCGGCCCGGTGCTGAAGGCGATCAGGGCCTTGGCGGCATCGAGATCGACCTTGCCGCCATCGACCACCGAGGCGTCGAAGACGTGCACGTTGGACCCACCGAAAACAACAGCGCGGCGGCCGGTCGGGCCTTCCGGCAGGAGACCGTAGCGCATGTTGCTGACCACGCGGTCGGCGATTTCCTTGTCGGCGCCCTCGGCCTTGCTGGCCAGATCGTTCATCTTCGCATATTCGGATGGATGAGCGATCATCATCCCGAGATTGCCGGCGATGAACGGCGCCTGGTTTTCGGCCTGGGTGTTGGTGAGGGCCGAGGTCGGCACCGATTTGTCGCGCACATACATATCGTAGTGGGCTTGCAGCGCGGCGATCGAACCCTCGTTGTTGATCCAGACGTCCTTATAGGTGGGATCGTCAGAAGCTTCGTCGAGCGCGCCCCCGCCATAGGCCCACAGCGCCGGCATGAAACGGAAGGGGGTATTGCCGGCATTGACGCGGGCAACCAACCCGTAGCCATCCTTGCCAGTGTTGTCCTTGATTTGCTTGGAAAAGGCGACCAAATCATCCCAGGTGGCTGGCGGCGATTCGGGATCGAGCCCGGCTTCCTCGAAGATGGCGGCATTCCAGATGAGGGCCATCGTTTCATTGTTGGTGGGAACGCCATAGGTCTTGCCATCGAAGGTGACCGACTTCATGGCGCCCGGCCAATATTCTTCGACCGGATATCCGGCGTCGGCGGGACCGAATTCCTGCAGCTGTCCCTTGGCGGCGAATTCGACCCCCCAGAGGATCGGCATCTTGGCGACCATCGGCGCGGCATTGCCGAGGGCAGCCGTGCGGATTTGGTCGAGCATGTCGTTATAGGTCAAGCTGGTGACGTTGACCTTGATGTTCGGGTAGGTGGCCGCGAAGGCGTCCCAGAATTGCTTGTCGATGTCCTTGGTGATCTGGGGATCGGAATCGGACGGACCGACATACCAGTAGGAAACCTCGCCGGTATAGTCGAGCGGCACAACTTTGGCGCACTCGGCGGCGGTATCGACTTCGATGGTGCCCGCCTGCTCGGCAATCGTTTCGGGGGTCCAGTTGGTGGTGTCGATCGTATCGCTTTGCGCCAGGGTCAGCGCGGTGGGGGCAAGCGCAACCGCAGCGCCGGCCGCGGCGCCCCAGACGAGGAACTGGCGGCGGTTCAGTCCACGGTCGAACAGGTCCCGATAGTGTTTCGTCGACATTGGTGCTCCTTCTGGCTCTGACTCCGAGCCGTGACAACGCATCCGATGCGCAGGTTTGCCATTCCCAACCGGCGCAGTCGCCGGCGATGCTTTCGATCCATGCGCGATATGTACACCGATTGTTGGCGAACGCCCTTAATCGGTTCCTGCCTGGATGCTGAAAGCATAGCAGCGTCTCGGCTGCGCCGAGGTTTTAGGTGGGCGATATCCCCATTTTGAAATGGAGTGATAATCGGCGACCGGATTCCCGGCGAGAGATAGCGAGCAACCGGAGAACGGGCGACGTCTTATGGTTCTGCGACAATCACGGCAATGCGCCCGGTAGGGGCAACCACGAGCAGTCATCCCCTATCGGATACAGGGCGAGGGAGCGGAGATGGCGAAGAAACAGGCGAAGGCGAACGATCTCGAGCAGATCATCCCGGAGCCGTGGGCGAAATATGCCCCGGCGGGAAAGGAGCCGGTGCGCATCCGTGATGTGCGGGTGATCCTGACCGCGCCGGATGGCATCCGCCTGGTGATCGTGAAGGTGGAGACGACGGAACCGGGACTCTACGGACTCGGGTGCGCGACATTTACCCAGCGGCCGATGGCGGTGGTGGAAGCGATCGAGCAGTATGTCAAACCGATGGCGATCGGCCGCGACGTGCACGATATCGAGGATATCTGGCAGGCGGGGTACCTCTCCTCCTATTGGCGCGGTGGGCCGGTGCTGAACAATGCGCTGTCCGGACTGGATATGGCGCTGTGGGATATCAAGGGCAAACTGGCGGGAATGCCGGTCTATCAACTGATGGGCGGCAAATGCCGGGTGGCGGCCAATGTTTATGTCCACGCGTCGGGAATGGATTTCGAGGCGGTCGAGGAATCGGCGCGCGCCTTCCAGGACCAGGGGTACCGGTATATCCGCTGCCAGGTGGCCGTGCCAGGTTCGGCGACCTATGGCGTCTCTTCCAAAGATATGAAAAGCGCCTATCATCTCGATCCCGTTCAGGACGCGTGGGACCCGGATGCTTACGCCCGCATCGTGCCGAAGCTCTTCGAACATATCCGTGGCGCGCTCGGAGAAGAGGTGGAATTGCTGCACGATATCCACGAGCGAGTGCCACCGATCACCGCCATCCGCATCGCAAAGGAGGTCGAGCAATTCCGGCTCTTCTTCCTGGAGGACCCATTCGCGCCGGAGGACAACGGCTATTTCCCGATGTTGCGGCAGCATTCGGCGACGCCGATTGCGATGGGTGAGCTCTATGTCAATCAGGCGGAATATGTCGATCTGGTCAAGGATCGGTTGATCGATTTCATGCGGGTGCATATTTCCGATATTGGCGGTTTGACCCCGGCCCGGAAGCTGGCGGCGTATTGCGAGTATTTCGGGGTGCGGACTGCCTGGCACGGCCCGGGCGACGCCTCGCCGGTAGCGCACGCGGCCAATTTGCAACTCGATCTCTGCTGTCCGAACTTCGGGATTCAGGAAGCCTATCTGCCGCCGGAACGGACGCGAGCGGTTTTCCCGGGTACACCGGAAATCCACGACGGGATGATGTGGTCGAACGAGCAACCGGGGCTGGGAATCGATCTGGACGAAAAGGAAGCGGCCAAGTATCCCTTCCCCGAGCACGAGATCAACGGCGCCTGGCCGCCGATCCGGTTGCGGGATGGGACGGTGCAACGACCGTAGGGGGGAACCGGTCCGGGGGCCGAGGTCCGGAGCCTGGAGCGAGACTCCGGATATTGGCCTCTGGATTGGCGTAACTTGCTTGGAGCGGATTATTCATATTGGCCGGAACCGGCTACCGTCGCGTTGGCTACCGGGTGTCGATCGGGGAGATGGGCGTCCTCCACGCCGTTATCGGCCTGCGGCCGATGCGGGGCACAGGTCCCCGCGCTATGGCCGTGGTGCCGGGCGGAGGTCGATATTGCGCAGCAGCAGTGCATTGAGCGCGACAATGATCGTGGAACCGCTCATCAGCACGGCGGCTACGGCGGGTCCGATGCTGATACCCCAGGGAGCCAGTAAGCCGGCGGCAATCGGGATGGCGATGACGTTGTAACCGACCGCCCAGCCAAGGTTTTGCAGCATCTTCCGGTAGCTGGCCTTCGAGAGGTCGATGATGCCCACGACCGCCCGCGGGTCGCTGGAGGCGAGAATGACGCCAGCCGACTCGATGGCGACATCGGTTCCCGCGCCAATGGCGATACCGACATCGGCCCGGGCCAGCGCCGGGGCGTCATTGACCCCGTCGCCCACCATCGCGACCCGATCGCCCCGTTGCTGCAGGTCCGCCACGATGCGGTCCTTGTCCTCGGGCAGCACCTGGGCGAAGACCTCATCGATGCCAAGATCCCGCGCAACGGTGTCGGCCACGGCCTGAGAATCACCGGTAATCATGACTACGCGAACATTGCGGTCGTGCAGGGCTTCGACCGCTTCGAGCGATTCCGGGCGGATCTGATCTTCCAACGCGAATACACCAATCACGCGCTCGTCCTGCACCACCGAGAGCACCGCCGCTCCCCGACTCTCCCACTCCTGCATGGCGTGCTGTAGTTCATCTGGAATGGTCGATTTCCGCTCGTGCAACATGGCTGGACCGCCCACGGACACTTGCGCGCCGTTCACCGTCGCGCTCACGCCACGGCCGGCATGCGCCTCGAAATTCTGAGCTGTTGGGATATCGAGCCCGCGCTCGCGGGCATATCCAACGATCGCGCGGGCCAGCGGGTGCTCGCTATCCGTTTCCACTGCAGCAGCCAGCGAAATCAGTTCGTCCTCCGGCACATTCGGAGCGGCCATCGCTCCGGTCACGACGTGCGCGCCGCGCGTCAACGTGCCGGTTTTGTCGAAGAGGACGGCATCGACATCCTTCATGCGCTCGAGCGCCAACCGGTCTTTGACCAGAAGGCCATTGGTGGCGGCGGTGGCGGTCGATATCGCGATCACCAGCGGAATCGCCAATCCCAGCGCGTGCGGGCACGAAATCACCAGCACGGTAATGGCGCGGGTGATCGCTTCGTCGACATTGCCGAGTACGAGCCAGACCATCAGCGTAAGCACACCGGCAGTGACAGCGATATAGAAGAGCCAGCCGGCGAACCGATCGGCCAGTGTCTGCGCGCGCGATTGCGATTGTTGCGCTTCGGCCACCAGCCGCTGGATACCCGCCAGCGCCGTCTGCTCGCCGATGGCATCCACCTGAAATCGAATGGCCGATCCCGCAACGACGCTGCCCGCTGTCACCCGG
>WBZR01002722.1_pt2 | contig 16838 bp, 13 predicted proteins | sample 5204231 | NCBI WGS metagenome assembly WBZR01 (sample SAMN12412403, study PRJNA552823) | activated sludge metagenome | isolation source: activated sludge from anammox sidestream of wastewater treatment plant... | place: USA: Virginia | collected 2017-08 | reverse complement strand
TCCCGGTCGCAAAACGAGGCTGGAACGCTGGCTCGGTGGTGTCAGGCGCCCGCATGTTATACGGGCAGACTTCCTGGCAGATATCGCAGCCGTACAACCAATCGCCAATGGCTGATTTCAATTCCTGCGGTACTTCATCACGATGTTCAATGGTCAGATAGGTAATACATCGGCGGGCATCGAGCTGATACGGCGCAATAATCGCACCGGTTGGACAGGCATCGATGCAGCGTGTGCAACTGCCGCAACGATCAATCGCTGGTTCATCGACCGGCAGATCAAGATTCGTCACCACCACGCCCAGAAGCAGCCATGAGCCCAACTTCGGATTTATCGTCAGCGTGTTCTTCCCCTGCCAGCCAATACCCGATCGGGCAGCGTGCGATTTTTCCATGATCGGGGCGGTATCCACCCCCACCCGCGTTTCAGCACCATTGACATTCTGACGGATCCAGTCCGCCAATTGGTACAATTTTTTCTTGACGACCTCGTGATAATCCTGGCCCAGCGCATGCCGCGATATCTTGCCCCGATACTGGCCTTGAGGCCCCGTCGGTTTGTCCTGCTCCGATTCCAGTGGCTGCAGCTTGGTATGATAATTGATCGCCAGACAGATCAGGCTCCGCGCTGACGCCATATAGACGCGCGGATCGATCCGTTTTTCCACCCCGTCCGCCAGCCACTGCATCATCCCCTGCTTACCATCGTGCAACCATTGCCGCAGATAATCGGCGCGTGGTGAGGGCGTCGCCGGGGCGATACCCACCAGATCAAACCCAAGATGGCGCGCCTGCTGGCGAATCGCCAGCGCGACAATCGCAGCAGGTGTATCAGCGTCGTAGAGAGTGCTCATGATCAAATCACAATGGCGATTATAGGCCAGGCGCGGGGCGTTTTCAGTCCAACATTCACGGGTTGGCACCGCAGTGCAGTTGCCAAATAAATTACACCTTGGCAAATTTCCAGCCTCCGTGCAGAAAACGCATCAGGATCAGCAGCCCGCGCACCGCCAGTTCCGTACACAATACACCCCAGATCGCAACCAACCCCATGTCCAGCCACCATCCAACAATCAACACCCCGATGAAACGCACTCCAATGATGCTGCTCAGATTCAGCAACATCGTCGCCAGCGTATCACCGGCTCCGCGCAAGGCTCCGCTGAAAACAATACTGGCTGCAAAAGCCGCCTGGATGGTTCCCGTGACCGCCAGACACTTCGCTGTCAATGCGGCAATCCGCGGATCATCAGTAATCAACTCGGCGGGAATGTGTGACGCGAAAATAAAAAACAAACCCAGCGCGGTCATCAAACCCCCACCGCAGACATACGCCATCCACGCGCTGCGGGCGGCACGGCGCGGATCACCACGCCCCAGATTCTGACCGACCAGCGTTGCCGCAGCCGTTGCAAAAGCCATCCCCAGCAGAAAACTGATTCCCTCGATGCGGATCGAATTGATGTGCGCCGCCGCCGATACGTTGGTGACATCGGTCGCGTTAATCACAATCACCACTGCGAAATTAGCCGACCACGACAACAACCCCTCCAGCGCCGTCGGTAGACCGATCCGCACGATACGCTTGATGGTCAGCCAGTGCAGCCGCATCCGGCCCAGCATCAGCCGCACATTTTTATTCCCGCGCTTGAGCATCCACAGCGCCGCCACCACCCCCACGGTGTAGGAAATGCTCGTCCCAATGGCAATGCCGGCAAAACCCAGTTTCGGCATGCCCCACCAGCCATAGGTCAACCCGAAACTGGCGATCACGTTGGTGATATCGACCAGCACCATCACCATGGCCGGCCGGAGCATATCCCCCGAACCACGCAGGCAGGCGTTGGCGGTGAACATGATCATCGAAAAGGGCAGGGACAATGAAAGAATCCGCAGATACTGGCGGGCAAACCCGCGCGCATCCGGCGCCAAACCGGCGATATACACAACACCATCCGCACTGACCCATAAAACCACCGCCATGATCAGGCCCACAATCAGCGCACCGGAGATGGACTGCCCCGCCACCTGGTTGGCTAAGCTGCGATGACGCGCCCCACTGGCCCGCGCGATGATCGCGGTGCTGCCCGTGCCGATGGAACCGACGATCAGCCCGATGAACCACATAATGTACGCCATCGTCCCCACCGCCGCTGTCGGGGCAGCCGCATCACCACCCAGATGGTTGGCCAGATAGGTATCCGTCAAACCGACGGCCATGCTCAAAATCTGCTCAGCCATGATCGGCAGCGCCAGCCAGATGACCGATCGGAGTACGCCCGATAGCGGCGCAGCCTCTGGCATCGTTTTTGATTTATCTGCAGATATCGCTGTCACTTGTGCCATGAAATTCAACCACAATTACGCCGGGCCATTGTCGGGTGTCGGTTCGGCTTATCCAGTTGGTTCGAGCATCTTTCCCTTGCACGCGATGCAACCATTTCATCAATCAATTCGTCAGACTCGTGCAAACTTTTCCAGGGCGCTGACAGCAGATCGAAAATCCTTCGGCGGCTGGCAGTGCAGTTGTATCTCACGCCCATCGGGATGCACAAAGCTCAATTGCTCAGCATGCAGGGTCAGACGATCAATCAACGGGCGTTCCGGCTGATCGGTCTTGGTACGATAACCTCGCTTGAAGTGGCTGAGCCAGATTCCGCGCTGGGCTGGGGGAAGCGGATGATACAGCGCATCGACCATCAGCGGATGACCAATCGCCTTGAGATGCACGCGAATCTGGTGCGTCTTACCCGTGCGCGGAAAAACGCGCAGAAGCGCTCCATGTCGATAGATCTGTTCAACCTGCCATAACGTCAGCGCTGGTCGGCCTTTTTTCACAATGGCCATCTTTTTACGATTCAGCGGATCGACCGCCAAAGGTAGATCGATCTGCCCCTGATTGCTGGATGGTTTGCCGCTGACCAGCGCCAGGTACTGTTTTTGGATCGTATTGTTCTGAAATTGCTGTGACAACCAGCGCTGGGCATCGATCGTCTTGGCCAGCAGTAGAATGCCGCTGGTCTCCTTGTCCAACCGGTGTACCAGACGCAGGCGCGGATCAGCCTGGCCTGAGGCCGGCAAACCGATCTGCCGCGCCAGTTTCTGGATTACAGAATCGCTTTCGCCGCGCCCGGGAATCGTCGCCAGACCGGCGGGTTTTTCAACCGCAACCAGTAATCCATCTTCAAGGATAATGCGTAACTGTTCCTGTCGCTTCACGATTTTCACCACAACTTAAAAGCGCTCAGGAGCTTCAGTATCGGATGGGTCAGAATTATGTTGATCGGTCGCTCTATCTACCAGATTCGACTGATAAAACAACGACTTGCCGGTGGCGGGCGCTTGCGCGGTATCCGGTTGATCGATGGTCTGAATGAGATAATCATCGGAAGTAAAACTGGCACCGAGATTGCTCAAGAGCTGCGCCAACGCCCGCGCCTGTCGCCAGCTCGTCAATCGCAGATACGGCTGATCGTTGACGTTGACCGCCTGGGGATGCACCTGCGCAAAGATCACCACGCCCTGGCCGATGGGCAATTTGCCCAGCATCCCATCCGCACCATATTCCATTTTTTCATTTTCTTCCTTGAGCACAAAAGTTGAACCCGCCACCCGCCAGCGCAAATCAGAAATGCTCAGGCCCCCAGCCTCGGGCCAAGGCGGCACCTGGCGCGATCCGGCAAAATCATTGGCCTGGGCATATTTAACCCCCAATGGCCCGCCGCCGGGTGTGTCATGATACATCACCAGCACGCGCGCCCCACGTCCCGCCAGGGCAGCAATGACTGAATCTTCAACAACCGCGCCACGCCCCAGAATCAGCAAGTCGGCTGGCCGATCCAGAACATCGGCATGTTGATACTTCACCCCCAACTCATCCAGTACCGCTGCATCGGCCGCCGCGCCGATATAGACAACCCGTTCAGCCCGTGGCGCCAGCGCCGCCGTGCGAGCATATTCCACAACCTGCCTGACCAACTTTCCGGCTGCCGGCAGATCGGCAAAGTGACCTTCAAGATTCAAACTACAAATGATCAACCGACCACGTCCGTACTCCATTTCCAGCAGCGGCGAAGCCGCCAGATCAAACCCACATTCTAAAATCGGGCGCAACCCGGAGTTCTGCGGTTTGATCATCGCACAACTGGCTACGACCCCGTCATGACCCCAGTCGCGCAGATCCTCATCATCAAGACCACTGACAATCGGATGCCTCGTATTCACCACAAACGCGCGCCGGATCGGTTGTGGTGTGACGCGCAAACCCAGCAGGCGACTGATCCATGATGAATCCTGCGCCATCAGCAAAACCCGCCCGCCATTGGCAAGATACGCCTGAATCTCCCCGGGAAGGGTCGATTCATCGCCCAGCGCCCCCCGGCCAATGATCACCAGATCACCGTGGGCGTTGCCCTCTTTCCACGGGGTTGGCTCATACCCCAGCGACTTGAGCATTGCAGTGGTATCGCCAGCAGGATCAAAAATGACCACCGAACCGCTGACCGCATCCAGCGGCGCAAATACTTCAAACTCGAACGTATCTTCGGAGGTGTCCGCTCCGATCGTGGCCGACAACACGAGGCGACCTTTCACCTTTTTACCGGCAATATCGGTCGGCAACGTGAAATTCAGCGGCGCGAACCAGCTCTGCGCTGGTAGCAAATTGATGGGAGCCTGATTCTGCCCATCCGCCACCTGTTTATCACTGACAAACACCTTCCACTGATAACTGGCTGCCACCGCATCACGCTGGTCGTTCAGCAGCGCCACCTGTTTGGAAACTTCCTGACCGGCCCAGAAACAATGGCTTCGATCCGTAAAATCAGACACCTGCTGACCGTCAGCAGCGGGCTGCGTCGTGCCATCGGAAGCGGACATCGCTGCACCACCGGCAATCCATGCCAGCGAAGATTGATTGGCCGATGTCGCTGCGGCAACTTCGTCATGCCCGCTGTCATATTGGTTGATTACGCTGCTGTTAACGCCCATCACGCGCCAACCGCGAAGGATTCTTCGATTAAACAATTCCTGCAACTGCCCAGCGGCGGGAGACTGCTGCAGCAACAGAATCGCCTGTTGTGACATATCGGCTGATGAATCCATCGATGCCAGCGTGTGGCGATATTCCGCCGTCTCCTGCTGATACGCCTGCGGCCCCAGATAGGCAGCCACATATTCCGTGATCACTGGTTCAGGTTGATTCGACACCATCTCCTGAAAAACCGGCAAATTGGTTGCTGTTGCCAGCAATGGCTTTTGTCCTTGCTGTTCCCAACGGCCAGGCCACTGCTGCAACTGCCGCAGCGGCAGTAAACCCGAATCAAGTGTAATGCTGTCAACCGCTCCACCGCCACCCCAGATAAACACCGGCCGTGTCGGATCCAAATCAACCACCAATTCAGCCGCCTGCTGGCTGAGCGATATGACCGTGTCACCCGCATCCGCCACTGATTTTGCATCGGGCTTCGCTCCGGCTGCCGGTGGTTGCCAGCTTTGTCCTACTGCGGCACGATCAGGCGAAGTGATCTGCCCGACCGCCAGCCACATCACAATCGCAGGGTTGTTGCGCCAGTGACAGACATCATGTTTAAGCTGCGTCAGTAATTCCTGCGCCATCTCATCTGACTCACCCGCCGGCCGGGGGCGATGAGCCGTATTGGTTGACCACGCACCAGGCGGCGCGGCCGGCATGACCGGGGCAATCACCAACACTCCAGCCTGCTGCGCTTCATTCAGCACTGTCTCAATATCCGCACTGGAACCGCGCCACCTCGACAGTGAATCAACAACCAGCGCACAGTTATATCCATTTTGCAGGAGCTGACGCGGTGATTGACCCGGCCAAAGTAATTGCGGGCGCAGATGTATCGCCTTGTCGTTGAGCAGCAGTTGTTTGCCTTCAATGCGAAACTCTCTGAATCCAAAGGTCTGCTGGAAACTGTCCTGAAACTCCGGCCCGCTGATCTTCAGCACAAGGGTGTACAGATTGGGCTGGCCAACATCAAACAGACGCGGGTTGTCCCAATCCCAACTGACCGTGATGGTCTGCTGCCGCGCCACCGAAACAGGCACGCTCTGCTCGAAACTTTTTTCGACTCGGCCCTGTTCATCCAGTAACTGCGCCTGTACCTGCGCCTGACCAAATCGTGCCACCCGAGCCAGCTCGATATCCACTGCGAGTTTTTTCTGCTGAGTCGAGGGACGAACCAATACCTGCGAAATATGCCCCCCGCGTGGACGTGACACGAGTTGCAGCGAACCCGTCAGCCCGCGCGCCGGTGACGAAATCAACTCCTGTCCAACCGAATGTGCTGACACCTCCCTGCCCTGCAACAGCGCATCGGCTTCGAGTGGATCGGAAGAACTGGCCACCAGCAGCCGCAGTTCATTGTCCTTTCCCACCTTGAGGTGCGACGTAATATCCAGCATCCCGCCCGGCCAGTCCACCACTCCCGCTTCACGGCCATTAACCCACGCCCGCACGTCGGTACCCAGATGATCCAATTCCAGCAGGATCGATCGATCAGACCAATCGGCAGGTATTTTGATGGTGCGCTGATACCAACCGCGATTGGTCTCTTTCAATTCCGCTTCATTCCAGCCCTCGCCTGATCCAGCCGAAACCACCGCATCAGGCCAACTTCCCGGCACATTGATAATGCCCCACGCATCAGCCTGGGCAGCGCTGGTTGCCGACTGACTGGCTGGCTGGAATAACCACGGGCCATCCAGCGATAGGGTTGCCCGGTGATCACCCACACGCACGGCGGTTGTCGCCGCCCATTGCTGCTGCAACTGCACGGGAATCTGGCCTACTTTGTGTTCAACCACCACCGGCTGGACAAACGGCGAGCGAAACTCTGCGATTCCGCGGCTGTCAAACAGCCCGATGAGCAATTCCATCTCCACAGCGCCCGGCGGCACGGCTACAGCCTGGCGTGTCACCTCCTGCCAGTCGGGTGTATTGGTTTGGACCCCGCAATGATCCTCAAGAATCTGACGATCATCCGCATCGAAAAACCGGTAGCGCAGATTGGCACCATGACGGAAAGCGCCGCCGGTTTCAAAACCTTCCCCCGTGCGCACCTGCATCCCCAGGTTCATCTGTGCCCACCATGGATGCAGCACAAACCGTCGCGAAATATAACTGTCGCCATTGGTCGGACGATTGATGCGCAGCACCGGCTGATCCGTTTCACCGCTGACCATTTGAATGGCATCGACATCACCAGAACTCTGCCACCGGACCGGCAGTTGGGTGCCGGTGTCGATCGGCGCAAAACCATCGATAATGGTTTTCTGCCGGGGATCGATTCGCGCGGCACGAATGGCGGCTTTTTCAATCGGAACAACCGTCACATCATCAACGTCCAGCGTACCGGTCGTATCCCATAAGCCAACCGCCAGCCGAAGATACGCGGCATCCTTGGGAATACGCATGCGCTGACTGCCCAACGTCAACCAACCATCCGTCGAACCGCTGTCACGCAATCCCAGCCAAGGCCAACCGGCGATATGCCTGCCCTGACTATTCTCAAAGGTGTACTCCAGGCGGGCGGTCTGCCAGTGCTGCTGACCGCGCACGATATCCTGTCCGCGTAAACGCACCGATACATCCAGATACTGCCACGAGCGATCCAGTGCCACGCGCTGGGAACTGATGACCGCGCCCTGACCGGTCAAACTCATGCGCATGAAATGATTGTCACCCTCCTGCGCTTCTTCAATACGCCCGGTACCCTGATCCAGCGGCGGAATCTGCCCACGACTCCACGCGGTAAACCAGCCATCATGAATCTGCTCGAAATCACCATTGGCTGCGACATTGCCCGGTGGAGCTTTGGACGCGGCTGCCGCTATCGACGAAGCTGATGAATGGGCGGTTTCGTCGGCGGCAAGCGCCGTTGTGGCAATGGCGGCGCAGAATCCCACCAGCACCATCATCAGCACCCATTGCCAAACCGCTGTCAGCTTAATCATCGTTTCCTCGACACCTTATCCCTGTGTGATTGCTGATTATCAAATGCAGCGATTGAATTGCAACCATACCTTCCAGCATACCCAAACCCTACAACCCCTACAGCCGGACCATTGGGCAGAGCCGCTGCCATTTTTCTCATTTGACTAACCCGTCAATCAATTCGATGCATTAGGTATGGATTATCGCTGGTTCCATCATAACCGCTGGCAGGGTCAGCGACAGGATGAAAAATCCGGGCACTGCCCCGTGCTGCCTCAAGCGCAACCACAGCGGCAACGGCCCTGCCCGAATCACCTGTGGCGCAAAGCCGGCCGACGCGGTTTCACCCTGATCGAGGCGGCTATTGTCACGGTGATCGTCGGCGTCGGTACCGTCGCGATGATTCAGCTGCTGGCTGCTGGATCCATGGCCAATGGTCAGTCGTACCAACTGACAACGGGAATGAATCTGGCCAACAACATTCGCGAAATGTCCCAGTCCATGACATTTGCCCAGGTACTGGCCATGAACAACACCACCTGGTCAACCCCGGTCGATGCCATGGGGCGGGATCTTTCCGGTTTCAGCGGCTGGACTCAAAAAGCCACGGTTACACGGGTGCTGGAAAATGCGCTGACCGTGGCGACAACGGCAACTGACAGCAACATGGCGCGGGTAACGGTGCAGTCGCTACATAACAATCAGCCGGTTGCCCAGATCAGTTGGTTGGTCGTCAATACGGAGTGAATCAATCACCTAGCCTAGGGATGCTGGCGAGGCAATGGCGTCACAACCAACAACTGACCCATGAAACGAAATATCAACCATCTTCGCAGACACGGCGTGACATCGATTCTGGCGATGCTCTATATGATCCTGTTTGCCACGCTGGCTGTCGGTTTTGTCGCCATGGTCGGGACATCGACCCAGGTCGCCTCCAACGAACAGAACGCTTCACGCGCTTTCCTGGCGGCGGAATCAGGATTGAGTTTTGCCCGCTATCATCTGGGCTTGCTGAAAATCCCCTCCAATGCCACGGCGGGCACAATCACAGATGCTGTATATAACCAACTGGCCACCCGGCTCAACGGCACGATCAACCTCGGCGGGCAGAGCATCGGCCGCGACGGTGATCTCATCCGCATCCCTGATTCGACGAGTGGTTTTATTAAGGTCGATGCTGACGGCAACGGTTTCCAGCTTGCCATCCAGCGTAACGCAACTGATCTCCGTGTTATCTCCACCGGCCGCGGTCGTGATGGCGCTGTGATCCAAAGAGCAATCCAGCTCGATTTTCAAATGGGTTCGGGCCGGAGCAATATCTTTGATTACGGTATCGCCAGCCGCAGCCCGATTATCATGACCGGCAACACCAGGGTTCGCGGGCTGGGCGACCCAGCGGCCGGCAAGGTGCTTTCCACCAGTGCCCGCACGCCCACCCTCGATATGACCGGTAACAATACGATCACCGGCGACATTTATTTCAGCGACCCCGAGGCCACCGTGGCGCTGGGCGGAAACAGCAAAATTGCCGGCAGCACCAACCCGTCCGTCTGGGCGGAGCATATTCACACCAATGTTGATCCTCCGGATTTCCCCACGGTCGATACTTCGGTGTTTGAACCCTTTGCCACCAATGACATTACCAACGCCAACATCAGCGGCAATAAAACATTGAGCAATATCCGCATCAAGGCCAATGCCAACACCAGTTTCTCCGGCAATATCAAATTAAGAGGGGTCGTTTACATCGAAGCTCCCAATAAAATTTCCTTTACAGGCAATCTTGATGTGCAGGGCGTCATCGTGGTTCAGAATAATCCACCGGGAGACTGGAACAGTAATTACATCGACTTCGGCGGTAATGTCAGTTTTCAAGGCGTCGAAACCCTGCCAGCCTCTTACGGAACCTTGCGCGAACTGACCGGCAGCGCCTTTCTGGCCCCGAACTTCGCGCTGAAAATGCGCGGTAATTTTGGAACCATCGGCGGTACGATTGTCGCCAGTCAGAGCGAATTCACCGGAAATGCGGGCGGGACCATTCGCGGTAGCCTCATCAATCTCGAAGACAGTACGGTCACAACCACCGGTAATACCGATCTGGCCTTTGATCCCGAGGGAGCCAACACCAACCCCGCCGGCCTGCGCTTCTCCGGTCGGTATGTGCCCATCCCTGACTCCTACTCGGAGGTTCAGCCATGACCGCCAGGATGCTTGCGATACAGAACCTGAACCCATTGCAGCCGATGACCGACGGGCAGCGTCGCCGCCCTTGTTATTCAACTCGTCATCGCGGTCTGAGTCTGGCCGAAGTGATGATCAGTCTGGCGATTTCCGCCCTGCTGCTGACTGCGGTGGCTGTTGCATTCAGCGCAACAACATCCGCAATCGAGGTCAACGATCGCTTTTTTCGGGCATCACAAGCCGCGCGCGTGGCGATGGGGCAGATGGTGGCTGCCGCCCGCAAATCCGAATCGGCTCAGGTCGGTACAACCGCCCAGCAAAGTCTGAATCAGATCAGCAACGCCAGCAATCTGGACATCATCACAACCGAGGGTGATGAATTTTCCTACGTCTATGACAGCACCAAGCATCAGCTACAGATGGTGATCCCCAATCCATCCGGCGCTATCACGCGCATTCTGGCGCGCGATGTTGAAAGTGCCCGATTCGATGCGGCAATCGAGGCGCATCCGGATACCGGCGTACGCCGGCTGGTGCGTGTCAGCATGACCATCATCATCAAAATCGACAATCAGGAGCTTTTGCTCAGTGGTTCAGCCGTGCCACGACGTGAAATGATCTATTAAACGATGCTGCCGATAACGATGAGACGAATCAGCCCCGTTATCGTGGCAGTTTGGCGATAATCGCATCAGCAAACTGCTCCGTTCCGGCGCTGCCGCCCAGATCGCGCGTCAGCGATTTACCCTCGGCCAGCACCGCGTTGTACGCAGCTTTGACATGATCGGCTACATCGGTCTGGCCCAGGTGGTTAAGCATCATGACGCTGCTCATGATCAAGGCCAGCGGGTTGGCAATACCCTTGCCGGCAATGTCCGGCGCTGAACCGTGAACCGCCTCGAACACCGCCGCTTCATCGCCGATATTTGATCCCGGAACAACCCCAAGCCCACCCACCAGCCCCGCGCACAGATCCGACACCAGATCGCCATACAGATTTTCCATCAACAGCACATCAAACTTGGCGGGATCCTGCACCAGACGCATGCAACCAGCATCAATAATCAGCTCGTCATATTCAACCTGCGGAAATTCTTTTTTCACCTGACGGGCGCAATCCAGAAAAAGCCCATCAGACAGTTTCATGATGTTGGCCTTGTGAAACACCGTAATCTTGCCCCGATGCCGCCGCTGCGCGTACTGAAACGCATGCCGCGCAATGCGCAGACAAGCCGCCTGCGACGCGACTTTCAGGCTCGTAACCACACCGGGAACAATTTCGTTTTCAATCCCGCTGTACAGACCCTCGGTATTTTCGCGGACGATCACGATATCCACGCCTTCATAGCGGGTATTAACGCCGCGCAGCGAGCGGACCGGGCGAATGGCTGCGTAGAGATTCAGCTTCTGGCGCAACTGGACATTGACGCTCTTGAATCCCTTGCCCACCGGCGTCGTCACCGGCCCCTTCAGCGCCACACCATGGGCGGCAATGGCCGCCAGCGTCCGCTGGGGCAGAACATTATCGTGTCCCTGTTCCAACGCCGTGGCACCGGCAACCAGTTCAACCCAGTCGATCTGAGCGCCGGCCGCCTCCAGCACGCGCTGCGTCGCGCGGGTGACTTCCGGGCCGATTCCATCTCCGGGGATAAGTGCGACAGTCTGTTTAGCCATAGTCTGCTACGATAAGTTGCCCACCCGCCTGTGTCGATACGTCACGAGTCCTGATTTGCACGGGTTGAATGTTCCGGGCTGATTTCGCGCAGGTAACTGAATGAATAAATGCCCGCTTCATGACGATCGGTAAACCCGATTTTAAGCGCATACCCCCCAATGAGTTGAGCATGGGTCGCAGCCATCTTGCCGCTGCGATCCACCGGCAGAATGTTCAGGCTGACGGTTTTTTTCTGCGGCTGCATCAATGAGTGCGGGTCGGTTCCTGTGCGCGATAATTTGCACGCAGCGCACGGGCACATCAGGCGCAGATACCCAATGGGATAAATGCTCACCTGACCGTCATCCCATTCAATAAGCAGCCGTTCCTCTTTTTTCAGGTCGATCCGCAGCGGATAAGCTTCAGAACTCGTCATCGTAGCGCCCATTTTATTCATAGCAATTATTGCACGTTGCGCTGATTATAGGCGCAGCGTCGCTCCCAGATCGCGTTTGGCTGCCTCGATAAACTGCTGGACACTCGCCTCCACTTCATCGCTGGTCAGCGTGGAGGAAGGCGCGCGGAACACCAGTTGAATGGTGACACTTTTTTGTCCCTTTTCCAGCGGTTTACCCCGATACGTTGTGATGTACTGGACATGTTCCAGCATGGACAACCGGGCGGCATCAAGCACGTCCATAATCTGCTGATAACGGATGGTTTCGTTGACCACCAGCGATAAGTCGCGTCGAATCGCGGGGAAACGTGAAAGCGGCTGCAACTGCGGCACCGCCTCGGCGCCATCGAGAAGCATTGACAGATTCACCTCCGCTGCCACCGGAGCCGATTTCAGATCGGCATGACCAGCCACATCCTTATCCAACCGGCCAAACCATCCCAGCACTTGATCGCCCCACTGCACACGACCGCAGCTTCCGGTGGCGAACCCCACGCGATGATCGGGCGTAACCACAAGCTTGCGATGACGGTTGAGTTTTTCCAGAACCGCCTCCAGAACGCCGCGCATCTGCTGAATATCAGCCCCTCCCACCAAGGCAAGACGCCGCTGCTCACAAACTTCACCCTGCTTATTGGTCCAGAAAGCTGAACCAATTTCATACAAACGCGCATCCGGCGTTCCATTGGTTTCGTTGTGACGCAAAGCCTCGAGCAATCCGGGCAGCAGGCTGGGGCGCAATCGACCATCGGCTTTACGCACCGCATGAGCGACCTGCGGCAGAGCCGCGGCCTCCGGCGGAACGAAATCACCGGCCAGGCGATCACTGACAAACGAAAAGGTGATGGACTCAAAATAACCACAGCCCATCAATACGCCATGTACCGCTTTCAGCGCAGCCGCCTTTTGATCCAGCGGCGCAGCATGAATCGAGATTTCTTCCCGCTGGGGAATCTGGTCATAACCAATGACCCTCGCCACTTCTTCAATCAGATCCACTTCCAGACGCAGATCCATCCGCCACCAGGGGATGGTGACGTGCACGCAATCGCCTTCCAGCCGCGGTTGCAACATCAGGCGCTCCAGCGCGCCGATAATTTCTGCTGTTGCAAACGTCACGCCCAGCAAACTGTGCAGGCGCGCCAAACGAAGCGTCAACTGACCGGCGACAACCGGACACGAACCGGCGGCCACCACGCCACGCTCCAGAGTCCCGCCGGCAAGCTGTAAAATCAGTTGCGCAGCCCGGGCGCTGCCCAGCAAAGTGGCTTGCGCGGCAACACCGCGTTCAAAGCGATAGGAACTATCACTCATCAGCGCCAGTTGCCGGGCGGTTTTGCGCACATTCAGCGCGTCAAAGCGGGCTGACTCCAGCAAAATGTTGACGGTCTGATCGGTTACTTGCGTTTCCAGACCACCCATGACGCCAGCCAGCGCAACGGGCTGGCGCTGATCTGCAATCACCAGCATATCGGCTGAAAGTTTGCGCTCGTGACCATCAATGCTGGTCAGCTTTTCCCCCGCTTGAGCGTGGCGCACGATAATGTCAGGGCTGGCGAGTTTATCCAGATCAAAAGCATGCAGAGGCTGGCCCAGTTCGTACATCACATAGTTGGTGACATCCACCACATTGTTAATGCTGCGCAGGCCAACCGCCTGCAGGCGGCGACTCAACCATTCGGGGCTGGGGCCGATCCTGACCCCGCGAATGATGCGAGCGCTGTAGTAAGGGCAGAGCTGCTCAGCGTCGATCCTGACACTGGCCGTCGGTGGCGCTGCACTTTCGCTGACGCTGGTATCGATTTCTCGTACTGCACCGTTCAGCAATGCTGCGATTTCACGGGCAACGCCCAGATGCGAAAGGCAATCGCCGCGATTGCTGGTCACTTCAACATCAATGACCGTATCGTCATCGACGGTTTGGATCGTTTCCACGGGAAAGCCGCCATGGGTAAGGGCGCGGGCAGCGGCCTCGGCATCGACGGGGGCGGATAAGTATTGGCTGAGCCATTCAAGGCTGATTTTCATGATAAAGTTTTTAGCGGGTTTAAGCGGGCTAGTCCATCGGTTGACGAATGCTATTATGCAAAAACATCTGATCTTGATCGAACCGAACTATTCGAGCAAATCCTCCCTCAGATCGTCGCTGAGTGTTTTTTTGTACATTCGCACACGGTCAATATGGGCCGCACGAGCCAGCATATGCGTACCGACAGGGCCAGCGGCAAATTGAAATAAAATAACCAGGACAGCCTTGGTTGTCGCAGCCATCGCGGATGACCCGGTGACCGCATCCGCCTCCGCCGTCGTACCAATCACGATAAAATGGAACACGCCAGCCAGCAGCATCCCGCTAATGCCGAGCGTAACGCATTTACTGGCAGCGATCATGCGCAGATAAACATCGGGAAAGCGCAACACACCCAGAGCGCCCACCAACAGAAAAAACAGCCCGACAATCAGTGCCAGGGTCGTCAGAATATTCAGAAGCACCACATGGTTCATAGTCAGACCTTCCTGCCAGTCCGGGACGACTGTCAGCTTCAAGCGATTACACATCCTGTTTCAGCACCACATCGGGATTGGCCCGCCGCCGCCGATGCGGACGCACAATATATTGCGCGACCGCCACCGTGCCGGTGAAACCCACCAACGACATCACCAGTGCGCCATCAAACAGCACCAGCGAATTGATCCGCAGCGTGAGCAGAATAACCAGTCCGATGACCTGTATCACCAGGGTATCCAGCGCAATAGCGCGATCCGCCAGATGCGGGCCGCGAAACAAACGAATCAGGCAGACCAGGATGCCGACAGCGACGATCAGAATGCCGATTTCGACCGTCACTTCCACCATATATTCATGCCACGTGCTGCTGGCCAGTAGTGCATTCATTTGAACACCTGTGTTTGTAGACGTTGCTTGAGGTCATTCAGGTCGGCAATTGTCTTGTCATAGTCGCTGGCGTACATGCAGTGAACGTAAAAAGTGCGCCGATCGGGCGAGATATCAACCACCAGCGTCCCGGGAGTCAGGTTGATCGAATTGACCAGCACCAGACGCTGAACCGGCGTCAGCCCCGTCACATCAAAGCGCACGATGCGGGGGGAAAAACCAAGCCCCGGCGTGATGATTTCATAGGCAATCTGCAAATTTGCCACAAACAGCACGCGGACAAAATAAAGCGCAAAGCGGACCAGATCGCGCGCCTTGGTGGCGTAGCCTTCCACCACGGTAACCCGGCTGTAAAGGCCCAGCAGCAGGTACGACAGGACAAATCCCGTCGCCAGTGTCAGAAAATCAAATGAACCCCAGGTAAAACACCAGAGCACGGCTAAAACGATGTTCAACAGAAACAGGGTCATGGCTGATGATCCTCCTGATGCAGCGTTTGATCCGCCAGTTCAAGCGGATAAACCTGATTCTGCCCCAGAACCGCGTGAATATACGGCGCAGGATCAACCGCAGTCTGGGCGGCACTGCGGACGGACCGTAGCACCGGTTCAGCAGCCAGCCCCATGACCACCGCCGCGGTCACCAGTATACCCGTGCCGATCATGGCTTGGACAATTCCATGATCGTGCGGGGCCGACGGCTTTTGCCGCTGCGGATCAGGGCGCGACCAGAAGGCGTAGCTCCAGATTTTGATCATGCTGAGCAACGTCAAGACGCTGGTTGCCAGCGCGATGAATGTCAGGGTGTACCAACCGGCGCGAAACGCCTCGCGGACAAGAATAAACTTGGCAAAAAAACCGCTGAGCGGCGGCAGACCCGCCAGACTCAAGGCGGCGATGAAGAAAAGCGTCGCCAACCATGGGGCCTGTTTGGCCAGCCCGCCCATGCGCTCAAGCTCGTCACTGCCGGCATGGTATTTCATCAGCCCGCCGCAGAGAAACAAACTGCTCTTGACGATCATATTGTGCAGAATAAAGAAAATACCACCGGCCACCGCCAGCACCCGGTTTTCTGTTGTCAGACCAATGCCGATCCCCAGTCCCACCGCCAGCACCATGTACCCCACCTGGCTGATGATGTGGATGGAAAGAATCCGACGCACCGAAGTCATGGAGACCGCGCCCAGCACGCCGAGGAACATGGTAATCCCCGCCGTTGCCATGAGCAGCGGACGAAGCACTTCCGACACCTGGCTGGTCGATGGGCCAAAGACCATCACGAAAATACGGATCATGACGTAAACGCCGATTTTGGTCAGAATCCCACCCAGTAGCGCCCCCAATCCCGCCGGCGCAGTGGGATAGCTGTCAGGCAGCCAAAACCAGAGCGGGAAAATGGCGGCCTTTATTCCAAAGACCAACAATAGCACGGTAATGGCGGGAACAGCCGCTGACGGAATCAGACCGCTGTGACTAAGCCGGGCCAGATCAGCCAGGTTCAGCGTCCCCACATGTCCGTAGATCAGGCCGCAGCAGGCGACAAACAATGTTGATCCAAACAGATTGATGACGACATACTTGTATGCCTGGCGCATCTGCCGCCGCGACGTGCCCAGCACGAGCAGCGCATACGAAGCCATCAACATGATTTCAAATGCGACAAACAGGTTGAACAAATCGCCCGTAATC